>Ga0233432_10000306_pt1 | contig 46623 bp, 40 predicted proteins | sample SI_122_August201_6_FD_179870 | JGI IMG/M metagenome (GOLD analysis project Ga0233432, IMG submission 179870) | Seawater microbial communities from Saanich Inlet, British Columbia, Canada - SI_122_August2016_10_MG | ecosystem: Environmental > Aquatic > Marine > Inlet | place: Canada: British... | reverse complement strand
AAGAAACCAAACCAAAAAGATTAGAGATTCTTATCCTACCAAAACTCTGAAAGAATTAGAAGATGAAGGGTTAGTACCAAAAAACTTCCACTTATTTGATAGAGTAGATATGAAAGAGTATCAACTTCAAACTAAATCCAATTGGTAGTAGAGGATGAGTACCACTTAGGGGGTGGGGGTATTTTCTTGTAAACCGATTCAAACCTTTTCGTTGGGTTTGAATATGGGTGGTTTATATGTCGGAGTCAGATTTTTAGGTTTGGGAGAAACCCTCCTACTTTAAATAATCCATCATCTTTAACCCTTTCGTTTCATATCGTTTCTGAACTCCTCTAAAATCCTTCTGAAGTTCTTCAATCAGATTCTTCTGAATAGTATTTCTTATTCTTTTATCCAATCCTCAAAAAACGCTATTCCTCAATCAAGCCATAGTGTTTAGTAAGGTTTCCATAATTGCTTTTTAACCATCTGAAAATTTTCGCATGTTCAGAAGCTCACACCCTTGTCAAAAAATATCGGTCAACTTAGGATCTTATTCTCCCAACCTTTGTGAGCGAGCTGAAAGATATATACGATGAAAAGGCTTTCTGGGTGTCTCAAACGGAATGTTAAATGATGCTGATCAATAAAAATGGTTTGACAGGAGAGCCTCTTTGATAAAGTTTTGCTGAGCAGAATTTTTAGTTATAACTAAACGTATGAAAGCACTAATTATTTCAGCAATCACTTGCTTATTGATGGTATCATCTCAAAACAATTCACATTGCTTCTAGGCAAAACAACTCCACCCTGTAGTCTCCTAAACATTCCGGGAACAACTGATCAGATATCCTAAAATCGGCTTGAACTTGAGTAGAATCTCCGAGTGATGCAGTGAAATTAAACTGAGAAATATTAGCCGGCTCATAAATCAACTTGTCGGAGATTATTATAAAAGTACAATCATTCGAGATATTCGTTCTAACAAGGACATAAGTTTCTGAACATTCAGCAACTGAATCTTTACAACCGATATTACTCAAGTTAACAAGGGTGAAACTGATGTAAAGCGCAGCTTTGATCAATTTAGATTTCTTGTTACTCAATATTTTCATATTCGATTTTATTCATTAATTCACCCTGACTATTATAGATTTTCAGATCCCCTGAAATCTTTCCATCTTTCAAAAATGCAGAGCTAACAAGGATGCCCTTATTATCAAAAACCTCCCAGTCTCCATGCTTCTTTCCGTTGATGTAGTTTCCCTTTTCCATCCATATGCCATTTTCATGATACGAGGCATAACTCCCTATTCTTTGATTCTCTATGTAATTGCACTCAGATTTGATTTGACCGCTCGGATAATAGGTCAAGTGCGGGCCATGAAGAAGATTATTTCGATAACTCAATTTTTGAGAAATAATTTTTGAGTCAATATGGTATGTAAATGATTGACCTTCGAGCAAACCAAGATGATAGTTTTCGTTTTTCAATAGAAAACCAGATTCTGAATAGAAAGAGCGCATTCCGTCTCTTAATCCAGTTTTAAACCTTGAGACCTCCTTTATTTTTCCAGATTTAAAATAGTTTATTGTAATTCCTTCATTTACATTACGTTTATAGCTGCTTTTCTCCATCAATTCGCCAGTTTCATAATAGAAGATTACTTTGCCGTGAAGTAAATTTTTACGGTATTTACCCGTATACCTCGGTTTTTGCGATTGCGTATAAAACCTTTCAAAAGGACCGTTTTGTTTACCCTTTTTATAGGTCAACTTCTGCTCAACAAACCCATTTTGATCCGATAGTATCCATTCCCCCGAGAGTTTGTTTTTTCTGTAATACCCCCTTTGGTCAGGGGATCCATTTCTGTAAAACGAATGATAAAAGCCGGATCGGATAGTGTCTCCTGTTGAATTTATTTTAGCCAAATAAACTTCCTTCACTATTTTGTCCCCCGAATAATTTACAACTATGGTGTCGGGTTCCATTGGAATAATTGAGGAAAACAATATCCCAAAATAAATGGATAAAACAGACATTAATTCAAGATGGTTTGTACCCCTTTTAAATCAGCATTTGGGCTGTAATCCATCAAAACGCTTAACATCGCTTTAGCATAGTCGTGTTCAGGAATCACAATAGAAAGAGTGTTCTCTGCCCCAGGCAATAAATTAACCACCTTTTCATCAAATTCCATTTCCTCCCCGGTCAAAATATTTGTTAGAAGAAAAGTAACCTTTGCCTTTACTCTTGCGTCACCGGTGTTTGCAATCCTAACGTCATATCCTAAATCGGTCTTCTCAGGGGTGAAAATTTCGGCATCAGGCTGAGCCTCATCACTGTGCATGTAAACCATTATCGAGATTGCAGGTTTTATTTTGACGCCCGCCCCCAACGAAGTAACTTCTTCAAGGACCGAAACTTCGTTTTCAGCAATTACTGAGAGCTTAGCCCACTTCATCTTAGATGCGATTACAGGCTCTATAGAGAGCGTAAAATAACCTTTTTCATTTGGTTGTAATAAAATCGTTGAAGGTGAAATATTCATTTCACCTTTTAATGTGTGGGATGTCGAACCAAACTCGGCTGGCATCTTTTTCCCTCCCGCCTCTATGATAAAATCATATTCCTTGACATTAAAAATTTTCGGGGAGACGGTATGGTTAAAAATCATAACATCTCTTACAAAACGCCCTTGGCTAGCATTAGCCTCTATCAATACGGGACTCACCTCAAAATCTTGCGCAAAAAGCGTTTGAGAAAAAAAGAAAAAAAGAAAAAAATACTTCATAGACAGTTTCTAGCAAAAAAAACAAATATAGTATGAAAAAGCACTATTTTCGTTAACTATTATATAATCAATTTAACAATGAAAAAAATTACTCTACTAGGTTTATCAGCAGCTTTGATGTTTGCAGGAGTTAGCTCCCAAGCTCAAGCGGTGCGTGATCGAAATGTAATTCCGGTTGCGGTGAATCTCAATCAAGTACTCAGAATGTCCATCTACGATGGTGGTAACATTGAGTTTGTATTTAACACCATAGATGATTACCGTGATGGTCTTTCAGGTGATGCTGCTGGAGCTGCTAATGATGCCACGTCTGCCGGGTTTTATCAGTCATCTTTTACAATTTCATCATCCACTGAATGGGATTTGATGTACGGAGCTGAAAATGCAACTTTTATTGGAGTAGATGATGGAACAACTCCGAATACTCTAGCCTTGGATAATGTTGGATTACAGATTGTTGCAAATGGTGCCCACACTCTAGCAACAGGTGAAATCATTAGCGCCCCAACGACACTGGGTACGGTTGTGGCTGATTTAGACCTATATCCTCAAGAATTCCTTGGTTGGGATAACACTGGGGCTTCCAATGCAGGAGACGAGGCAGATAATGATTTTACTATTCAATGGAGATGCGGTACCGCTGAAGGTGACATGAATGCTACTTCATTAATAGAGCAAACAGGTATTGATCCGGATAGATACGTAGTAAACGTACTTTTCGAATTACAGATTTCAGATAACTAAACATTTCAAAACAAAGGCGAATCAATAAATTGGTTCGCCTTTGTTTTAACCATGATTTGTCTCCGTCACTCTATTTTTGTTTTTGCACTTTTTTCGATAAACCAGGCTTTTGGTCAATGCTCTCCATGTAATAATCCTGCACCGGTTGGTATTATTGATTTTAATAGTGCCAGAATCAGTGTGCTCGCTGGTTCAAGTGTTGAATTCAATTTTCAGACCATAGATGACTATAAGAATGGAATATCAAAAACCAATAGTACAGTTATGGGTATATCGGTTTGTAATTGTAATTCAGATGGGATGACTTCTCTAGACCCTGTAGCTGGTTCGACCATTACGGGTTATTCAATATATTTTGACACCGATGATGCACAATTCACAGGTTTGAGTCCTTCAAATTCACTTCCACTTTGCGCCCTTGAAGCATTAGCAAATACATCATCGGGATTTGCAGCCTCTGCGGTGACGATTTCTAATACCAAAGTGGCTTTGGGTCAAATACCAACTGTAGGGGGGGCAATCTTTAAAGAAGATAATGGAGTTAATGTGATTACTGATCGATTTTGGACAACTGACCAAATAAGCATCGATTACTTTATGGGAGTAGCTCCGGGGATTGGTGGTTGTACTCTAGCTGTACCTTTCATAGATGCAGCGGGAGGATATGTACCTGACTCATACTATGTAACCGTCTCCTTCACTTTAGTTCCAGAATGCACAACATGCACAGACGTGTCGTATTAAATAGTTATTGAAGGATGCGACTCGGTCATATCATAGCCTTGTTCATTTTACATCCGGCTATGTTTTTTCCTGCTTTTTCGCAAGGTATTAACGACAATGTTCTTGAATTAAACGACAGCTCGTTGAATGTTCTTGCAACAGACAGTTTGTCATTTATAGATAGCATTGCTAAATCTGTTGACCCATTTTTTGATCAATCGAATGGTCTAAATCCTCAAAATTCAATCAACTCATTCGATAGCATCGGGGAAGAGTTGAAATTTTCGATTTATAAACAAGATATTGACGGACAAACTTCTGTTTTTAATAGCTTGGTTTTTGTAAATAAAACGAATAAGCTCGTTTCAGGCAAGATCAATTTGCAACTACCAAGCGGTTGGATTCATTTAGTCTCCCAGCAACTGGAGTTTATGGCTAATCCCGGTGAGACTATTTACATTCCAATGCGATTGATCGCTCCTAAAAATATGGAAGGGGGAAAATCTTACATAATAGGCGCCACTGTGAGTCTTGATGATGATAAAAAAATAAAGGCTTATGCATATATCCTAAAAGCAGCCCGTTTTGATTTGAGTGTGATAAATCAAAATAATTCAATTCTTATCAATCCGATAGAGTTATCTGGTGAGACAGGAATACGAATCATTAATCAAGGTAATGTGAGTGAAAATATCAATCTCTCATTTAACTTTCCCTTGGACTATAAGTTAATTGCACCTGTCACAAGTTTTTCAACTTCTTTCAACTTAAAAGCAAAATCAGACACTGTGATTCTTATTAAACTTAAGCGGACAGTAATGACGGATTCATTGCGAAGTGAAAATTTGCCTCAAGAAAGGTTAAAATATTCTATATATGGATCAGGCCGCCAAATAGAAGGTAGCTTTTTAATTGAAAACTATCAATCAAGTTTAATAGATGAAACCTATAAAGAGCTCTCACCTCTATACATCACTGCAGGAGTATTTAATATTGGCAATCCGGGTGGAGAGCGGTACATGTCTGCTGCAGGTGGCAAGCTTCAATTAAATGCCAAAACGGATGTTAATTATTATTTAGGAAGTTTTAACTTAGGTCAGGTTGGAATTGCATCACTCGGAGAAGGAACGACTCGAAGTATTTACCAGTATAGACTTGGAATTAGGAGGGGATTGAGCCGTGTTGACTTGAGCAGTAATTTTTACAATAAGCATATTCCTTTGAGATATCAGGGGTTGAGATATAATTATCAAGGAAAAAAAATCGTATTCGCCACGGAGGCGGGTAAAAGTTACTTACCCGACACATATGTGTCTAGCACTTCGCTAAGCATCAATTCATTTGCTTTACCCTTTAACTTAGGATATTCCACAACCTTTGGTAATAATAATTTCAATGTAAGTGCATTCGAAGCAGGCGTTAAAACCCCAGTATCTCGTTTATTAAGATTGGGTGTTGGCGCCACATATTATTTAGGAGAAATAACCTCGCCCGGTGCAGTTGCGCCAAGAAATATTAATCGGCTTGGCTATTATGCCGCTGGAGACTTTAATGCAGGAAGGCTATCAATGTCCGGACGTTGGAACTTTAGACCCACCAATGGGTTTGCTATTTCAGGTGACCGCAGTTCATTGGTGATCTCCGGGAAAATAAGGACGGATAAGGCCTTCCATCACCGTTTTAACGCTACTGACATTCGTCAAGACTTTACTCGCGGTGATTTTTCTAATAATTTAGAAAATCGTTTTGCATCTTGGACAACAACCTACAATACTGCTTCAAACTGGATGATAAGTCTCAATCCTCAGTATCGCAGTATAGTTAGGGAGAGTGTGTTGCCATCCGTTACTACCCGATTAAGTACATTTTACTATGGATCATCCTTTGGACTAAGTAAAAGGCTAAACCCCTTAGAAGTAGTTTCGGTTTTCGCGAACCCTATGATTACGAATGCAGTTTATGATTTTGAATCAAGTCAATCTGGTAGTTACACTATGCGAACCGAGCTGAGTCCTGCATATAATTTGGGGCTTCGCTATTCCAGAAATAATGCATTAAACATATCAGGAGACATATTTAGAGGTCCTTTCTTCATCTACAATTATTCCGTATCCACTTCCGACACTTTACTCATTCCATTCTCCTCAGGTCTAATAAGATTATCTGCCGGATACAATAAAGACTTTAAAATTTCGAATATTAATTTAAACCTAAATTTAAGAGCCTTTTACAGCTTGGATGTTATTACCAAAGCGGAGCAATTGAATATTGGGGCCAATGCCATTGCCTCACTTCCTCAAGGAATAAGAATAAGCAGCTATATTAACTGGTTCGCATCTTCCTACGAAAGCCGTTCAGGAGAGATTAGTAATAAAAATATCAACATCAACGCAGCTATTACAAAGTCCTTCTATTGGCAGCAACCTTACGAGAAGTTTTACAAAATGAATATTTTATGTTATGAGGACCTGAACGGAAATGGAAATAGAGAACCCCATGAACCAGCATTGCCCAACATAAATATTAACTTAAAGGCTGAAAAAGAAGATTTTATTGACAAAAAGCATTCGCGTTCACCCAATACCGATCTAATCACAGATGTTTCGGGCAGGGTAAAATTCAACAAGATTCCTGCAGCTACCTATGATGTTAAATTCTATGAGCTTTTTAGTGTATCCGATTTGCATCCAACTTATGGATTCGTGCAGGAAATATTGCTAAATGATGATAAAACGATCGAAGTTCCGTTTATTAAGAATTATCACGTCCGAGGCAAAATATCCATTATAAAATCAAAGAGGTCGCGAGTTTCATCCTTCAATATAGAAGGTCTTATTATCATCGCAGAGTCTGAGAAGGGTGAAGTTTATAGAACATTGACAGATGAGTTTGGAAACTATAATTTAACTATCCCTGGTGCGGGTGTTTACAAGCTGACCTGCAAACATGGCTATGGAGAAATCCTAGAAACTAAAAATGATGAGACTTTAGTTGATTTTAACGGGATGAAAGAATTCAACTTCGATTTTATATACTATGAGAAGGACCGTGTGATTAATTTCCCGGGATCTAAGCTTGAGGAAAAGCAAGTAGAGGAAAGGCAAGTAATCGATGAATTGAAAAGCGCTCCCAAATCCAACGAAGCAGCAGATTTTTCACAGTCTTTGGCTAACGAAATACAGAGCGATAAATTAGAATCGTATGAATACCCTGAAAAAACGATTTCTCGACAAGAGGCTATTGAACAAATTGGTGCCGATTTCGAAACAAAAATTGAATATCGGGTAGTAATCGGTCGCTACAAAGACTATTTAAAAAACGAAGATTTAGAGCGAATGCTTGATGTGGTTAAAGGCAATCAAATCAAAATTGACGTCTTAAACAACTACTTAGTAGTGAACCGAGACTTTAATGACAAAGAAAATGCTGATAGATTTTCTGATAGTCTCAGAAACATTGGGATTGAAACTTCTGTAATGCTTGGGAAGTACCAAGATGTTCTCATCAACCTGGAATAGTCAGGTGAGTTTAACAAAAGTTGCTAAATCCGAAGCTTTTTCTCAAATTACATAGATAGGTTAATCTAGGATTTAGGTCCACTGGGAGTGGTTTCATATTCGTGGGAGCACTGACTATCGCGCGGTATTTTCTTTTGGTTACAATTGGCCTTGATACTACTTATTCACAATAGCAGTCCAAATACTCAGCTTGCCACTATCGTTTCTTGTCCAGACAGGGCGCACCACTCCATTGACTGCAGAAATGTTGTTGTAATCGCCAAAGAACACATCTTCTGAGGGCTCAAAAGGGCCTTCGCTGATTTTACAATTTTCGAATGTTTCGCCACTATCTTTTGAAATGGCGAGGTAAACATCCGTTTTGGTGTCGTTGTGGTTTCGCCTATCGTAGAAAACACAGTAAATAAAGCCAGTGCTCTGATCGACCGTCATCCACGTAAAAAATTGATGTTTTCCAGGTGCATCATCGTTTACACGAATGTGTTTGCTCCACGTGGTACCGCCATCTGTTGATTTGATCAACCAGATATCTGTATCATCCGCGCCATTGCGCTGATCTGCCCAATTCACATAGATGTTTCCGCTGTTTTTATCAAAAACTGTAATCGGCATTCCATTGGCTCTTCCAATACCAGGGATATCAAACGCCCAGTCTGCTTTTTGGTCGACAATGACGCATTCTTTGGCTTCATAGGAAGCGGGATTTTTAAAGCGGATTTTATTGAAAAAAAGCTTTCCATTAAGGCTCCAAGCGACTAAAATATTGCCTTCATTATCAATGGCGGGTACTGCGCCTTCTACGGTTTCACTTTCATCTAGACAATTCCCTTCTCTAGTACCTTTTTACCATTTTCTAATATTGATTCCCGATAAGATTCATAATTAATAAACAGATTAATTAATGATGTAGTCGTATCAAAGATTTTATCCGGTGGTAAATGATACCCTAATTTTTCAGTAAAATCAAGTAAACTACTCATCAGTTCCCCGTGTAATTGTCCTGTTGTTTTTTTCATATTGTTGTTCTCCTTTATTATTTGATTCCCCATAGTGAGTTCTGATTGTGATACTCTTTATTCAGATACGATATACATCGAGTAGATTTTGATTTCTCAAATAATCTGAAATCCGTATTACCCCAATCCTTGAGTAATTTGGGAAGTTTGTTGTATGATTTAATAATCTTGTTTGTTTTAATTACCATATGGATGTGTGGTTTTCTATCTGTTGTATACTCTCTTACCCAAAACAGTTCTTCAATTAGGTAGTGGTTACTGAAATGTTCCATTTTCCTATTGATAGTTTCATCGGATAACTTGTTTTTGAATGTGGTAGTCACATAGAAATTATAGTTCTTATTTGATAACCATTGTGTTAGTTCATCTTGTTGTTTACTGTTCATCTTCTTGTTATTGGGTATAAGAATATCAATCCCATTACTGGGTTCATTCCTTATAAATAATTTTTAATTAGTACCTACTAACTGTAGGATTTGGATTGTTCACTCACCAATAAGTATAGGAGTAAAACGATAAACGTTAGAATATCACAGTTTTTCTCAATTTATTTTCTGAGAAAGACTCAAACGGAAGAAGAAGGGTTGAGGGTGGTTAGAGTTTTTAGTTCTTTCCCAACCTCAACACACCTTAAACTGAGTAAATCAAAATTGAGATTACCTCCTAAAGAATTTGATTTTGAAATCAACGTACTTTCTGAGTGAGAACTCCCTTTTGGTGATGAATTCCCTCTTTTTCATCTTCTTTATCATGGAATCAACCGTTGTTCTACTATCTCCTATCTCAAAACCATTTTTCTTAAGGTATTGATGAATCTTAGTGTAACCCCAACCTTCTTTGTGGAGTTCCCATACCTTGTTTCTAATACTTTCCCTTTCAGGATATTCACGTTTGTACTGATGTACTGAGAAGAAATTTGATTGAACTAAAACGTTGAAAGTCAAGTAGGGAGTGTACCCACCTGTAATATGTTTTTCACCGTAGAGTAGAACGTATTCAACTTATCTGCCCTCTTCCCGAATAATTTCTTTCAAAACGTTTTGATACGAATGCGCTGTATGCATGTGTGCGCGCGCATCATCGAATTGGCCAAAAGCCTTATGCGTTTGTGGCAACCGATACCAAGGAACACCCGGCAGTAAATGGTGTTCATTGTGGTAGCCGATATTGTTAGGCGCTAAGAACAATCTTGCAATCCATCCATGAATGGTCGTGCGGGTTTGAAACTCTTTTTCCATTCCTTCTACCGCAGAATGCTCAGCCACTCTGCGAAGCCGATTCGCAAATTGCGTCCATGTAAAAAAGGGAACGAGCCAGTAAAGCAGCATCTCCTTCCAAAGTCCTGCTGCCACAAACGCACCAATAACGGTGAAGTAAAATCCAAAGCGCACGGCTTTATACCAGCGAGGCGAGGGTTCTTTTCCCTCTTTCAGGGTGGTATTAGACATGACTCGAAACGACTCGAACACGCCCAAACCCGTCAACTGGATCAGCATTATTCGCGCAAATTTCCCCAAAGGCATTGGAAAGTTCCAATTGCTATCGGTCTTACCTATGTAATCCGGATCCTTTTGGGTATTCACCCACCGGTGATGTGCCAAATGTTTCTGTCGATAAGAACGTAGGCTTATCCAAAGCGGCCAGGAACACAACACGTCTCCCAATATCTCATTTACCTGTTTATTTGGGTGCAATAACCCGTGCACCGCGTCGTGCATCAAAATACCCAATCCCAAAAGTCTACCCCCGATAAGCGCTCCCGTCAATAAATATAACGGCCACGAGAAATAACGTTCGCACAGAAACGCTGCTCCCACAATGACTCCCCATTCCAATATGATATAGGCAATTCCTCTCCACTTGCTCACCTTATGTAATGCGTGAAGTTCCTCTCTTGGGATGAGCGCAACAATATCTTTAGGTTGTCTTATAGCGGTTTGTTTTGGGCTCTCTCAAAGATGGAAAATCTAAGAATAGGATGTGAACGATTGCGTTTGGGTTTGTTTTTCTTCTTTTATCCGCCATCGCCTTCGACCAAATTGCTTCGCAATAGCTCAGTCTGACAACCTATGTTAGCGCTGAATGACAAGTTTCACTACGGTACCAATGACATCGCTTTTCAAAAAGTAGATGCCCGAATCTAGATTTGAAACATCGTGAACGCTTTCATCTGCTGTGATTGGGATCTGTCGAACAACGACTCCCTGTAGGTTTAACAAGAAGAGCTTGCCGACTTCAGTAGAAGAACGTTCAACAACTAATTCGTTTGTAGCTGGATTAGGGTAAACATTCAATTTTTTAGACGAGAGTTGATCCATTCCAACATTGGTTACCTCAGAACAATCCGAGGTGTCGGAACAACCATCCTTGGTAACAATCACTGCATAGTTGCCATTTTCTTCAGGCTCAAAGATGGAATCTGTAGCGCCTAAAATGATTTCATACGGTTCGCAGCTTAACCATTGAAACGTCGAGTTTGTGGCTGTGGCTAAGAGCGTTGGCGACTCATTGATCACCCAAACATTAGGAGCGAATGTGCCAACATAAACCTGGCTGCTATCAGCTCCACATTCATTGGTCATTGTTATGGAATAGTACCCTGTATCACTAACCCAAATGGAGCTGTCTGTGCTTCCGGTATTCCATTGCCATGTGCCTATATGTAATGGCGGTTCCAACTCAACTGAGTCATTACTATTAAAACACAAATACCGATCTGGGCTGAGATCAACCATTGGAGTATCAATAATGGTTATTGTGTGAATGATCGTGTCCAATCTTACACCATTCTTTGCTATGAGGCGCACATCAAAGTCTCCAGCCTCAGAAAAGACATGTTTTGGGTCATTGAGTGTATCCGTGTTTTGACTACCGCTACCGGGATCATCAAAATCCCATACAACAGAATCTAAGTTCGTATAGGTCATGTCAAATGCAGTGCTATCACCTAAACAGTAATGCTCTGAATAGAAGTTGAGATCAGTTAGGCAGCTCATGAATTTCGGGACCGCATGACCTCCATCTCGACCTTGTAAATAAATCACGCTTTGTTGAAAGTCAGAATTTGTACTCGTTTCGTTAGGCTCGTTAATAACATCCATGTAATACCCATTTCCCCATCCATCTACATGATTTCCATATATCTTTCCATCTATTCCCGTTTGCAATCCAAGTGTGATAGGAACACCATTTACGTTGTTTAAATCCACAACAGAAGCCTGAATCGCAGCTTGCGTAGGGTTAGACAAATCGTATTGAACAGGGCCTGACGTATACAACTTACTGTCATCGGGGCTAAACTCCAAGGACCCAGATTGCGAATTGGGACTAATTATTTCAATCGTCCTCAAATTTTGAACTTGACCAGAAAAGTCGTTGAAATCGTAAATCTCCATTGAATCATGCCCCGCCATAGTTCTTGCAAGTAAATTGCCATCGTGGCTTAGTCTCATAGCTCCTTCGCAATGGTCATAATTTAAAGAAACCTCGCCTATTGAAGATTCAATCGTATTCAAAGAGACGCCAGATTCATCAATAAGAATGGAGTGGAATAAGGTTGAATTTGCTTGCCGCACAATCACCCAATAATCCTTCATGTTGCCATGACAACCGAAAGCAATTTTTTCTTCTACGCTATCAATAACAACGACATTCTTAGCTGAGCTAACAACATCACCGAGGCCTCCGTTTAAGCTCATGTCAACTATATGATAATACAGGCCAATATTGGGTTGAGTACTTGAAGTCATAAAGGCAGCACCACTACTCATAAACAAAAAATACTGATCCGAATTACCAGGATGCGGAACTATTGCCACTGGTTGCTCGGATGGAATCATTCCGATCAAACCAGTTCCGTTTGGCATTGGATTGTGGCTTTTGTCCCAAATAGTGTCCCCTTCTGTATAAAAGAGCAACTCTCCATTTTTGTCAGAATAACTTCCTGTACCCGTAATCCAGTATTGATCCGCGACACTTTCCATCGTAGATTGCGGCCCCGTGCTGTCAAATTCTAGCCCTGCACGATTCCCAAACATCCACCAGGTTGTCTCTTTTTGTGCATTGGCCTGAAGTGCAAACAATAAAAGAAGAATAACGGCTAAGCGCATAACTCAAAGTTAGGTTTAAGGATGGAATGACGTGTGAGGCCAAAATGTCCATTCTTTTCTTGATATTTAATGGCAACAAAAAACCCCAACCGCTCCTGTTTAGGAACTCGTTGGGGCTCTCATGTTTTCTCAGAAATTTACTTCCCAGCCTCGTAGCGTCTACTTACTTCGTCCCAGTTTACAACATTCCAGAATGCAGAAATGTAATCTGGTCGTCGGTTTTGGTAGTTTAGGTAATACGCGTGTTCCCAAACATCCAATCCTAAAATTGGTGTGCCTGAACAGCCAACACCTGACATAAGCGGATTGTCTTGATTTGGAGTAGAACATACCTCTACTGCTCCGCCAGCATGCACACATAGCCAAGCCCAACCAGATCCAAAACGCGTTGCCGCTGCTTTTGCGAATGCGTCCTTGAGTGCGTCAAATGAGCCACAGGCTGCGTTAATTGCGTCAGCAAGCTCACCCGTTGGTGCTCCGCCGCCATTTGGAGACATAACTTTCCAGAACAAGGAATGGTTATAATAGCCGCCGCCATTATTGCGCACTGCTCCGTTAGACATATCCAAATTGGCCAATATATCTTCGATAGACTTGCCTTCTAGATCTGTTCCTGCAATTGCACTGTTTAGGTTATTCGTGTATCCAGCATGGTGTTTTCCATGATGAATCTCCATGGTTCTTGCATCAATGTGTGGTTCTAATGCATCATGTGCATAGTCGAGTGTTGGTAATTCAAATGCCATATTATAAGTTTTAATGGTTCAAGTAAAGCGTTAACAATGGTCGGTAAAAACATTTTAGTTTAAAACCGACCATTTCCAATAACTTCGTCAAATATTTCAATTCTAAACCACTTAAACCTAATACAGTGATGAAAAAACTAATACCAGCTGTCGTAGCATTGGCTTTAATAGCCACTGCATGCGGAGGAAACGAAGAGGCTGCCGCTGAAGCTCAAGAGGCTGCCGAAGAGCAAGTTGATGAAAAAGTAAACGAAATCATGGAAGACCTCGAAGCGTCAGCCGAAGAAGCTGAAGTTGTTGCAGACTCTGCTGCCGTTGAGGGAGAAGAAGTGATGGAAGGCGAAGAGGCGCATGATCACGAAGGACATGACCACGAAGGCCATAGCCACTAAAAGAAGCGGAACACACAAAAACCCGAGGCTAAACGTCTCGGTTTTTTTTTGCCTCAATAATCCGTTGCACGGCTGGATCGGCACGATTGGTAATCATATAATACTCGAGGTCGGTAAATAGACTCCGTGCCAATAGAGCTCGCAATCGAACGCTCATTTTGGCCTGAGAACGACTCCATTCCGATTCATTTATGGCAAAAGCCTTCGCGCCTAGAAATTCGCGCATCCCAACCAAAATGGAACTATCGGATACTTCTGCCTCAAAACCCTGAAACGTGAGTTCATCTTCTAAAAGATGGGCATCCCTGAATTCATATACGAATTCGTTTATCCAGCCTCGATGCACCAGCTCTGCATACAGCCATGTTATCCCGGCTGTATCTCTATCAACTTCTATATCTGGGACAATGCCACCGCGCTTTTCTGTTTCTAGGCTATCTAGATCTTCCGAAAACCCATCGTACGACCTCTGGATGCTTCTACCTAATGGGGTATAATAGCGCGCCACAGTTAGTCTTGTTGCAGATCCATCGGCCCATTCGTTCTGCTCCTGCACCAAACCCTTTCCGTAGGATCGTTTGCCATAAACAACCGCTCGACCATGGTCTTGCATGGCGCCAGCAAGAATTTCCGATGCACTCGCGCTGTATCCATCCACAATAATGCTTAGGTCGAGGTTTTCCAAACTTACAGTAGAAGTTGACATATACTCAGTGCGTGGTCGTGATTTCCCCTCAGTGTAGGTGATCACCAAATCAGCTTTCAAAAATTCATCCGCGATGCTAACAGCCGCGTCCAAAAACCCACCTCCGTTGCCTCTCAGGTCCAACACTATTGAGGTTGGATTCTGTGTCAGAAAGGGTGCTATTGCCTCATTAAACTCATCAAATGTGTTCTTAGCAAATCGATCTAATTTTAGATATATCGTGGTGTCATTCAGCATATATGCCGCATCTACACTAGAAAGTGCAATAGTGCCTCGAACCACATCAAACGACATCTCAGCACCATTTCGAAGCACGGTTACCGATACCTCCGTGCCGCTTTCGCCTTTAAGCAACGCCATCACATCCTCGTTCGATTTCCCCACACCTGCAATCACTTCACCATTGGCCTTGAGCAGCCTGTCGCCAGCCTTAAGACCAGCGGCTTCAGCCGGGCCTCCGGGAATTGCCTTTATCACATAAACGGTGTCCGTTTGGAAATTGAATTGAATCCCAATCCCATCGAATCCTCCATTTAGAGATTCATTTATGGAGCCTAGCTTATCCTCTTTGATGTAAAATGAATGTGGATCCAGGCGCTGCAGCAAATAGGATATTGCTTCATCCTCAAGCTTGGCCCGAGAAATTGTGTCGACATAGTCCTGCTCAACGTATTGCAGTATTTGGTTGATTTTTTCCCACTCCGGTCGTCGGTTTGACTCTTCGCCACCTGAGAGTCCAAAACCAAGTACAAGACCCATTGCCATTGAAACGGCTAAAAGAAGAGGCACAATAGCTTTTCGGCTCATGTTTAATCTAGATTCTGCATTTGTCGAATTTCCAATCCTGCTTTCTTGAGAAATTCTAACCCGCTCACGTCTTTATATTGATCTATATAAACTAGGCGCTTTATTCCCGCTTGCAACACCAATTTAGAGCAGTCTTTACAGGGTGAATTTGTTAAGTATAACGTAGCTCCATTTACTTTGTTTGATGAACGCGCAACTTTAAGAATTGCATTTGCCTCGGCATGTAAAACGTACCACTTTGTATTTCCTTCCTCGTCCTCACAGTTGTTTTCGAAGCCAGTCGGTGTCCCATTATATCCATCTGCAATTATGGTGGCATCCTTGACTATTATAGCCCCCACTTGCTTGCGCTTGCAGTGACTTAATTTGGCCCATTCCTTGGCAAGCCTCAAATATGCCCGATCGTATCGATCTTGTTTTGTGGGGTCGTTATATGTGATTTTATCGTTTTGCATCGCGGGCAAATGTACTCAGCAATCTATGCAGATTGCACTAGAGGCTGAGCATAAACCATCGATCACCAATTCTTACCATTTACCATCCCGATCCGTTGAGAAAACCAACGAAGTCGTTTATTTGCCCCTTAAATCGAAACCACATGAAAAGAAATGTTTTTCTCACTATCGCCTTAGCAGCAAGCGTCTTCGTTAGCTGCGGTGGTCAAAAAGAATCTATGGAATCAGAACATGTTATGGAAACGGCCCCGACAATTGAATTAAAGGACTTCTTTAAGAACCCTGAAAAAACGTCGTATCAAATTTCACCGGATGGTAAATACTACTCGTACTTGGCTCCATATGAGTCTCGAAAAAACATTCACATTGAGAACATAGAATCAGGCGAAACCAAACGTGTTACATCTCAGACGGATAGGGACATTGCCGGATACTTCTGGGCGAACAATGAGCAACTTGTCTTTATGCGCGACGATGGTGGTGATGAAAATTGGTATCTGGTAATGACGTCCGTGAGCACCGGTGACGAGGTGCCATTAACCAAGATGGAAGGTGTAAGGTCTCAGATAATTGACGCATTGGAAGATATCCCAAGCCAAATGATCGTTGGGCTAAACAAGCGAAACCCACAGTTTTTTGATCCATATAGATTGGATCTTAATACCGGTGAAATGACCATGATTGCGGAGAACCCTGGAAACATTACGGGTTGGATGACCGATCATGAAGGAAAGCTAAGAGTGGCGAATACTACAGATGGAGTAAACACCTCAATTCTGTATCGAGCAACGGAAAACGACGCTTGGAAAACGGTCATCACGACAAACTTCAAAGAAGGTATTTCTCCAAGCTTTTTCACGTTTGACAACAAAAACGTGTATGCCACATCGAACATAGGCAGAGACAAGCAGGCGGCGATCATATTCAACATTGAAACAGGAGAGGAAATCGAAGAATTGTATGTGAATGAACACAACGATGTAAGTGGAATTAGCTATTCGAAGAAGCGTCAATTAATAACGTCGGCTCGATATACTGCAGAGAAATCAGAGCGTCACTTTTTTGATGCGGAATCGGAAGCAACATACGCGCGCTTGCAAAAAGAGCTTGCTGGATACGAAGTTGCCGTGACATCCGTAACCGACGAGGAAGACAAGTACATCATCCGCACTTACAGCGATCGATCCCTGGGTGCATAATACATCTATGACAAAAACACGGATGCACTAACACACATTGCGGATGTAAGTCCTTGGATAAACGAGGATGACATGGCCGCTATGAAGCCTATTGAGTATACTTCAAGAGACGGCTTGACCATCCACGGTTACCTAACCATTCCTAAGGGGATGGAAGATGCAAAGGATTTACCCGTAGTGGTTAATGTACACGGTGGGCCTTGGGCTCGGGATCAATGGGGCTTTAACCCTGAAGTCCAGTTTTTGGCCAATAGAGGCTATGCCGTTCTTCAAATGAACTTTAGGGGATCAACAAGCTATGGAAAGAAGTTCTGGGAAGCCTCGTTTTATCAATGGGGACTCGCCATGCAAGAAGATGTTCAAGATGGAGCTCAATGGCTGATCGATGAGGGAATTGCAGCCCCAGATCGCATTGCTATTTATGGTGGAAGCTATGGAGGATATGCAACGCTTCAAGGATTGGTCAAGGACCCAGAATTTTACGCATGCGGTGTCGATTATGTTGGGGTTTCAAATCTGTTCACCTTTATGAATAGTATGCCACCATATTGGGCCCCATATCTTGAAATGATGCATGAAATGGTAGGTGACCCGGGAGTTGAAGAAGATTCCTTAAGAATGAGAGCTACCTCACCAGCATTAAATGCGGACAAAATCACGGCGCCTTTATTCGTAGCGCAAGGGGCAAACGATCCTCGCGTTGTGAAATCTGAAAGCGATCAAATGGTAGATGCGATGAAAGACCGCGGTGTCACAGTCGAATACATGGTCAAGGACAATGAAGGTCATGGTTTCCGAAATGAGGAGAACAAATTCGAATTCTATGGCGCAATGGAATTGTTTTTAGGCAAGCATATTGGCGGCCAATCAGATGAGCCAATAACTGCGGAAGAAACGCACTAGAAAATTTTTTCGATGGAAAAAGGTCAACTCAATTTTGGGTTGGCCTTTTTTCTATTTCATGACCACGACTTCGACGCGCCTGTTTTGTTTTCGCCCCTCCTCTGAAATATTTGACACAATATGTTTCGATGCGCCAAACCCTTCATAACTCAGCCTGCCACTCTCAATTCCTTTGGCAGCTAAGTAGTCGTAGACAGACTTTGCCCGATTTTCAGAGAGCTGCTGATTCAGCTTGCTTCCTCCCGTGTTATCAGTGTGACCTGCTACTTTAACTCGAAGTTCGGAATGCTCCTTTAGGTACTCCGTAAGCTCATCCAATTCAGAATTAGACTGCTCCTTCAACTGACCCTGACCAGTTTCGAAATACACATGCTTTAGAATTACAGGTTCTCCCGTCACGAGCTTTGTAAAGTCGGTGTCGTCATTATTAAAATCCTCTTCAATCATTCGTTGCATATGTACCTCTTGCGCAGGCAGCTTGGAAAACTTGAACGAACCATCTGCGTTCATAGAGTTACTTGAAGCCGACTCGTAGGGCACATTCAGATCATCCTCCATTACCAACTCGGTATACTGGTCAGAGTGGCCATCTTCAATCCTAATCGAATAATGTCCTTTATCCAAATTATTAAAGTTAAACCGGCCAGCCGCGTCCGTTCGTGTTGCATTGATCTCCTTTTTTAGCCAGGCGGCTTGCAACAAGAATGAAGTATTCCTTCTTTGGTTCGAGGTCATTTAAACTAATCACAATTTCCGACTGCCCCGTACCGATCTCGCACTTTACCTCTCTTAATATTTCTCGGCCTGTGTTTTCAATGATCTTTCCGATGTATAGGACGGGATCTTTTAACGAACCCCAGCCGTCTCCAGTCTTCAGAGTAAAAGTTGATGTCGCCGTCTTAGGTTTATATGTTAACCATGCACCAACCTCGAATCCACCAGGTTTGACGCATTTAGACAGAACGCTCGACCATTTTAACGACCCTACTACAAATCTATCCGCTTTATGGGGTGGTTGTTTTGACGTCATTACGTTCACGCCATTGACACGAAAACTTTCTTGTGCGCCCAATGATATGGACATGTACAGAAGAATAAAAATCAATGTAATCCGCATCATAGTTTTAAGAGCTTGTAGGCAAATTTATTATTGTCGTAGGCATAGGACACGCCTTGAAAGGATTTTCTAAACTATATATTCACCACAAAATTTACGTAGATGCTGAAAATTGACATGCACTCCCATATTTTACCCAAGCAATTGCCACGATTTGCGGAAAAATTTGGGTACGGTGATTTTATATATCTCGAGTCAAGAGATGATGGCGCGGCTGACATGATAAAGGGTAAAGAGTATTTCAGAACCATTCAGCCCAATTGCTGGGATGAGCAGATGCGCATTGATGAGTATAAGACTCACGCGACACAAGTTCAAATCGTTTGCACCATTCCTGTAATGTTTAGTTATTGGGCCAAGCCACATGACTGTCTCGAATTATCCCGCTTTCTAAACGACCATCTCGCTGAAGTAGCAGAAGCCTACCCAAAAAACTATGTTGGCCTCGGAACGGTTCCCATGCAAGACGCCAACTTGGCGATCAAAGAACTTGAGCGTATTAAGGAACTGGGTATGCCCGGAATACAAATAGGGAGCAACATCAATGACCTGAACTTGAGCGAAGATCAGTTCTTCCCAATTTTTAAAGCCTGTCAAGATTTAGACTTGGCAGTTATGATTCACCCGTGGGAGATGATGGGAATGGGAAGCATGAAGAAATACTGGTTACCCTGGCTTGTGGGAATGCCGGCCGAAACTTCTAGGGCTGCTTGCTCGTTGATATTTGGCGGTGTTCATGAACGCCTTCCTGACCTAAGGGTGTGTTATTCGCATGCGGGCGGTGCATTCATTGGAACAATAGGCAGAATTGAGCATGGCTATAATTGCCGGCCTGATTTGGTAGCTGTTGACAACCCAAAGAACCCACGGACCTACCTCGGGAAATTTTGGGTGGACTGTATCACGCATGACGAGCGAGCGCTCCAATACATAATCGATCATGTGGGATCTGAGAAAGTTTGTCTAGGCTCTGATTATCCATTTCCCCTCGGAGATCTGACCATTGGAGAGTTTATCGAAAACGGAAACTTTGATCAACAAACCAAACAAAACATCTTTCACCAATCAACCCTTGATTGGCTAAAGTTAGATGTCAATCAATTTGCTTCGAGCTAAACTATGACACGAGCCCTTTTTGCCACGCTGGCATTTCTTTTTCCGTTATTGATTTTTGCCCAAGAGGCATATTGGCAACAAAAAGCAGATTACAGCATCGATGTGAAGTTGAATCACACATCCCATCAATTTGAAGGAAAGCAAACAGTCAAGTACACGAATAATTCTCCAGACGAATTAACCAAGGTCTTCTTTCACCTTTACTTCAATGCTTTTCAACCCGGAAGTTCAATGGACGTTCGTTCGCGAAGCATCTCTGACCCCGATCCTAGAATTGGAGCTCGGATTGCGGACTTAAAGGAGGATGAAATTGGGTTTCACAAAATCAATTCGATCACGCAAGATGGTCGAGATGTTGGGTATACTATCGATGGGACCGTGATGACGGTGATTCTGGAAAAGCCACTTTCTCCCAGTGCATTCACAGAATTGGAAATGACATACAATTCCCAAGTGCCGGTTCAAATCAGAAGAAGCGGCCGTAACAATGCTGAAGGAATAGACTACACAATGACTCAATGGTATCCGAAGTTGGCTGAATATGACAAAGACGGTTGGCATACGGATCCTTATGTTAGCCGCGAATTTCATGGTGTTTTTAGCTCGTTCAAAGTGAACATTGAGATGGATGAATCCTTCGTAATCGGAGGCACAGGCCAACTGGATAAAAAAAGTGTCGGCTCAGAATCAGGCACCACGATGTGGCAATTTTCGGCTGATAATGTGCATGACTTTGCTTGGGCAGCAGACCCTGACTTCGTCGTTTCTTCCGTTCAGGTAGCAAGCGGACCCACTCTCTTTTTCTATCACCTAAACGACACCTCAATCAATGAGAATTGGAACAGGCTCGAACCAAAAACGGTTGAACTATTCGAAATAATGAATGCCAAATTTGGCAAATACCCATATTCCCAATTCAGTGTTATCCAAGGAGGAGATGGAGGCATGGAGTATCCTATGTGTACTATGATTTCAGGCACTGGATCCTTTGGCGGATTGGTCAGTGTCACTGTGCATGAAGCGATCCACAACTGGTATTACGGCGTCATTGCAACCAATGAGCTAAAGTACCCTTGGATGGATGAGGGCTTTACCACCTATGCTCAAAACTTCGTGCTCGATTCGCTGAGAAAAAAGAGTTCATACAATCCACATATAAGAAGCTATTCGGGATATGTCTCGTATGTTTCTCAAAACGAGGAGGAGCCACTGACAACGCATGCCGATCATTATTGGCACAATAGAGGCTATGGCAACGCCGCCTATTCTAAAGGCTGCATTTTTCTCAATCAGTTGAGATATATCATTGGCGACGAGAGTTTTGACAGGGCCATTATTGAATACTACGAACTCTGGAAGTTTAAACACCCAACACCCCAAGATTTTAAACGGGTTTTGGAAAGGCGATCGGGTATAGAGCTTGATTGGTATTTCGAAGCTTGGCTCGGCACTACCAACAAAATCGACTATGCCATTACTGGAGTAAGTGCCGAAGGGAAGAGTACAATTATCAAGCTGGAAAACCTAGGCGAGATGAGTATGCCACTTGAAATTCTGGTAGAAACAAAATCGAAGACGCTTACATATTATATCCCGCTTGAACGAATGAGAGGCGGCCACGATGATGCATCTCTTACATTAAAAAGCGCCTGGCCTTGGGTTTATTCCAATTACAACCTCAAAACCGAATTCCCTTTAAAGGACATTGTTAAGATTACCATTGACCCCAATCATATGATGGCCGATATTGACCGATCTCAAAATGTCTATCCAATGGTGGTAGATGCGGTTGAATCCGATGAATAATTGAGCTCCGATTTATTGCCTAATTAAATCAGCGATTAGTAGTTGATACACAATAGATTGCTGTTCATCCCCTTTTTTGCCTTGTGACTGCTGCCTTTACCCAAACAATGTTTTATCGACGAATAAATTACTTTTATCGACAGGAAATGAATGAAGTATCGTTGACTAACCAAAATTCCAACGTCGGTTTTCCCCATTTCTAAACATCTAACCCATACTAGAATGAAACATCTTTCCCTGATGGTCATTGGTCTGTTGATTGGCCTCTCGACCTTTGCACAATCCCCATCAAAGTTTAACTACCAAGCTGTAGCGCGTGATGGCGCTGGCGATTTAGTTACCGGCCAGGCAGTCTCGGTCAAAATTTCGATTCTCTCGGGATCGGCATCTGGCACCTCTGTTTATTCTGAGGACCACAGTCCAACTACAAACGCTTACGGTTTATTCAACTTTCAAATAGGAAACGGAACTGGCGCCTCGGGTGACATCTCTACTATTGATTGGGGATCTACATCTCACTTCATTAAAGTTGAAATGGACCCAGCTGGAGGCACTAATTACGCTGTGACAAGCACGTCAGAATTGGTATCAGTACCCTACGCTGAGCATGCCAATTCAGTAGCAAATGATGCTGTTGATGATGCGGATGCGGACCCAGCAAATGAGCTTCAGTTCTTATCGCAAAGTGGCGACACCATAGCGATTAGTGATGGAAACTACATTGTGTTGACCGCGCCAGAACCAGTGCTTTTGGACAACGACTCTACAAATGAGCTGCAATCGATGAGCCTCACAGGAAATACACTTTCGCTATCTAATGGCGGTGGAGATGTTGATCTTAGTGATTACGATCAGTCCGCTGATGTTGCTACCAACGCAACGGACATTTCTACGAATGCTACAGATATAGCAACAAATGCTACAGACATTGGAGACAACACGACCGATATAGCTACAAACGCTACTGATATCGCCACGAATGCAACGGACATTGGTGACAATACAACAGACATAGCTACAAACGCTACGGACATTGCTACAAATGCTTCTGACATAGGAGACAACGCAACAGATATAGCTACAAACGCTACGGACATTGCTACAAATGCTTCTGACATTGGAGACAATGCAACGGATATTGCTACTAACGCTACGGACATTGCTACAAATGCTTCCGACATCGGAGACAATGCAACGGATATAGCCACAAACGCATCTGACATTGGAGACAATGCTACAGACATCGCCACAAACGCATCAGATATTGCCGCGCATAATGCGGCTGACTTAGACACTGATTCTACCAACGAGCTAATTACGAGTACTGCATTTGCCAATGACTCTACATTGATGATCTATGAAGGTGTTGACAGCTTTGCAGTTGACCTCTCTTCATTAATTGATGATGACGACTGGGTGCGATCAGGAGACACTTTGTACAACACATCTGATGCCTACATCGGGGTTGGTGCTTCCGATGTTAACAATGCATTCAAAATGACCATCAAGCCAACAACCAACCTTGGAGGATTGAACATTGAACGTGATGACTTAGCTGGAAATAACTACGGTATTAGAATCTACGATTATAGTTCGTTGGGTAGCTCTTACGGAATGTATATCGATATGTACCAACCATCTTCAACTTCACAAGGAATTTATAACAGAATCTACGATCCAGCTGGACAAGCGTTTGGTGTAAACAATTACATATACTCTCCTGGTAGCACAAGTTATGGTACGTACAACTATATCTATGATGGCACCTCTGGATATGGTGTGTATAATCGACTTTACTCAATGAGTTCGACCGCCTATGGGACTAGAAACGCTGTGGAGTATAGTGCTGGAACATCGTACGGCACTGAGAATTATATGTATCAAAATTCGGGTACTAGCTACGGAATGAGAAACTACATCTATACTACAGGTACGGCCTCTAACTATGGCGTAGACAATTATGTTTCTGGACGAGGTTCTTACCAATACGGAACGCGTAACTCAGCCTATAACTACTACACGAGCTCAAATGGATATGCATACGGTTCCTACAACACATCTGTCCGATCTGGCGGTACATATGGCTACGCTCTCGGATCATATAACCAAGGTACTCGACAGAGCGGCAATTATGGTTATGCATATGGATCAAGCAACAGGGCCAACAACTATAGCTATGCTGGTTATGCATATGGAGCATACAACTACGCATACACCAATCAGCAATACGGCCGTTCCTATGGATCATATAATTACGCATATGGTGGAGGATCCAACGATTACGTATATGGATCCTACCATTACGGGAGTGGTGGTAATTCTGTAAATTATGCCTTATACTCTGCTGGATATGCTTACATAAGCAGTGGTTACTGGGGTTCTGACCGAAAATTGAAGAAGAACATACGCGACTATGAAGGTGCTATTGATGACATCATGAGCTTACAGCCGCGAGAGTATGATTGTCGAGTGGATGAGTTTCCCACTCTTGGTCTTCCTACTGAGCCACAGCTTGGTTTAATTGCACAGGAATTGGAAGAAGTGTTTCCTGAGTTAATCAAAGAAACGCACAACCCAAAACAAGTTGTTCCAGAATCAGCCGCAAGGGAACAAGGCCTTGACTATAAGGTAATTATGGAGGCCGTCTACGATGATGAAGGGACGCTTCAGGCCGAGGCCACAGTTGAAGTTGGAGAGGAGTTTGACTTCAAAGCTGTAAACTATATTGGATTAGTTCCTGTTCTTATCAAAGGTATTCAGGAGCAGCAAGCAATGATTGAAGCACTTGAAGCTCGAATTGAAGAACTTGAGTCTGAATAATCATCAAAACCAAAATGATTATGAAATCAATTAAAATAACAAGCCTTGCCATACTCTTCGCCTTTGCGGGTCTAGAGGGGCACAGCCAGGAACTTCAGGTAATTGGTAGCGCAGGATCCGAAGCCATGAGCAGCGGTGGATCCCTGGCCTACACTGTAGGCGAGGTCGTTGTCTCCAGCTCCACAAATGCTGAAGGTACATTGACCCAAGGTTACCATCAAGGTTTCCTAACCCCAACCGCTATAGATGAAATTCCTGCCGATCTGGAATTAAGTCTATATCCCAACCCAGCCTCAGACTACATTATCATTGAATCAAAGTCGCTACAAGATTTTGAAGAAATCCAAATGTTTGATATGTCTGGAAAGCTCATTTGGAATGCCTCTGGAAATGGAGCGGTTGATAATCGGATAACCGTGAATTTTCAAAACCGGGCGGCCGGCAACTACATTATCAAGCTGATCGATTCGGATAAGAGTCAATCATTTTCATACAGTGTGATAAAATCACATTGACCCATTCTTACCACTAACAGAAGCCCTATCCTTTTTGGATGGGGCTTTTTTTTGCGCGCTTTATCCTCGCAACTCTGCAGTTCATCCCAAAAAGTAGGACATACTGGACTCTGTGCGATAGATTCGAATCTTGTTAGCTAGTCGTGTACTTATCCCGCACACTAGAACGAATATTTTTTCTAGGTTTTAAAATTCGATTCTAACCCTATCTTTAGTAAGCCCCAATTAGCGTTGGGGCTTTTTTATTCCCCATTTTTACAGCATGTTGAAACACTTCATACTCACATTGAATATATGTATTATGGGATGGTCGGCTTCGAGCCAATCAAGCTATGAAAATGTCAAAATCTTTGAGCCTTCTAGCAATTTAAGCTATGCGCCTTGCGAGCCAAGCATCGCTATCAGTAAGTCAGATCCATCAAAAATGGTCGCGGGAGCAGTTCTTAAATACGTATCGATTTCATCCGACTCGGGAAAAACCTGGAAAACGGATCGGCTAAAATCTCGATTCGGAGTGTACGGTGATCCCTGTATAGTATCCGATATAGACGGTCGATTTCACTACTTCCATTTAAGCGACCCTACAGGACTGGGATGGGGTAGTCCCTGGATTCTAGATCGTATTGTATGTCAAACCTCAAAGAGCAATGGCAAAAGATGGTCGCGCGGTTCGAGCATAGGCCTGAATAGACCCAAACAACAAGATAAAGAATGGGTGACTTATGACCCGGTTAGCGATCAACTCATCGCCACCTGGACCCAATTCGACAAATACAACGACCCGAGCCCAACATGTCATTCAAACATTTTAATGTCACAAAGCAAATCAGGAAAGAAATGGAGTGCCCCAGTACAAATAAACACCCGTTCAGGAAACTGTACGGACGATAGCAAGACAACTGAAGGCGCCACATCGGATGTGGACGAATTTGGAAACATTTATACTGCTTGGAGCATGGATGGAAAAATCGTATTCACCGTTGCATATCAAGATCGCGTAACTGGCTTGATCTCGGGTTATTCGGAGGAGAAAGTAGCAGTCGATTCAGGAGCAAATTGGGCCTTTGAGGTTCCTGGTCTTGGCCGTGCAAATGGAATGCCGATTATAAAATGCGATCGATCTGGTGGGCCAAACAATGGTACCCTATATATCAACTGGTGTGATCAAAGAAATGGAAAAGACGATACCGACGTCTGGTTGGTTTCTTCAAAAGATGAGGGACGATCATGGGGCGATCCCATTCGAGTAAATGATGACCCGAAAGGCCAACATCAGTTTTTTACTTGGATGGACCTAGATCAAGGCACAGGACGATTACACTTCGTCTTTTACGACCGTCGCAATCACACAACAAATCTGACGGATGTCTATTACGCACGTTCAGCTGATGTGACGAACTCGACTTTCGAAAACATCAGAATAAGCGACACTCCTTTTGATCCTTCTTCTGCACGATTCTTTGGAGATTACAATAACATCTCCGTGTTTAACGGGGTGGTTCGGCCTATTTGGACACGCTTCGAAAATGACCAGCAAAGTATTTGGACCGCGATCATCAACGAGTAAATCATTTCAAACTTTAATTACTTTCGCGCTTCAGTTCAAAATGCCCGGGTGGCGGAACTGGTAGACGCGCTGGATTCAAAATCCAGTTCAGGCAACTGAGTGCGGGTTCGATTCCCGCCCCGGGTACAAAAAAGGCTCTCAATTATTGAGAGCCTTTTTTCATTTTATAGTTAGAGGTATTGTGCCTTACTCAACGGAGGTACACTCCCAGCCAATAGCTTCTAATTTTATGGATTCTGCCTCAACATCTACCGTCTTTCCGCACTCTTCCCTGCTATCGGTAGAAGCAACTGTTGATGACCATGTACAACTAGCAGATTGCGTGCAAGCCTCTTCAAGCGCTTTTTCCTCCGTATATGAAATATCTGGATGTGAGGTCGGAATGCCAAGGCACATGCATTCACCATCAAAAATATCGGTAGTACACGTTGTACATTTTTCGCAGCCGTAAAATCCAGTAATTAGGATGGTTAGAAGAATTAGTTTTAATGATCGCATAGGTTTTGATTTTATTAGATTAGGATAAACATACATCTTCTTTGATTGTGGGCTGGTTTCAAAATCGGGGGCAGACAGAGGATTTGCAATGTATTATCGCGTTGTCAACTCACTCATTTAGTTACATTTGCACCCCTTTTTCAGGTAAAAAACTATGTCTCATCAGGTCAAAATTTGCGCAGGAACATCAACCATTGCTTTAGGAGAGCGGATAGCTTCGAGCTATGGGCTGAACTTAGCGCACGTCAATATTCTACGCTTCAGTGATGGAGAATTCCAACCGTCTTTTGAAGAAACAGTGCGTGGGGCGGATGTGTTCATTATTCAGAGCACCACCCCGCCTGCCGACAACTTGATGGAATTATTGCAGATGGTGGATGCTGCGAAGCGCGCTTCTGCAAAAAACATTATCGCTGTAATGCCATATTACGGTTATGCCCGACAGGACCGAAAAGACAAGCCAAGAGTATCCATTGGATCAAAGCTCGTGGCAAACTTGCTGATGGCTGCCGGTGTGACTCGTGTAATGACAATGGATCTTCACGCGGATCAGATTCAAGGATTCTTTGAAGTTCCTGTTGATCATTTATTCGCTTCGAGCATTTTCTTACCCTACTTGATCGAACTAAACCTTCCAAACTTGGTAATGGCAGCGCCAGATACTGGAGGCACCAAGAGGGCGAACGCCTATGCAAAGCACTTGAACTGCGACTTGGCAATCTGTTATAAGCAACGAAAGGTTGCTAATGAAGTAGCATCCATTACGGTCATTGGAGATGTCAAGGGCAAGGATGTAGTTATCGTTGACGACCTTATCGATACAGCTGGCACATTATCCAAATCGGCCGAAATGATGATGGAACATGGAGCCAACTCCGTTCGAGCCATGATCACACATGGTGTGCTCAGTGGCCCTGCATATCAGCGCATTAACGACTCAGCGTTAACTGAACTGGTAATAACAGACACAATTCCATTAAAGGAACCTGTAGATAAAATTAAAGTACTTAGCGTGGCAGATTTATTTGCGAGCACCATGCGAAGTGTAGTTAGTTATGAATCAATCAGCTCGCAATTCATTATTTAATCATAAGCACGAATCGATATGAAAACGATCGAAATTAACGGACATCTACGAGAGTCATTAGGCACAAAAAACGCCAAACAATTGCGTAGAGAAGGTCAAGTTCCATGTGTAGTTTATGGAGGTGAAAAAAACACTCACTTCTATGCTGACGAAAGAGAACTCAACAAATTAATTTACACCCCAAACGTCTATCAAGTTTTGCTTGATATCGACGGAACCAAGGTGAACGCGGTAATGAGAAACCCCGAGTTTCACCCCGTAAAAGACAATCTTTTACATCTCGATTTTATCGAGGTGTTGAGTGGAAAGCCTACAACCATGCGTATTCCGCTTACGTTGACTGGCGTATCTATCGGAGTTAAGAATGGTGGTGTACTTAGACACAATGCTAAGAAGCTACTTGTGCGAGGTGTAATTGAGAATATTCCTGATGAGATCGCAATCGATATCACAGACATGAAAATTGGAACCTCGAAAAAAGTAGGTGAAATCGACATTAAAGATCTTGAAGTTCTTGAGTCAAGCAACCGAGTAGTTGTGGCAATTAAGACATCTAGAAAAGCAATTGTTGAAGAAGAAGTTGAAGGTGAAGAAGGCGCTGAAGGTGAAGAGGCTACTGCTGAAGGCGATGATGCTGCTGCCGAAGCTCCTGCGGAAGCTTAATATATACTATGAAGTATTTGATTGTTGGACTCGGGAATCCTGGACCGGATTATATAGAAACTCGACACAACATTGGATTTAAAACATTGGACGCACTCGCAAGTGCGTCCAATGTTGTTTTTACCCCAGCCAGATATGGTGATAAGGCCGAGCTGAAACACAAGGGAAGAACCTACATTCTTATAAAACCTTCAACGTTTATGAACCTAAGCGGCAAGGCAGTGAACTACTGGATGCAGGAAGAGAAAATTCCAGCAGATCGATTGATGATTATCACCGACGATTTAGCCCTCCCTTTTGGCAAGATTCGCATTCGCGCTAAGGGCAGTGATGGCGGGCACAATGGACTAAAGAGTGTTCAGGAAGTTCTCGGTCACAATCAATATCCTCGACTTCGCTTTGGAGTTGGATCCGATTTTAATAGTGGTCAACAAGTACAGTATGTGCTATCGCCATGGACTCAGGAAGAATCAGATGCGCTTGCTCCAAGACTATCCGTGGTAGCGGACGCTATCCTTTCATTTGGATCAATCGGGCTAGAGAGAACGATGAACTTTTTCAATAACAAATGAAATTTCTAGCATCCTTTTCCGGATTCGTACGTCAAACAGAGTGTTGTGAATTCTTCAATTAAGAGTTATAACTTTGAATAACAAATAAGTAAGCAATGAAAAAATTCATCCTCATACTTTCAATGATCACATTCGGACTGGGATCATTCGCGCAAGCCCCCACCTATGTATATGTTGAAACAGCTGTTGAAGGCAACGAGACTGTACGAACATTCCATGTAGAAGATAACTATTGCCAAGCGCTCATTGATCAATTCACTGCAGACTATGGCATGCCTGAAGGCACAGGAACAGGTAATTTGAAGTGGAAAAACGTAGACATAACCGGGATTGGCACAAACTTGACCATACAAGCCAATGACGGAGCTCGAATTTTTGATGGCACCAATTGGTCGCATAGCACTTTTCTAAATGGGCCAGATATGATGGCGAAGCTCAGTGCAGATCCTGCCAGAGCAAGAAGAATGTACATCACCATTAAGAAGGGCGGAAAAAACAAAGTCAATTCCACTGAAAAGGAAACCACGTTTGTGAGTATGGCCGAAGCAATAATGTTGGCAGAGTAAGTGATTTAGTCGACCTTCGATCTCGACAGAATCGAGTGGGATACAGAATACGACATTTAAAGATTAAGGCGCTAACCATTTTTTCAAGATGGTTCAGCGCCTTTCCTTTTTACATACAGGGTAGAATGGATATTGATCGACGTTCCATTTGGTATGACCATGCCTTTAATAAAACATATGGTGGCTTCTTTCCATCGGACCGAAAGACTCCCCACAAGGTAAGCTTACAACCACATGATTCCGTAAGAGAAGACATGCTTCACCTGATTTGCCGGAGCATCTCTGATCGGTCAGTCGATGGAGCGCTTGCCGAACTAGGTGTGTTTCAAGGTGAAACCGCCAAACTCCTTCACAACTACTTTCCCAAGCGTCGATTTTTTCTCATCGACACCTTCGACGGCTTTCACGAAACGGACGTGCAGCATGAATCCCGAGAGACGGGAGTTCAAACTACGGTGGACCACTTTTCGGAAACAAGCGAATCACGCGTGCTTCGCACAATAAACCCATCTACTGATAATCTAGAAATCATAAAAGGCTACTTCCCTGACAGCATTACGCCGAGTTTGAGCGAGAGTCGATTTGCGCTGGTGCATCTTGATGCTGATTTGTACAATCCTACAAAAGCGGGCTTGGCATTTTTCTATCCCCGTCTCAATCCGGGCGGAATATTGGTTATTCATGATTTCAATGCCTGGCCAGGGGTGCGTAAGGCTGTACTTGAGTATTGTGAATCGGAGAAGTTAATTCCGCTACCCATGCCAGACAAAAGTGGCTCATGTGTCATCATCAAGCCCATTGGATGAAACTAATTTTCGATCCTGATACGCTGAACTCTCTTGTAAATAGAATAGACAACCTTAATGCTAGTTCAAATCCGCTATGGGGCAAAATGTCTGTAAATCAGATGCTAGCACACTGCAGCCTTACATTTGAATACAACAATGGTCAGCGCCAAGCCAAGGTTCGTCCTATACTGCGGTTCTTGCTTAGACCAACGATGCGAAAAACAATCCTAAGTAAGAAGCCCTACAAGAAAAATGGCCCGACGGCACCGTATTTTAAAGTTCCAAACCCGGAGTCGTTCGAACTAGAAAAGACACGATTGATCACTAATCTTACGCAGTATTCCAAGAATGGCCCACCCAAAGCCGAAGCCATAGAACACGTTTGGCTGGGGCATCTTTCAGCCGAAGATTGGAGCTGGCTGATGTTTAAGCACCTTAATCACCACCTAGAGCAATTCAATGTATGATGGAAGTTATCTCGATTGCAGACAAGCTTAAAAAAATCTCAACCCATTGGGAGCCTAAAATCATTGCCGAGTTAAATGGTCAGCATGTAAAGCTGGCCAAGCTTAAGGGCGAATTTGTTTGGCATTCTCACGAACATGAGGACGAACTTTTCATGGTCGTTTCAGGCATATTGGATATCCATTTTCGCGATTCAATAAGAACAGTAACCGCTGGAGAAATCATTGTTATTCCTAAAGGTATAGATCACAAACCGGTCGCTGTCGACGAGGTTAGCGTTCTTCTCTTTGAGCCCAGCACCACAATAAATACAGGCGATAGTGATGATTTCAATCTAAGGCGTGAAGACCTTGACCGAATCTAAAAGCTGTATTTCACCGTTGCCATAAAATTCCTTCCAGACGCCGAAATCCCTGACGAATATGGTCGATAGCGCAAATCAAAAAGATTCTCGATCCCCGCTGTGAGCATGAAATTTTGTTTGACTTGGTAGGATGCGCGACAATTAAAAATATACCAGGCCGGCGTATATGGATTCCCATCTCCATCCTTTGCATACAGATAGCCTTTGTTTCGTTCCGATGGCGCCAAGTCGTTATAACTTACCTTGGCGTTGTACCTAAAGGAAATTTGCGCGCGCACTCGCTTGAATTGATAATTTATCCTGGCGACACCAAACATAGGAGGTGCGTGCCTGAGCGGTGCGACGGTTCCATCCGCTAATTCCTCTTCCCCTTTCTGATAATTAAACGTTGACGCAAGGCTCAAACCCTTGACTATTTTATACTCCGCGCCCAATTGAATACCAAACACCTGTGCATTTGCTGCATTTTGAATGGATTGAACCTGACTCAATTCTCCACCGAAAAAAACACTGTCCATTCCATTTAGGGTGGTGTTTCTTCTAACCATGGCCCGGTTCAAGTATGTGTAATATACCGTGGTTTCGAGCTTTAGAAACTCCTTAAAAATCTTGATCATTCCAACCTCTCCGTTGTATGCATATTCAGCCTGCAAATCTGCATTTGGAATAACCACCGAGCCGGGTTCTGAATCAAACGTTTTACCAACATCATCCACATTTGGGGCTCGAAAACCCGTTGACCCATTGATGTTAAACTGGAGCTTATCCGTTGGTTTATAGGCAAATCCAACCGATCCATTTAATGCGCCCAGTGCCAATGCGACTGATGTCACCGGAATGGATAGAAACGTTGTATCAATTTCGGAGTTAATCTGAATCAGACTATAGCGAGCTCCACTCAAAATGGTCAGTTTTCTGTTCACGCGAAACCGATCGGAAACGTACACGGAATTGGAAAACCAAGTAGACCCGCTTGGGTATCTTGTTTGACTAAGTGCATTATTTCCAGATTGAACATTCTGAATAGACGCCCTAGAGTCGACCAAATTAAAGACTGACTCCAATCCATAGAACAGCTCGTGACGCTTACCAAGATCTTGTTCAAAATCCACATTCAATGAAGGTGCATAAACTCGTTCGACTCTATTATTTCGATACAATGAACCAAAATCGCGATCGTTTCGACTTTCCTTAAAGCTTTGATAGGCCGCAGTAATGTTCATCTTATCATAAATCTTGTTTTTTGATGTGTTCGATACGCGAACCGAATGCATCATCCACTCCTGTGGCCCGTAATACCATTCAGCTGAATGCAATGTATCTCCACGGTACCGTATCAATCGATCATACCTTCCAAAATCAGAGGTCGTTGAATACCTTCCGCTATATGTGATGTCCCAAAATTCATTGGGTTGATACCGGACTTTTTGTAGCAGTTGATCTTGGCTGAAGGCAGTTGAAATTTGCTTCCTTCCATTCTGATTTAAGGTCATCACATCTGAACCATCCACCGTTTCGGCATAATCAGTTCGCAGATAATCCGCCGGGCCATTTGAGCCCATCATCAAATCATCATAATTCGAATAAGAAAGGCTCGTGACAAACGCCCATTTTTCACCCCCTATGTTAAAGTCGATATGGCCCGTTTGTTCAGAATTGGCGCTGGAATATCGGACCAATGCATTTCCACCAACTACGGGCTCCATGCCTTGACTAAACGTTGGCTCAATGGTATAAAAACTCATTACTCCACCGATTGCATCACTCCCGTAAATCACCGACCCAGGCCCAAAAACCACTTCTGTATTTTCTACACTCAGCGGATCAATGGAGATTACGTTTTGAACGTTGCCGCCTCGAAAAATTGCATTATTCATGCGGACTCCATCCACACTTATCATAACCCGATTTGTTGCAAACCCACGAATCATGGGGCTTCCACCACCTAGCTGGCTTTTTTGAACATACACCTCACCGGTCGACTCCAATAAGTCTGCTGCGGTTTGAGGATTTTCAAAGTATATGTGTTCCCGACCAACCGAGATTATTTTGCTGGGAATGTCGCGCTTCGCTTGTTTCCATCGGGATGCACTCACGGTAATGCCGTCAAGGTCAAATTCTCCTCGTAGCATGATCAATTCATTGTTTTCGAGCTTTTTAACCTCAGAATATGATAAAACAAGTTCCTCATGTCCGAGTTCTTGGAAAACAATGCTGTCGCTGCCAGAGAATGTGCTGAGATCAAGTTGACCCTTTCTATCCGAAATTGTAAATGCTTTCGGGTTCCAGCTAATCGCTGTGACTAGGTCAATTGGTTGACGCGAAATATCATCCTTTACGATTATTATTTGCGCTTGAGCTGTAAGGCAAAATAGAGAAATCGATAGGGCAAAAAGCTTTTTCATCGGGCTTGAGTGACTCGCATATTCAAGCAATAATCACACCGCAAACCTAGGCGCGCAATCCCTTATACAAATACTCGCTGAGCTGATCAATCGGAATACGTTCTTGGGTCATAGTATCGCGTTCACGTATTGTCACCATTTGGTCTTCCAATGTTTGATGATCGACAGTAATAGCGTAAGGCGTGCCTATTGCATCCTGCCTTCTATACCGCCTTCCGATAGCATCCTTTTCATCGTATTGACACATATATTCCATCTTTAATGAATCAATGATGGCGCGGGCTTTATCGGGCAATCCGTCTTTTTTCACCAATGGCAATATTGCCACTTGATATGGCGCTAGGACCTTTGGCAACCTAAGCACCATGCGTTCTGAACCATCCTCCAAGGTCTCAGTTTGGAGCGCCGAGCACAGCGTTGCTAAAAACATGCGATCCAATCCGATACTTGTCTCCACCACATATGGAACATAGTGTTCGTTGGTTTCTGGGTCGAAATACTGAAGCTTTTTACCGCTGTGCTTCTCATGCTGTTTTAGGTCAAAGTCTGTCCTTGAATGAATTCCTTCCAGTTCTTTGAAGCCGAATGGGAAATTGAACTCTATGTCTGCCGCGGCATTGGCATAGTGCGCCATTTTTAGATGATCGTGAAACCGATATTCGGTCTCTGCTATACCCAAACCCAAATGCCACTCTAGTCTTTTTGCCTTCCAGTGTTCGTACCATTCCATCTCAGTCCCAGGCTTCACGAAAAACTGCATTTCCATTTGCTCGAACTCGCGCATTCTAAATATGAATTGTCGTGCAACAATCTCATTTCTAAACGCTTTACCTATTTGAGCGATGCCAAATGGCAGCTTCATTCGACCGGTTTTCTGAACATTGAGGTAGTTCACAAAGATTCCCTGCGCCGTTTCTGGGCGTAAATAGATGGTGTTCGCGCCCTCAGCTATAGACCCCATTTCAGTACTAAACATTAGGTTAAACTGCCTCACATCCGTCCAGTTCCTAGAGCCACCGACCGGATCAACAATTTCTTCATCTATAATAAGCTGCTTAAAATCTTCCAAATCCCCTTCGTCGAGACAACGCTTCATACGCGCCTCTATCGACTCGATCTTCTCCTTATATCCAGCTACCCTTGGGTTTGTTTGCGCAAACATTTCAGCATCGAAAGATTCCCCAAATCGTTTGGCGGCCTTTTTAATCTCCTTGGCAATTTTACCTTCAATCTTGGCGATATGATCTTCCACTAAAACATCTGCCCGATAGCGCTTCTTGCTGTCCTTGTTGTCGATTAAAGGGTCATTAAAAGCATCAACATGACCAGATGCTTTCCAGATAGTTGGATGCATGAAAATTGCCGTATCGATCCCAACAATGTTCTCGTGCATTTGCACCATGCTCTTCCACCAGTACTTTTTAATATTATTCTTGAGTTCCGCGCCCAATTGTCCATAATCATAAACAGCACTTAGTCCATCGTAAATCTCGCTTGATTGGAACACGAAGCCATACTCCTTCGCATGACTAATAACGCTCTTAAACTTATCCTCCTGATTCATGCCGCAAATGTATCAAGGCGAGTGGCTGATAATTACAATCCCATGGAAATAATCTGAGCTGTGTTATAGCTCAAACATTTACCAATTTTTACACTCTCTTCGCTCTTAGTCATTCATCAAATATTTGATTGTAAATACCCGACATTCCTCTTGGCTTTTAACTAGGTTTATCGCACCCAAAATTCACGGGTGAATAACCGCTATTCTCTAGGATATGATTCAAATAAAGGACCAACTAGTTTCGTTGGAAGTGCTCCAAAATGAATTTGTTTGCAACATTGGAAAATGCAAAGGAGCGTGCTGTGTAGAAGGCGATTCTGGCGCACCACTTGAGGAGGATGAAGCACAGTTATTGGAAGAAGAACTCGAAACGATAAAGCCATTTCTGAGCGCAAAGGGTCTAGGAGCGATTTCGAATCAAGGCCCGCATATGATCGATCGAGATGGAGATCAAGTGACTCCATTAATCGATGGTAAAGAATGCGCCTACACCGTCTTTACAAAATCGGGCACCGCGCAATGCGGCATCGAACTGGCGTGGAATCAGGGCCAGACTACATTTCGGAAACCCATTTCATGTCATCTATACCCAATACGAACAAAGCGCTACTCAACATTTGAAGCCGTGAACTATGAACGTTGGCAAATTTGTTCGGACGCATGTGCCCTTGGTGAAGAACTCAAAGTTCCTGTCTTCAAATTTTTAAAAGAGCCGCTCATTCGTAAATATGGGGAAGAATGGTTTGAGGCACTCGAGGCCGCAAATCTTGAGCTAAAAAAAATAGAACAGAAGAATGACCTGACCAAATGATTTTGGTTAACCAAGGTCAAATTAACAAGGTCAAATTACCTTACCTCCTATTAACATTGGGATAGGGTTGAAGAAATTAATTTGTAAACAACTGACCATTTTTAGGAGTGTTCAAAAAGTCGACCAATTGTCAATAAAAATGGTTTGACTCGGGGGCCTTTTTTCCCAAGTTTTGTTGGGCAATAAAATAGGGACAGAGAATTCACTTTTGACCCTAATTAAAGCACTTTCAGCTTTTACCCTATTGTAGATCAGATAGTTACGGAAGTCGCCGCTTTAGGCGACGTGGAAATTCAATCTCATTCCATTCGATTAAATGACTGATACACAGGCAATAGAAGCTGAGAAATATTTGGACGAACAGGTCAATCACATTGTGTGGTTGATGAAATATAAAACGAGAAAGACACTATCCTAATGCAAGAAGAACCCATTCTAAAAGAAGACGCCAAACGCTTCGTATTATTTCCAATTCAACACGATGACATTTGGAGTTTTTACAAAAAATCAGAAGCAAGTTTTTGGACTGCCGAAGAAATTGACCTCGGTCCTGATTTGTATGATTGGGAGCATAAACTGAATGACGATGAGCAGTTCTTCATCAAACATGTTCTAGCGTTTTTCGCAGCAAGCGATGGGATTGTAAATGAAAATCTAGCCGAGAACTTCGTGTCAGAAGTTCAGTATACAGAGGCCAAGTTCTTCTATGGATTTCAGATCGCAATGGAGAACATTCACAGCGAGACGTATTCCCTATTAATCGACACATACATTAAGGATAATGTCGAAAAGAACAAGCTATTTAACGCAATTGACACCATGGACTGCGTTAAAAAGAAAGCCGACTGGGCCCTTAACTGGATCGACAATGGATCGTTTGCTGAGCGTCTTATTGCATTCGCTGCAGTTGAAGGAATTTTCTTCTCTGGATCCTTTTGCTCCATCTTTTGGTTGAAAAAGCGCGGTTTAATGCCAGGCCTTTCATTTAGCAATGAGCTTATCTCAAGAGATGAAGGAATGCATTGTGACTTTGCTTGCATGATCTACAACGATCACCTTGTCAATAAACTTCCGAAGGAAACTGTTACTAAGATTATCACTGATGCCGTGGATATAGAAAAGGAATTTGTGACGGAGTCACTTCCTGTCTCTCTCATTGGCATGAACGCAAAACTAATGCAGCAATACATTGAGTTCGTTGCTGACAGACTATTGTCTGAATTGCGTTGTGATAAAGTATACAACTCCGAAAACCCGTTTGATTTCATGGAGATGATCAGCCTCCAAGGAAAAACAAACTTTTTTGAAAAACGCGTTGCTGAATATCAAAAAGCCGGTGTTGCCTCCGGAAACGAATCACAAGTCTTCAAGCTAGACGAAGACTTTTAATAATACCTACCTAACCTTTAACCAAAAAACTCCAGACACATGTTTGTACTAAAACGAGATGGCCGAAGCGAAGCGGTGAAATTTGACAAAATCACCGGTCGAATCAAAAAACTCTGTTATGGATTGCACCCGAGCGTGGATCCAGTAAAGATTTCCATGAAGGTCATTGAAGGAATTTACGATGGTGTAACAACCACTGTACTTGACAACTTAGCTGCTGAAACGGCTGCTTCTCTGACCACCACACACCCTGATTACGCATTGCTTGCATCCCGCATAGCAGTATCAAACCTTCATAAAAACACGGAAAAATCCTTTTCTGCTACTATGGAGGCGATGTATACTTACATCGACCCAAAAACTTCAAAAGAAGCGCCTCTTTTAGCGGATGATGTCTATAAGATCATCGTTGATAACGCGGAGCAGCTTGACAGCACGATCATCTACGACCGAGACTTTGGTTATGATTATTTCGGCTTCAAAACGCTTGAGCGATCTTATCTCTTAAAGATCAACGGCGAAGTAGCTGAACGGCCACAGCACATGTTGATGCGTGTTGCAATAGGCATTCACAAAGACGACATCGATGCGGCAATTGAAACATACGACTTAATGTCTGAGCGGTGGTTTACACACGCTACACCAACGCTTTTTAATGCAGGCACACCTAAACCACAAATGTCTAGCTGTTTTCTTTTAACCACAAAAGACGATAGCATCAGCGGTATTTACGACACGCTTACGCAGTGTGCGAAAATCTCTCAGTCCGCTGGAGGAATTGGATTAGCTATTCACAACATTAGAGCTACTGGTTCATATATCAGAGGTACAAATGGAACAAGCAACGGCATTGTTCCTATGCTGCGTGTTTTCAATGACACCGCCCGATATGTTGATCAAGGTGGAGGAAAACGCAAAGGATCTTTCGCAATCTATCTCGAGCCTTGGCACGCAGACGTATTTGACTTTTTAGATTTAAAGAAAAATCACGGTAAGGAAGAGCAGCGTGCGCGCGACTTATTCTACGCAATGTGGACTCCAGACCTTTTCATGAAACGAGTAGAAGAAGGCGGTGATTGGTCACTAATGTGTCCAGATGAGTGCCCAGGCCTATCTGATTGCTGGGGTGAGGAGTTTGAAAAGCTTTACACCAAATACGAGAAAGAAGGAAAGGTTAAGAAGACCATCAAAGCACAAGAGCTTTGGTTTAAGATTCTCGAGTCTCAAATTGAAACTGGCACTCCATATATGTTGTACAAGGATGCTGCAAATTCAAAGTCTAATCAGCAAAACCTTGGAACCATCAAATCTTCTAATCTCTGTACGGAGATTATGGAATACACAGCACCAGATGAAGTTGCTGTTTGCAACTTAGCTTCTCTTGCTTTACCAAAATATGTAACCGACGGCAAGTTTGATCACGACAAGCTGTTCGAGATCACCTACGTTGCTACGAAAAACCTGAATAAGATTATCGATCGAAACTACTATCCAGTAGCAGAGGCGAAAAACTCAAACTTCAGACACAGACCAATCGGTTTAGGTGTACAAGGGTTGGCCGACGCGTTTATTTTGATGCGTTACCCATTTGACTCACCTGAAGCCAAGCAATTGAACAAGGACATTTTCGAGACAATCTATTATGCTGCACTGACAGCATCAAAAGATTTATCGAAAGAACACGGCGCATACGAATCGTATGAAGGCTCTCCTATTTCGCAAGGAAAATTTCAGTTCGACCTTTGGAATGTAGAACCAGGGAAGCGCTGGGAGTGGGACGTATTACGTGAAGAGATTCAAGAGCACGGTGTGCGCAATTCGCTCTTACTCGCCCCAATGCCTACAGCATCTACAAGTCAGATTCTAGGTAACAATGAGTGTATTGAACCTTATACTTCTAACATCTATAGCCGACGAACATTGAGCGGTGAGTTTGCAGTGGTAAACAAGCACCTAATGCGTGACCTTGTGAAGCTTGGATTATGGAATGACAACCTTAAGAATAAGCTCATTTCTGCGAATGGCTCTGTCCAAGAGATAGACGAAGTACCTGACAACCTTAAAGAACTTTACAAGACTGCTTGGGAAATTAGCCAGAAGGTCATTATCGAAATGAGTGCCGATCGGGGAGCATATATTGATCAAAGCCAATCGCTGAACATCTTCATGGAGAACGCGAATTTTGCCAAACTCACCTCAATGCATTTCTACGGATGGAAGGCTGGCCTTAAAACAGGCATGTACTATTTGCGAACGAAGGCGGCGCGAGATGCCATCAAGTTTACCATAGATAAAGCCCAGTTGGAAGAGCCAACCGAAAAGGCAGCAACTGAAGAAGACGTCGAGCTAGTAAGCGTTGAGCAGCGTGAAGCTGAAATTGCTTGTTCGATCGATAATCCAGACGACTGCGAAATGTGCGGCAGTTAAATATTGATCCCGCAAGTAAAAGTTAGATGCGTTCTTACTTTTTTATGACGAAAAGTAAAGCCTACATTCTTTGTTCCCCTGCCCTTTTTCGAATACCTATAGTGCCGTTAAAACTCCTCTCCGACATGGCCAATAATATGTCCCAGTATCTGCTAAGCACATCTCTAACAGAAGTTTTTACAGGGACAAGAATTCTAATTAACGCAACAACCTCTGGGAATAGAAATTGGTCTCTAAGTTGCCCCCCTTATAATGAATTTCTTCGTTCTTAGGTTTAAAGCGTTCCAAAATTTATTTTTGCTTTGCACAGTCACCTTTTTAAAGAAATCATTCATAATAAATTTCTTGCAATTAAACTTAGGCATAAGCCTTACCCCTAAATGGAATTAATCCCAAGATATAACCATGCAAGTAAAATCGCCTTCATCTGTCTTGTTTTTTTTATTCAATCCTACGAGAGTCTTTCACAGTTTCAAATGCAAATTCCACCGGGATCTACTCAATACACTGGGTTCACCCGGGGGTATTGGTTTGAAGCTCCTGCAGATTTCACAATAGTTGGGCTTCGCGTTCCGACAGATGCTTCATCCGCCAGCCAGAGTATTGCTGTAGTCCGATTTAATGGTGGGGCACCTCCATTGTATAATTCAACCACGAATAATTTCACCCTCCTCGCCCTTTATCAGAATATTTCAGGAAATTCAATAATCTCGGTGAATCTTCCAATTTCAGATGGTGACTATATTGGCGTGCTTGGCTCTAGGGGATCAAACTCCATAAATTCCTACGGAACAAATAACTATTCAACAAATATTGGAGGTTATCCCGTAACTCTAGGAAGACTTGGCATGCAATACGATTTACAATCAACGAGCCCAATAGGTTTATGGCGCGAAAATTCGGCCTACATAGGCCGGGTGGAATTATATTATTCAACTGTAGGTCTTATCTCTCAAGACAGCATCATAGCGTGTAATGTTGATAGCACCCAACTTAGTCCAGATTCTAGTTGGAGCAGCTATGCCTGGAGCACGGGTGATACCACGCAAACCACTTATGTTTCCAACTCAGGCCTTTATTACCTTACGGTTACAGATATGTCTAGCAATCTCTGGACGGACTCAGTTTATGTTAATATTAGCAATCCCGTTGCGCAGGCATCGATTATTCCGACGGATTGCGAATCAACAGCCAATGGAGTCATCACCGCTTCTGGGTTTGGAGGACACGAACCCTATCAATATGTCTGGAGCACCGGCAGTACATCCGCAAGTATTAACACCTTAGAAACTGGACTTTATAGTCTCACGATCACGGATATCTTAGGCTGTCAAAATGATAATCTATTTATCTTATCAGCCTTAGATACAATCCCCCCTTCCATCTCAACACAAAATATTAGCGTTTATCTTGACGCTAATGGGGAGGCAAGCATCACCGCTTCTCAAATAAATAATGGAAGTACTGATAACTGCGGAATTGACTCTTTTGCTATTAACTTCAGCGCATTCGATTGTGACGACGCTGGAGTCAATGTGGTGACTTTAACCGCCTGGGATACAACCGGAAATTCATCCTCTGCAGCTTCTAACGTCACGGTATTAGATACAATTCACCCTTCCGTTTCAACACAAAATATTAACGTTTACCTTGACGCTAACGGGGAGGCAAATATCACCGCTTCTCAAATAAATAATGGAAGCGCTGACAACTGCGGAATTGACTCCTTTGCCATTAGCTCTAATGCATTCAGTTGTGACGACGCTGGAGTCAATGTATTGACTCTCACCGCCTGGGACCTGAGTGGAAACTCATCCTCTGCAACAGCTAGTGTCACAGTATTAGATACAATCCCCCCTTCCATTTCAACGCAAAATATTAGCGTTTACCTTGACGCTAATGGGGAAGCAAACATCACCGCTTCTCAAATAAATAATGGAAGCGCTGATAACTGTGGAATTGATTCCTTTGCCATCAACCTCAGTACATTCGATTGCTCAGATACAGGCCTTAATGTAGTGACCTTAATAGCATTTGATGCCAGCGGCAATGTATCTGACTCCGCAACGGCTAGCGCTAATATATTAGATACAATTCCTCCTTCCATTTCAACACAAAATATTAGCGTTTATCTTGACGCTAATGGGGAGGCAAGCATCACCGCTTCTCAAATAAATAATGGAAGCGCTGACAACTGCGGTATTGCCTCCTATTCTTTAAGCCTTGACACTTTTGATTGTGGTCATGTGGGGTCAAATACCATAACGCTTACGATTACTGATGTTCATGGAAATCAATCTAGCGATACAGCCACAGTCACCGTTCTCGACACAATTGCGCCTCAGGTATTCACGCAAAACGCCATCGTTTATTTAGATTCCAGTGGTCAATTCACCCTAAGTCCAGCGACCATTGACTCTGGGTCCTGGGATAGTTGTGGTATAGACTCTTCATGGATTAGTCAAACAAGCTTTGACTGCTCTGCGGTTGGAGACACCATAGCCGTTTCTCTCTTTGTTGAAGATGTTAGCGGCAATAGCTCACTTGACTCCTCCTTTGTCATAACACTAGACACTATTGCTCCAACAATATTGGTTCAAAATATTACCGTTGCGCTCGACTCCACGGGCAATGCTTCGATCGATACTTCGATGATTAATAATGGTTCGTGGGACGCTTGTGGAATTGACGCGATGTACTTGAGTCAATTAAACTTCGACTGTGGAGATGTTGGATCAAACACGGTGACCCTTTTTGTTCAGGACATTAATGGAAACATTGAGAGTGAATCTGCCACCGTTACCATATTAGATTCAATTGCCCCATCGATCATTATTCAAAGCTTGGTAGTCTACCTTGATTCGTTTGGACAAGCGGTGATTACCGCAGATTCAATGGACATCGGTTCTTGGGATAGTTGCGGTGTTGCTTCTATTTCAATTAGCGATACATCCTTCGACTGCGCGAACCATGGCGATACCATAACCATCATTTTTACAGCGACAGACGTTAATGGAAACCCCTCAATGGACAGTGCATTTGTATATGTATTGGATACTTTGCCTCCAACCATCGTTGCTAATAACGACATAGTTTATCTAGACACTGGAGGGCAGTTTACGCTTGATTACAATTTGGTAAATAATGGAACCATGGACGCTTGTTCAATAGACTCTATGTACTTAAGCGATTCAACATTTGATTGCTCTGTAGTAGATAGTGTGGTGAGTGTTTGGTACATCGCCGTCGACACATTTGGCAATACTGATTCTCTACAAATAGGTATTACCGTATTGGATACCATCAACCCAACTATCGAATGTTTAGATAGCATTATTGTGAACAATGACACGGGTATTTGTGGTGCCCCCGTATTTTTTGACTGGCCAGTGGTAGATGATAACTGTTCTATCGACTCACTTATTCAAATTGATTCTACTGGTCTTGATAGCGGAATGATATTCCCAGTTGGAATCACGCAATTGACATATGCCGTCTTCGATCAATCTGGGAACAGCGACACATGTTCCTTCATTATTGAAGTAATTGACATAGAAACTCCAACCTTGATCTGCGCTGCAGATACATCAATCTGTGATAGCATATTCACTTTTGCACTGCCAAACTACCTCGATAATTGTGCTGGATTAGACGTGATACAAATTGCTGGAATCGGCACTGGTTTGTTCTACCCAGTTGGAACAACCGTGAACACCTTTGCGGTCAGTGATTTATATGGAAATACGGACACCTGCTCATTTGAAGTGCTGCGCTATGATTACCCTTCTCAGGCTGAGGCGGGTCTTAACATTGAACTATGTGAAGCCACCTCAACTGATTTATCAGCAGGTATTCCTGCAATAGGAAGTGGATCCTGGTCCATTCTATCGGGAGCGGGTTCATTAACTGATTCATCATCCAACACTTCTGAAATTACCGGATTAGAAATTGGAACAGTGACGTTATTGTGGACCATTGAAAACGGTGTTTGCCCAGTCGAGAATGACACGCTGGAGGTTCTAAATCTTAGCAATGAAACGGAAATAAACGCCGGCCTTGATCAAGTCATCTGTGACACCAACTCGGCTGTCTTGAATGCAGTAGATCCAGCACTTGGGTTTGGAACATGGAGTCACGCAAATCCTGGAGTAATTCTCTCCGATAGCTCGGCAGTTGGCTCAATAGCAACCAACTTAGCCATTGGAGACTATGAGTTTTATTGGACGGTTGAAAATGGTGTTTGTCCAGTTGGAACAGATACCGTTGCGATTACCATAAGCCCATACCCTTCCGTATTCGCATCAGAAGACACCTACATCTTCCCACCTTCAAGTGTGGAGATATCTGGAGCAAGTGATCTGAGCTCCACTTATCTGTGGTTCACTTCGAGCGGCGATAAGGTTGATTCAACAAGTAGCATCACAGTATCTCCTATCACTTCAACGACCTATATCGTGCGTGGCATCACCCCCGCGGGATGCTACACTCAAGACAGTGTTACGGTAGGTTTAAATGAAGCCTTAGACTTACCTACAGCATTCACTCCGGACAACGATGGCTACAATGATGCTTGGAACGTCAAAGAATTATCAAACTATCCAGATTGCAACGTGGCGATCTACAACCGTTGGGGAAATAAAATGTTTGAGTCTGACGGATATGAAATCCCTTGGGATGGAACCTTTAAAGGAGAGCAACTCCCAAGTGGAGCCTATTTCTTTGTCATTAATTTGAACATTGGAGAAATAGCCCCAATAACTGGATCTATTACAATAATAAGATGAGCAAACTATTGAACATAGCGGTTGCACTTGCACTCTTGATTGTGGGCATGTCGACCAACGCCTTCGGTCAGCAGGTGTATCAATTCAGTCAATATCAGCAGAATCTTTACATCCTCAATAGCGCGAGTGCAGGCGTTCACGACTATCTCGATGTGAACTTGAGCTATAGGCAACAGTGGGTGGGAATTGAAAACAGCCCCACTACATATTATGTAAGCGCAAATATTCCATTAGGTCAACGACTTGGAGTGCACCCAAAGGAATCATCGACAAGAATAAGTTCTCCAAATTCTTACAACTCCATTAAAAGAAACTCATTTCACGCAGTTGGCTTCTTTGCCGCGCAGGATGCTTATGGCCCATATGGCTTAAATATCATTAGTGCATCATACGCGTTTCACCTCCCTATCGCAGAAGAACTAACCATTAGTTTCTCACCAAATGTTTCGTTCAACTCCGTTTCGTTTGACCCAAATAAAGCAGTTGTCGAATTTTCAGGGGACCCCACTTATTCAAACTATTTGGGAACCAGAAACCAAAGCAGCCAATTAGATATAAATGTGGCTTTCTGGATGTATCACAGTCGCTACTTCATTGGGTATTCAAGCGACCAGTTAATTCAGGACAAGCTAAACTTGAGCAGTGAAGTCACCCTAGAGGATATTAAAGCGCACCACAACTTTATTGGCGGTTATAAGTTTCGTCTTAATCGTAATTTGGTTCTTACACCTAGTGTAATGGTCAAATATGTGAGTCAGGCACCGATTAATACTGATATTAACGTACGCCTTGATATCCAAGAACGATATTGGGCTGGCCTTACATACAGAACAAGCAATACACTATCCGGAATGGTTGGACTCTATCTTAGCAACACGCTGCGACTAGGTTACTCTTTCGATTTCACCATGTCCTCCATTCAAATGCAAAATGCAGGAAGTCACGAGGTGTTCTTAGGTCTCAATTTATTCAATAAGGAAAAATCCGTTTTTTGATGCAATACAGAGCATTAATTCTAATCCTTTTATCCATCGCCTGGCTGGGCGCCAAGGCCCAGATCGACTTTTCATTTGTTGAATCGGAGAAGCTGCAAGGCGATATCAACACGATTTACGAAGAAACTGCCCCCGTTTATAGTAGAACCAATCAAGTCCTTTACTTCACAAGATCACTTCATCCGGATAATATCGGAGGAAAAATTGGGGGC
>Ga0233432_10000305_pt1 | contig 46699 bp, 43 predicted proteins | sample SI_122_August201_6_FD_179870 | JGI IMG/M metagenome (GOLD analysis project Ga0233432, IMG submission 179870) | Seawater microbial communities from Saanich Inlet, British Columbia, Canada - SI_122_August2016_10_MG | ecosystem: Environmental > Aquatic > Marine > Inlet | place: Canada: British... | reverse complement strand
TGAACATACCACTGGTGGACCTGTTGTGGCGCCAGCCGCAGTGCAGGGTAGCTAAGTATGGAAGAGATAACTGCTGAAAGCATCTAAGCGGGAAACTCACCTCAAAACTAGTTCTTCCTATAGAGCTGTGGTAGACCACCACGTTGATAGGCTGGATGTTGAAGCGCAGTAATGCGTGTAGCTGACCAGTACTAATAGCTCAATTGGCTTGATTTATGCACTGAAAAAAATTTTTGCAAAAAATTAGAATATTGATATAAAAAAACTTGAATATTTTATTTAGTTAGATTGTTTTCAATAAAAATAATAATATCTATCTTATTAATTTAAAAAAGATTTTTATATTTTTTGTCTATATCTAAGTATCTTTATAAACAGATATTTATAAACCGCTAAATGCAAACTTTTAAAAAATTATTATTTTTATTATCACCACATGAACGTATTCGTGGAGGTTTGCTATTAATAATGATTTTGTTAATGGCATTTTTAGAAATGATAGGAGTTGCCTCCATTTTGCCATTTATGGCGGTTCTAGCAAATCCAAATATTATTGAAACAAATTTGATTTTAAGCGCTATATATACAATATCTAAGGACTTTGGAGTACAAACTGAACAACAGTTTCTTTTTGCTTTAGGAGTTTTAGTTTTTGTAATATTGATATCTTCTCTTATTTTCAAATCACTAACTGTCTATGCTCAACTTCGATTCACTCAAATGAGAACCTTCAGTATTGGAAAACGATTAGTAAAGGGATACCTTTACCAGCCTTATAGTTGGTTTTTATCACAAAATAGTGCTGATATTGGAAACACCATTTTGCAAGAAGTACAAGAAGTAGTCAGTGGTAGCTTAGGCTCATTTATAGATTTAATAGCTAAATGTTTTGTCATAATATTTATTATAACTTTATTATTCATCGCTGACCCAAAGCTAGCATTTACTGTCGGTCTATCTCTTGTAGGAGCATATGTGATTATTTTTTATTTTGTACGCAAAACTCTTGAACAAATAGGAAAAAAACGTTTTAAAAATAATCAATTACGATTTTCAGCAGTTATCGAGGCGTTTAGTGCTTCAAAGGAAGTTAAAGTTAGAGGATTAGAGGAAAAATATATAAATTTATTTTCAAAGCCAGCTCAAATTTTTGCTAAAACTAAAGCTTTGGGACAAGTAATTGCTCAATTACCTCGTTTTCTTTTAGAAGGAATTGCCTTTGGAGGTATTTTGCTGATAATACTTAATATCATGCGTCAAACAGGAAACCTCAATAATTCTTTACCTATAATTTCTTTATATGTATTTGCTGGCTATCGCTTAATGCCAGCATTACAACAAATTTATTCTGCATTTACAGCTCTAAAATTTACCAAGCCTGCGCTGGATAAGTTATATAATGATCTTAAAAATCTCAAACCATCTTATAAAAATAATAATGAAGAGGAAGTAGATTTGCATTTTAATGAAAAGGTTACTCTGAATAATATTCATTATAATTATCCAAATACGAAACGAACAACATTAAATGATGTTAATTTAACCATTCCAGCAAAATCTATTGTTGGATTTATGGGTACTACCGGCAGCGGTAAAACCACAGTTGTAGACATTATTTTGGGTTTGTTAGAGGCCCAAAAAGGTTCATTGGAAGTTGATGAGCAAATCATAACAAATAAAAACTCAAGAGCTTGGCAAAAATTTATTGGTTATGTACCTCAACACATTTACTTATCAGATAACACTATTGCAGCTAACATTGCTTTTGGGCAAGATCCTTCAGATGTAAATGATGAGATGGTCAAAAAAGCTTGTAAAATTGCAAATTTACATGAATTTGTAGTTAATGAATTGCCTCAACAATATAACACAGAAATAGGTGAGCGTGGTGTTAGATTGTCAGGCGGTCAACGCCAACGTATAGGAATTGCAAGAGCGCTATATTACAATTCAAAAGTTTTAATTTTAGATGAAGCAACAAGTGCACTGGATAACGAAACTGAGCAAGCAGTAGTAGATGAGATACTTAATTTTAAAAAAGATATAACTATTATAATGATTGCTCATCGTTTAAACACTTTAAGACATTGTGATACGATTTATAAATTTGAAAATGGCCAAATAATTGAAAAAGGTACATATGCCGATTTAGTAAAATAATATATGAAAAAAAAGACCAAACTTATTATAGAAATATTATTCTAATTGATAAGACAAAACTATTTATTTATAAATTAATTATTAGGAATCTGTATACTTAAAGGTATCTCGTTAGGCCCTAGTCTTTCTATTTTAAAAGAGTGTTTTTTCGCAAATTCAATTACGGCCTCAGTTTCTCCACCTTGATTTTTTTCATCAATTACAATGAAGCCCCCAGGGATCATGTAAGGTAAAAAAGACTCCATACTATCTATGGCAGGAATGTATGCGTTACAATCAATGTATAACAATGCAAATTTTGCTTTTCCTTTTTGAAATTTTTTACCAATGTGATTTTTTAAAATATGAGGGACTAATTTTGAAGCATCGCCTTCAAAAATTTCAACTAAATCTTCTACATCGTTATCAAAGCAACGTTTTAAAACTCTTTTTCGACTATTATCTTTCCAGTTGACTTTATCTAAATGAGCATCCCTTGCCAAATCTCTATCAGTGAAACCATCAAATGTATCAAAACCAATATATTGTCTAACTGATTGATCCCTATGTAATTTAATTAAACGACCAAATAAAATTGTATTTCTTCCATCTGCGACACCTATTTCAGCTATATGCCCTGGTATATTTTTGATTTTTGAATAAATATTAGAAATCCAAAGCAGATATTCCAAATTATAATCATCAATTAGGTTTCCAGACTCAATTAACAGAATTCTCTTTGCAATTTTTTTAAGTATTCTAATCATCTTTTATTTTAATTTTTCAGTTTTTTTCTTAATTTTTTAATAATTACTTGAATGCCATCTTTATATCCATGTTCTTTAAAAATTTTAATTGTTTTATTTAAATTTATTATAATTAAATAATTGTATCTAATTAATTTATTGAAAATATTGGAGTAAATGGAAAAATCTGGCAAACAATTTTTATTTAGTTTGGTATTTTTTTCACAAATAAGTAGTAATGGATCAAAGTGTCCTCTAGAAAAAAAAGGAAAAAATTTTTTCGGAAAAATACCATCTAAATCTTTTTCCAGATTTGTGAGCTTGTTTTTACTGCAAATATCCCAAATTATTGGGTAGACACGAAAACCCGCTTGTTTTGATAAATAAAGATAGTCATAGATGGATCTGAAATAGTCATTTGTATCTTTAAACCTAAGTTTTTTTCCATATCTTTCTTTTGAATTTGGGACAATTCGATTCGTTGCCCATTCTTCATCTTTTTTTGTTGATTCAAACGATAAACACATATCTGATACAATAAGTAGTCCTCTCGGACTTAGTTTATTAAATAACGATTTAAAAGTTACAGATAAATCCGGAGAATTATGGATTGCACCAAATGCAACGATTAAATCAAAGTTTTTTTCTTTTATATCATCGAATGATCCGTGCACAGTTATTAATTTTGATGGATTTGCTTTTTTAAAACTTGATACAGTTTCAGTAATTTTATCACATGCTACTTTAGAATAATCCACGGCATAAACTTTTTTTACTAAACTAAAACTTGTTAAATAAGCAGAAGCTCTACCGAGGCCTGCTCCTACATCCATGACCTTTCCTGAAATACTATTTGGTTTAAGTTTGTCAACTAAATCTATAATTTTTAAACGCCACCATTGATTATCAAAAAACTCTTCTTTGCTATTTTGATAGTTTTTATGAGATAACCAACTCTTAGATTTTCTTTTTGCCTTTAAACTTTCAAAGGTAAGCCATTTCTTTAATGGTTTTTTCATTTAATAGCTAAGTAACCTTCAAAACACAATCTCTTAAAAATTAAATTTATATCTTTAAAACCAGATCTTTTAAGCATTTCAATATTTCCATTCGAAGAAAATGGCTCAAGAATCCCTTTAAGACTTAATGTTTTTCCAATAATTTCTTTTTCGTCATAGCCTTGTGAAATCTTATATTCTGTGTACAGAGTTTGTAAAATATCTTGAAATCTTGCATCTGGCCCTCTTACTTTTTCAAAAAATATAAATGCCCCACCCCAATTTAATGATTTAAAAATTTTATCAATAACAAATTGACGTGTAGAAGGATTAATAAATTGAATTGTATAATAAGATGTTATGATACTACAATTATCAATTTCGTAATCTTTTATATCAGCAACTTCAAAATTACAGTTTTGAAATTCATTATTTTCTTTTGCAAATTCTATCATCTTTTCCTCAATATCAATACCAATAAATTCAACATCAGAGCGTTCAGTATTTTGTCTAACTTTCCTAGTTAGTGCACCAGTGGAACATCCAATTTCTAAAAATTTTGAATTATTATTTCCTATAAAAAAAGGAGATAATTTTGAAATTAAGTCGTGACCCTCTTCATATCCTGGCACAGATTTTTTTATGTGACCATCAAAACTTTTTGAAACATTGCCGCCGAAAGTCCACCTACCTGTTTTGGCCTCTATATCATCACCAGTTTTTGCCATTGATTTTTTAAGTTTTTAATTTTACTTATATTTTTATTAGTTTCTATAATTGCATCTTATAAGATATTAACATTGTTATACATTATTTAACATAAATTATAATAAATATAATTATTAATTTTATCAATTAAGCAAAATGTTTCTTATTATCTTTATAGATTATTTTAATTTATTTATTAGACGATCTAATATAGATGGTTTTGGGTTAAAACAAGGTCTTTCAAAGTCAAATCTTAGGATTTTTCGACAATAACTATCTTTTACCACTCCTGCTTTGTGAGGAGTATTGGTATCAAAAAATATCACATCTCCTGCTTTACCTGTGATAGGAATTAAATCACTTTCAAGATATTCATCATCAATAGTATTTAATCCTTTTTTTTGGTAGTCTTCAGGTAATTTTTTTCTCTTCTTGTCTATATCAATCGTGTTTTTCAGTTTTCCAAGGTGAATGGGCCCATGTTCTAAATCTATATCATGAAGATAAACCATTGCCTTTAGCTTTCTGTTTCTATCAATGTGAGGAATGTACGGAAGTATTTCTCTATTTGTATGACTTGATTTAGAGGATACTAACCATACTTTTAAAAAAATTAAGTCAGATTTACCTATAATAAATTTAAAATGTTTATAAATTTTATCAAGCAAAGAGTTTATTAAAGGCTCATTTAAAACGTCATTTTTTGTTAATTCTTTGATATTAGAGGTAATACTTTTATATGAATTTTCTTTGTGAATTTGATCAAATCTACCTAGAACTTGATTTATTAGTTCTTTGTTAAAAACTTGATCTTTTTTAGTAAAATGAAATTTATTAGACATTTTTTTAAAAAATTAAATGAATAAATTATAAAGTAAAGAATTTTATTGATTAAAGTTTAAAATATCACAATACAAGCAAAATTTAGATAGCTTGCTATTTAATAAATAAGTATAAAAAAAATATAAAATTGTATCACTAAACTATAAATACACTTTAACGTATAATTATAAGTAATAGACTTTAAATTATGAATAAAACTTTAAATTTAATCAAATTTTTTTATCGAAATTTTTTTCCTTCTTTTATTAGAAAACGTTTATATAAATGGGAACTAAGATTTATCCATTGGTACAATCCATTATCAAAAAACTTAATTTCAGATTTAGCTAATGATGACTGTTTCGAGGCATGTAAAAAAGAGATTTTAAATAAAAATAATAATATTCGATCTAATTATTATTTACATAAGTCATTTAATAAATATCTAATAAGAAGCAATTTAATTAAAGACAAATGGTGGTCCGATTTTATTCTTTTAACTACTTTGTCAGATGGAGTAAAATTTCAACAAATTAATAAATCGTTAATCAAAAGTATTAATAACTCAAACTTTAACTCTCTTCATTATTATGAAGTACTAAATATTTATTCTTTATCAATCCGATTTGGTTTATTTGAATTAGGGTATTATCTTCGCAATAAATCTCTTAAAATAGCTTTAAGTTATTCAACTTTTTCAAAAAAAAATGAAATTTGGAAGTTGAAAGCAAAGTTGTCAGCATTACTAGAGACTGAAAATTTTTGTGAGTTTGATCGTTTGTTACCAATTTTTAATAATAGATGGAAAAAAGAAAAAAATTTATTAAGTTTTTTTAGAAAAGTTTATGATCCTTCAAAAAAATTATCACTACAAAGATCATGTTCAAAAATGGAGTCAAAAGAAGACCATAAATTTAGAAAATTTTTGAAAAACAAGAAACTTGCAATTGTTGGTCCATCACCGACTAATAAAAAAAATGGTAATGAAATTGATAATGCAGATATTGTTATACGTAACAATTATATTAATCAAGACTCATGTGGTCATAAAGATATTAAAGGTTCTAAATGTGAAATTTCATATATAAATACTGAAAAATCAATTAATATTTCTGAAAGCACAGACTTAAAATTGTCATCTTCTTTGTTGTGGATAGTCACTAAGTCATGCAATGATAAAAAAATAATTTTTAATAAATTATCTTCAAATCAATTAGATGCTAAAAATATAAATGGAAGAAGCCTAAGATACATAAATTCAGTATTATTTAATGGGGCCTTACATGCTCTACCTAATATCATAATTGATCTTTCATTCTTTAATCCAAAAGAGATATCTTTATATCATTATGATCTGATGCTAACAAAAGAAAGAGAAACTGAATACTATTCAGAGTATTGGAAAGAAGAAATAAAAAAAAAAAATTATTTAAATGATGTAAGACTTAATGGTTTAGCAAAACATGATCCAGTAACACAATTTAAAATTTTGAAATCTTTCTGGAACCGAGGCTTTATAAAGGGTGACACCCGTTTTGAGGAGGTTATTTCAATGGAATTGAAAGATTACATGAAAAGTTTACAAAAATATTATCGTGGAACGATCGATAACAAGATGGTGTAATAAATTTTACTGATATTTACTTATTCTTTGAATTAATAGGAATTAATTGATCATTAATATAAATAAGTTTAATTATATGACTTATTTCAATATTTTTGTTGGTAAATATTTTAAATTAATATTTAAGACGTTAATAAAAAAAATATATTTAAATTTAAAAAATTTATATAAATTTACTGTAAATTAATTATAAAAGTAAAAATAAATAATGTTAAAAAACCAATCAATATTAATTACAGGTGGCACAGGTTCATTTGGCCATAGTTTTGTTTCACTTACATTGAATAAGTTTAAACCTAAACGCTTAGTAATTTTTTCTCGTGATGAGATGAAACAATGGGAGATGGCAAAATTATTTAAAGATGACCCTAGAGTACGTTTTTTTATTGGAGATGTCCGTGATAAGAATCGACTTTATCGTGCTTTGCGTAACATTGACTTTGTTGTTCATGCGGCTGCAACTAAAATAGTTCCAACTGCAGAATACAATCCATTTGAGTGTATTAAAACAAATATTAATGGAGCTATGAATTTAATTGATGCTTGTATTGATCAAAAAGTTAAAAAAGTTGTTGCTCTCTCGACTGATAAGGCAAGTAGTCCAATTAATCTTTATGGTGCCACCAAATTGGCATCTGATAAATTATTTGTCGCAAGCAACTCATCTTACGCAGGTGGCCATGATACATGTTTTTCTGTTGTTAGGTATGGTAATGTAATGGGTTCCAGAGGTTCTATAATCCCATTTTTTTCATCAATAAAAAATAAAAAAAAAATACCTATAACTGACGAACGAATGACTCGGTTTATGATTTCTTTAGAAGAGGGTGTGCAATTAGTTTGGCATGCTCTAGCTGAAATGAGTGGTGGTGAAATCTATGTAAAAAAAATTCCCTCAATGAAAGTAACAGATATAGCAAGAACCATTGCCCCAAATTCAGAGTTTGAGATTATAGGTATCCGTCCTGGTGAAAAAATACATGAGCAAATGATAGGTGAAGAGGATAGTTACACAACATATGAATATTCTAATTATTTCAAAATTCTACCTCAAATTAATGAATGGGGTAAAGATAAAAAACGTATAAGAAATGGAAAGAAAGTAAAAAAAGGATTTACCTATAGTAGCGATAATAATTCACATTGGATGACAAAATCTGAACTTAGGACTTGGATAAAAAATAATAAAGATTATATCGGTAAAATTTAATCCATGATCCCTTACAGTCGTCAAGAAATTTTAAAAGAAGATATCGATGAAGTTAAAAAAATTTTAAGATCAGATTTTTTAACCCAAGGTCCAGTAGTTCCAAGTTTCGAAAATGCAGTAGCTAATTATTGCAATTCTTCTCATGCAATTGCTGTTAATAGTGGAACCAGCGCATTACATTTAGCTTGTCTTGCTCTTAAACTTGGTAAGGGAGATTTTTTGTGGACCTCACCAAATACTTTTCCTGCTAGCGCTAATTGTGCTCTTTACTGTGGAGCAAATGTTGATTTTGTTGATATAGATCCCAAAACTTATAATATTAGTATTCCAGCACTATCATCAAAATTAGCTAAAGCAGAAAAAATTGGAAAACTACCTAAAGTTGTAGTTCCAGTTCATTTTGCTGGCCAACCCTGCGATATGCTTGCTATAAAAAAATTATCTAAGAAATATGGATTTAAGATTATTGAAGATGCATCTCATGCAATTGGAGCATCCTATAATAATAACATTAAAGTTGGCTCTTGTAGACATAGTGACATAACTGTTTTTAGTTTTCACCCAGTAAAAATTATCACTACAGGTGAAGGAGGTATGGCTCTTACTAATGATGATAAGATTTCAGATCATATTAGGAGGTTGAGCACTCATGGGATAACAAGAAATAAAAAATTAATGGAGTCTAGGCCAATCAATGAAATTTGGAATTATCAACAAATAGAATTGGGTTTAAATTATAGAATGTCCGATATTCATGCAGCATTGGGATTAAGTCAACTTAATCGTTTAGATGAATACGTTACCATTAGACAGAAAATTGCTAGTAGATATAATTTAAAATTTTTAAATTCAGATTTAAAAATACCTTGGCAGAGAAAAAATACTTATTCAAGTTATCATTTATACCCAATTTGTATTCCTAAAAAAAAAATAAAAAAGACGCAAAAAGATTTTTTTGATGTTTTAAAAAAAAATAATATAATGCCTAATGTACATTATATTCCAGTACATCGTCACCCTTATTATGAAAAATTAGGTTTTAAATCTGGTGATTTTCCAGAAGCTGAATTATTTCATCGTCAGGCAATAAGTTTGCCTATCTATCCAAGTCTTAGCGAAAAGAAGCAAGATATTGTTATAAAATCCATAATACAATTTTTAAATTATGAATAAGATTGCACTGGGAACAGTCCAATTTGGTCAGAGTTATGGCGTCACAAATAAACTGGGAAAAGTGAAAAAATCTGAGGTATTCAAAATAATAAAATTCGCAAAAAAGAAAAATATAGATCTATTGGATACTGCAATTACTTATGGTGATAGTGAAAAAGTATTAGGCACTGTCGGTGTTGCAGATTTTAATGTTGTAACTAAATTGCCTGATTGTCCAGTTAATTCTTTAGATCTAATTTCCTGGGTTAAGAATCATATTAATAAGTCACTTAAAAGATTAGGTTTAAAAAATATATACGGTTTACTTATTCATCGATCAGAGAATTTAAGAGGAGTATCTGGCGTAAAAGTTAAAGATATACTGTACCAATTAAAATCTGAAGGTTTAGTAAAAAAAATTGGAGTTTCAATATATAATCCAGATGAATTAAAGGAACTAACTAATAAAATAAAATTAGATCTTGTGCAGGCACCTATAAATCTAATTGATCAACGTTTGGAGAGCAGTGGATGGCTGTCAAGACTTCATGATGAAGGAGTCGAAATACATTCTAGATCTACATTTCTTCAAGGTTTATTGTTATTATCGCGGAATGATATTCCAAATAAGTTTGAACGATGGGCCAATATTTGGGATCGATGGGAATATGAAAAAAAAAAAAATAATAAGTCCCCATTAGAAATTTGTTTGTCTTACCCATTATCGCTTAAAAAAGTAGATAGAGTTATTGTTGGAGTTGATAGTTTAAAACATTTGAATGCGATTCTGGCTGCCACTAAAAATATAGATAAAATTAAGGATTATAAGATTATTAAATCTATTGATCCTTTATTATTAAATCCATTCAATTGGAATAAGTTATGAAAATAGTTGCAATTGTACAGGCTCGTCTTAATTCTCAAAGACTACCAAAAAAAGTTATGCTTCCTTTGGAGGATAAGCCAGTTTTAGGACATGTTATACATAGACTTCTTCATTGTAAAAATTTGGATGAAGTTATAGTTGCCACATCTTTAGAAAACGAAGATAAAGAAATAGTAGAATGGTGCAAAGAGAATAAAGTTAAATTTTTTTGTGGAAGTTTAGATGATGTTTTGGATCGATATTACAAAGCTTCATGTCATTATAATGCTGATGTTATAGTTCGGATAACAGCTGATTGCCCTGTGATTGATCCTAAAATAGTAGACGATGTTATTGCAGGCTATGTTAATGGAAATTATGACGCATATAGTTTGTCTGGAGATTTTCCTGATGGTTTAGACTGTCAAGTTTTTAGACATTCAGCAATTGAAAAGGCATGGAGAGAAGCAAAATTGCCATCAGAAAGGGAACACATCGGTGTTTATATTGAAAAAACACATCGTGAATTATTTATTTTAGGTGAGTTAAATAAATTTAAAGGACTTTATCATCATAGATGGACACTTGATGAGCCTGAAGATTATGATTTTCTTAAGAAAGTTTTTTCAAAGCTATATAAAAAAAATAAAATATTTTACACAAATGATATACTTGATTTAATGAAAAAAGATCCTAAGCTTATGAATATTAATTCTAAGATCATTAGAAATTATGGTTATTTAAAATCTATTAGTACGGAATAAAATTTATGACGATGTATAATTTATCAGATCTCAAAAATAGCTCAGGTATAAAATTGTATAATCAAGCCAAGTCTTTAATTCCAGGAGGCACACAATTACTTTCAAAACGTCCAGAAATGTTTGCACCTGATGTTTGGCCTTCTTATTATTCAAAAGCAAAAGGCTGTGAGGTCTGGGATTTGGATGGAAGAAAATTTATTGATATGTCTATAATGTCTGTAGGAGCTTGTATTCTTGGTTATGCAGACCAAGAAGTAGATGAAGCTGTAATTAAATCAATTAAGGATGGTGTAAGTAGTTCTTTAAACTGTATTGAAGAGGTAAAGTTAGCAGAGACATTAATTGAATTACATCCATGGTTTCAAATGGTTAGATATGCACGTAGTGGTGGAGAAGCAATGAGTATAGCAGTAAGAATAGCACGTGCATATAAAAACCGGGATACAATTCTTTTTAGCGGATATCACGGTTGGAATGATTGGTACCTTTCATCTAATTTAAGCAACGATAGTAATCTCGATGGTCAATTAATGCCAGGATTGCAACCTAATGGTGTACCTAGAGGTTTAGCTGGAACTGCAATTCCATTTGACAATAACTCTATTGAGTCTTTACGTGAAAAGATTAGAAATAAAGAAAATCAAATTGCTGCAATTGTTATAGAGCCAGCACGTGGAGAAGAAGCCCCAATTGGGTATTTAAAATCTTTAAGAGAACTTGCAAGTGAAATAGATGCTGTGTTGGTATTTGATGAAATTACAACTGGTTTTCGAATGTGTGCTGGTGGAATACATCGAAATTATAAAGTCAATCCAGACATTGCGGTATTTGCAAAATCCATGTCAAATGGATATGCAATGTCAGCAATTTTAGGAATAGAAAAAGTAATGCAAGCAGCTCAGAATACATTTATTTCCAGTACAAACTGGACGGATCGAATTGGCCCAACCGCATCATTAGCCACTATCCAAAAATATCAAAAAGAGAATGTGGATAAGCACTTAATTGAGATAGGCAATTTAGTTAAGGAAATTTGGCAATCATCAGCTGATGATTTTGGCTTAAAAATTAAAATTTCTGGTCTACCAACAATTGCAGCATTTAATTTCATTTCAGATATTTCAGACAAATTTAATACTAGGTTCTCTATAGAAATGCTGAAAAGAGGATTTTTGGGCTTTAGACAATTTAAACCATCATATGCACATAATGTTGATCTTGTTGAAAAATATAGGAAAGCTGTAAAAGAAGTTTTTAAAGAAATTAAAGATGACCCTTATTCATCATTACTTGATAGCTCACCTCAACACACAGGTTTTGCAAGACTAACTAAAGAGTAATCTTACATTAATGCTATATCTTATGCTATATAATTGAAAAAAAAATGAACCTTAAAAATAATTATGCAATTAACCATGCAAAAAAACACGAGAAATCTTTGTATTTTAATAAAAGATTATTTAATACATACAACAAAATATCTGTAAAAAAACTTGATAGAAAATTATCTGGTATAAATATTGATTTAGGAAGTGGAGATAAAGGTTTCAGTGATTATCTTAAATCAATAAAAATAATATCTTTCCCTTATGATTATCCCACTTTTGATATAGAGAAAGATAAGTTAAAGCATGAAGATCTAAGTATTGATTTTATTACTATGAATGCGGTTATAGAACATATTAAAAATCCAGATAATATTTTTAAAGAAATATTTCGTGTATTAAAATTTGGTGGAATAGTTTTTGTAAATACTCCAAATTGGCAATTGGATTATAAAAATTTTTATAATGATCCAACACATGTTTCTCCTTACACTCCAAAAAGTTTAAAACATACATTTGAATTTTATAATTTGAAAACCATTTTTATAGAGCCTGGATTAATCGAAAAAAACTGGTTTTGGTGGAAACTTCCAGAGAAAATTAAATGGATAACTGCATCTTTAATTAAAGGAGGATCAAAGTCTATTACTGGTTTGGCAATCAAAGAACATCCTAGCAATAATGAATAAAAAAAAAATAATTTTTATATTAGGAAGTGGAAGATGTGGAACTTATAGTTTCTATAAATCTATGGAAAAATCAAAAAATATCGAGGCACATCACGAATTTTTTTTTGAGCCTACTTTAAGGATAGCATGTCTATATCAAATGAAAAAAATTTCAAAAAATACTGTTAAGAATTTTTTAAAACAAAATCATTATTTTTCAATTGAAAATTGCAAAAAAAAAATATGGGTAAACGCTTGCAACGCTCTACCATGGATCAGTGATGTACTAATAGAATTATTTCCAGACGCAAAATTCATGCATTTGGTAAGAAATGGAAAAAAAGTTGTCTCATCATTCTATAATAAATTTAATAATGAAATGTATAGAGATGAAAATGTTAAAAAATTAAATGATCATCTCAGTAACCAAAAAAAAAACAAACTTTCATCAGAAAAAAAGTATTGGAGACCCATACCAATTAACAACAAAAAAGATTTGAAAAAATTTAATTCATCAGGTCAATTTTATAGAATATGCAAGTATTGGAATGAAATAAATTTTAAGATTGAAAATTCTTTAAAAAGTACTGATAAAAAATTATTATTTAAGCTAGAAGATATTGACTCCAAAAAAAAAATCGAAAAATTATCTCATTTTTTTTGTATAAGTAAAAATGATAAGCAGCATTTTTACAATGCATTTAAGAAACCTACAAATGTGTCAATTCCAAAAAATATTATTTTAACAAAAAAGCAAAATAAGATTTTTAATGACGTATGTGGAACTCAAATGAAAAGATATAATTACGACAAAATTGAATATGAAGTTAAGTATTAATAATAATTTTTGTGATTTATGTTTTTCAAAATTACAAAATCCATATAAACCAATCAATACCAAAAGATATATGCTGACATTTCAGTGTCAAAAATGTTTATTGATACAAAGCATACCTCAAAAGAAGTATAAGTCTAATCCACCTCCCTCAATGTCTTTTGATGCGGACCGAGCCAGTATAATGTACACTAAGGTCCTTGTTTTACCGAAATATATAAAACTCTTTAAAAAATTTAAAATCAATTTTTCAAGAATGAGACATGTACTTGATATTGGATCAAATAGGGGAGATTTTACTAAGTTTATTTTAGAAAAAAATAAATTTGTGCAAGTATCAGCCCTAGAGTCAAAAAAAATATTGTTTGATAAATACAAGAAAAAAAACAGAGTAGAATACTTTCATTCAAGATATGAAAAGTTTAATATAAATAAAAAATTTGATTTTATATACAACGTTCATACTTTAGAACATTTTGCATCAAGCTTAAATTCATTAAAAAAAATGAAATTACAATTAAAGAAATCGGGAATGATATTTTTAGCAGTACCAAATATAAATCCTAAAGACCAAAGTTTTTTTGAAGAAATTTTTATTGATCCTCATACATTTCATTTTACCAATAATGTAATGATTAAATACTTTAATTTAGTTGGATTAAAAATTTTAAAAAAAAATATTAAAGGAAATGAGTTACAATACTTATTAATAAGAGATGATAACTCTAAAAATAATGTGCATAAAAATAAAATCAAATGTTATTTTGATAAAAAAAATTCTTTGTCCATCTATAAAAAACAAATTCTTTTAAATAGAGAAAAATTGAAAATCAAAACAAATGAAATTAAAGATTTGATAAAAAAAGGCCACAAAATTGTTTTTTGGGGTGCTGGAAGAATATTTGATGGCTTGGTATCAATGGGTGGTATTGATCCAGCAAATAATATAAGACTTGTTGATAAGATTTTATATAAATTTTTTGATAAATTGCACGGTTTTAAATTAATAAAACCCTCTGATTTAAATTTTTCAGAAAAAAAATCTATTCTTGTAGTTTGTTCACGAGAGTATAAGTTAGAAATAATTAAAGAAGCAAAAAAATTTAAATTTAGAAAAATAATTGAGGTAGCTTAATAATGAATATTACAAATATTAAAAAAACTAAAATTAAAAATCTTCATTTTATGGCAAAAGATATAAGAAATTTTTTAATTGAAAATGTTTCAAAAACAGGTGGACATATTGGAGCTAATCTTGCAACTATTGAATTAACCATTTCTCTCCATAAAGTTTTCAACTCTCCCAAAGACAAATTTATTTTTGATACTGGTCATCAAGGTTATACTCATAAAATTTTAACAGGTAGAAAAAAAAATTTTAAAACATTAAATCAATTTAAGGGAATGAGTAGATTTTTAACAAAATTAGAGTCTGCGCATGACATAATAGATGCATCTCATGCAGGTACAGCTATTTCTATTTCATCCGGTATTGCATTTAATAGTTCCAAAAAAGATAATTTTTATACAATTGCAATTGTTGGTGATGGCACAATGGTGGAAGGTATGAATTTTGAAGGTTTAAATTTTGCAAGTGAAAAGACAAAAAATTTAATTATTGTTTTAAATGATAATGAAATGGCTATAGATAAAAGTGTTGGAGGTTTTAAATATTTAACAACAGGCTCTAAGTGGAAAAATAAGACCCAAAATTTTTTTAATGGTATGAATTATGATTATTTACCAGTTGAAGATGGCCACAATATAGCAAAAATTACCAGTGCATTACAAAAAGCTAAAAAATCCAAAAAAGCTTGTGTTGTTCATCTAAAAACTAAAAAAGGTAATGGATTACCGTTTGCAAAAAAGCATAAATATAAAATGCATTTTTCTGTCCCATTTGATCCAAAAACAGGTAAAGGCGCAAATCCAACAATTAAAGGCAAAACAATGTCTATGGTAGCAGCTAGAGAAATTAACAAACTTTTAAAACTAGATGATAAAATACATGTAATAACACCAGCAACACCATATGCCTCACATTTAGAGGAGATAGATGAAAAATATCAATCTAGAGTAATTGATGTTGGAATGGCAGAGCAACATTCTGTTGGATATTGTTGTGGATTAGCTTTGAGAGGATTAAAACCAATTTTATGTATTCAGTCAACTTTTCTTCAAAGAGCATATGATCAGTTAATACATGATATTTCATATATGAATTCTGATGTTTTAATTTTATCATCAAGATCTGGATTCTCTGGCCTTGACTCTGCGACACACCATGGAATTTTTGATTTGTCGTACTTAAATACTGTTCCAAATTTGCAAATTTATTATCCAAATAGCGAAAAACAACTTAAATTAATTTTAAAAAAAAAAATTTTAAAAAAAAATAAAGGCCCATCTTTAATTTTATTACCATATGATCCTATTGAAGAAGATCTATCATTTGATAATAACTACATCTTAAAAACTAAAAGTTCAAAAAAAAATTTAATAATATTTTGTTTATTAAATACTCTAGGTGTTGCTGATAAAATTAAACATCTTTGGACTCAAAAGAAATACTCTTCAATAAAAATATTTTGTTTAGATCAAATAAAACCATTGAACTTTAAAGAATTAAATAAAGTTGTAAAAAATAATAAAAATTCAGATTTTGTGTCAATAGAAGAAAATATTTTATCAGGTGGATTGGGTTCAATTTTGAAAAGTAATTTAGATATTAATAAAAATCAATTTTTAAATATTGGAATTAAAGATAAATTTATAGATCCTGGAAATAAACAAGATTGTCAAAAACTCTCAAAAATGGATGCAAAGTCTGTAATTGATAAATTAAAGAAATGGAAAAAAAATTAAATAATAAAGTTGCCATTATAACTGGAGCTGGAGGCGGACTTGGAAGTTCTATTGCAACAAAATTTGCATATAATGGTTGTGAATTAATTTTAACTTATAAATCTAACAAAAAAAAAATAGATATTCTTTCAGAAAAACTTAATCAAATTGATTGTAAATTTCATATAGTAAAAGCAGATATATCGAAAAAGAAAGATAGGCAAAAAATTTTAAAAAAAATAAAAAATAATAAAATTGATATATTGGTTAACAATGCTGGAATAAATAAAGTATCAGATTTTTTAGACATTTCTGAAAAAGACTGGGATCAAATTATTGATACAAATTTAAAATCTACTTTTTTTTTAACACAAGAGATATTTAGAATAATGAAAAAAAATTTGAACGGTAAAATAATTAATATCTCATCGGGCGCAGCATTATATCATGGTCCAAGAACAGCACATTATGCTATTTCAAAAGCTGGTATGATTAGCTTGACAAAATTGGTAGCACGTTTTGGCTCTAAGTATAATATTTTAAGTAACGCAATAGCCCCTGGTATTATTAAAACAAATTTAACTAAAAAAGAAGTTTTGGGAAGCGGAGGAAAAAATTATTTAGATATGACCCTGTTAAAAAAGTTTGGATCCTTAAATGATGTTTCAAATGCTGCTCTTTATTTATCATCTAATGATCAAAACTATGTTACAGGTGAAGTATTAAATATCACTGGTGGCGCTTACCTTGGATAATAGTTATTTTATAGTTTTAGGAGCTAGTATTGATCAAAAAATTTCTATAATTACTGCAAATAGGTTGGGTTTTAAAACATTAGTTTTTGACAAAAATCCTGATGCAGAATGTAAAAATTATGCTAGTAAGTTTTTTAGCTGTAGTAGTACTGATTTTAATAATATAAAAAAAAAGATTAAGAAATATAAGAATGAAATAAAAGGCGTAATTGCTCAGGGGTCTGATATACCTAAGACAGTTTCAAAAATTGAAAAGTATCTTAAAATAAAAGATAGAGTTCCACTAAAATCAGCAATAATTTGTACAGATAAAAAATTAATGAAAGACTTTTTCATAAAAAAAAAAATACCGACTCCAAAGCAATATTATAATATTAGAAGTATTAAAAAAATAAAGTTTCCGGTTGTTGTAAAACCAGTAGATATGTCTGGTGCAAAAGGTGTATTTTTGTGCGCCAATAAAGATGAGGTAGATAAATTTTATAAAAAGTCTAAAAATATTTCGATTAAAAAAAAAGTAATAATTGAAGAATTTTATAAGGGGCCACAGTTAAGCACAGAAACTTTAATAATTAACAAAAAATGTTTCACCATTGGATTTGCTGAGAGAAATTATAAAGATACTTTATCGTTCTATCCTAATATTTTAGAAAATGGAGGTATTCAACCAGCGCAAAAATTTATCAAATATAAAGATTCAATAAATAAATCCATAATGCAAATAGCTAAAGGTCTTAATATTAATAATGGTGTGATAAAATCAGATATTGTCTTAAAAAATAAAAAATTTTTTTTTATTGAAATTGCATTAAGATTATCAGGAGGTGATTTTTCAGAAACACTTATTCCCAAAAGCACAGGAGTTAATATAATAAAATGTGCTATTAAAAATGCAGCTGGCTTAAAAGTTAACGATCATGAATTAAAAGAAAAAAAAAATAAATTATTTATTGCAAATAGATATTTTTTTTCAGATAGAGATATTAATTTAAATAAAAAACTTTCTATAAAAAAAATTAAAAATTATAAATGGTTAGAAAAGATTCAATTAAATAAAAGTAAAAAAATTTCAAGAACAAGGTCACACAGAGATAGGTTTGGAGTTTTTATTGTGTCGGCACAGTCTATTTCATCATTAAATAGAAGAATTAAAATAATATATAGTAAATTCAAATTTAATGTGAGAAAATATACTTAAATTTTCAAAAATATATCATCGTTTCTATCTTTGATAACGTGGTCTTTTGATTTAGGGATGAAGGATTAATTAAAGTTATAGATTTCAAGGAATTATTGTATTAAATTTAAAAAAAATATATTGTTATGACCTTATTTATTGCAGAAGTATCAAGTAATCATTCCAGAGACATTGATAGAGCATTTGAATTTATTGATACAGCTTCAAATATTGGTTGTGATGCTGTTAAATTCCAATTGTTTAAGATTGACAAACTATTTGCTCCAGAAATTTTAGAAAATTCAAAGCAACATAGAGACAGAAAGCAGTGGGAATTACCAGTTGAGTTTTTGCCTAAATTGGCAAAAAGATGTAAGGAAAAAAAAATTAAGTTTAGCTGTACACCATTTTATTTAGAAGCAGTTAAAGAGTTAGAGCCTTATGTAGATTTTTACAAAATAGCATCATACGAATTACTTTGGGATAATTTACTTATAGCTTGTGCGATTACTGGAAAACCAGTTATAATCTCTACTGGCATGGCAAATTTAAAAGAAATAAATCATGCAGTCAAAATTTTACGTAAAAATAAATGTGAACCAAAAGTTCTTCATTGCACATCAGCTTATCCAACCCCCTTCAGTCAAGCAAATTTATCAGCAATAGAAACTATTCGAAAAACAATTGGATGTGAGGTAGGCTGGTCTGATCACACAGTAAATCCAGGAGTAATTCATCGTGCAATACATAAATGGGATGCAAAAATCATTGAATTTCATCTAGATTTAGACGGTAAAGGTGAAGAGTTCGACTCCGGACATTGTTGGCTTCCAGATAAAATAGGAGAAATTGTAAAACAAACTAGAGAAGCAAAACTAACTGATGGTGATGGTATTAAAAATCCAGTTCCCTCTGAACTATCTGATCGTCAGTGGCGTACAGACCCATCTGATGGATTAAGACCATTTAAATCAATACGTAAAACGTTTTCTGCAAAATAAACTCTAAATGCAAAAGATTTTATTAGTTTGCTACGTAACTCCTGATATAGGAATTGGTCATTTATCAAGATTATTAGCTTTAGCAAATAATTTAAAAAAGGATAAAAAACTTATCCCAGAGTTTTTAATCTTTGGTAATTTAATTAAAAAAGATGAACTAGATAATTTTAAAGTACATAATTATTCGTTAGAAAATGATTTTGCACTTATAATTGATAAAATTTTGAAATCTAACAAATTTAATTTACTTGTTTTTGATATCATTCAAAATTATATCAAAAATAATCTTCGAGAATTATTCATAAAATTAAAGCAACAAAATATTTGTTTAATAGGTATTGATACATTAATTGATTTTTGTGATATTCTAGATCTTATTTGGGTGCCATCATTTAATTTTGATGTAACTAAACACAGTAAATGTAAAAGTTTGTTGAAATCAGGCTGGGATACTTATCTAATTCAAAAGCATTTTAAAAGTAAAAAGTGGTCTTCTGGTCCAAGAGTGCTAGTTTTAACAGGTGGAAGTGATATTATGAATTTAGGAAAATCTCTTCCAAACGAAATAGATCAAATATTAGATAAAAATTCAGAAATCCATTGGGTCAGAGGACCATTTTCCAAGGAACCAAAAATTCCTAAAAAGAGAAGATTAAGTTGGTTTATTCACTATGCACCACAGCAACTTGACGAACTAATTATGCAAAGTAATTATGTGATATCAGTATTTGGTATATCTTTTTTTGAAGTATTGCAATATGGGCTTCCTACAGTTGTTTTTTCACCGTATAAGAATAAAGATGCTAAGGATCTTGATGCTTTATCTAAGGAGGAAGTTGCTATGGTAATAAATAATCCCAAGTTAGTAGCTGGTGGACTTTTAAAACTTATGAATGATGAAAAAATTGCAAAAAAATACTCAGTCAATTCAGTAAAAAAAATGTCAATTAACGGGTGTAAAAATTTATCAAATGAGATTTCACTTCTATTAAAAGCTTACTAATGAAAAATAATCATAAAAAAAAAAGTTTTGTTTACTTATTTTTTCATCTTAACTTATTCTTTTCATCCCTTCCTAAAAGTAAAAGAAAAGAAGTAATAAATAAATGTTATTGGCCATTATTAAATTTAATAAATGACTCAGATTTTAATATAGGTATAGAAATCACAGGTTGGACTTTGAATGAAATAAAAAACATAGATAATAAATGGATAATTTTTTTTAAAAAACTACTTAAAGAAAAGAAAACTTATTTAATTGGTTCATCTTATACTCAAGCAATCTTTCCACTTATTCCACATGATATTAATAATTTTAATATTAAATATGGCAAACAAATTTATAAAAAAATATTAAATCAAATTCCAAAAATTGCTTATGTGAATGAGCAATGTTTTTCTAAATCAGTTGTAGATTTATATAAAAAGCAAAATTACCAAACTTTAATCATGGATTGGGATTGTATAAAAAATAATCATAATATTAAACCACAATACCAATTTTATCCTCAAAGATTAAAAGGAAACAGAAGCACAATAAATGTTATTTGGAATTCTTCAAATAATTTTCAAAACTTTCAAAAAACAGTTCACTCTAAATTAAGTAATACTGAGTATTTTGAGATTTTTAAAAAAGCAAATTTATATAAAGAGGGAGTCGTAAGTATTTATGGGAGTGATACAGAGATTTTTGATTTTAGATTAAAAAGATTTGAAAATGAGGCCAAACTTTCAAATAAAAATACCAGTGAATGGCAAAATATAAAAATACTTTTAAATCAATTCCAAAAAAAATTTACTTTTTTAAATCTTAATCAGATAAATAAAATTTATTTTAAAACAAAATTTCATAAACAGCTTATAGATATAACTAATATTGAAAATAATCTTCCAACAAAAAAACAAAGAAAATATAACCCTTTAAGATGGTATGTTGGAGGACAAGATAATTATTTAATTAACACATTATGTTGGAGAATTTATTTAGGAAATAATAAAAATACGAATATTAAAAAAAAACTTTGTTATTTTTGGAGTAGTGATTTCAGAACTCATATTGAAAAAAATCGTTGGAATAAATTTTTACGAAGAATAAAAAAAGACTCAAAATTTCTTGCTAAAAAAAACTTTGTTGAAGATATTTTAAAGAAGAAAATTAATAAATTTAATGTAAAGAAAAATCTATATTTATTAAGAAATGATAATGAAAATATTAATTATGATGATGGAGGTCATTTCTTTAGCCTCGATAAAGAAAGAGGCTTGACGCTAAAATCTTTTGGCTTAATTAAAAATAAAACATACTATTCTTTTATTAAAAAATATAATCAAGGCCATTTTTATAATAATAGATTGAATGTAGATTTTTATAGTGGTCATAATGTAGTAGAGAATGCAACTTCAAAATATTCCGATCTAGACAAAAGGGGGAAAATAAAATTTGAAAAAAAAAAAAATTTTATAACAATTAGTAACAATCTTTATATTAAAAATATTATAAAAATTGATAAAAAATGGTATTTTGATACTATTTCAAAAACATTATATTTACATAATAAAATTAAACCATTGGGCACTGAATTCTTATCAATAAGGTCAAATTATTTTAATATAGATCATAAAATATTTGATATGAAAGATTTAAATATTTCAACTAAAAATGGTGGATTTGATACTGAAAACTATAATTTTAACAAAAAAAATAATTTTTTTCATGATGATCCATTATCATCAAAATTCACTGCTCAAAATTGTTTCGGTAATACGAGTGGCGCTATAAGTATTAATGATAAAAAAAATTATATAAATTTTAATTTTTTTCATGAAGTAGGTACATCTGCTCCTATGCTATGTTATCAGAAAGATAGAAATAATTCTTATTTTTTAAGATTTTTAACCTCATTTAAAGAAAATAATGATATTAAAACAGGATTTACTAACAGAACCTTTGAAAGTTTGATATCTATAAACTTAAAATAAAATTAAAAACGTTCAACTTGACTTTAAATAAAATTAAATACTTAAATAAAATTTTGGTTACAGGTTCAACCGGTTTTTTAGGTCAGCATTTAATGCCAATCTTAAAAAATTTATATGGAGACAAACATGTAATTGGATTGTCCTCAAAAGATTTTGACTTACTTAATGAAAAAGATGTTATTGCAATGTTTGAAAAATACAAGCCAGAAAAATTAATTCATTTAGCCGCCTATTCAGGAGGTATAGGGGCTAACGCAAAATATCCAGCAGACTTTTATTACAAAAATTCACTATTTGTTACTTATCTTTTTCACTACGCTTCTGTTTATAAAGTTAAGAAAATGGTTTATACTATGGGTGGTTGTTCATATCCAGCGACTGCAAGTTCGCCAATTTCAGAGGATCAAATGTGGAATGGTTTTCCTCAAATTGAAAGTAGTGGTTATTCAGTTGCAAAAAAACAAGGAATAGTTGCTTCGCAAACATACAGAAAACAATATGATTTAAACTCTAATATTTTAATTCCTGGAAATTTATATGGAGAATATGATAACTTTAGAATAGATGAGTCACACGTTGTGCCAGCGATGATAAGAAGATTTTATGAGTGTAAGATTGAAAAAATAGAAGAAATTAATATGTGGGGAGATGGTTCTCCAATAAGAGATTTTGTATATGCAAAAGATGTAGCAAAAATAATTCCATGGTTTTTGGAAAATTATGACACAAGTGACCCAATAAATATTTCTTCTGGAGTAAAAACTAAAATTAGTGATTTAGCTAACATCATTAAAAAGATATTATCATTTGAGGGAAAGATTAAATGGGATACTTCGAAACCTAATGGACAATTAATTAAAGTTTTTGATACAACAAAAATGAAAAGTTTTGGACTTAAATGTGATACTAATCTTGATGATGGTTTGAAAAATACATTTGATTGGTTTAGTTTAAATTATAAAAAAAAAACAAATATTAGAATCTAAAGATCTAAGGTTAAATGCAGATTAAAAAAATTTACTTATTTGGATCTAATGGTTTCGTAGCAAATGGATTTAAATCTTTTTTCAAAAAAAAAAAAATTAAATTTTATTCAATAAATAAAAGTAATTATTCAAAATACAAAAACACATATTGTGACGTATTTTTTAACTTAAATGGAAGTTCAAGCAAGCTCTTAGCAAACAAAGATTTCCTAAAAAGTTTTAGAAAAAATGTCACCTCAACAATTAAAACCTTCAATGATTTTAAAATAGAAAAATATGTTTATATATCTTCATGCTCAGTTTATTCTAATTTGCAAAAAAAAAATAAAACAAAAGAGAGCAGCATAATAGATATTAATTTTCTAGATAACTATGGGTTTTTAAAAGCAATTTGTGAGCAAATAGTTAAAAGAAAATCTAAAAATTTTTTAATTATTAGACCATCTGGTTTTGTAGGACATGGTTTAAAAAAAAATGTAATTTTTGATTTTTTGAATAAAAAAAATTTATACGATAACAAAAATAGTACATTTAATTTTATTGATACAAAACATTTTGCGGAAATTGTTTTTAAATTGTCCCAAAGAAAAAATAATGAGATTTATAATGTGGCAGCAAAAAAAAATATAAAAGTTAGTGAAATAAATAATCTTTTTTTCAAGAAAAGTGTTAAATTTACTAAATCGAACCTAAAAAAAAATGAAATTTCTGTATCAAAACTACTAAAATTTACAAAGCTGAATGATAGTCAAGATTATATAAATCAATATTATAATAAATTATAAAAATTTAAGCAAAATGATCATTACAAAAACACCTTACAGAGTATCTTTTTTTGGAGGAGGTACTGACTTTCCAGATTGGTATAATAAAAATCGAGGCTTGGTACTTTCAACAACAGTTAAATATTATTTATATGTTAGTGTAAAATCACTTCCTTTATTTGTTCAAGAAATTAAAAATAAAATTTTTTATTCTAAAGTTGAAAATGTAAAAAATATTTCAGATATTAAACATAGAGTTTTTAGGGAATACTACAATCACATAAAACTAAAATCACCACTAGAAGTTCATCTCTCATCTGATTTGCCTGCAAAAAGTGGAATGGGGTCTAGCTCGACTTTTATCGTTGGTTTAATTGGCACAATTGCTAATCATTTTGGAGAAAAACTTAGTAAAAAAGAGTTGTATTCTAAGGCAATATATTTTGAACAAAAAATTCTAAAAGAGTCGTGTGGTTCTCAAGATCAAGTTATAGCAGCTAGTGGAGGATTCAATAAAATACACTTTAAAAAAAATAATATTACAGTTTCAGAAGTCAAAATTACAGAAAAAAGAAAAAAACAGTTAGAAGACAATTTATATTTAATTTTTACAAATTTTTCTAGAAAGGCAAGTTCTGTAGAAAAAGATAAAATAAAAAAGATTGATAAAAATAAAAAAATTTATGATAAAATTTATGAAATAACAAAAAAAGCAATCAAAATAATAGAAAACAAAAATTCTAATTTAGATGAATTTGGAAGATTGTTAAATGTTATGTGGAAAATTAAGAAAAATACCTCTAGTAAAGTTTCAAACATAAAATTGGATAAAATTTACAACAAAGGTATTAAGAGTGGTGCACTTGGTGGAAAATTATTAGGTGCAGGTAATGGAGGTTTTTTGTTGTTTTATGTAAAAAAAGAGAATAAAGAATTTTTTTTAAAATCAATGAATAAGTATTTGTATATTCCATTTAAATTTAGCAACGAAGGATTTGAAGTAATCTATGACGCCCATTCAAAAAAAAAATAAAAAAGATTTGATTAAACAATTATTAGAAAAAAATTTTGACGAGTCAATTGTAGTTAAGAAAAAATTTTTAAGTGAAAAAAAAAATATTCTAAATTTAAATCTAATCTGTAACCAATTAATAAAACATTTAAATTTAGGTGGTAAAATCTATTTTGCTGGTAATGGAGGAAGTGCATCGGATTCTTTGCATTTATCCACAGAGCTAGTTAGTAGGCTTGAAAAGAAAAGAAAAGCAATTGCATCAGAAAATTTAGTTTCAAACGTTTCACTTTTAACAGCAATCTCAAATGATTATTCGTATGATAAAATATTTTCAAGACAAATTGAAGCCAATCTAAACCATAAAGATATTTTTTTTGCAATTACCACAAGTGGCAACTCAAGAAATATTTTAAATGCGCTAAGAAAATGTAAAGAAAAAAAAATAAAGAGTATATTATTGACAGGTTTAGATGGTGGCAAAGCAAAAAAAATTGCAAACTATACAATTTGTGTGCCATCTAAAAGAACACAAACTATTCAAGAGTCTCATATATTGATTGGACATTGTATTTGTGAAATTCTTGAAAACTCTGTATTAAAGTAATATGAAAAATATATTAATTTTAGGTGGTGCAGGATATATCGGTTCTGTTTTTGCAGAAAGCTTATTAAATAAAAATTATAAAGTGACTATTGTTGATAATTTTTTTTATTCTCAAAATAGCTTAAATCATCTTTGTAATAATGATAATTTAGATATCTTGAATTTAGATGTAAGAAATATTCTTGAAATAAAAAAAATTCTAAAAAATTTTGATTTTATATTTCCTTTGGCCGCTTATGTAGGAGCTCCATTATGCAATAAAGATCCTATAGGTGCAAAATTAGTTAACTATAATTCAATAATTGATTTATTAGATATAATTTCTGAAGATCAAATATTGATTATGCCAACAACAAATAGTGCATATGGATCAGGTAATAAAGATAATTATTGTGATGAAAATACTAAACTTAAACCAATTTCGAAGTATGCAATTGATAAAGTTGAGATAGAAAAAAAAGTAATGAATAGAAAAAATTCAATTAGTCTAAGACTTGCAACTGTTTTTGGAATGTCACCAAGGATGAGATTGGATTTGCTAGTTAATGATTTTGTTTATAGAGCCGTTACAGACAAATTTATAGTTTTATTTGAATCTCATTTTACAAGGAATTACATTCATGTTCGTGATGTATCAAATGTATTTATTCATTCTATGGTAAATTATGATAAAATGAGAGGTGAAATCTATAATGTTGGATTGTCAAATGCAAACTTAACAAAGTTTGAACTATGTAAGAAAATAAAAAAATTTATTCCTGATTTTGTAATTTTGGAGGAAAAAATTAAAAAAGATGAAGATCAAAGAAATTACATTGTATCTAATAAAAAAATTGAAAGTACAGGATTTGTACCAAAATTTTCAATTGAAGACGGCATTCAAGAATTAATTAAAGGCTACAAATATTTAAAAAAAATTGGTCATTCGAATGTATGAAAAAATACGACCTTGCAATTTTATGTGGTGGCTTAGGTTCAAGGTTAGGAAAAATTACTAAGAAAACACCAAAACCACTTGTCAAAATTGGTAAAATACATTTTATAGATTTTTTACTTAATTTTTATTCTTCATCACCCCAAATAAATAATATTTTTCTTATGACAGGGTATAAGAACAATCAGTTTAAAAAATATCATAAAACATATCGAAATTTAAAATTGATTACATGTTGTGTTGAAAAAAAACCACTTGGCACTTTTGGAGCTTTAAGTTTATTAAAAAATAAAGTTACCAAACAATTTCTTGTTATTAATGGAGATAGTTTTGTGAATTACAACATTGAAAAATTTTTAAAATTAAAAGCAAAAAATAAAATTTTGCTATGTTCAAATAAAAATTATGAAGAAAATACTAAATTAACTAATCTTAAAATAAATAAAAAAGATAAAAAAATAAATTTTTCAAATACATTAAAAAATAACCACATGAACGCAGGTGTATATTGCATAGATTCTGATATTTTGTTGAAATTAAATCAAAAATTTGTCTCAATTGAAAGTGAATTTATTACTAAACTTATAAATAAAAAAAAATTACATGGGCAATATACAAATGGCTATTTTATTGATATTGGTGTTAAAAAAAACCTAGTTAAATTTAGGAAAGATTATAGAAAATTATTTGAAAAACCAGCAATATTTCTTGACAGAGATGGCGTTGTGAATGAGGACTTTGGGTATGTAAGTTCTAAAGTAAAATTTAAACCTAAAAAAAATGTTTTAAAAACTTTAGATAAAAAATATTCTAATTATTATAAATTTATAGTTACTAATCAGTCAGGAATTGGAAGAGGATACTATACTATTTCACATTTTATAAAATTCCAACAATGGATTAATGAGTTGCTTTTGAAGAAATATAATATATTAGTTAGCGAAACTAAGTTTTGTCCCCATCATCCAAAATTTGCAAAAAAAGAATATAAAAAAAAATGTAAATGTAGAAAACCAGATAATTTGATGATTAAAGAATTATTCCAAACATATTGCATAATTAAAAAAAAATCTTTGTTCATAGGAGATAAATTATCAGACTCTTTATGTGCTAAAAAAAGTAATATCCGATTTTTATCACCTGCTCAGTTTTTGAAAACATAAATAAGTAATATTAATGAAAAAAATGAAAATTCTAGTTACAGGTTCAGCGGGGTTTATTGGTGCACACCTTTGTATTAAATTATTAAAAAGAGGAGACAATGTAGTTGGTATTGACAATCTTAATAATTATTATGATCCAAAACTTAAGATTGCAAGACTTAAAAGATTTTTAAATAATAAAAAATATAAGCACTACAAAATAGATCTCACAAACAAACAAAAGTTAGATAAAATTTTTAAAAAAGAAAAAATTGATAAAGTTGTAAATTTAGCTGCCCAAGCTGGAGTAAGATATTCTCTTGAAAATCCTCATGCATATATTGAGACAAACATACATGGTTTTATGAATATTTTAGAAAATTGTAGAAATCATAAAATTCAACAGTTAATTTATGCTAGTACATCAAGTGTTTATGGAGCTAATACAAAAATGCCTTTTTTTGAAAATCATAGTGCTAACCACCCTTTGACAATTTATGCTGCCACAAAAAAATCTAATGAATTAATGGCTCATACATACAGCCATTTATTTAATTTACCCACAACTGGTTTACGGTTTTTTACTGTTTATGGGCCATGGGGCAGACCAGATATGGCATTGTTTAAGTTTACAAAATCTATTTTAAAAGGAGAACATATTGATGTCTATAACTTTGGAAAGCACAAGAGAGATTTTACTTACATAGATGATATAATTATTGGAATTATCAAAGCAATTGATGATATCCCAAAACCAAATTTAAAATGGGATAGTAAAAATCCTGATCCAGCAACAAGTATTGTGCCTTGGAAAATTTATAATATAGGAAATAACAAAAGTGTAGATTTAGGTAGATATATAAAAGCTATAGAGAAAGCCTTAAATATTAAAGCTAAAATAAATTATTTACCTTTACAATTAGGAGATGTTCCAAATACTTATGCTGATATTTCAAAAATTAAAAATGATTTAGGTTATAAACCACAAACATCTGTTGAAGAGGGAGTTAAACAATTTGTCAGATGGTATAAAAAATATTTTAAAGTTTGACATTGTGAAAAACAAAATTAATTTAGCAATAATAGGATTAGGATATGTTGGATTACCATTAGCTTGTGAATTTGCAAAAAAAAAAAGTATAGTTTGTTTTGATATTAATAAAGAAAGAATAAATCAACTTTCAGATGGATATGACCAAACAAAAGAAATAACAACAAAAGAGTTAAAAAAAGTTAGATCCAAAATTTTATTTACTTCTAATAAAAAAGATCTTGAAAATATAAATTGTTACATTTTAACGGTTCCAACACCAATTTATAAGTCTAAAATACCAAATTTAAAACCACTAATTGATGCGTCTGTAATGGTAGGTAAATTAATTAAGAAAGGCGACATTATTATTTATGAGTCAACAGTATTTCCGGGATGTACGGAAGAAGTATGTGTTCCCATATTGGAAAAGTCATCTAACTTAAAATATAATAAGGATTTTTTTTGTGGTTATAGTCCAGAAAGAATTAATCCTGGAATTAAAAAGTATAGAATTAAAGATATTAAAAAAATTACATCAGGCTCTAACAGTCGAGTCTCTAAGTTTGTTGATAATTTGTATAAGGAGATAATTGAAGCTGGAACTTTTAGAGCCAAGAGTATAAAAGTTGCAGAAGCAGCAAAGGTTATAGAGAATACCCAACGAGACTTAAATATTGCATTGACAAACGAATTGTCAATTATATTTAATCGGCTCAAAATTGACATTAAAGATGTTTTAAATGCTGCAAAGACAAAATGGAACTTTATTCCTTTTGAGCCAGGGTTAGTTGGTGGTCATTGTATTGGAGTTGATCCATATTATCTAACTTATAAAGCAAAAAAAATTGGTTATAGTCCAAAAGTAATCTTGGCTGGAAGATATATCAATAATTTTATGGGTAAATATGTTGTGAAAAAATTATTTAGTGAAATGTTAGATAAAAATATCAGGGTTAAGTCGATAAGAATTTTATTAATGGGTTTAACTTTTAAGGAAAATTGTCCTGATGTACGTAACTCAGGAGTAAAAATAATCTATGATGAATTAAAAAAAAAATGTTCTTATATAGATTTATTTGATCCACAGGCAAATGATCTTGAAATTAAAAAAATTTATAAAAAATCTTTATTAAAAAAAATTAATTCAAAATTTTATGATGTTATAATTGTATCTGTGGCACACGATCAATTTAAAAAAATGGGTATTGATAAGATAGCATCATTTGGAAAAAAGAATTGTTTTATATATGATTTGAAGCATATTTTTCCATCTAATAAAACTTCTTTTAGATTATAAATGATCTTAATAAGTTCTTAGAGGAATAAATGAAAAAAATATATTTCCTTATAAATAACGAATATCAATTGCTAGATGCAAAAAGACATTTAGTAAATTTTAATAAGAAAAAATATAAAATTATCATATTAAATGGCTCAAAATCAAATGATGATTTAAAAAAACATTTTAAAAATTTAAATGTAATTAATTTAAATCTGCCGCAAATTAGGTATACGTTTGCTTGGTTTTTATCAGTAATTACATTTTTTAAGTTTAATATTAAAATTAAACATTTAATTAAAATTGATAAAAATAGTTTATTATTTTTTTATAATGAAGTAAGCTTAGGAAATCATTTAGTTGTTAAGTTTTTTAAAAAAAACGCATTAAAGGTGTTTCTAATTAATGATGCAGGATTTGCAACATATTTAACTTTTTCAGATTACTCAGAAAAAAATAAATCAAAATTATGGAATTTAAGAAAGTTTCTAACTAATTTAATCCCTTATCTTGGCGATACTCGCTTAGTGAAAGCATGTCGGTATAATTATTTTTTTTGGTTACCAGATAAATATATAGATGGAGTAATAGGTTATAATTTTTTTAAAAACAAAAGGAAATTTTCAACGTATTATATAAAAGATACAAAAAAAAATATTTCAAAAAATATTAAGAATAATAGAATTTTATATTTTAATTCGAACGAGTATGAAGATGGTTTTTTAACAAAAAAACAATATATAAATATAACAAAAAAAGTAATATCAAAACTTTTAAAATCTTATTCAGAAGTAATATTTAAATTTCATCCAAGGGAGTCAAAAGAAATTATTAATTTGATAAAGAATGAATATTTAAGTAATAAGAGAATTAAAATTTTAAATCCAAATAATAATTATAAAAATTTAATTAATAAATTTAAAATTAAAAACGTTGCGAGCATTTCTTCATCTGCTTCTTTGACAATTCCATATAAAGTCAATAGTTATTTCTATTTTAGCACTGTAAAGAAATTTTTTCCGCTAACTTTTGAATATGTTTTAAAAAAACAAGAAAATCTTTTAATTAGTTGGGGTGGAAAAAAAAGTGGTAAAGGAATTAAATTACCACATTCTACTAAAGTACAAAAAAATCAGAAATATTATGATAACTTAGAAAAATTAATTAAAACTTACAACATCGGTAATCTAAAATAGATGTAAATAAATTTATTTTTAAAAATGACAATAAAAAAAAACCATTTCTTATACTGGATCTCATCTTTAGTTTTTATCTTTTATATATTTTTTTATTATTTAATTTCAGATATTAATGTTTTAAATCTTGATTATGAAGCATATTCCAAAATAGTTTTAAAATATAACTTAAATTTAGTTTTTTTTAATGATGGAGATCATTTTGATTATCTTAAAATTACAAAAAGTTTTTTTAATGAGGAAAGAAATATTGAGTCTTTGTTTAAAGCTTTATCTAAAGGCGCAATAAGAAACGATATTATCATTTCTTATTTTTTTTATTTAGTCTCACCATCAATTGATTTAATTATACCTACAGTCTATTTAATTAACTTTTTAATTTTAACAACATTATATTACTTCAACTATAATTTGATTAGTGAGTCAATTATTAAAAAAAAAATCCTAGTTTTTGTTTTACCTTTTTTTTTATTTGCATTTTTTGTACCTCATATTAATAAAGAAATATTCACATTACTGTTTTTATACACTTGTATTAATTACCTAAATAAACCAAGTTTTAAAAGATTATTATATGTTGTGATTGTTTGCACCATTAGATTGCAATTCTTTTTTATAATTGTGCCCTTAATTATTTTTACTTTTTTCAAAAGACTTAAAGTTATTTATTTTTTAAGTTTTATTTATTTTGCAATTTCAGCATATTTTTTACAAAGACTTAACATTATATCCTATGAAAGACTATATTTAAGTCACATCTTTAATATGAACAATTTTACTGATATTAACTTTTTTTTAATTTTGAATTTTATAAAACAGTTTTTTATTATGTTTGACTTAAAATTGCATTTAAACGAATTTTTTTTTTCAAGTAGAATCGAAAAGTTTGTATTCTTTATAATTGCAATACACCTTACATTTACAGTAATTTTTAATTTTAAACAATTGATGGTAAAAACTTTTTATTTAAATATTAAAATAAAAAAATTTATTTTTGTTATTATTGCTTTTATTTTGGTATGTTCAATAGCACCAATTTCTTCACCAAGATACTTATTGATGATTTACCCAATATTTTTATTATGCTTTTATTATTTTAAAATTATCTCTAATAGAAAGTTATCACATCATTAATATGAATTCCTACAAATTCTTTTTTTTTACATATGCGAAAAAAAAAAATGAAATAGAAGAAAAGCGATTAACTTTAATTAAAGAAGGTTTGAATCAATTAAATTTTATTACAGAGGAAAATTTTATAATTATTAATAATCAAAAAAGTAGAAAAAGAAATTTTTTTTGTCTAAATCTACTTTTAATCAGGTTTCTATATCTTTATTTTTTATCTATTAAATCAATAATAAAATCAAAAAAAAAATTTAAACCAATAGTATATATGAACATAAAAAATTCACTCTTTTTTAGTTTTTCAGTTTTAATTTTCAAAATTTTTAATATTAAAATTATTGCAGAAAAAGGAGAGTCATTGAAAGTTCCAAATTTTTTAAAAAAATCTGAAAAAATCAAAGTTTTCTTTTCATCATTTTTGATTAAAAAATTTATTTATTTCTGTGATATTATCTTCTGTAATACTGATAAATTATGTGATGAGATAAGACCTTTTAATAAGAATGTCAAAAAGTTATCTAGCGCAATAGTTGATTATGATTTTTTTTCAAATTATAAAAAAAAATCTATTTTTTTTAGAAAATTTAATTTTAAATATATTTGTTATTCAGGGAGTTTAGAGGAAGAACATAACGGTGCGTTTACTTTACTGAAAGCTTTCGCTCAATTAAACAAAACTTACAAAAATATTTATCTTGTTTATGTTGGATGTAAAATAGAGCAAAATTATAAAAGTTTAATAAAAAGTTGCAAAGATCTTAAAGTTGAAAAAAATGTAATATTTACAAACTTTCTTAGAGAAGAAAATTTAAAGAAATTTTATCAAAATGCATTGATACTTGCTATTTTAAAGCCTTTTAATGAAAGAAATACTAAAAATTTTCCTGGAAAATTGTCAGAATATCTTTCTACTGGTAATCCTGTGATCTCAACATCAGTAGGATCAATATCAAAAAATTTAGAAAATAAACATACTGCTTTTTTGGTAGAGGAATTTTCAATTAGTAAAATAGTTGAAACATTTGAATTTATTTTAAATAATGAAACGCTTGCAAAGAAGGTTGGTTTTGCAGGACAACTTATAGCAAAAAAAAAATTTGATAAAAAAAATGTTGCTAAAAATCTTATAAAGAGCTTAAAAACTATTTAGATAATAAGAGTATTTTCAAAATGGAAAAAATGAATAAAAAAATAATTATTGGTATAAATGCATGTAGAGCTCGAAGTGGAGGAGCATACACACATTTAAAAAATATTTTAAAATATTTAAAAAAAAATAAATTTGATATTTATAAAATACATATTTGGAGTCATAAAAAGTTATTAAATACCTTAGATGATAAAAATTGGATAATTAAACACAATCCAAAAAATCTTGAAAAAGGTATTCTTAGTCAATTATTGTGGGAGTGGCAAGAACTTCCAAATCAACTATCATTAAATAAATGCTCAATTCTATTAAATGTTGATGCTGGAACGATATGCAGATTTAATCCAATGATTACTATGAGTAGAGATATGCTGTCATATGAACCAAAAGAAATTGCAAGATATGGTTTTAACTTACAAAAACTAAGATTAATTATTCTTAGATATATACAAAATGCATCACTTCAGAATTCTCAGTCTGTTATTTTTTTAACCAAATATGCAGGCAATAAAATTCAAAAATATACTGGAAAATTAAAAAATGTTTCATTTATTAATCATGGACTGAGTAAAAATTTTAAAAGTAAGAAAAATTTTTTTTTCAATCCTAACACTAAATTGAAGTGCATTTATATATCTAATGTTTTACCTTACAAACATCATTCTAAAGTAATTGATGGTGTAAATTTAGTAAAAAAGCAAGGTTATGACATTGCTCTAAAATTAGTTGGTATAGAGAAAGACGAACTGTCAATAAAAATTTTAGATAAGATAAAATCTATAGATATAAAAAATAAATTTATAAAAGTAAAAAAATTTCAAAATCAAGAAGATTTGCCAAAATTAATAGATGATGCTGATATATTTATCTTCGCATCAACTTGTGAAAATATGCCAAATACACTTGTTGAGGCCATGGCTATGCAAATTCCAATAATTTGCTCAAATTATGGACCTATGCCAGAAATTTTAGAAGATGGTGGATTATATTTTGACCCTGAGCAGCCAAAAGAATTAGAGGGTTGTATAATTAAATTAATTCAAAATCCAAATTTAGCTCGTAAACTCTCTAAAAAAGCTAAAAATTTGTCCAGGAAATATAGTTGGGAAAAATGTTCAAATGAAACGTTTAGTTTGATAAGAAATATGATAAATAAATGATCCTTTAAATTATGTCATATCAAATTTGTAAAAAATTAGTTTTGGATACAACTTACCCAGGAATTAAATTTGATAAAAATGGCATTTCATCAAATTACTGGGACTTTAAAAATAAAGTTAAAAAGAATTGGAAAAAAAATAAAGAGGGAAAAATAGAGTTGGAAAATATTGTTCAAAAGATTAAAAGCGATGGACGTGGCAAAGATTTTGATTGTATATTAGGTTTAAGTGGTGGAGCAGATAGTTCATACATGCTTCACGTCATGGTAAATGAATTTAATTTAAAACCCCTTGTATTTCATGTAGATGGAGGTTGGAATTCTGAAATTGCAGTTAGCAATATTAAAAATTTAGTTGATAAACTGAAATTGGACTTGTTTACAGAAGTTATTAATTGGGAAGAAATGAGAAATTTTCAATTAGCCATGTTTAAAAGTGGAGTACCCCATATTGATATCCCGCAAGATATGGCATTTATAGGTGTATTATATAAATTCGCAAAAAAATACAATATTCCTTATATATTAAACGGAGGTAATATTTCTACTGAATGTGTCCAAAGACCTTTAGACCTTATTTATTGGGGAACAGACATGAGGCATATCAAAGATATTTTAAAAAGGTTTAATTCTCATAAAATGAAGACATTTCCATTTAGTTCTGCTTTTCATCATAAATTATATTTAAGATATTTCAAAAATGTTAAAGTTTTAAAACCATTAAATTACATTGATTATATAAAAAAAGATGCGATGAATTTAATGTCAAAACTATATGGTTGGAAGCCATATCCTCAAAAACATTTTGAGTCCAGATTTACAAGATTTTTTGAAGGTTATTGGTTACCAACTAGATTTCAATTTGATATGAGAAGAGTAGATTTATCTAGTTTAATTTTAACTAATCAATTAACAAGAGAGCAAGCTTTAGAGGAATTAGCCAAATCACCTTATGATAAAGATTTAATAGAACAAGATTTTAATTATATTGCAAATAAACTAAATATTGATCATGAAGAATTAAAAAAATTTCATGAAATGCCAAAAAAATACTGGAAAGATTATAAAAATCTTAATTTTATTTATAAAATAGCTGAAAAAGTTTTACAAAAGATTGCTGGAACTAGACGTGGTGGCGCATTTTGAAAAACGGGATTAAAGTATGTATAATAGATTATGGGATAGGTAATATAAAAGCATTTAAAAATATTTATGAAAAATCAAATATTAACGCAGTAATAACCACCAAAAAAAATCAATTAGAGGATGCGACTCATCTAATATTACCAGGTGTTGGAGCATTTGATTGGGCGATGTCAAAGTTGGATAAATCTGGTTTAAGAGAAACTCTAGATACACTTGTGCTAGATAGAAAAATACCAATTTTAGGTATTTGTGTGGGAATGCAAATGATGGCTTCTCGAAGCGAGGAAGGCATTCTGCCTGGTTTAAATTGGATAAAAGGTAAAGTTTTAAAATTTGATGAAAATACTTTATTACCTCATATGGGATGGAATAACGTAAAAGTTTCAGTTACATCTAAAATATTTAATAATATGGAAAATCCTGAATTTTATTTTCTTCATTCATATTATTATCAAGTTGAAGATGCAAAAAATATTTTAGCAACATCAGAATATGGAGAACTTTTCAGCTCAGCAATTAACAAAGAAAATATTTTTGGAACTCAATTTCATCCTGAAAAAAGTCATGAAAATGGTATAAAAATTTTAGAAAATTTTGTAAAAATTAAATGTTAAGACCCAGAGTAATCCCTGCTTTGCTAATTAAAGACAATGCTCTTGTTAAAACAAAAAAATTTTTAGATCCTAAATATGTAGGCGATCCATTGAATGCTGTAAAAATTTATAATGAACTGAAAGTTGATGAACTCATAGTCTTAGATATTGATGCATCCATAAATGGTTTAAATCCAAATGAAAAATTGATTTCAAGATTGGCTGAAGAATGCAGGATGCCACTATGTTACGGAGGTGGTGTTAAAAAAGTTGAACAATTTGAAAAATTAGTAGGATTAGGAGTTGAAAAAGTAGCAATCTCCTCAGCAGCAATTGAGAATCCTAGAATTATTAATGAAGCAGCAAAAAAGGTGGGGAGCCAAAGTGTTGTTGTAGTTTTAGACATAAAATATAATAACTCATTGTCAAAACCTTTAATTACAACGATAAATGGAAAAAATGTCTCTAATTTTGATTTATTTGAGTTTGTAAAAAAAATTGAAGATTTAGGGGCAGGTGAAATAGTTATTAATTGTATTGATAGAGACGGGATGAAAAATGGTTACGATATTGAGCTTGTTCTAAATATTCGAAAAATCTCTAAATTAATGTTAACTTTACTCGGTGGAGCTGGATCTTTTAATGATATAGAAGAGTTAGTAACTAAAGTTGATACAATAGGATGTGCTGCAGGAAGTTTATTTATTTTCAAAGGTAAATTTGATGCTGTATTAATAAATTATTTAGATGACTTTGAAAAAAATAAACTCATAAGCATTAAGTTAGCATGACAAAAATTCTAATATTAGGAGCTACAGGTTTACTGGGTAACACATTATTGAAATATTTTTCTAGTAAAAAAAATTTTAAATGTTGTGGAGCAATAAGAAAAAATTCAGATATTGCTAAATTAAAAAATATCAAAAATATAAAATTATATAAAATTAATTATAAAAATAAAAAAAATATTCAGAAAGTTTTTAATAAAATAAAACCGAATATAATCATTAATTGTATAGGTGTTGTGAAACAAGTTACATATAAAAAACAATTATCTGAAATTGTAAGAGTTAATAGTTTTTTACCCCATCATTTAGCTGAGTTAATTAATTTACAAAGAAAAATAAGATTTATACATTTTAGTACAGACTGTGTTTTTTTGGGAACAAAAGGAAATTATAAGGAAATTGACATGCCTGATGCATATGATGTGTATGGTCGAAGCAAATTACTTGGTGAATTATCTTATCCTAACACCCTAACATTAAGAACATCAATAATTGGACATGAATTAAAAACTAATTATAGTTTATTGAATTGGTTTTTGAGTCAAAATAAAACTATTGAAGGTTACAAAAATGCCTTTTTTTCTGGATTAAGTGCATTAGAGGTAGCAAAATTTTTAGATAAATTTGTTATACCAAATAAAAAAATTAAAGGCTTATTTCATTTATCTGGAAAAGTAATTAGTAAATATGATTTACTAAATCTTATTAAAGCTGTGTATAAAAAAGATATCAAAATTAATATTAACAGAAAAATGAAAATTGATAGATCTTTGAATTCTAATTCTTTAAAACGAATTACAGGATATAAACCAAAAAGTTGGAATAAAATTATTAAAGAAATGTTTGAGTTTAATAATTCTAAATAGTAAGGAAAAATTTATGCTTAAAGTAATGACAATAGTTGGAACAAGACCTGAAATTATTAGACTTTCAAGAATAATTCCTTTACTTGATAAATTTTGCAAACACACATTGGTCCACACAGGTCAAAATTATGATTATGAATTAAATCAAATTTTTTTTGATGAACTTAAATTGCGCAAACCCGATATATTTTTAAATGCAGCGGGAACAACACCAGCTGAAACAATTGCACTTATAATTTCAAAAATTGATAAGATATTTTTAGAATATAAACCTGACGCAATTTTAATTTTAGGTGATACCAATAGTTCTATGGTAGCAATTTCTGCAAAAAGAAATAAGATTCCAATTTTTCATATGGAAGCAGGAAACCGCTCATACGATCAAAGAGTTCCAGAAGAAATCAATCGGCGTATTATTGATAATATATCTGACATAAATTTAACATATAGCTCAATTGCAAAACAGTGTTTATTGCAAGAAGGTTTTTCAATCGACAGAGTAATAAAAACAGGAAGTCCACTGTTTGAAGTATTAAATTACTATATGCCAAAAATACTAAAATCAAAGATTTTAGACAAAGAAAAATTGAAAAAATATAATTATTTTGTTGTCAGTGCACATAGAGAGGAAAATATTGATAATGAAAATAATTTTTTAAAATTATTGAACATTATAAATACAATTGAAAAAGAATATAGCTTACCAGTAATTGTTTCAACTCACCCTAGAACACTATTAAAAATAAATGCAGTGAATTTTAATTTTAATCCAAATGTAAAGATAATAAAACCATTCGGATTCTTTGATTATGTAAAATTACAAATGAACGCACGTGCTGTCATATCTGATAGTGGATCAATAACCGAAGAATCTTCAATACTGAATTTTCCCGCACTTAATATTAGAGAAACACACGAACGTCACGAAGGAATGGAGGAAGCCTCAGTAATGATGGTAGGATTAGAAGTAGAAAATATTAAACAAGGAATAAAAATTTTAGAAAGTCAAATTAAAAACAAAGGACGATTATTGAAAATTGCTGATGATTATAATACAGATAATGTCAGTGAAAAAATTTTAAGAATTATTTACAGTTATACAGATTATATTAATAGACTGGTATGGAAAAAAAATTAGTTTAATTTTGATTTAAATGTATGTAAGAAGAAATGTATGTATTCTCAAAAAAAACTAAGATTTTTCTCATTTAAATCTTGTAAAAAAATAATTAATTCTAAAAAAAATATAAATTATTTTTTAAAACCTTATAAACACTTAGTAATAGATAATTTTTTTGATCAAAAACTGATTAATAGATGTTTAAAAAATTTCCCAAATATACATAATAGATCGTGGGAATTTACAAATGATCAAGATGTAGAAATAAAATATCGATCAAAGTGGGGTTCTGAATTTGATATTCCTGAGGGAATAATAGATGTAGTAAGAATCTTGAATGGAGCAGAATTTTTAAGTTCAATTTCAGAGGTATTTGATATTAAAAAGTTAATTCCAGACCCTTATTTTACAGGAGGGGGCCTAAATTTAACTAAAAAGGGTGGATTATTAGACATTCATGTTGACGGAAATTATCATGATGCCACTGGTTTAAATAGAAGACTTAATGCTCTATTATTTCTAAACAAAAATTGGATTCCAAAATGGGGAGGTGAATTTGGATTGTATGATGATAAAGGAGAAAAGTGTCTAAAAAAAATAGAACCAATATATAATAGGCTAATAGTTTTTGACACTCATGATAAAAGTTGGCATGGCTTGCCTAACCCAATAAATTTTCCAAAAAATAAACCAAGAAGGAGTATCTTATTATATTATTATACAAAAGAAGAAAGACCTCTAAATCAAACTAAAATCAAAAAACCGCATAGTGCACTTTGGAAAAAAAGAGGAGGGAAAGATAAAAAAGGAAATAAAGTCAGAAATTTTAAATAAATAACTTAGATAAAGATTAATTAAGCTATATGAAAATCTTATTAGTACATCGCTATTTTTGGCCAGACACTGTTAATTGTGGTCAAATATTATGGAATTTAAGCAAACACCTTAGTATTGAAGGTCATAATGTAGATGTTTTAACTTCTTTACCTTCTTATAATTTAAATTCATTAAAAATTTATGCAAAAAAAAATGAACTTATAGATAATATTAAAATTCAGAGAATTAAACTTTCTTTGGAGAAAAGAAGTCCAATTAAAAAGATTATAAATGCAATTAAATTAGGTTTTTGGACTATTTATTTGGCAAATCGAAATAACTACGATGTAATTATTTCAACCTCTATACCACCAATAACTGGTGGTTTTTTTGCTGCAATAATTGCTTACATCAAAAAAACTCGATTTATTTACTTTTGTATGGATTTACATCCAGAAATTGGAAAAATTTCTAAAGATTTTTCTAATCCTTACTTGTACTCGATTTTAAAAAAAATTGATAATTGGAGCTGTTCCAAGGCAAATCCTGTCATTGTGCATTCTTTAGATATGAAAAAATCACTCACCTCTCGAAATGTAAAAAATCAATTTAAAATTGAAATTATTAATAATTTTTCTATTTCGTCTGAAAAAATAAATAAATCACGATTAAAAGAAAATTTAAAATTAGAAAATAATAAATTAACGATTATTTTTGCAGGTAATCTTGGACGTTTTCAAGCTTTAGAGCAAGTAATTGAAGCAATGAACATTTTGAGGAATGTTGAGGAAATCAAATTAATTATTGTAGGTGAAGGAAGCGTAAAAGATGACTTAATATCAAAAATTAAAAGTTCAAATGCTAATGTTGAAATATTTGATCGTCAACCAGTTGATGTAACAAAAGAAATGATTAAAAAGGCTGATTTTGGATTAGTTTCTTTAAACGCGAATATTTATAAATATGCTTATCCTGGAAAAATAATGACTTATTTAGAGCAAGGTAAACCAATAATAGCAGTATTGGAGAAAGAAAGTGAAATTGTAAAACTAATGGAGTATGAGAATTATGGTTTTTGTATACCCACATTAGATCCGAAAAAAATTTCACAACATCTTATTAAAATCTTAGAAAATCAATCTTGGAAACATAAAATGGGTAATAATGCTACCAATGCTCATGAAAAACATTTCACAAAAAATAAAATTTTAAGTAAATGGTCTAAAGTTTTATTATCAAAATAGCAAATTATAATAGTTAGTTTCATAACTTGGAAGAATTTTTTATTAAAAATTATGATATTAAATTTTAAGTTAATTTTTTTCTTAAAATAAAATATATTATAAATAAAAATAGAAATATAACTAATGAGGAGAGTGTGTTTATAAACTTAAAACTTAAATAACCAAAAATAAAAAAAATAATATTTAAAATTGAAATTAAAAAATTTGTTATTGACATTGATTTATATTTTTTCCATAAAATATGATGTAAATGATCAAATCCAGCATCAAAAATTTTTTTGTTTGCTTGCATTCTAATTAAATTAATCGCTAAAAATTCATAAACAAAAATTGAAACTGAGTATGCTAATAAAATTGGATGTGTGACTTTTTCTATTGCTAAAATTATTAGAATAAATGATATTACAAAACCTAACAATAAACTACCACTATCTCCAAAAAATAATTTTGGTAATTTAAATATAGAAAAATTAAATACTAAAAAAATTAATATTGGAATTAAAGTTACTATAAGAAAAATTTGAATATTTGAATTTTTTGTTAAGAATATTAAAATACTTAATGTTGAAATCGTTGTAAAACCCAAAACACCATCTAAACCATCAAAATAATTAAAAGAATTAATCAAAAAAATAACACACAATAAAGTAAAGGGTATTGAAAAACTATTTAACTCTAATACAAAAAAGTCATAATCGCCAATTTGATCTAAATTTAAATTTTTATCTAAAATTAAATATATAATTGGAATAATTTGTAAACTTAACTTACCTCCAACACTTAAATCCTTTAAATCATCAATAAAGCCAACAATCCCAATTAAAAAGCCTATTGAAAAAATATAAGTTAATCTTGAGTCAACAAAATCAAATATATAAACAGAAAAAAGATAGATGACACTTAATGCTAATCCACCAGTATAAGCCGTAGCTTTAATATGTGTTTTTCGCTTATTTGGTCTGTCCAGTAGGTTAAGTTTATATGAAATTGAAGAGACTAAAAAATATACTATAAAACTGATTGTTATTAATAATATTATATTGTTAGTCACAAAAAATTATTTATACCAATTTTTATAATTTTATATATTAAATTATAAAAAAATAATTATTTATGCATAAAAAATTTATATTTATTCAACTTAATGAGATAAATTTTGATCTTGTTGAAAAGTATATTAATGGAACGCAAGAAAATAAATATCCAAATTTAACTTATATTAAAAACCATTACAATAATTTTCAAACTTTTGCTGAAAATGAATATAAAAATTTAGAACCATGGATACAGTGGGTGTCAGTGTATCTAGGTAAGGATTATGATAGTCATCAAATTTTTAGATTAGGAGATATTGTCAATCATCCAGAGCAAAAACAAATTTTTGAAAAAATTGAGGAAAAAGGTTTAAAAATTGGTGCAATCTCACCAATGAATGGCGCAAATAAATTAAAAAATCCAGTATATTTTATTCCAGATCCTTGGACAAATACTAAATCAGATGATTCTAAATTTTCAAAAAGAATATCAAAAATGTTAAGACAATCTGTTAATGAGAATTCTTCAAATAAATTATCTATAAACTCAATTATTACTATTATTGAAATTATTTTACGAACCTTAGATTATAGAAGAACACCTTTTTTAATTCGACAAATTATTTCCTCAATAAATAAAAAATGGAAAAAATCACTTATATTAGATTATTTGATACATGTTCTTCACTTTAGTTTTTTAAAAAAAAAAGCAGTAAATTTTTCTTCAGTATTTTTTAATGCGGGAGCCCATATTCAACATCATTATTTTTTTAATACAATTTATATTAAAGATGTTCCTAAAAATCCCGATTGGTATATTGATCAATCGAAAGATCCAATTGAAGATATGCTTCTAATCTATGATAAAATAATCGGAGATTATATAAATTTACCTGAGAAGGATTATCAATTACTTATTGCAACTGGTTTAAGTCAAATACCAAATGATAATATCAAATTTTATTGGCGTTTAAAAAATCACAAATCATTTTTAAACAAAATTGGAATAAACTTTTCTCAAGTTTGGCCTAGAATGACTAGAGATTTTGAAATTATTTTTAATTCTTACAATGATCAAGATAATGCAAAAAAAATATTACAAAATATTACTTCAAAAAAAGATAAAATAAAAATATTTCAAGATATTGATGAAAGAGACAAAAGTTTATTTGTTACACTAACATACCCTGCTGAAGTAAAAAAAGAAGATAAGTTGATAGTAAATCAAAATTCAGAATTTAATTTTTTTAATGAAATATCATTTGTAGCAATTAAGAATGGAAAACATGATAAAAAAGGGTATGTTTTTTGTTCACCAAACTTAAATTTCAAGATTTCTCAAAAGTCAACTCATGTTGCAAGTATTCATGATTTAATTTTAAACAACCTATAAATTATCTCAAAGATTAAATAAATGATAAAAATATTTAAAATAAATGTTAAAAAAAATTGTTAGAAATTTTTCCATAAAGAATCTAGATTATTTCAACATAGTCATATTGAAATTAATAATAGTATCTTTATTACCATTTTTAATTTGGGGACCTTTTATTCCAGATTTAATTGTAAGCATTTCAAGTTTATATTTTTTGTATTTTGTTTTGAGAAATAATGATTTTTATTATTTTAACAATAAACCATTTTTTATTTTTTTGTTATTTTGCATTATTTCCACATTAATAAGCTTAGAGTCTGAAAATATATCGTTAAGTATTAAAAGTTCTTTTTTTTACTTTAGAATTGGGGTTTTTAGTTGTTTTATTTGGTATCTCATTGATCAACATGAAAGTATTTTAGCTTATTTTTATTACACATTAATTATATGTTATTCAGTTTTATTAATTGATGGCTATATTCAATATTTTACAGGATTTAATTTATCAGGATTTAAAATTTCAGGCATACGTGTTTCATCTTTTTTTGGAGATGAGCTAATTATGGGGTCATATTTATCACGGCTGTTCCCATTATTATTTGCCTTATTTTTAGTTAAGAAAAAGTTCAAATTTGAAATTTATTTTGTGGGATTTTTGTTTATTTTGGTTGATATTTTAATTTATATGTCAGGTGAACGAGCTGCTTTCTTTTTTTTAAATCTATCAACGATATTCATAATAATTTTGATTAAAGAATATCAAAAATTCAGATTAATTACATTTATTATAGCATTTGCTTGTATTGTAATATTAAGTCTAAATTCGCCAAAATTAACTGAAAGAATGTTTGAAGAGCCTGCTAAAAATATGGGCATTGTAAAGACCTCAAATACAAAAACTATTTTTTCACCTATTCATGACAGTTTGATACTTACAGGTTTTAAAATTTTTAAAGAAAAACCTATTTTTGGTCAAGGCCCAAAAATGTTTAGAATAAAATGTAAAAATGAAAAGTATGCTGTTGGTAAATGGCCTTGCTCAACTCATCCACATAATTTTTATGTACAGTTATTAGCGGAAACGGGAATTATTGGGTTTTCATTTTTATTTGTTTCTCTATTATATGTTTTTTATTCAGCTATAAAACAATTAAAATCAATAATTTTAAAGCAGGAAAGATTTTTAACAGATTATCAGGTATGTTTGTTAGCTGGAATATTAATTACAGTTTGGCCATTTTCACCAAATGGTAATTTTTTTCATAATTGGTTAATGATAGTCTATAGTCTACCTGTAGGTTTTTATCTTCAATCAATTTATTCTAAAAAAACTATAAAAAAGAAATAAAAGGATGTATAATTATAATGCTAAATCATTTTTATGAAAAAAAAAAATCTTATAAATTTTAATGATGAAATAGATTTAATTGTTTTATTTAAAATTCTTTGGGAAAGTAAGATAAAGATAATATTAATCACAATTATTTCATTTCTATTAGGAGTTGGATACAATTCTCAAATACCATCCAGTTACATAAATACATTAACTATTGAGAGTAGAAATAATTTAGATTTAATAAAATATGTTTATCTTAAAAAAATGGTTGAGCAAGAAAATAAGGACCAATATATAAAAAATCTAGTACCTGATATGTCCGATAATATTGAAAAGTCAAAAGTAATTATTCTTGATAAATTTATTGATGAATTAAAAGATTATGAAGAATTTTTACTTAGTATAGAAAAAACAAAAAAAATTCAGGATCATTTTTCTAAACTTAATATTAGCAGTAAATCTAAAGAGTTAGAATTGTTTAAATTTTCAAAATTATTAGAAATTGATCAAGAAGAAAAAAATAAAAAAGATTATACTATAAATTTTAAATGGCATGATCCCCATGAAGCAAAGATGATTTTACAAGACACATTAAGTCTCACATTAAAAAATTTAAAATATAGAATCATAACAGAAATGGTGCAAACCTTAGAGTTTAATAAACAAAAAAAATTAATTTCTGATAGAGAAAACTTAGTCTTTTTAAAAGAGCAAAGCTCTATAGCTAAAGAACTAGATATTTATGATAATCAATCCAGTGTATTTCCTATAAATATTGCTACCCCAAATATTCCATATTATTTAAGAGGATATAATTCAATTATCAAAGAAATTGAAATTATTGAAAATCGTAAATATCAAAAATTTAATTTTCTTAAACAAGAAATTGATGATTTAAAAAATTATGACTTTAGTTTGGTAAATTATAATATTTTTTTAATGGATACAGAATCATTAAAAAATACAAGGCTAATCTTAATAATTTCAATTTTATTAGGGTTAATAGCTGGGATCTCTTATGTAATTATTTCAAATGTAATTAAATCTCACACTGCTTCAAAAAAAAATAAATGAAAAATTCAAAAAAGCTAAATTTTCTTGATTTTAAAAAATATATTAATCTTTACATCATTAAATATTTTTAGTAAAAGGTGTCGCCTGGTGATTATTGCGAAAGTGTAATACCCGATCCCATACCGAACTCGGCAGTCAAGCCTTTCAGCGCCAATGGTACTTTGTCTTAAGACACGGAAGAGTAGGACATTGCCAGGCATATCTAAAATGAAAAATCTCATTATTGTAACTGGTGGTGCTGGATTTGTTGGTTCTAATCTAATTAAATCACTTTTAAAAAAAACTAATAAACAAATTATTAGTTT
>Ga0233432_10000301_pt1 | contig 46787 bp, 37 predicted proteins | sample SI_122_August201_6_FD_179870 | JGI IMG/M metagenome (GOLD analysis project Ga0233432, IMG submission 179870) | Seawater microbial communities from Saanich Inlet, British Columbia, Canada - SI_122_August2016_10_MG | ecosystem: Environmental > Aquatic > Marine > Inlet | place: Canada: British... | reverse complement strand
CCGATATTTGGATTATTGTATGGGCCGCGCTCGACGTGGACATGAGGTTTAGGCTTCCAATCCAGATCCGCATGTTTCGAGTCACGAAGCTTTTTGAACGAGCTAAACCACGGCTCCTGCTTGGCTGCGATCCTGCCTTTGACAAGGGCAATGGCGGATTGAGTATGAGCAATGCCGGGATGCAGATAGGAGATGTCTTCAGCAATCCATTGAAGGCTCCGGAATGCAGGTGCTTCCCCTTTCCATACCCTGCCCACGGGTCTTGTGGCATCGGGCCGCCGCAGCCGAAGTGTTTCCCGATCAATCAACCGTAATTCTTTGATTCCACGAAAATCCTGCAATGAATCACCACGGGCATTTTTGAAATCCTCAGGGCCAAGACGAATCGCCTGCCACCCCTGCCCTCCTTTCAATGGAACCTCGGCGGCATGATTGTCCATACCGATCACAAGCGTGTTCACCTCCTCTACGCTTATTTCAATGGAAATTGCAGCACCCTCAGGAGCCAACAGGAGAGGATCGCTCACTTTGTGAGTGCGCTTGCCCCATTGCTCCGGTCTGTATGTATACCACTCTTTCTCCCAATCTGCATCAAACGACTCGATGAGCATGCTGGCTTGACGCGTTGGCCGCACAGCTGCCTCCTTCAAATCATCCCCAGCAACCATCTGCATCCGGGAGGAGAGGTTGAAATGATCGGCGGTATAAATTCTGTAATAGTAACCCGCACCCTGAATCGGTTCTTCCAGATCATATCGCACATTCGCATAAGCCCACAAGGGTTCGGAATCAGAGGAGAGAGGTAACTCGGCTGACCATGTATCACTTTGCTGTTCAGTGTGCGCATGATGCCAGCGTCGGTTGATCACGCCTTCATGACCTTTATCGGGATCCGCATCCTGAGTGTAGTAAACGTCCACAGAGACAACGGGAGATGTGGTATCCGGGTAAACGCTGAGTATGGGAATACGATTGGACGTTTTTAATGTCAGCTTGGTCCGAGGAGTCTCCGGCAAATGAAAAGTATCCTTGAGATGTTCATCAAACCATAATTGCGTCACAACTTCATGAGCCGCGTTGTCTTGATGATTGTGGTGAGGAGAACAGGTGACACGCCATTCTTCCGACTGAATTTCTGAAAGAGCTGTTTGAAGATCATGGATTCGACCGTGAAAATCATTGGACGGACTGAGGAAAATCAATGGAACACTGATTTTGGCGAGTGAGACACCATCTCCAAGAGTCTGGCGTAGTAATGAGTTTCCGTCAAACCGGCCACTCACTCCACCGCAGGAGGGAGCAGCAGCTTTCACGCGCTCATCGACACCGGCGGTGAGGACAGTGAGTTTGCCCCCCATCGAATGCCCGTAAACGCCTAAACAATCCGGATGAACCTCTGGCTGTTGTTCGAGAAAAGTAAGAGCCCTGCGAGCACCGAGTGTGATCAGAAACCAGGGATTGTTGCGCGGTGATTGAATTGCGTCCATGGTCCATCCTGCCGCCTGCATGCCATTGAACGCATCCCCGTCATAACGACTCGGAGCGTGATAGCCATCCAGAGCTCCCCAATCAGTGGTCACCCGGTAGTCAGGATCCTTTGTTTTATTTCCCCAGAACAGTTTCACTTCCTTGGGGCTTACCGTGTAATCTGGCGCATTGATTCTTCCTGCCCAGGCAATCGAAAGGGTGGCATATCCACGTTTCGCATTGGTCAGAGGAGCCCGATAATCGGCATACTGACCGCCACCATGAATCTGAACCAGGCCGGGAAGGTTTTTTCCTCCTTTCGGGTATCCATAAACGGCTGCCATCATGGCTTTTTGCCCCTTGAACACACCAATGCGAAAACGCAGCACTTGCAGAACAACCCCATCCTCTTCCCATTCGTGGAGAATTTCCTTTTCGAGGGGTTCAGCTTGAGGATCAAAACCAGACCAAAGTTCAACAAGAGTCTTTGGGGGATTCCCATCGCTGATTGAAGGCAAAGTTTCCTGGCCAATGAGTTGCAGAAAACTGAAAAAAAGGCTGATTGAAAGCACCATTGCGATTGAAAATGTCTTTCTGAGCTGCATTACTTTTTTCATGAGCGATTCATGTTGTGGGAGGTTTTGACAAATGAGTCGGTGTGGTGGAAGGAGTGAGCACGAAAAACAGAATATTATCCGTGAGAAACTTGCCATTTAAAAAAATGGCGGGAGCGACGGGACTCGAACCCGCAACCTCTGCCGTGACAGGGCAGCGCTCTAACCAATTGAGCTACGCCCCCGCTAAAAACGGGAGCCAGAATGTATGCCGATTGCCAATGAACCGTCAACAGGTTTGTGATGTTTTTTCAAAAAAAAAAGACTCCTCTGCCAGAAGCCCATGGAAGGGGAGCTAAGAAACCCTTTGCTGTCTTGGTTTTGTTACAAGAGGCCACACTCAATGCCATTTGTGGACTGTCTTTAGCGCGGTGATCAAAAGGATTCGAGATTGCTGCCCCCCTCCTCCTTCAGAAACCGTTGAAAAACTTAAAATAGTGCAATTTTGAAAACTTCATCCTGAATTTGATGCAAGTAAAAGGAATGCCTCCTTGATGAGCACGGAAACATAATGATTCAACGAAACTGCGCCTTTGAAAGGCAAAAAGCGACAATATGCTGCTTACCATTCTGCCCGGGTTTGGAATTCGCAAGCATTAACAACTTGATTCGATGCCATCAGGGGGCACTATTAGCACGTAAACGTATTATTTTTTGTAACTCTGGGTGCATTATCTAGGTCGAAGAAACAAAGATGAAGAATATCATTTTAGCAATTGTGATCGTTGGAGCTGCCGCATTTGGCTTCATCTATCTCAAGAAATCAAAAGAATCGGCGCCTTCCAGCAGTGAAGAGCTTAACGCTCGAGCAACCACAGCTGAAGTAGAAACAAAGGACATAGATTTTGTGGTCACGGTGGCGGGTGAAATTACCCCCGCCGAGCAGGTATCAGTTCGCCCAGAAGTCAACGGTATGATTGAACAGCTGCCAGTCGATGTGGGGGACAAGGTGAAGGAAGGAGACCTGCTCTTCTCATTGGACGACAAAAATATTCAAATCGAGATCGAGCAAAAGCAGACCCAAATAGATGCAGCCAACTTGCAGTTGGAAAAAGCCAAACGGAATTTCGAACGCGACAGAAAGTTATTTGAGGAAAAACTTGTATCAAGGGAAGCTTTCCAGAACACCGAGACCGAGTTCAACCTGGCAAAAAACAGCATTGAGCGGGCGCAAAAGGATCTGGACCTGGCGATGGAGCGCATGGAGCGCACGCAGATCCTTGCCCCATTCGATTGCACTGTATTAACACGCCCCGTGTCCGCAGGTCAGGCGGTCTCCGGGTCGGGAGGATTCAACAGCGGTACCGAAGTACTGACCATTGCAGACCTGACACAGATGATCATCAATGCACACGTCAACCAGGCCGACGTCAGCCGCCTGAGTGTTGGCTTGGAAGTAGAAATTCAGGTGGAAGCCATCTCGGGACTGAAGGTGATGGGCGTCGTTGAAAGGATCGCCCCGCAAGCCACCATAGAAAATGGCATCAAGGGATTTTCAGCCCGCATTCATCTCAAAGAGATCGACCCTCGCATACAGCCGGGAATGACTGCAAATATAAAAATTCCGGTGCAGTCAGCGGCAGGGGTAGTGGCTGTGCCGCTTGGAGCGGTTTTCACCGAATACAATGAATCCGTTCGCAAACAGGAAAGATACGTGTTCGTCCAGAGTGGAAATTCGTTTGTTCGCCGCCTGATCGAGATTGGTGTGGCTGACTATTTTTTCGCCGAGGTATTGAAAGGCCTGAGTGCAGGCGAAATCGTTTCACTGGAACAACCTCCCGCCGATTCCATAGTCGAATCTGATGCAGGTGGGACGGCTGGTGAACTGGCATCAAACCCTATCTAACGATCAGCCATGGCACTTGTCGAGCTACGAGACATCAGAAAAACCTACCATCTTGGGGGGGAAGTGATTCACGCGCTCGATGGCGTGGATCTGGACGTTGATCAAGGTGATTTCACCTCCATCATCGGCCCGTCAGGAAGCGGGAAATCGACATTAATGCATATTTTAGGCTGTCTGGACACACCTTCCTCAGGATCCATGACTCTTGATGGCATGGACATTCATGATGCCACTCCCCGCCAGCTTGCCAAGGTAAGGGGCGAAAAGATCGGGTTTGTTTTTCAGTTTTTCAACCTCCTCCCAAAGTTGAGCGTTGCTCAAAATGTCGAATTGCCATTGATTTACAAAGGAGCCTCCAGCCGGGAACGCCGGGAACGGGCCATGCAGGCCTTGGATCTGGTGAACCTTGAAGACAGAGCAAAGCATCGACCATCCCAGCTGTCCGGAGGACAACAGCAACGTGTCGCCATCGCCCGCGCTCTCGTCAATGATCCGCGCATTATTTTTGCTGATGAGCCTACGGGCAATCTGGATTCTCACACGGGTGAAATGATCTTGGAAACATTTTGCAAGCTGCATGAGGAAGGACGCACCATCATGCTGGTCACTCACGATCCAGAAATCGCTGCTCTTACCCCAAAGAAAATCGAAATCAGAGACGGCAAAATCGCAAGTGATGTGGACGCCAAACTGTCAGGGCGAGAGTCACGTTTCAAGCTGAACCGCCCCGCTGACACATGAATTTTTGGAACACCATGTTCATCGGCATGAAGGAGATCTGGGCTCACAAGTTCAGATCTCTCTTGACGATGTTGGGCATCATTCTGGGAGTATCCAGCCTGGTGGCCATGTCGGCACTTGTCAAAGGGATGGAAAACGGCATGAAAGAGGCCTTGGTGGCCATGGGCGGACTTGAAAAGGTCAGGGTTGAATTCCAGGACGACCTGCCTCCGCATCAAAGGCATTTGACTGACCAGATCCCGGGCTTGTTGATGAAGGACGTTTATGCCCTTCAATCCGGTGCTCCACTGGTTGAAAATATCACCCCCATTGTCGAACAGCATGGATATCGCACGCGCATCAACGTGACCTACAGGAACAAGAGGGCAAGACCATGGCGACTTTACGGCACATGGCCCGGCATTCTCGATCTGGAGGATCACCGCGTTGAGCATGGGCGCATGTTCAACGAAATTGACAATGAAGAAGCACGCAGTGTCTGCGTGATCGGGATAGAACTGAGAAACGACTTGTTTGGAGATCCTGAAAAAACGGGTGAGGAGATCATTCCCATCGGCCAGACCATACGCATTAACGGTCAACCGTTCACCATTGTAGGCATGTTCGAGCATTACATGACTGAGAAAGAGAAAAAGGAAAAAGAACTCGCAAAACTCCAGGCTCAACAGAATCCTCAAGGAGGCGTGGTGCGTGACAAAGGAAGGGGAAGCAGCGGTCCAAGCGGTTACGTGTTCAGGCTCAAGAACAATTCGATTTTCATCCCACTGAAGACGATGATGATTCAGTTCAGAGCCGCAGCAGGGCTGGATGAAAAAGCAGATCCGCGCTTGTCAGGGATTTACATGAAAGTGAGGGACATTTCATTGCTTGAAACAGCTCTTCAGCAAATCCGTAATGTGTTGCAGGTTTCGCATAATGGAATAGAAGACTGGTCCTTCCGCACCGAGGAAGATCTTGCCGACGGCATTCAGGTGACCATCAAAAACTTCAGAATGAGCGGCGTCATTATCGCTGCCATTGCGCTGGTTGTGGGTGGCATTGGTATCATGAACATCATGCTTGCAAGCGTTTCAGAACGTGTTCGCGAAATAGGTATACGCAAGGCGGTTGGAGCAACGACAACCGACATCTTCGTGCAGATCATCATTGAAAGTCTCATCATTGCCCTGATCGGAGGCATCATGGGGTTGGTTGTTTCGATTGCCCTGGTCGATTCCATCACCGCATTCACCCCCACTGAAAACAACCCGGTCATCACAGGCGAGGCCATGCTATTTGCCTGGGGCTGCAGTGCGATGGTAGGTATCATCGCGGGTATGATACCAGCCTTCAAGGCATCCAAACTTCACCCCATACAAGCCTTGAAATACGATTGATCACTGAGCTTCATGAACCTATACAACGCCATACTGATCGGATTGAAGGATATCTGGGCTCATAAATTCAGGACCCTTTTGACCATGCTGGGAATCGTTTTGGGTGTGTCCAGCCTGGTTGCCATGGCTGCGGTCATCACCGGCATGGAAAAGGGCATGAAAGAGTCCATGATCGCCATGGGTGGATTGGACAAGGTCAGGATCGACGACGAAGATGTCCCCGTCTGGCAGGATCACTTGCGTGACCAGAGCCCGGGACGTCTGATCAGGGATGTGCATGCCCTTCAGGCAAGCGCACCATTGATCAAAACCATCTCGCCCGAAATGCGACTGGACTGGCGAAGCACGCGTGTCACCAGCAAGGGAAAGACAGCCTCCACTTCAGAAATCGTCGGTGTCTGGCCTGCTGTTCTGGAAATGAACCTTTACGAACTCGAACATGGCCGGTTCTTTTGCGATCTCGATGAGGAATTTGCGAACAGCGTCTGTGTCATAGGAACAGGCGTGCGCGACCAGCTGTTCGGAAGCCCGGAACAAACAGGTGAGACAATGGTGCCGATTGGAAAAACAATACAGATCGGAGGCCAGCCGTTCACGATTGTCGGTATGTTCAGGCATTACGAAAGTGAGCAGGAACGCAAACTCAAGGAACTGGCCAAGAAACAGCAACAGGAAACGAAAGGGGGCGTCAAACGCCAGCGTGGATGGAGTGGTGCAAAGAAATGGGGCGATGCTTTCTGGCGAAAGAACAACGTGGTTTACATGCCTCTGAACACCGCCTGGATCAAGTTCAGGGCAGCCTCCAATGAAGATGGAACCCCTGATCCAAGATTGACAGACATTGACATCAAGATAGCGGACCTCGACCTGCTGGAACCAGCCTTGCAACAGGCAAGGAACGTGATGCTGACGATGCATAACGGCATTGTGGATTTTGAATTTGAAACAGAGGAAAATCAAATCAACGACATACGAACACGCATACGGAACATGCGCATCAGTCAAGGCGTCATTGCTGGCCTAAGCCTGCTTGTGGGGGGGATAGGGATCATGAACATCATGCTCGCCAGCATCAACGAACGCATTCGGGAAATCGGGACGTGTAAGGCCGTTGGAGCCAGCAGTGAAGCTATTTTTACACAAATTCTAGTGGAGAGTATCGCTGTGGCACTGATCGGAGCAGTCGTGGGCCTGGCTTTCTCCTTTGTACTGGTGGAACTGATAGAACTGGCCTCCCCAGCACAGAACTCCCCCATCATCACCACACCGCCCATGCTCCTGGCGGTTGCTTTCAGTGCGTTGGTGGGAGTCGTTGCAGGCATCTTCCCTGCTTACAAGGCCGCAGGCTTACATCCAATTCAGGCCTTGCGCTACGAATAAATCTCAATTATTTTGTTTACTTGAGTGTGTTGATCACTCCTGAGGTGCCACATTGCATCATTCCGCACGCACCGCACAAAAGGAGAGGTTTAGATAAGTACACGTCAATCAGAAAGAGCTCCTCTGAGAGGACTCTTCATAGCAAGGAACACAGGAACTAGAAAAAATTATGGCAGACGCAGCAAACAAACAACCCGAAAACGCAGGTGGCAAATATTACGTCGATGACCAATGCATCGATTGCGATCTCTGTCGTGAGACCGCGCCAGAAAACTTCAAACGTCAGGAAGACGGAGGATACTCTTTTGTTTACAAGCAACCTGAAAACGACGACGAATCCACACAATGTGAGGAAGCCATGGAGGGGTGTCCTGTCGAAGCGATCGGCGAAGACGGCGGGTAAGTCAGGCCCACAGTAAGAAACTTTCCAAAGCCCAACAGCTGATCAGCTGTTGGGCTTTTTTGCTGATTTCAATGGCTTTTGCAAATTTATGGGATAACTGAAACTGAGGTTTGTTTTCGGATACTTCCTGCCCCAAATGCATGCGCGACATGAGATTCAAAATCAGTTCGATGGTGCAGTCTCCCATGCAGACCATGTAAAGTAGCCCAAAATAATGGTGCAGAATGTTTTACAAACCCCAGTAATTGATTTTATTCAGCTTTCCAATACCCATCTCGCTTGTCGTAACACAGCGTTTGAGGCATTTCTGGGAAGTTCATACCAAACGGTTACAAATGTGCCATCCTTCAATTGTATGGTGCTGGGGTATCCGAGATCCACCGAGGCGCCATCATCTGAAATAGTCCTTGGAGCAGACCATTTGCGTCCATCCTCGCTGATTCGAATCTGATTGCCAAAAGGGGGTCTTCGATAACCATAAGTCATCAGGACTCTGCCATCTGCAAGACCCAGCAAATGGGAGGGCAAGCCCCATACACCAATGCTTCGGGGCTTGGTCCAGGACCTGCCTCCATCGGATGATTCGCACTGAAGAGTTTCTTGAGCGTGCGAAGGATTATGATTGCGTATGTGAACGACGATCCTTCTATCGGGCATTTCAACCGCATGAAGCTCATGATAATTTCTGGGATCATCTCCATCGCGTGCAGGAATTTCCGATAACCATCGCCAGGATTTCCCATCATCCGAAGATTCACAGAGGCCAACCCGCTGTCTGTCTGTCCAGAGCTCTTTTCCTGCGTATACCAATCTACCACTCATCAATTGAATGGGCCCATGCGGGCTGTTGACAATGGAATCGTATTGGCGAGACCAGGATTTACCTCCATCCTCGGAACGTATCATCCATTGTCCTAATTCCCGTTCGCGGGCCTCACTATCAAGGCGGTTATGGGCTGCTGTCCAACGCCGAATCCGTTTGGAATCCCAGTCTCCTGATGCAAGCGCTCGCCGAAAAATCGGCTCGTAAGCCAGAGAACTGAAGGTAGTGACTAGCAAGGTACCGCTTCTGGTTTCAAGAACACCTGCATCGCGGTCATCCAAACCACTATCCAAAATGACTCTGGGCCAGCACCAGTGTTCCCCTCCATCGCGCGATTTCATGTAATGAACCTGCCCAAATGGGCATACATGACCTTCTCTCCCACCAGACCAGGCGAGGACCATTTCGCCATTTTGCAAGAGAGATAAAGTGGGCCAGCCATGGTACATTTCAGGTGACTTACTGATTTTTTGCAAATCCAGTATCTTGACCAAAGGTTCCGCAGTCCTGGCTCGAATCCAAGGAGCCCCTAGAACGAGACCGGATGAAGCCATCTTGCCTAGAAAGTCACGTCGACTATGCTCAATGCTTGGTTCCATGAAATCATTTTGAAAGGCATCCGCCGGAGGTCAACTATGAATTTACCGATCTGACTGCAAATGAGTAATGCAACCTGTTTAAGAGCCTTTTAATTAGGAAACAAGCAGTTACAAAAAATCTGGCTTGCCATTTTAAGAAAATATTTCAAAAAAGAAGAAGTTTCTAATAAAAACAATTTGGCTGATTTCAAATAAGGCTGCAAATTGGTTACGCGAATGAGTAAAAAACCAAATACGGTTACGTGGAAGGCCATAATTGCAAAGTATCAGAAGCAATCAGTGGCTAGAGGGATCTGGCAGATAGTGAACACCTTGGTTCCCTACGCTGGGTTATGGGTAATGATGTATTACGCCATGAATGTTTCATACTGGCTGCTTCTGCCACTAATCTTGCTGGCAGGTGGGTTTCTGGTGCGCGTGTTCATTATTTTCCATGATTGCGGCCACGGATCCTTCTTCAAATCACAGAAGGCAAACCATACGCTGGGGTCCATTCTTGGGGTTCTGGAGTTTACGCCCTATTTCCAATGGAGGTGGGAGCACGGCGTCCATCATTCCACATCGGGTAATTTGGACAGGCGCGGTATCGGTGACGTCTGGATCATGACAGTCAAGGAGTACCTTGAATCATCCAAATGGAAGAAAATAGCCTACCGATTCATTCGTAACCCAATCGTTTTGTTTGGGTTTGGTCCATTGGGATTATTTTTCATCAAACACCGTTTTTCTACCCCTAAATCTCCGCCGCGAGAGCGCAGAAGCGTGTTTTGGACAAATATCGGAGTGCTGTCCATGGCAGTGGCCATGAGTTATGTTTTCGGATGGCAGGCTTACTTGATTATACAAGCGAGCGTCATGCTGGTGGCTGGTTCGCTGGGAATATGGCTTTTTTACGTGCAGCACCAGTTTGAAGGTGTTTATTGGGAGAGAAGTGAAAACTGGGATTACCTGACAGCAGCGCTGGAGGGAAGCTCTTTTTACAGACTACCAAGGGTCTTGCAATGGTTTTCGGGTAACATTGGGTTCCATCATATTCATCATCTGGGCCCCAGAATACCGAATTACAATCTGGAGAAATGTCACCAGAGCGAAGAAATCTTTCAAAAAGTGCCTCAAATCACTCTCTGGGATAGCTTGAAAGCGGTGAATTACCGTTTGTATGACGAGGAAAATCAACGTTTTGTGGGATTCGGCTACCTCAGACTTCTCAGGGCAGCTTGATCGACACGAACCTCCACAAGCTGAGATTGGATCAATGTGTTTCTAAACAGGCGTGTCCAAAAGTAAGTTGAGGGTTTTACCCAGTTGCTGAGCAGCATATTTCAACTTCTTTTGAAACTGGGCAAGTCCAGAGACGGTGCTGGGATTTCTGAGCAAATGAAAGGCAAGCCTTCCGTAGCGCATGCTGCCCGCAGTGTCCATGAACTGGTTGAAATCAAGCGGCAACGCTTCATTGTATGGGTCGGTAACCACACGCAATGCAACCATGGGAATGCGATGACTTCTTGCTATCGATCGAACAGCTGACGATTCCATGTCAACGGCATCAGCGTTGGATTCTTTCCGAAGGGAAGCCTTTTCAAAGGGGGTCACCATGACTTTGGAGGCAGAGTGAATCTTTCCATGAAACAGCGCTGCGGGGCCCGATAGATTGAGTCCATGCTCTGACAGATCCGTATCATCGAGTATCATTTGACCGAGCTTTAACTCGGGATTCAGGCCACCCGCAAAGCCAGCGGCGATGATGACGCGTGGATGATCAATTTCGAGAAATCTGGCAAGAGTGCGTCCTGCCGCAGCAGCCCCCATGCCAGTAACAAGAGCATGCACACTTTCACGGGCATGGAAATATTGCTTTTCCTGAGCTACAGCAAAACAAACCAGGGCTTTCACTAAACTATCATATGGTATTGTTCAACACATGTGATTCGAAGCCAAGCATCTCAGATTGAATTAGAGAGATGCATTGGCATTCGCCTTGATCAAATCCTGATAAGTTGCCAGAGCAAGCAACGGCCAGGAGTTCCGATACATATCGTATTTAAGGTAAAATACGAGGGGAAATCCAGTGCCCGTTGTCTCTTCCTCGGGCCACGAACCATCCTCGGATTGCATATCGATGAGATACTGAATACCTCGATGGAGACTTGGTAGACCAGGATCACCGAAAGCACAAAGGCCCATGACAGCCCAGGCCGTTTGAGAAGCTGTACTAGGTCCCCGGCCTTTTAAATCAGGATCTTCGTAGCTGTTACAGCGCTCACCCCAACCACCGTCTTTCAATTGAACACTCTCCAGCCAGTCCTTGGCTTTCTGCAGCCAAGGTTGATGCATATCCATTTTCAAGGCTCTCAGTCCCCTGAGAGCAAGCCATGTCCCATAGAGGTAATTAACCCCCCAACGCCCGTACCAAGAACCATCCTCCTCCTGCTGGGAGCGCAGGTATTGAATGCCCAGTTTCACTTGAGGATGCTCAAGGGTAAGGCCCTCAACTCCCAATAGTTCCAGTATGCGCGCGGTGATATCTGCGCACTCAGGGTCAAGCATGGCATTGTGATCCGCGAATGGCACTTTTTCCATGATGCTCTTGGTGCAATCCTTATCGAACGCAGCCCAGCCTCCGCCCTTGCACTGAAAAGTCATGAGCCATTCCAAACCACGCTTGAGACAGGCTTGCTGGGCTTTTTTGTCACTGGATTGCATGCGCCTCAAGGCAAGCATCACCATGGCGGAATCGTCGACATCAGGACTCCATTTATTCTCATGCTCGAAAGCCCATCCACTCGGTTCAACATCGGCCTCGTTCTTGTATTTCCAGTCTCCTCTGAAGCGGATTTCCTTGGAAACTAAATAATCAGCCGCCTTTCTCATTCTGGGGTTCGCAGGTGAAACTCCAGAAGCACTTAAGGCAGCGCAGGCAATCGCCGTGTCCCAGACAGGGGAAAGACAAGGTTCAATGCGCACCTCAGTTTCGGTCTCGTGCTCTAGTTTCTTTAATTCACGCTCGGCACGCAACACCTGCGGGTGGTCATCTTCGTAGCCCATTGCCTTCATCGCAATGAGCGAATTGAGCATGGATGGCCAGATAGCTCCCAAACCATCAGCGCCCTCGAATCGTTCCAGCATCCAGTCTTCGTTCTTTCTCAAAGCCTGTCTCCGGAATGGATGAATACCCCATTGTGCAAATTTCTCAGCTAACTTATTCACCTTATCCAGGGCTAGAAACAAGTTACGCCATGAAAAAATCTCTGGGGCGTGCGGCAGCCGAAGATCACGTTCGTGAAAACCATCCGGATACAACTCATCGATTGTCACGGAATGACGCAGTTTCCTTGTAGGCTTGAAATGATTGATGATGGACAAAGGTACAATTATGGTGCGGGTCCAGTTACTCATCTCGTGAAAGTTCAAATAAAACCACTTGCCAATCAAAATCATTTCGCAAGGTATGGTCGGTAAATATTTCCAAGGAAAGAGCCCCAGCAAGGCAAGATAGAGTTTTGAAAAAGTGTTCATCCTGGGGACTCCGCCCAGGTTCAGCAGTACCGAGCGAGCACGTGACATGCGGGGATCCGCTTCCGGCAATCCAGCAAGTTTGAGTGCCAGATACGATTTAATCGTGGCGTTCACCTCGGCAGGTCCTCCGTGGTATATGTTCCATCCGCCTTCCGGTAATTGCAGTCTCAATAAATGATTTACGGCCTTGCGCTGCCAGACTTCGTCCACTTTTCCGTCCCAATGCTTGAAGCAAATAGTATCCGCCACCAATGTGCAATCAATCCGCAGTTCGCCCTGCCAGTATCCATCTGGTAGCTGAGCGTTCAAAAGGTAATCCTGTGAACGTTGGATAGTGATCCAAAAAGCCTCCTTGTTCAGTGGGGAGAAAAGGGGTTCCTTCATTGATATCAAATCTTTCTTTGATTTTTTCAACTGAGAAATACTTGTCCGGTGTAAGAGCCTCAGACTGTAATCTTGCCCTTGGGGTGTAAAGGGTTAAATTAAGCCCTCGTTTATGGTAGGTATCGCGAATACGGCGCCCCTACCCCGCTCGTGGATGGATTTGACCTCGAGTCAGTTATTGACCGGAATTTATTATAATATGGAGAGACAACTGAGATTTTTGATGCTCAACTGGCGTGACCCGCAAAACCCTGCTTCAGGGGGGGCAGAAAGGGTCTCGTTGGCTTATCTCAGTGCACTTTCATCAAAAGGCCATGACGTCTGGTGGTTTGCAAACGCATACCCAGATTGTGAAGAGGAATCTATCGTGAACGGCGTTCATATTATACGACGCGGCGGCATGGGAACATCTATACTGGCCGCCAATCGCTGGTTTCAATCGCAAGCTCGATTCGATCTCGTGATTGATCAACATCATGGCATTCCCTGGTTTGCTCCCTGGTGGACTCAAACTCAATGCGTTTCTTACATACACGAGGTTTTAGGACCAATATGGTCTTCATTTTATCGATGGCCACTGGATCAAATCGGAAGAATCCAGGAGCAATTCACACATTGGCTCTATCGCCAAACGCCTTTTTGGACCGCGTGCAAGGGAACTGAAAACATGCTGCATGCGCGGGGCATCCAGAGCGTCAAACGTATTCCTTATGGAGTCTACACGCAGGCCTTGCCTTCACTTCCAGAAAAACTGATAAGCGCTCCATTACGCTTGGCCGTCGTTTCCAGGCTTGCCCCCAACAAACGTATCGACCATGCGATCCAGACCCTGCGTTGTCTCAAGGAACGCCAAATCGATGCAGCACTTAAAATCATCGGAACGGGCGATTCCATGCCTCAACTCAAACAATGCGTGGGTCAACTTGGTTTAAATGACCGTGTGACCTTCGCTGGATTTTTGGATGAGAAGCAAAAGGATCAGTCTCTTCAGGAAGCTCATATACTGTTGCATACTTCAGTGCGTGAGGGCTGGGGCTTGAATATTATTGAGGCAAATGCCATGGGAACACCTTCAGCGGTCTATCCGGTGGCTGGCCTGACCGAATCCACTCTTGATCATGTCACCGGAAGGGTCTCGAAAAAGGAAACTCCCGAATCACTTGCTGATGAAATCCAGTCCATGATCAAAAAACCTGAGAAATACCAGCAATACAGGATCGAAGCCTGGAACCGCGCCAAACAATTTCACTGGGATGCCATACTCCCCAAGGCCTGTGATTGGCTGGAGTCCATGGCGCTGAGGGGATCACCCGAGCCATGAAAAAGCTGGCTGTCTATCTTGGGCTTTTGGTGTCTCTGCTCAGCTGCATCTGGGTATTTCAAAACCTTGACTGGAAAGCACTCTGGAGGGCACTGAGCGAAGTGCATCCGTTCTGGCTTCTCGTGACGGTGATTGTGTTCTATGCCGGTATCTATGTGCGTGCACTTCGCTGGTCGCTACTCTTTCCTGAGGATAAACCAGTAGCCTCAAATCATCTATTCAAACCGATCATGGTAGGTTTTGCTTTTAATAACGTACTGCCATCGGGTCGAGTGGGAGAATTCATGAGGGCAATCTATGTGGGTAAAAAAGAAAAAACAGGAGTACCCATCGCCTTCGGAACCATTGTAACCGAACGAGTGTTTGATGGAGTCACTCTCATTGCCTTGTTTATTGTTTCCATGGCATTCATCCCCCCAATCGACCCCGGGATGTCGGTCGAATTTGGAGGATTTGTGATTAGAGGGAGCATGTTGGCTCCACTGATTCAAAAAGTAGTCGTGGGATCAATTATCATGATTTGCGGATTGGGATTACTCATGTTTCGAAAATTACGAATCAAGCTATTGAAATTCGTACGCAAGATCCCCATTTCGGAAAGCATGCATCAATCCATCGAAGATGGCCTTGAAGGAATTGTCCGGGGTTTCCAAGCGATCAAACAACCACGAAGATTCTTATGGATAACTTTTTATTCAGTCCTGACCTGGGTCATCAATGCCATCGCGGCTCAGACCCTGGGATGGGGTTTCGATGGTATCACCATGACCTTGATGCAGGCAATCGCCTTGGTCGTCATCGAATCGCTGGCGGTCATGATTCCTGCCGCTCCTGGTTATTGGGGTATTTATGAAGCGGGTATGATTTTCGGATTTGCAGTGTTAAACCTGCATCCATCGCGAGAAGTCGCCTTGGCCTATGCTCTCGTCATGCATTTGATTTTCTTTTTACCAACCACCGTTTTAGGCTTGTGGTATGCAGGGGCAGCCAGCCTTAAAACCCCATCAGATAAGACAATGGAATCCATCGAACATGGGGTGGCTAAGTAGTGTCTAATGTTACGAAGTAATTGGAAATCGCTGAGCAGAATTACCAGGAAATGACTGTGTTCATCCCTGCAGTCCAACTCAAAGGGAACTTCAATGAGACTTCGGATTCAATCCGAACAAAGAAGCGAACCTGCGGGCTCAAGCCTATGCAAATCGCAAGAGAGAGACCGTCAATGATCCGAATACAGCAGGCAACTTGAAATGGTTATCCTGTAAATGACCCATCGAACTCTCGGCCTTGCGTGGGTCGAATTACTTGAAGCGACAAAGTGTTCTCAGTCACAAATAACAGGCCTTTAAGAAGGTTCTCTTACTGCAGCTGAAAGGGTCATTTCACGCATGATGCAAAGGAGCATGAAACTCCGGAGCAACAAAGACAACGTCATCTCTGAAGTTTCCCTTACATCATTATTCAACTACCCAACCATCTGAGGAAATTCTGATAGTGTCTTTTTCCAGCAGTAAAAGATACCAATGTCCTGAGGAGGAAAACTTTGAGGTTGCAATATAGCGGGGCTTACTGACGATCCGTTCGGGTTGAAAATATCTTGATTTGAGACTCAGAGAGGCACGGCCCCTCTTTTCAAGCAATCCGAAGGGACGCCTCAAGCTGCACTTACGTTAGAATTCGAGTGCGATTTGTCAGTCTGATGTTTTTTGTAAAAATCGGCTGCCCCCATGAGCAAGCGCTTCATGTCTTCAGGTGAGATATCAGGGCTACCCGATAGCCAGATGGGCCTGGGCTGTACACCGCTCCAACTGGTTTCCGTAATTTCAACTGCGGTATAAGGCTCGTGGAGATGCATGACATATACCTTCTCGGTTCCATCGGGCTGCGTTTTCGAAGCCAGACTCCATTGAGGTATTTCACCGGATTGAACAGGCGAATCGTTGCCCAGCACATTGCGAACCCAGGGATAAACACCTATCAAACCAGCCAGAACGGTTAGTAACAGACTGGTCGTCCATTCGACCCACGTGGGTGCCGTAGGGCTAAGTATGATCATCCAGAGAACCGCTGACAGCAAAATAACATCACTCAGGTAGTAGATCCAGTCAGGCACAAGGCGCACTGAAAAAACCGTCTCGGAAGGGCCATTTTGCTGAAAAGGATTGGATACCCCTTCAGGTGCAGACTGGACTTCAGCTGGTTGGTAATGACCTTGCATCAGTTTCGAAACGCCGGACAAGGGAGCTTCAGCTGAACCCACCGGACTCGCAAGGGACTTAGCCATTTCGGCATCGGTTCCCTTGGTCTCGTTCCCCTTCATCAGCTGGGAAAGTCCACGTCCAAGTGTTTTCTTCATAACCATTAGGGGTGAGTTTACCCGTGATTACTTACCTGCTGCAATTGGAAAAATGACAAATCCTGAATCAAATGAAGTTGACACAAGCCCTGCATGAATCACCCACGCTGGAGAGGGGGAAGGGATTCAAAACTCATTAATTATCTTTTACCTACAAAATAGACGTCTCGCAACAACGCTGCATGACTCTCAGAGTGCCGCTCCTCATGCCTGACCCAATGCATCAGGACACAGCCTGATCTTTCCATTTTTAAGGACACTTTGAACAGATCAAGTCTTGCTTTGGTTTTTTGAAGTGATTACTTTTCAGATACACCCTAAATCAAATTTTCACTACATAGATATTATGGCCAAAAAATTCAGTAAGACCTATGTTTCTCGCCGGTCCTTCATTGGGACCGCTGCCGCATCCGCATTCACTTTCAACTTTTTCCCAAAACGCGTTTTTGGAGCCAATGACCGCATCGCTTTTGCTGGTATTGGTGTGGGCGGAAAGGGGTCTGGAGATATCGATCAGGCAGGTAATTTAGGTGATGTTGTCGCTCTTTGTGATATCGATCTCACAAAACTGGATGCGAAGGGTGAAAAATTTGCAAAAGCCAAAAAATACAAGGATTTTCGGAAGATGCTCGAAGAGATGCATACCGAAATTGATGCGGTAACAATCAGTACTCCTGATCACATGCACGCTCCTGCGGGTTTGTTGGCCATGAGCCTCGGCAAGCATGTTTATTGCCAAAAACCCCTGACGCATTCAGTGTATGAAGCTCGTCGAATGGGACAGGTTGCACGTCAATACAAGGTCGCCACCCAAATGGGCAATCAGGGCACCGCCTCTGATGGTCTTCGCCGAGGGGTAGAAGTGATTCAATCAGGTGCGATTGGTGCCGTCCGGGAGGTTCATGTATGGACGAATCGCCCAGTGTGGCCGCAAGCTCCTTCCATTACCGCACGTCCGAATGAGACCCCCGCGATTCCAAATCATGTGGACTGGCATCTATTTCTGGGCGTCGCTCCTGATCGCCCTTATCACAATGCCTACCATCCATTCAAGTGGCGCGGCTGGTGGGACTTTGGCACTGGAGCTATCGGAGACATGAGCTGTCATACGGCGAATCTGGCTTTCATGGCACTCAATCTTGGTCATCCTCTCAGCGTTGAGGCCTTGGATCATGGTCCGATCAATGAAGAAACTTTTCCCGCATGGGCCACCACCAAAACCGAATTTGGTGCCCGAGGTGCCATGCCTCCTCTGAGCTATTACTGGTATGAGGGTAAATTCCCGGATGGAAAAAAGAACCTTCCCCCCATGGATCTTTTTCACGGTGAAAAACCAACCAACAGTGGTTCAATTATTGTAGGCGATAAAGGTATCCTTTACTCACCCAATGATTACGGATCGAGTTGGAAACTGCTGCCCGGCGATGATTTCAAGGACTATGAGGCACCGGATGCCTGGATCCCTCGCATAGGTGGAGGTGATCAGGCCATGAAGAATGAATGGGTAGAAGCAATGCGTGGCGGTAAACCTGCCCTGTCCAATTTCGATTATGCCTCACAAATGACAGAATCGATCCTTCTGGGTAACGCTGCTCTCAAGGCTGGGGGGCGCATCGAATGGGATAGCACGCGACTTCAGGCTAAAAATATGGATATTTCAGACATCATCCAACGCGAATACAGACCGGGTTGGATGGCCTAAGAAGAAAGCCTGGCTTTCTTCCGGTTTGAAAAAAGCGCGTGATCAGCAAGGGGTTGCTCCGATCACGCGCTTGTCTCTGTACAGAGACAAGGCGCGGAAGAACCGCGCCTTGTCTTTTGTTAGATATTTATATTCCAACTCACATCTTGCCGCCATAGACAGCATGTCGACCGAGGATTTGCTCGATTCGCAGTAGTTGGTTGTATTTTGCCAAACGGTCCGAGCGACTCAAGGAACCCGTTTTGATTTGCCCCGCATTGGTAGCCACGGCAATGTCGGCGATGGTCGCATCTTCGGTTTCCCCAGAACGATGACTGATAACTGAGGTGTATTTATTTTCCTGAGCAAGCTCAACCGCATCGAACGTTTCAGTGAGTGAACCAATTTGATTCACTTTCACGAGAATCGAATTGGCCACACCTTCATCGATACCGCGCTGAAGGAATTTCGTGTTGGTCACGAACAAATCATCACCCACCAATTGAACGCGATCACCGATTTTATCAGTCAAAAGCTTCCACGTTTTCCAATCGTTTTCATCACAACCATCCTCGATGCTGATGATGGGATATTTACGAGTCAACTCATCATAGTAGGCAACAAGGTCAGCGCCTGAAATTTTTTCACCCGTGCTTTTTTTAAAGACGTATTTCTTGGTCTTGGAGTTATAAAATTCAGAGGAAGCAACATCCAATGCCAGAAAGATTTCCTTACCTGCTTTGTATCCGGCGACTTTGATGGCTTTCAAGATGCAATCAAGCGCATCTTCGGTAGACTCCAAATTGGGAGCAAACCCACCCTCATCACCCACTGCAGTCGATAGCCCACGCTTCTTGAGAACACCCTTCAAGGCATGAAAGATTTCAGTGATGGCCTGTAGTCCGCCTGAAAAGGTATCCATGCCTTTGGGCATGATCATGAATTCCTGAAAATCAATCGGAGCGTCGGAATGAGCACCACCGTTGATCACATTGGCCATCGGCACAGGAAGCACCTTGGCGTTAGGACCGCCGAGGTATTTGAACAAAGGAAGGGCCAGGGCTTCAGCTGCAGCTTTCGCGTTTGCCATGGAGACACCCAGGATCGCATTGGCACCGAGTTTGGATTTGGTATCGGTTCCGTCGAGATCAAGCATGATCCGGTCAACTTCAAGTTGATCCGTCGCATCAATACCCTGCAGTGCAGGGCCAATTTTGGTTTTGATATTTTTTACAGCCTTGGCAACACCTTTACCAAGGTAACGTTTTTTAACGCCGTCTCGGAGTTCCAAGGCTTCGTTTTCACCTGTGCTGGCTCCAGAGGGAACTGCGGCGCGGCCGAAGGCTCCACCACTCAGGGTAATATCAACTTCCACCGTAGGGTTACCGCGGGAGTCCAGAATTTCACGTGCGTCAATTTCGTAGATAGTGCTCATAATTGGAAACATTTTGCTTAACAGCAAAGCGGTCATCTTACGAGCGAATGCCTCTTAGTCAAGAACGGCATTTGTTTAAAGAAATTTGGAGTCTGTTTCTAGGAGAATATCATTCAGATCATAAACCGATCTGCAGATGCAGATTCGATAGAACATCTGAGAGCGCGAATCATTCCATGACATAAGCGTGCCAGACTGAACAACCCGACATATGATTTTTTTCTGAGATCATTTGGATAATCCTTTCGAACTCATGCTATCCTGACCGCGAAAAAAACTATCTCAAGATATATGGGCAGATTGACGGGCTGCACTCTTCAATCCAGACCGCAGGCGTTCTTTGCTCGATTGTTCACAGCAGAAGCCACCGACCGAGCACGCTCCGCACCTTTGGATAACACCTCCTGAACAAAATCAATATTTTTGGCAAGTTCTTCACGCTTCTGCCGCATGGGCTCAAAATAACTCCAACAGGCTTCAAAAAGCGCTTTCTTCAAGTGCCCGTAACCATACCCCCCTGCCCTTAATTGATCCTCGCAATCCTTGGCCAGTTCCGGTTCACCTACCAATTTCAAGAGTTGAACGGCGATATTTTTTTCTGCATCCGGTTTAGGTTCATCCATACCACGGCTATCCATCACCAGACTCATGATCTTCTTTTTGAGTGGTTTTTCAGATCCGAAAATCTCTATCGTATTACCATAGCTTTTACTCATTTTCTGGCCATCCGTGCCAGGAACGACAGCAACGTCCTCTCGAATCTGCGGCTCAGGAATGATAAAGGTGTCTCCATACTGTTGGTTGAATTTGATGGCAATGTCACGCGTTACTTCAACATGTTGTTTCTGATCTTTACCTACCGGAACCACCTTGGAATCATAGATTAGAATATCGGCGGCCATGAGAACAGGATAAGCAAATAACCCGTGATTGGGTGATATTCCGCGAGCTAATTTGTCTTTGTAACTGTGACACCGCTCAAGCAGTCCCATGGGGGTCAAGGTCGTGAGCATCCAGGTCAACTCCGTATGCTCCGGGACATCCGATTGCTTGAAGAACACTGAGCGTTCGGGGTCCAGTCCACAGGCGAGGAAATCCAATGCGACATCCAGCACGTTCTGCCTTCGCTGTTCAGCATCGAACAACGAGGTCATGGAGTGGTAATTAGCGATAAAATAATAGGCCTCGCCCTGGTTCTGCAATTCGATTGCAGGACGCATCATCCCGAAATAATTTCCAAGATGAAGCGCACCGGAAGGTTGAATACCCGACAAAATCCTCATGGCGCGAAACGCTAGCAATTAAGTTTTCGATGTGCAATGTTGCAGTCTTCCAAATTTCGATGCATCAGCTGTCATGGCCTTGGGCTGATCGCTTCTGCATAGGCCAATTCCCCAGTGCGTCCATCGTAATATTGAAAGATGATTTGAGGGTGTGGATAGGCAACCCATCGAGTCTCTCCGATTTTTTGGGGCATGTTGAAGACATTGTTCACTTGTACGATACAGAAATGTGGATAAAGGCGCTCCAAACGTGGCAGGTCAGGCAGAATGTAACTGCTCCATCGAATGTCACATGCTCTGGGACCGAATTTAAACGGTCCCGTGGCGGGACGATTACTCTCATCCAAAGCCGGCACATGATTGACGCTGTTATGAGGACCGCAACAGAATTCCCATATTTTATCGGTGATCTTAACGGCAAAACTGTTGTGAAGGTCTCCAGTCATCACAAAAACGGGCTTGTTAAGATCCTTCCAAAATTCAATCAACTGTTCACGCTCATCAAAAAAACCAGTCCAGGCTTCTTCCTTGTTGGCAGCATCGGATTCGAAACCTCCTGCCCCACTATGAGGAATCATGAACGGCACCGAGGAAATGAAAAAGAAAAAGGAAGCATCGCTTTGCTGCATACTGTCGATCAACCATCGTTTCTGAGCTGCTCCCAGCATTGATAAACCGGGTCGGTCGCGTTCCGTCACATCATGCATGTCGCGAGCACTGCGCGTATCAATCAAATAAAACTCGCAATTACCCACCTGAAATTTCCCATAGCTGCGGCGACCAACCGAATAGGTCACGACATCCGTCGTTTTGGCAGGCATATGCAAACGTAAGGTGTGCGCGTCGACAACTTCCACTATATCGTAAACGTAAGCATTGGGATGACCATCATCATTGTCATATTTCATGTCGTTGACACCCGCTTCAGGAGTACCCCAATGGACGTGGAGATTCAGCATTTCGTTGAGCGGCATTTGAGTAAAATCAACGGTAGAATCCGTTAATAGATCACTCCCTGCTTTCATACTGCCCCGTCCCACATGAAGTTCGGCATCATGAGCAGTCGGGTTGGCCCATCCAAGATAATCATACCAGGCGTAGGTTCCGATATCACGGAATACCGTACGTCGATGCCTTTTGCCTGCCGTTCCCGTTCCCCAGATGTCATTGACCAGCTCATGATCGTCAAACGTGAAATAGCTGGGCACGTTTCGATGCCAGTCGGACAGGTCATGGTTGCGCCGCAGATACAGCTTGTAATTCTCCCAGACCCCAATGACTGTTGGCATCCATTGAAGTGGTTCAGGCACGGCATCCAGAGCAACATCCTGCACCAATCGCCAGGCCTCAAGAGGGTAATCCCGGAGCTCCTCATAAAGCCAATCTCCGTTCATAATATGGAAATCAACGCGATGACTCCAATCACGATTCAAGGTCTCGTAGGTGGGAGTCTGATGACCAATGCCATGAAGGGGGTTTTGATTCGCGCAGGAACCGATTTGAAACTTGAAATTGAATAAACCCTCAGGATTGTGTTCCGGGTCAATAAGAGAAGCAGAATCCGGGAGTGTTTTGAAAGTTCCCGACTCACCGTGAGGGCGTTCACTTACCCATAACTGGTAGTGATAACGAGTATCAGGCCGCAGTCCATTCAGGATGATGGAGCCCGTGTTGTCATGAGCAATGGAAGTCATGACACCCTTTGAGATTTGTATCATTGATGTTTTGTCAGTGCCATAGTGGACAAAGAATTCAGAGGGGTCGGAAGTCCTTCCCCATATGCGAACGGAATTCGCAGTCACATCCCCCAGCATGGGGCCATCTGTTAAACGGGTTGGATCGCGCTGGGCATGAAGGCAGGTCACCAGCAGGAAACAGCAGAGGATCAATCGGTTCATCCGCAAATCATATTCGATTTGGCAAAGGGTTGTCGAGCATCTGGCAGCCCGATGAATCAAAGCCGATACATGCGCATTGACTCAGCTTGCGGCAGCCTATTCTGCTGCATCCCTGAGAGGCTTGGTCCTGAGCTTGATGTTATTGAGAGCAACCGCGTTGGCAGCATCCATCACAAATACCAAATGCCCGGTTGTAGAGTCTTTATCCGGTTTAACAATGACGGTCATGTTCGGATTTTCCTGCGCCACTTGCTTGAGGCGAGCTTCCAATTCAGCTTCTGTAATGGGTAATTCATCCCAGTGCAGGAAAGGTTCATTCTTGGTAATACTGATGGTAATGTTGCCGGTCTCTGTTTGTGCAGAGGACTGAGCACGCGATTGTGGCAAACTTAGATTCAAGACCGATTTCTGCTTGAAGGTAGTGGTCACCATCATAAAAATCAGCAGCACAATCAGGATATCAATCAATGATATGATGATAATCGTCGGCGGCTTTTGACGTTTGCGTTCGAGGAATTTCAAAATAGTCTCCTTATCAATCAGGATTGTTTTGGGTCACGCCGGCGCTTGGCACGGCGCTTGGGTGCGGGAGACTGTTGTTCTGATTCAACACTTGAAATGGCATCCGATGGGACGACTTCAGCCTGCTTCGCTACACTTGAGGGCGGATAGTATATCCGCAAACATTCATCACAGAGCGCCTCAAGCTCAATAGCCATGGTTTCCACCTTCTTGTTGTAGTAACTCCAGGCAATCAGTGATGGGATCGCAATCAGGAGCCCTGTAAGTGTCGTGTTCAGTGCAATGGAAATACCCTTGGCCAATGAAGTATGATCAGCAAGGCTGGCGGCACCAAAGTCACCAAAGAGGGTAATGAGCCCATGCAAGGTTCCAACCAGACCAAGGAGAGGTGCGGAACCCACGATCACTTCGATCACCACCAGCCCGCTTTCGAGTTGAGCGATTTCCTTTCGAGCACGCGTTTGCAAAGCTTCCATGTTTTCAGCTTTTGGATATGGAAATTGATCCATGGCCGCGCTCAACATGCGACTTGCTGGAGATGGCAACTGCCGGCACAACGCATGCAATGTCGATAAATCCTGCGGACTTTCACATTGACTCAGGGCTTCAGCAATCTGATCCGGCACCACATTACGCCAGCGCAATGCGAGACCACGCTCGATAATATAAGTCAAGGCCACTACTGACATGATCAGCAACAACCACATGAAAGGTCCACCTGCTTCTAAAAATTCAAACATTTTTTTTTATAGAAATAATTTATGTTACTTTCCACTGGCCTCAAAAAACTGAATCCCCCCCCGGGTAGAAGCATGTCCGCCTCTCTGATAATAAGCTCAAAGTCTGGGATTTTAATATTTTGTTTTCAATTGTAATAAAAAGAAAATCTTATTTGCCGGTAATCAGCACCTACGAGACGGCGCATATCACTTGGCCATTTGCCATAGGGCGCAGGATCACTGATCGCACGTTGACAGAGTAAAGATTGAATCACGCCCACTGTATCTTCCTCCACCGACATTTCCATGACCTTCCCATTCGACATGAGCTGAAATTTCACGGTCACCTTCCCTGATGCATTGCGCGCAGAAGGCAATCCTTCGAGCAATCCAAACCAGCGCTGTTGAATAGCCTGTATAATAGCTGCATCGTAAGCTCCAAATGGTGTTGCCAAAAGATCAGGTGAGGATTCAATGCGGAATTTCTTTACACCGCCTTCCTGCTTCATGGATTCGCCCAAAAGCATTCCGTTGCGTTTCTTGGCCTCTGCAATGGTTCGAGGGCGGGTTCTTTCCTTCCTTGGGGGAGTTGATTGCTGAACCGGAACAGCTTTTCGCGGCTTGATGCGCGTCAGAATCTCAGCCGGCTGATTGATCTCGGGCTCTTTGGTTTCAACGGCAATCGCTTCTTCGAATACACCATCATTTTGAACATCCACTTCCTGAGGTTCCAAAGACTCAGTTTCGAAATCCTCAACCGACTCGGTATCAGGTGGTGATTCAACGTCTTCAGGCACGAATGGTTGAAGCCCACTGACAGGAGGTTCCGGTGTTATTTCTTCGCCCGGTGCAGTATCCGTGGTCTTGAATACTTTGTCCTGTGAGCCCTCGAGCTTGGGCTGATCCAAATCCTGAGAGATATCCGGGTTGCCTGCGATAGAATCAATCACGGCATAATACTGAGTGTCCTCAGGTTTCTCTTCCGTCTCGAGTGAAGGGTCAGCATCAAAGAAAATGCTCGGTTCAGGTTCTTTATCCAGAGTGATCTCCAACTCTTTTTCTAATTCAGCAGCATTGAGCTCAGGTATCTTGGGAGCCAGCAAGGATGATAGTGGCCCTTTTTCAGTGAAGCCGTAATGGTGGAGAAGCTCAATGGAAGCAATGACCGTAAAATGAAATAAAACAGACCAAAGGCAAGCCCTCAACAGCGTCGGCTGAAGGTGCCTCGTTGATCCATGTAAATCAAAACTGATCATGATGTGCTAACTTGATCAATTCAGTGGCACAACGCAACCGATATGTGTTCTTTCTTGAAAAAAAAAGCCGTCGGAGAAACCGACGGCTTTTGTATATACAGAAAGGATGTAAATTTGATTAACGTTTGCTGTACTGGAAGCGACGACGCGCGCCTGGCTGACCGTACTTTTTACGTTCTTTCATACGCGGATCACGCGTGAGGAATCCTGCGGATTTCAACACAGGACGGAGATCAGCATCCACGTTGAGTAATGCGCGAGAGATACCATGGCGAGCTGCACCTGCCTGGCCGCTCATTCCACCACCGCAGACGTTGATTCGAACGTCAAGCTTGCTGGAGGTGTCGGTGATATTAAGAGGCAAAAGCACATCGCTGCGCTGTGTTTCCAATGGGAAATATTCCTCGAGGCTGCGTCCGTTCACGGATACTTTCCCTGTGCCAGCGGACAAGCGCACGCGAGCTACAGAGGTTTTTCTGCGACCGGTTCCCAAAAAATCAGTATTTTCAGACATGTTCAGGTTATGAGTATTAAAATTCTATTTCTGGTCGATTTTCATCGGCTCAGGCTGTTGCGCATCATGAGGATGCTCAGTGCCACGGTAAACTTTGAGTTTGGTCAGGAGCTTGCGCCCCAGGCGGTTTTTGGGGAGCATACCCTTTACTGCGTGAAGGATCAGACGATCAGGATGCGATTCACGCACTTCAGGCACTGAGCGATAGCGTTCGCCACCGAACCATCCTGAGTAGCTCATGTAAGTTTTCTGATCTTCTTTCTTCCCAGTCAATTTAACTTTCTCGGCATTGATTACGACCACAAAGTCGCCAGCATCAAGGTGCGGGGTGTATGTGGGTTTATTCTTGCCACGGAGAACATCAGCAACCTGAGTTGCCAAACGACCGAGGACAATATCCTCAGCGTCTACTACGTGCCACTTGCGCTCGTCTACATTAATCTTCGGCAGATATGTCTTCATTACAAATCCAAAATATAAGAGGCAGGAAAGTAGCAAACCGACCAAAGGAGTCAACAACGATGTGAAACTTTCTTACTGTTTAAGCCCTTGTTTTTCAGCTTTTAGAAACCGAAAAGAGGTATTTCACGGGCAATCATCCTACCATGCGTGGTTTTGCACACGAGCGTCAGGCTTGCTGCACTTTTCGCACAAAAGATGCAACCTTGTCCGGGCATTTCCGCCCAGGTGCCAATTCGACACCTGATGAGACATCCACACCAAAAGGCTGTACTTCACGAATGGCTTTCTGAATATTGTCTGGCGTCAAGCCGCCAGCCAAAAACAGTGGCTTGCGGTAAGGTCGAATAGCTGACAACAAATTCCATTGAAAGGGATGTCCGGTTCCCCCTCGTTCCCCTGGTTGATAACTATCCACCAACCATGCATTAACATCATAATCATCAAGTGATTCAAGAGTTTCTGCATCGCCAACCCGGAACGCTTTCATGGTTTTGGCGTCAAATTGCCGGCACCAATCAGGCGCTTCCTCTCCATGAAACTGAAGCGTGTCCAACCCGCAAGTTTGCTGCGCATGATGAACCTGCTCCTTGGAAGCATTCACAAAAACACCCACCTTGGTGAGACAGGGAGGCATTGCCTGACAGATGTCGCGTGCCGATTCCACATCGATGAATCTTTTACTTTCCTCGAAAAACATGAATCCAAGAGCGTCCACGCCGCAGTGAACAGCGAACTGTGCGTCTTCCAGACAGGTGATTCCACAAATTTTAATGCGCGTTCTCATTGGTTGCAGCGATGAACAAGGGCTGTCGCTTTATTTTCGTGGGTAAGGTTACGGCACTGTCACGAAATTTCCAACGCGAAAGATGGCAGCCGCGGGATTCATCGAAATCCGTTCAGATTGAGCATATGGTCAGGGACCTGATCCGCTTTCTTGGTCAGGATTTTGCCGTTGAAGTGATAAAGCCCGCACATTAGTGAGGGCTGATTGAAAGAATTTGTGCCATCATTACCTTGAGACCTTGAATCAAGGGGGGAGTCAGGCACGAAGCAGGTCCTCCTTTTAAATTTTGAATTGGAAGAAATCCCTGAAAAGTGTCTCTTAGTGGAAAGATAAGTTATTAAAAATGGAATCCAACGTAAAAAAAAGATACGCAGCCGCCGCAAATGCACCAGAACCGGCTCTTTGTTGTCCAGTAGAATATGACCAGAGGTATCTCGAAATCATTCCACAAGAAGTCATCGAAAAAGATTATGGCTGTGGAGATCCCTCGAGATACTTGCAACCGGGAGAAACCGTGCTGGATCTGGGTAGCGGCACTGGCAAGATTTGCTTCATTGCCTCTCAGGTGGTCGGGCCAGAAGGTAACGTCATTGGCATCGACATGACGGATGACATGCTTGAAGTCGCGCAACGAAACGCTCCTATTGTGGCAGAGCGCGCAGGCCATGCGAATGTGGTTTTCAAAAAAGGCAGGATTCAAGATCTGGCACTGGATTTGGATTTACTGGATGATGAGCTGGTGAAACACCCCGTGTTGAATGCCAATGACTTTTTGAATCTGGATACCATCACGGAAAACCTTAAAAAAAATCGTCCCCTCGTTTCCGATGCAAGTATCGATGCCGTTGTCTCAAATTGCGTACTTAATCTGGTGCATGCATCAGCCAAGAATCAAATGTTCTCGGAAATTTTTCGCGTCATCAAGACAGGTGGCAGGGCCATCATATCCGACATCGTCTCAGACGAAATCATACCTCAGCACCTTCAGGACGACCATGAGCTCTGGAGCGGATGCATCAGCGGAGCGTTGACTGAGGAAGGATTCCTCAAGGCCTTTGAAGAGGCAGGATTTTACGGCATTGAAATACTCAAGCGAGATGAATCCCCATGGCAAACCGTCGAAGGCATCGAGTTCCGCGGGATCACGGTCCAGGCTTTCAAAGGTAAGGAAGGCGTCTGTCTGGAACGAAATCAGGCAGTTGTGTACAGAGGCCCCTTCAAGGCCGTGACCGATGATGACGGGCATACAATGGAGCGAGGAAAACGCTACGCTACATGCGATAAAAATTACCAGATCTATGGGAAACCACCTTACGAGGGGCACTTCGAACGGATCGAGCCCAATGAAACGATCCCGTTGGAAAGCGCCAAACCTTTTGGATGTGTCGAATCAAAACTTCGCCATCCAAAGGAAACCAAGGGCGCTCATTACAAAGCCACAATCGAAGTTGCAGAAAATGATGCTTGCTGTTGATGCTTTCACCTTGCCCAATTGCGGACAGAGGGACAGCATCCGCCCTCAGAGTGATCAGTTGACCAGAGCTTTTAAATGCACGCTGGCAGGTATCATTTGATTTCCAACTTTCAGTGCATACTCTCCCCCCAGAACGAATGCACGGTCCACACCATCTTTTCTGCGGACATACCCCATGGCGATGCCCCCACCAACGGAATGCCCAAAAGAACCCGATGTGGTATATCCAACGACCTGCCCGTTACGGTAAATAATTTCGCCTCCCCAAAGGAAAATATCCGAATCATTGAGCGTAAATATGGCGAGACGCTTTCGTGGTTGCGAAGATTTACTTTTCACCAATGCATCTTGCCCGATGAATGCCGATGTCTTGCGCCAATCAATGGCAAAACTTAAACCGGCTTCGAGTGGATTATCGTCCGGGGAGAGTTCGTGACCCCATGCACGGAATCCCTTTTCCAATCTCAATGAGTTGATGGCGTAATGACCAGCGAGTTGAATCGGATGAGTTTTACTGTGATCCATCAATAAGTTATAAAGAGCTGACATCTGATCCATTCCTACGTGGAGTTCCCACCCCAATTCCCCCATGTAGGAAAGGCGAAGCGCTCGCACGGTGGACATTCCGATGGAGATTTCTCTACACGTTGCAAAGGCGAAGCTTTCTTCAGAAAGATCCGTGTCTGTCAAGGGCTGAAGGAAACGCCTTGCCTCCGGCCCCATCACACTCAGCACTCCTGTTCCAGAGGTGACATCGGTCAAGGACACCTGCATGCCTTGAGGAGTGTTCCTGGAAATCCATGAGGCATCATGGACCGCCTGAGTGGATGCCGTAACAATATAGTATTCATCCTCTGCGATTCTGACGGCTGTGAAATCAGATTCAAAACCTCCACGCTTGTTGAACATGCCTGTGTAGACGGCTTTACCTGGCGCAACGTCCATATTATTGCCGCAAACATGCTGCATGAGAGCACAGGCATCTTTGCCCTTGAGCTTTAATTTCGCGAAGCTGGATTGATCAAACAGAGCCACACTCTCACGAGTGGCCAGATGTTCCCGGGCATGATTGCCAAACCAATTCTGTTTACCGAACGAATATTGGTTCTCGGGTTTGGATGGCAGATGCGCAAACCAATTGGGCCGCTCCCATCCAGCTTTGGAACCAAAACAGGCTCCTGACTCTTTGAGTTGATCATGAATGGGTGTCATCCGAATATTTCGGCCGGTTTCCATTTCACGATTCGGCCAGGCCATTTGGTAGTGAAGACCAAGCACTTCCGTGATACGATCCCGCAGGTAGGTTCGGTTGTTGGCCCAGCCCCCGAAGCGACGTATGTCAACTGCCCAGAGATCCATTGTAGGCTCCCCTTCCTTCATCCATTCCGCCAGGTATTTACCTGCACCTCCAGCACATGCGATGCCAGCTGAATTAAACCCGGCAGCCACAAACAAACCTTGTAATTCAGGCGTTTCTCCCAGCAGAAATTGATTATCAGGAGTAAAGCTCTCTGGGCCGTTGACAAATTTCGCATAACCAGCGTCTTTTAATTTTGGAATGCGAAATTCACCCGCCCGGAGTGGATCACGATACTTTTTCCAATCCGCTTCCAGGAGATCGAACGAAAAATCAGAGGGAATCGGATCCTGAAGCCAAGGTTTGGTGTATTTTTGAAAAGCCCCCAGAAGAACCGTATTATCTTCACCTCGAAAATAGATCGTTGCATCAGGATCACGGCCACAGGGAAGTTCATCAAAGGCCCCCTCGATCGGATTCGAAACCACATAATGATGTTCCACAGGTGCCAGTGGAATGGAAACACCACAGGTCAAACCAAGCTGACGTGACCACATCCCGCAAGCCAGCACCACGTATTCCGCTTCAATCAAGCCCTGATTTGTTTTGACTCCAGCTGCTCTGCCATTTCGATGAAGGATTTCGTGCGTTTCAACGTTCTCACAAATCCTGGCTCCATTCTGCTGAGCCCCGATGGCCAATGCCATCGCCGTTTCCTTGGGGATCACTTTACCATCCCCGGGCAGCCAGACGGCTCCGAGTAAATCATCGGTTTTGATCAATGGCCATTTTTCACCAGCTTCTTTTGCACTGATCAAATCTGCTTGAACTCCAAGGTATTCTGCCATGGCTGCAGTGCGGTAAAGTTGGGTCATGCGTTCCTCATTCGAGGCAAGGACCAAGCTACCCACCTGTTTCCAACCAGTAGCGTGACCGGTCTCAGCCTCCAGACCAGCGTAGAGCTCTGCGCTGTATTGGTTGATCTTGGTAAGGCTATTGGATGTGCGCAAGCGACCAACCATCCCCGCTGCGTGCCAAGTCGTTCCGCCGGCCAAAGCTTTCTGCTCAACTAGAACAACGTCAGAGAAGCCAAGCTTGGTCAAGTGATAGGCAACGCTACAGCCAACGATACCTCCACCCACCACAACCACCTGAGCTGAAGCGGGAATCGAGCATGAAGTTTCCATCCACGAAAAATAATCAAAAAAAAAACATACCTCAACCTTGCATTTGAATTAGGGGCCCATGAGGGTCGGTCCCAACTAGTGATAAATTCTAAACCTTTATTCCAGACTCGATCCTTTTTCTCGAATCAAGCAGGATACGAATCATGCAATTCTTAAATCTCATTTTCGCTCTGAGTGTTTGCACTGTCACATTTTCTTTGCATCTTGGAGCGAATGAACGCCCCAATATCATCCTCATCATTGCTGATGATTTGGCATGGGATGACAGTGCACCCTACGGACATCCAACAATACGCACCCCCAACTTGACGCGCATGGCGGCCACCGGCATGCGGTTTGACAGAGCGTTTCTCACGATCAGTTCATGCAGCGCCAGTCGTTCCAGCCTGATCACTTGCAAATACCCACACCTTACCGATGCGGAACAACTGCACTGGCCTCTACCTGAAAATCAGGTCACTTTTGTCGAACTGTTGAAAGATGCAGGCTATTGGACCGCAGCAGCCGGGAAATGGCATTTGGGCGATCAGGTGAAGGACCGATTTGATCGGATTTGGGAAGTGGATACCTCGGGATTCCAGCTTCCTTCAGGCAAGGCGGGCGAATCAGGCGAATTCAAGGAGACTGCAATCGGCGATGCAAAGAGCGGTTGCGCTGACTGGCTCACCGCACTGAATGCCCGCCCCAAAGACCAGCCCTTTTTTCTGTGGCTTGCGGCTTTGGACCCCCACCGCCCTTACGATGAAGGTATCCTCGAAAAACCGCATGGAGCGAATGATGTCCGGCTACCTCCTTATGTCCCCGACACTCCTGAGGTGCGAAAAGATATGGCACTTTATTACGATGAAGCCACCCGACTGGACCGATTTGTAGGTGACGTCATGGAAGGTGTCCGCGATCAGGGGATAGCTCAAAACACATTGATCCTTTTCATAAGTGACAATGGCCGACCCTTTCCAAGGGACAAAACAACCCTCTATGACAGTGGCATTCGCACGCCCATGTTTGCGGTTTGGAAGGACACGATTGCGCCACGGTCGGTTTGCAAAGAACTAGTGAGTTCCATTGACCTGGGTGCAGGTTTTCTGGAATTGGCTGGGGTGAAGCAACCATCAAGTATGGACGGCAAGTCATTTGCCCCTTTGCTGAAGAACCCGGAAAAATCTGTCCGAAACTATTGCTTCGCGGAAAAGCACTGGCACGACTATGAGGATCACTCACGCGCCGTTCGATCACATCGATACAAATATATTCTCAATGATTATAATGATCTACCGATGACTCCACCGGCAGACGCCGTCAGAGGCCCCGTGTTTCAAGCCATGTTAAAATTGCATCAGGCAGGAAAACTCAAAGCACAACAACAACAATGCCTCACTTTGCCCAGACCCAGGGAGGAATTGTATGATCTTGTTAACGATCCTCACGAACTCAATAACCTTGCACATCGCGATGCCTATCAAACCGTCTTGAAAAAACATCGCGATATCCTTCAATCCTGGAGGCTGACTACAAACGACAAAATCCCAGCAATCCGAACACCGGATGAATTCGACCGTCAAACCGGAGGCGTCACCCCTGCCAGAATCCGGCCGCGTCCCTCCAAAGCGCAAATGAAGAAGACTGTATCGAAGGAATAATCGAAAACATCACTTGCAATCTGATCCCTTTGGGGTCCAGTAGAATCAAACTCATATGAACCAAACCTACCCTCCATCAAGGCAAGCTCGTAACCGGGCTTGGACGAAATGCCATCTAAAAGCAATGCTGAGTGCGTTGACGCTCGTGCTTACTCTGACCACGGTTGAGGCTCAGAAAAACCAGAAAGCAGGGAGTGCGCACTACACCTCCATGCCACGCCCGAGCAGGGATGGGATTGGTAAAGTGTATCAGGGACGGGAAATTTCACACGTGATGGGCCACCTTGGGGCTGACTGGTTGGAACGTCCGGAAAGGCAATATGAAGAACGACCCGACTTGCTCATCAAGGCCCTTGGAATAAAGCCCGGTGATACCATAGCAGACATAGGCGCCGGCAGTGGCTATTTCACGCGACGTCTTGCAGCCGAGACTGGCGATGGCGGCAGGGTACTGGCAGTGGATATCCAACCAGAAATGTTGCGAATCCTGAAACAAAACCTCGAACAGGAAGGTATCAGGAATGTTAAGATGATCAGGGGAACGGAGAAAGTTCCGAATCTTCCTGAAGCCTCGGTTGATTTGGTCTTGATGGTGGATGTATACCATGAGTTTTCATACCCTCATGAAATGATGACCGCCATCCGCAAAGCATTGAAACCGGATGGCATAGTGGTATGGGTAGAATACCGATTGGAAGATCCTCGTGTACCCATCAAATTGCTGCATAAGATGTCCAAGAAACAGGTTCAGAAGGAAGCAACCTATCAGGGATTTGAATGGGTTAGAAGTTTCGAGGGATTACCGAGACAACACTTACTTTTCTTCAAGAAAGCTTCCAATTAGTTGGTTAGATACTAGTATGAGAATTTAGGCATGAATATTACCCATTTATTTCAAAAAGGAATCGCCACCATGGCGACAGTGACTCTGTTCACCTCCAGCTCATTTATGACATCGCAAGCCGCAGAAAAAACCACATCGACCCAACAACCGGTCGCCATCGTAAAAACATCCGAAGGCAGTGTACGACTGGAACTCTGGCCGGATGCAGCCCCTGAGACTGTGAAGAATTTCATCGATCTGGCTGAAGGACGCAAAGCCTTCAAGGATGCCAAATCAGGAGAAGAAGTAACAAAACCGTTTTATGATGGCCTCACATTCCATCGTGTCATCAAGGATTTCATGATCCAGGGAGGATGTCCTCTCGGCACAGGCACAGCCGGACCAGGATATCAGTTTAAAGACGAAGTCAATGCTGTCGGACTTGGATTGAGTGAATTGAAGGCTATTAAGGACGGACAAACACACCCTTGGCTGTTGGTCCGCTCACAAGAAGATTTCCAGCGCCTTGTGCTGGGACCGGCACTTCAAAAAATGGGAATCAAGTCTGAAGAAGAATTCAAAGCCAAAATGGAAGAGATTCAAAAGACGGTCAACGCCATGTCACTTCAGGATATTTACGCAAACCAGGGATATGTTTTCGAAAAGGATCTCACCCCAAAAAAACCTTTGAGAGGAGTGATTGCAATGGCAAATTCGGGTCCAAATACCAATGGTTCGCAGTTTTTCATCAATGTTGTGGACACACCGCATTTGACCGGTAAACACACCGTGTTCGGCAAGGTGATCGAGGGCATGGATGTCGTCGACAAGATCAGTAAACTGGAAACTGATGATTCCGGCAAAACTAGCACACCTGTGGTGATCGAGTCTATTCGTCTGGAAAAGAAAGAATGATTTTCAAATGAAGAAAAAGCCCCTGAGCCTTGATTGGCACAGGGGCTTTTTTTATGAAGCAAGATTGAACAGCAGAACAGTTTCAGAAGTACTTGCCTGATCGTGTCATTTGCTGGCGGTGAGAACCTGTTCCAGCAATTGGTTCAACTGATTGACCATGGTCTTGGGATCTTCCACCATACCAGCAGCCAGTCGGGCGTTATCGTATAGTTGCTCGGCGACTTTGGTAGCAAGGATTTCATTCGACGATTTCATGGCATGGAGCTGAGATACAATCGCATGCCGAGGGTTGAGTTCCATATCAACCTTCACCGGTCCCAGGTCCTGATTCATCGATTTCATCATACGACGCATCCCGGCAGTCATTGTTTTGTCGCTATCAAGCACAACAGCAGGACTGTTGACAAGTCGAGTTGAAATGCGAACAGATTCCACTTTGTCACCTAATTTATCCTTGGCCCATTTGGCCAGAGCTTCGGCATCTTCATCTGAAAGTTGCTCGGCCTTCTTATCTTCATCCTCGATCTTGAGATCAGCTTTTTCGGCTGAGGTAAGGCTTTTTTCTTCAAATTGCCCCAAGTGATCCATCACTACTTCATCGATAGGATCATAAAGGAAAAGCACTTCATATTTCTTGGCCTTGAACACTTCAAGATAAGGACTCTGTTCAGCAGCATCACGCCCTGAAGCAAGAAGAAAGTAAATCTCATTCTGATCTTCAGGCATGCGTTCAATATATTCTTTGAGCGATGTCCTCGTGTCTTTATCCTGAGTGCTGGATTCGAATCGCAACAGTTTCGCAAGATTATCGCGATGCGTGAAGTCTGTAGCGACACCTTCCTTGAGGAATTTGTGATATTGATCGTAAATCTTATAAAAACTTTCAGAATCTTTACGGCTCAATTCATCAAGGTGCTTGAGGAAGCGCGTGGTCAACACTTTGTTGAGTTTCTGCATCAATGCACTGTCCTGCATCGTTTCGCGAGAAATGTTCAATGGCAGGTCTTCACTGTCCACAACACCTTTCAGGAATCGAAGCCATTCAGGGAAAAGTCCTTCAGCTTTGGATTGAATTAAAACTTTTCGGCAGTAAAGGTGGACTTCGCTCTCACTTCGGGAGATCCCCAGATTCTCCATGTTCTTGGCCGGCACATAAACGAGTGATTGAATCGCCAGTGGTGCATCAGCGGAAAAATGAAGTCGTGTCAACGGGTCTTCATGATCATGCCCAATATAATGGTAAAACTCCTTGTATTCCTCCTCTTTGACCTCGCTCTTGCTACGGGTCCAGATAGCACTGACCTTGTTAACCACTTCACCGTTCAATTCGATGGGAAAGGTAACAAAGTTGGAATATTGTTTGATGATGGATTCCACACGGGTTTTTTGAGCGAAATCTTTATCATCCTCTTTGAGCTTGATGAATATTTTGGTTCCTCGAGGGCAATCCGGCGTTTCTTCGATCTCGTATGTTCCCGCCCCCTTTGAAATCCATGTATGCCCTAGTTTATCCCCATCAAAGGACCGCGTGTACACTTTGACTTCCTCTGCTACCATGAATGCAGAGTAAAAACCTACACCAAATTGACCGATCAAGTTGGCATTGGGTTTCTCCTTTCCTTCGGCTATCTGCTTGAGGAATGCTTTGGATCCAGAGTGCGCAATCGTTCCCAGATTCTCTACCAACTCATCACGAGTCATCCCAATACCCGTGTCTGTAATGGTAATGGTATTGGCATTGTCGTCGGTCGCAATGCTGATCTTTAATTCGACATCAGGCTCGTGGATTGATTTGCCTGATGTCTGGTGAAATCGTAATTTCTCACAGGCATCCGATGCATTGGAGATCAATTCTCGAATAAAGATTTCCTTATCCGTGTACAGGGAATGAATAACAATATCCAACAATTGCTGGATTTCCGCCTGAAATTCATGTTTTTCCGTTTTTTGACTCATGAGTGATGAAGTAAAGTGTACTTTTTCATTTCGTCAAGAGGGGACATTCAAGTTTTCAGCGAATCATGATGTTTTTTGCCTGCTCAGGGTCTATTTTTTCGATGGCACGACGACAATGCTGACCGACACCTGAAAAATCATTGTTCAAAGTCCGAATCAGCTCAGGAATGGCCTTGATGGCGCCAGGCCCCACATCACCAATGGCGTCTGCCGCTGTCATGCGAACACCAAAATCTTCATCACTGAGGAGCTTAAGCATCGCCTCCAGACTATCGAGTGCATCATGACCTAAGCCTCCCAGACCTAGAACGGCATACCTGCGAACTTCGTCCGAAGGGTCATCCAATCCAGTTTCCAAATATGAAATATGCTCAGGAACAGGCAGTGCGGTACTGGACAGAAGTTGCATGGCCATGCGTTTTTTGTGGCTGCCCGGCATACTATCCAAAAGGGGTTTCAAGAATGGCATGGATTTTCCGACATCCAATTTCGAAAAGCTGGCAATAATCAAGGCTTTGTCTTGCAGAGTTGGGTCTTTGTGTTGAAAAAGGGCAATCACTTCATCTTCCAAGGGTTTGGCGTCTATTTTCTTTCTGCGAATAAACTCAAGCGCCGCCTTTGAGGTTTCCAGCTGTTGTTTTTGAAGGATAAGTCTCAAGAGAGGAAGGAGCCGCTTGGGATCTGGATTAAATGCATGAAGCACCCTGAACGCAGTGATCTGGTCTGTGCTATTCCCCTGAGACAGCATATCAATCATGGATTCCTCAATCCTTGAATCCCAATCCTTGGGAGCATTTATCAGCAGGTCTTCAGCAACCATTGCCTGAGGGTGAACGCTACGAAATCTTTGACCGCCTTGAAATAGACGATCCATCAGCCCGGAAACAACTGGACTCCTTTCATATATTCGGGCGAGGAGATCATTACGAACTTTCAGACGAGCGGCCAAATGCGGAACCGCATCTGCACCCATGGCATAAATGGCTGATTGAGCACGATTCAGGGAAAGACCCTCTGTGTAAAGCGTCATCCACGTTGATATCCGCCGCCCTCCGTATCTGGGTTCAGCGTTGTATAAGAGAAAGGACACCCCCAACAGGCAGATGAATACCGTTGAGAGTATCCAGCCTTTGAATCTGGATTGTATCGATCTCCTGAAACCCTCAGACATCGCAAGTGCGTACGGCTTCATACAAGCTTCCCAGCGGATGCCTTACAGGAATGAACTCCTGCGCAATGTATCCACTGAAACCTGTTTCGACAATGGCCTTACAAATGGCCGGGTAGTTGAGTTCCTGAGTCTCGTCGATCTCGTTACGCCCAGGATTACCGCCAGTGTGATAATGTCCAATGTAAGGATGAAACTCGCGGATATTCCGGATCACATCCCCTTCCATGATCTGCATATGATAGATATCATAAAGCAATTTAAATTTGTCAGAACCAATGCGTTTCGCCAATGCCACCCCCCACTCGGTGTGGTCACACTGATAATCCTTGTGGTCGACTTTGCTGTTCAACAATTCCATGCAGACGGTTACCTTGAATTTTTCAGCAGTCTTCATGACTTTCTCAAGTCCAATGGCACAGTTTTCAAGACCCTCATCATCGTCCAATCCATCACGATTACCGGAAAAACAAATAATATTGGGGAATCCTGCCGCGGCAACTTGAGGAATCATGCGTTCAAAACCTTCGATCAGTTGGGCATGATGCTCAATCCTGTTAAAACCTTTGGTGATACCTCCCGGACCGTTGGACATCGCGCAGGCGAGACCGTATTTTTTAATGATCGGAAACTGATCGGGTGTGAGTAGGTCAATGGAATGCATGCCAAACTCTGAAGCCGCTTCTGCAAGCTCTTCCAAACTGAATTTGGAGTAACACCATTTACAAACGGAATGATTCACATTGCCTTTGAGTTTGACTGGCTTGATGTTGGCAGCTTCCAGTTGCGACGCAATATTTGAGCTTGCGGCGACTGCCATGCCAGTTGCGGTCAGAGACTTCAATGCACCACGACGGGAGAGTTTTTGATTTATCATAAGCTTTCGTGTTGATCTACATGCTATTCGAACCGAATCACCGCACGCAGTCAAATCGAAACCTTGGCTCAGGAGGGCAGTTGCGGAGCCTCCGCGCGTACTCTGACTGGGCTCGAATGGAGGTAGTTCATCTTGGAAACTTTATGTATCAGCCACCTTTACGATAGGCACAGCGCAGATCGGAGATGGTCCGATTTCCCTGGGAGGAAAGGCATGTAATGACCCAACAAATCGACTCCTCTTCAATGTCCCAATGAAAACTTGCAAATACCACCCCCGCGAATTCTTTGAGAGAATGAGTCAACGTGTGTATCATTCCATTCTTTTTAAAATTTTCTCCTTTGACCCTCTATAGGCTAGCGGTTACCTTTTGCGCCAAATCATTGGAAATCCGAATGAAAAAACCAACATTGCTAATCATCTTTCTGATTGTTTTCGTGGACCTGGTGGGTTTTGGCATCGTTCTGCCATTACTCCCCATTTATGCAGAACAGTTCAAAGCTTCCGGATTCATGATCGGGTGCATCATTGCTTCCTACAACCTGATGCAGTTTTTCTTTGCACCGGTGTGGGGCAAGCTTTCGGATAGAATAGGACGCCGCCCCATCATTTTGTTGAGTACGGCCGGCTCGACGATTTCGTATGCCGTTTTTGGTTATGCAAGTCTTCAAACCGGGACCTATGGCTTGATCATACTACTCGTTTCGAGAATGTTGGCAGGCGTGTTCGGTGCAAACCTCTCTGTTGCATCTGCGTATGTTGCTGACATCACGCCACCTGAAAAACGATCTCGAGGTGTGGGGCTTGTCATCGGACTTGGTTTTGGTATGGGCTTTGTCTTCGGCCCGATCATTGGAGGATTGAGCGCAGCATTTCTGGGGATATCCGGTCCAGGCTGGGTCGCAGCGGGCATCTGCCTGATTAACTTTATCGCAGCCTGCTTCATACTTACGGAAAGTAAAAGCAAGGATGCCAAACCCGCAGTCAAACGTGCTCAATTTCAGCAGTGGATGCATACTTTGGGTCAACCCAAGTTGAGATTGCTTGTCCTGCTTGTTTTCTTGGCCACACTTTGTTTCACATGTTTCGAAAGTACCTTGCCTCTGCTGATCAGTAGTTATTTTGGGTATGAGCTTTCTCAATGTTACTACTTCCTGGCCTATTCCGGATTTATTGCGGCAGGCGTGCAGGGAGGAGCTATCGGTAAACTGGTCAATCGGTTCGGCGAGAAACCCTTGATCTTTGCGAGTTTTTTCGGCCTGACTCTGAGCTTCTTCATGATTCCACTGAAACAGAATGTCGTTTGGATTCTGGTTTCACTAACGGTTTATGCTATTTTCTCAGGTATCAATCGTGCGCCTTTAACTGGTCTTATTTCCATGGTTTCGCCAGACAATGAACAGGGAACCAATCTAGGTGTCTCTCAAGGAGCATCTGCCATGGCGCGTATCATCGGGCCTCCAGTCGCCCTGACTTTGTATGGTATGCATACCCCCCTTCCCTACTGGGTGTTTGGAGCTGTCGCCTTGGTGGCAGGTGTGATCGCTGGGATTTACCTGCCAAAAATCCTGGGACAAACAAAAGATGGTAAAGGTGGAGCCAACACGACGGCAGACACAAAAACTGCTCCGTAAAATAATTCAAGCATGCCCTGTAGAAATACCATTCATCGTGTTCCTTCGAATTGGTTAATGGTATCGTATTTGTGGTCTGCATTGCTGTTTCAGTCTGTTATGGCTCTCCAGTCCGAGAGTGCCCATTGGCCTCAATTTAGGGGACCACATGGTCAAGGCCGAGCTCCAAGCAGTTCGCTTCCGATCCCGTTCGGACCTGATAGTTCCGTTATTTGGAAAAAGAATATCGCCCCGGGCCATTCCTCCCCCAGCATCTGGGGAGATCTCCTTTTGTTGACCACCTACGAATCCGATCAACTCACTACACAGGCGTTGAATCGACATGATGGATCTCTACTATGGAAAAAATCTATCCCGCCCACGAAGATCGAAAGAGGTCACCGCAATGGAACACCAGCCAATTCAACACCGACGACAGATGGCAGATCTGTGTTTGTATACTTTGGGTCTTATGGCTTGCTCTCCTACGATCTGGAAGGGAATGAGCAATGGAGACTCCCTCTTCCTGTCCCGGTGACCCAACACGGCGCTTCATCTTCCCCCGTGCTGGCAGAAGAACATCTCTTTTTACAGGTTGATCAGGATATCAGCTCCTACCTTCTCTGCGTAGATGCGGCAACCGGCAAACAAGTTTGGAAAACACCCAGGCCCGGTTTTCGGCGAGGGTTTTCCACCCCCATAGCGTGGCCTCCAGAAAAACCCGAACTTGTCATCACTTCCGGGACCTTGCGCGTGTGTGCCTACCATATCTCCGACGGGGAACTCGCATGGGAGGTTGGAGGTTTGCCAAATGAAACAGTCGCATCCCCCGCGTTTGATGATCAGCATCTATACGTCTCTGGGTGGACCATGGGAGCGGGTGTTTCAAGAATCCCCAATTTTGATGAACTTCTTGAAAACGATGAAAACAAAGATGCATCTATTGCGCGCTCTGAAGCCACAGGACCTGCGCGCATGCACTTCCCTTATATCGATGCGGACAAGGATGGAAAGATTGTTCGAAAGGAGTGGGAAACAATGTCGGATATCTTCAGAAAAAGTGAAAATGCACTTCTGGCTCTTAAACCTGGCCCATCACTCAAAAGCCCTCCAACCTTGTCATGGAAACAAACTCGCGGACTTCCCTACGTTCCTTCACCACTCGCTTATCAAGGCCATGTTTATCTCGTTAAAAATGGAGGAATGATTTCATGCATGAACACAACGACGGGTGAAGTTATCTATCGCGAAGAAAGACTTGGGGCCTTAGGCGACTATTACGCATCCCCTGTTGCAGCCGGAAAACAAATTCTCGTAGCGGCTCAATCAGGCGTTGTCAGCGTTATCGAAGCAGGTAATCCGGAACTCAATATCATGTTTCAAATTGATTTCGAAGAAACAATCATGGCGACACCTGCGATCGTTGAGAACAGGCTGTATATGAGGACGAGCCAAACGCTTTATTGCTTCGGAAAATGAGATTCAAATCCTTCGCTCGGATCTCCTTGATTGTCGGAGTTTCGGCTATGGCCATTCTGATTTTCATTTCGGCCTACTTATTCATTAGACTTCAGACATCCAGGCCAAAATCACTGGCAGCACTAGCCAAACCAGTGATTAAAATGGATCTCCAGGCACCAAAGCATCATGGATGGCTATCTGATCACGAAATCTTTTTCCTTCGAGAAAAAAACCAAGGGGATTTTCTGTGTGTGAAAACGGATATAAACGACGGCCACGAATCGTTGATGGAAGCCCTGTCTCCTCATCTCCAGGACCATGAAGAGCGGGGAAATCATTTTGAGATAAAGTCATCGCCTTCAGGAAAACACCTCGCTCTTATCATGGGTAATAAAACGCAGCAAAGGCAGTTTCTCCATGAATGGGAAAGTGAGCAGACCATTGAACTGAAAAAAGGGGTTAATAACATATTGAATCTGACCTGGTTACCTGATGAATCTGGATGGATCACCTGGAAAGTTGATCGATCGACAACATTCAAAGAAACCCAATTTTCGTTGGATCCACATTTATTTTCGACAAATGCCTCCTATTCAGGCTGGAACAAGCTGAAGTTCCCCTTTTTCCCAAGTCCTCCTCATGTCTTCATGAAAAACGGCACTCTCGGGGTTCTGTGCTTTGAATATATCATGAAACGTTCTGAAAAGAGCTTGTCGTTACATGTAACATCCTTTGCCAAACAGACAGCGAACGATGCATCCAAACGGCATTTGATGGTTCCGAAAATGTTGGTAACCAAAAATACTTCTGTATCACACTGCCAGAATGGCAATGCATGGCTGATCGCATATGAAAGATCCTCACTTGGACGCATTCAAAGGACAGGGGTTTTCCCTTATTTTAGAATCAGATCAACCCTACGGACGCTCGAACTATGGAATTTCGAGACAAAAACATCCGCAATTCTTGACCCTGATATCGAAATGAAAAACATTGGACATGTGAAGCTCAATCCATCCGGGACTCATTTCAGTTTCACCTGTCAGGGGCAAATCTGGGTAGCTAAAATTTCAGATTTTCTGGAATAACCATCTGCAATGCAATTATTTCAATCATTGAGGTTCGCTGAGAACCTGAATGACCGATGCCACAAAAACACAAATAACGGTATTCACTCCAAACTGGATTTTTCATACTTCCTGACTCGCCTGTGTGATAAAATTCGCAGAGATGGTTGATTTTGGTCAGGAAGCTAGACGCGCAAAAGACGAACACGTATGGTTGAAGGCTCTGGCACCTGTGCATAATAATGGAAACGTAAAAACACTGAGGAATGTTTTCGATGGATTTCACACCGATGTCGGTTATTTTGAAAAGGTCTTTGTCTACATTTTGCTGCCAGTCTTTAAGCAGTTGCATGAGATTCATGGATTTGTCTCCTTACCTGAAAAATCAAGGTTGGCAAATCACAACGCCGGCCATCAACAAACCCGACTTATCAAAAACGATGACCTTACCCAGCATTTCATAAGGAAGACCACCGATAGTGGTATGAGAATAGATTTGGAAAGAGGAACAATCCGACGAGCAAGAGGGATTTGGTTTCGAAAGTGAACAACAAAAATAATAAATCAACGCATTCATCCATGCAGCCATGGAGTCACTGGAAAGACACTTCATGGTGGAAGGAAATGGTGCATTCTTCAGGCCAACGGCCCTTTATCCGATGGACACCTGCGCCATCGTCAAGCTGGCCTTTCATGGCTGCCTGTTTCAAAACTGCACATCCGAAGAGTCCATTGGTTGTCATTACTCCCGGATTGAAACTCCAGGAATCCATGCATCAGGATCTGACAACCTGGTTGCAATGGTTCAGTAATCAAGAAAACCTGTCGTCTTTCTCACAGCCTTATTTTTACCCAGCGTGGGAACATCTACCACATGAAGCCAAACTTCCTCATGCGGATGTAATCAGCGAGCGTTTGGAAACATTGATGGCTCTTTTACGATGGCAATCAGATCCTGAAAACCAACCAGCACCTGTCATTGTCACCACCATCCAGGCATTGATGCAACGCACCTTCGAACCAGATGATCTTCAAGGACGCACACGAACATTAAAGGTTGGAGATATAGTCGACCCTCTGGATCTGGTCGAATGGCTGGAAGATCAAGCGTATGAGCCGGAAGCCAAGGTCACTCAGAAAGGCGAGATAGCTCTCAGGGGCGGCATCCTGGATGTGTTCCCCCTAAGCAGTCCCTGGCCGGTACGTCTTGAATTTTTTGGTGATGAACTGGAGTCCATCCGCTATTTTCAACCCGAATCTCAACTTACACGAGATCGTGTTGAAAAGATCGAACTCACCCCTGGCGGAGAGCTCGGTATCATCAAGCAACAAATCGAGAAGAATGAGAAAGCAGGCACCAGTAAGCTTGTCCCCTTTTCAAATATCCTCGACTATCTCCCTCAAGATGCGTGCATTCTGGATACAGAGCCATTGGCTCTTCAAGAGGCAGCAGAGCATTACATGGAGCAAATACCTGAGGATGATCCCTATTTCATGGATTGGTATGGGTTGCTTAAGCGTTTGAATGATGGCGGTTTTAAGCGTGCCGAATTAAAGGAAGCTGATCAGGGCGACAGGTTCATTGAAGATTCCCCTGAACCTCTGTCGATGGATCAGGGAATGGAGCTACATCCAGATCTAGAATCCATGGAACTATACCGTCCATTGGGAGATCGACGTCCAGAGGCTCATATCGCAGAAAAACAACGTCAGGATTTCCTCAACCAAATGCATCGTTGGTTGCGAAAGGGATATCAGGTTCTGGTGATTTGTAACAACGAAGGCGAGAGCCAGCGCTTTCAGGAAATCTGGAATGAGTCAGGGTTCAACAGCGACTCTGCTCAGTCAAAAAACCTTCACCTGCTCACGGGTAGCCTTAGTCGAGGTTTTGTTGCCGACTCACTTGGATGCGCGATTGTCACTGATGCTGAAATTTTTGGGCGCTACAAAGTACAGCGCCCTCGCCGCCTCAAATCACCCCACGCGGCAGCAGCGAAATCTATACTGCAAATCGATTTTGCAGATCTCGAAGAGGGAGATTACGTTGTACATTTACAGCATGGTATTGGGCGTTATGTGGGGCTGAGGCGTTTACCTCCGGTGGGTTCGCAATCTGAGGATGATGAGAAGGGTCCCGAATATCTGGTGATTGAGTATGCTGCCAAAGACTACGGAGACGAACCTCCCAAACTTTACGTTGCTGTCAGTGAGGCTCACCTCGTCAGCAAATATATTGGGGCCAATAAAGGCAGACCTCAATTAAACACGTTGGGGGGTCGTCGTTGGCAAAAAGCAAAGGCTCAGGCTGAAAAATCCATTCGGGATCTTGCGGGAGATTTACTTCAAATACAGGCAGCACGCGCAAGCGAAACCGGACATTCATTTGGGGAAGACACACCATGGCAGAGAGAGTTCGAAAGTGCGTTTCTTTATGAGGAAACCGACGATCAAGTCCGAGCCATCGATGCCTCCAAACAAGACATGGAGCGAGCCAAACCCATGGATCGATTGATCTGCGGCGATGTCGGCTTTGGAAAAACAGAGGTAGCCATTCGCACAGCATTTAAAGCCGTGATGGGCGGACGCCAGGTAGCCATCCTGGTTCCAACTACAGTACTTGCTCAACAGCATTACAATACGTTTGCTGATCGCATGGCAGATTACCCGGTATGCGTGGAGTTGCTGTCCAGATTTCAAAAACCTAAGCAAAGTCGTCAAATTATTCAGGATCTGGCCACAGGGTCGGTCGACATCATCATCGGCACTCACAAACTCATTCAAAAGGACGTTACCTTCAAAGATCTGGGCTTGGTGGTCATTGATGAAGAGCAGCGTTTTGGTGTCGCACAAAAGGAGAAATTCAAATTAATGCGCAAAATGGTCGATGTCCTGACCCTGAGTGCAACGCCGATTCCGCGCACACTGCATCTCGCATTAATGGGAGCTCGTGACATGAGTACGATTGAGACGCCCCCGCAGGATCGCTTACCCGTCGAGACCATAGTGATTCCTTTTGATGAGGATGCCATCAAGAATGCTTTACGCAGAGAGCTGAATCGTCAGGGGCAGGTTTTTTTCCTTCACAATCGAGTGGGCACCATCAACGTCATGGCTCAGAAAATTCAGACTCTGGTTCCGGATGCGCGCGTTGTGGTGGGGCATGGGCAGATGGAAGCAAAGGAACTCGAAGGCGTAATGCGTACCTTCATCAATGGAGAAGCTGACGTATTGGTATCCACAACGATCATCGAAAGTGGCATCGATATCCCCAACGCCAACACCATCATCATTGATCGAGCAGATCGTTTTGGGCTCAGTGAACTTTACCAGTTACGCGGCCGAGTGGGACGGTACAAACACCAGGCCTATGCCTACCTGTTGCTTCCGCGGCATGCGGGTGTCCTGACGGATGCGCGCAAACGATTGAGTGCAATGAAGCAGTACTCCAAATTAGGCAGCGGATTCAAAATTGCGATGCGTGACCTTGAAATCCGGGGAGCTGGCAATCTCCTGGGATCTCAGCAAAGCGGTCATATTACCGCCATTGGCTTCGATCTTTACTGTCAACTTCTCAAGCAAAGCATCTGCGCATTGCGCGGCGAAAAAATCCCTCCGCGTGTGGATGTAAAAGTCGACATGGATTTCCTTTTGACGAACCCAGGAGAAACGACCGAAGCACAAACTAAAGAAAACAAAAAGTCATCAAGGCGCCGAGGGAAAGAAAGTTTGGAAATTTCCATACCACGCGAAACGGCGGTTTACATAGAAACCACCGACGTCAGTGAAGCCCCCGCAGAAAAAGTCATTGCGGTCGTCAAGGAACCATCCTACCTGCCATTGGATTACGTGACAGAACCTCAGCAGCGTATTGAAATATATCGTAAGATAGCTGAGATCAATGATACCGAGTCCCTTCAATCGCTTGTAAA
>Ga0233432_10000300_pt1 | contig 46864 bp, 47 predicted proteins | sample SI_122_August201_6_FD_179870 | JGI IMG/M metagenome (GOLD analysis project Ga0233432, IMG submission 179870) | Seawater microbial communities from Saanich Inlet, British Columbia, Canada - SI_122_August2016_10_MG | ecosystem: Environmental > Aquatic > Marine > Inlet | place: Canada: British... | reverse complement strand
CGCAACGTTGTTCGAAGCGCTCCAACTCATCGACAAGTACGACGTGCGCGTCCTACCGGTGACCGACGAGAATAAGCAGCTCAAAGGTTACTTATCCATCTTTCAGATGGGCGACTATTTCATTCCGAAGTTTCAACAACCTCGCGCTATGCGTCAGGTCCATACGAGTATCAACGATGTGGTCACAACTCTCAAGGCAGACGTCATATTCGTACGCGATGAAGACAGCCTCGAGGACATGTACGTCAAAATAGGCGCGATGGATATTCGATCATTCGGAAAATTCACCGGTTCGGACGCAATTCCTTCCAACGAAACGATCATCATCGTCGGCGATCGCTGGGACATTCAGCAACGCTCCATTCAAATAGGGGTTCGTCTACTTGTGATCACAGGTAGCCTCGGGGTCGACCAAGAGGTCATTGATCTTGCTCGCGAAAAAGGCGTATCGCTAATCATCAGCCCCTACGACTCGGCTACAACCGCATGGACAATTCGAACGGCTTCGCGTATCTCCAAACTCGTCGAATCGAATAGCGTTGTGTTCGGCCCAGATCAACGCCTCGATCAAGTCAGTCGACGTATCGCCAATTCGAATGCCCAAGCATTTATGGTCACCGGCGAAGGCGACCGCCTCATCGGTCTTTTCACGAAAACCGACGTTCTCAAACCAAACAAAACGAATCTTATCCTCGTTGACCATAACGAGATGAGCCAAGCGGTTCCCGGCGCCAGCGATGTCAATATCAAGGAAGTGATCGATCATCACCGCCTAGGCATCAACACCGCTCAGCCAATCCGATTCATCAACGATCCCGTTGGCTCCACTTGCACCATCATCGCTCAGCTATTCCGGCAGAGCAACATCGAGCCCAATCCCGAGATCGCAGGTATAATGATGTCTGGAATTATCTCCGATACGCTCAACCTTACCGGACCGACCGCCACAGACCAAGATACCGAAGTCATCTCTTGGCTCGAGAAAATCGCTGGAATTCAATCCAGCGAACTAGCGATGGAGATTTTCAATAGCGGCTCCATCATACTTTCAATGGTCGCTGAAGAAGTCATCTGCTCAGACCAGAAGTTCTACGAAGAAAATGATTTCCGCTTCTCCGTTGCCCAAATCGAAGAACTTGGGTTTCGCAATTTCTGGGATCACTCCGAAGAACTTTCAGAAGCTCTCGAGAACTTCGTAGCAAGAGAAAATCTGGATTTCGCCTGCGTTCTCATAACCGACATCAATCACCACAACTCGCTTTTACTCGCCAAAGGAGACGACGAATTTATCAACAACATCTCCTACCCCTCTATCCAAAAGGGCCTCATCTACGACCTTAAAGGCATTGTTAGTCGCAAAAAACAGTTGATTCCATTCATAACGGCCACCCTCAAAGGCGGTCCCAGAGTGAATTAACGATCTGAAAGTTGTTACTACCTTGGGGATGGTTCGGCAAGAACCAGATCCGCAACGACCGCTTGGCCGTTCACCAACAACTCCGCTCTAAATTGTCTCGCTACATCAATGGTTGAAATACGGAGCTCATCGCCGCTAAACACGGTTGGAATCGTCAGCATCGAATCATAACCTAGATTGGCTATCGCATTCTTAAAACCGCCTCCAAAGATATTCGTTAACTCGCCACATACGTCTGACACCATATCTCCGCCCAATTCGCTCGATTCAAGACCGGTGATTTTCACTGCCGCATCAGCAACGAAGTCAGTTTTCATATAAAGGTAGACCAATCCGTTGATCGCTCCTACAAAGCCAACCGACCCAATATGAATCGCCGCCACAGAATCGCCGCCAAGTTCCTTTTGCCACACTTCCCCTAATATTCTCGTAGCGCTGACTTTCGCAATCGTAACTCAGCATCGTTCTGAAAACACTCGAAAGTGAATTAGCGACAGCGGTTTGCAAACCTTCGATTGGAATATTGAGGACGCTCATTAGTTTATTTACGATAATAACTAAATCATCTACAACCTCGAAATGTTAAGCTCGATTCTAGCATGATTTCAACGAATTGCATCACCAGTCTTGCAAATCGCCGCAATTGTGAACGCCATTCCCGAGTTTGTTTTACTAATAATTGAAACGTCCCAAAACCAACCTTCAAACTCGAACTTCACCGATCCAAACCGACTACTTACAAATGGAAACCAGCTTTTACGAAACGAATAAAGCCGTAAGCGAGTATCTGCTCTTTCACTACGGAAAACCAGATGATATCTTCCTCAATGGGGTCGGCTCTACCGAAGCGCTCGATTTTCCTTCGCGTTGCGGAGAGCTTCACCAGGGATTCAAACTTAATCGCAGTCGTGCCCTCGATCTCGGTTGTGCCGTAGGCGGCGCCGCTTTCGCCATGAGCCAATCATTCGAAGAAGTTGTCGGCATCGATTTTTCCCACGCCCTCATCGAATCTGCTCAACGAATGGCAAGCGAAAGCGAAATCGCTATTCCTATTGCCGTCGAAGGCGAACTCACTCGTGACATTCCGGTCTCCTTGCCACCTAAAACGCAACCTGATCGAGTCCATTTCGAGCAAGGCGATGCAATGAATCTCGCCCCCCAGCTCGGCCGCTTCGATTTCATCCTAATGGCCAACCTCATCGACCGGCTCCCCGATCCAGCTTCGTGCCTTTCACGCATTCACGATTCTGTGAGCAAAAACGGTATCATTGCCATCACATCACCCTACACCTGGTTGGAAGAATACACACCCAAAGAGAATTGGTTAGGAGGCTACCTCCGTGACGGCTATCCCATCCGAACCCAAGATACGCTCGTCGAACTACTTGATAACCGATTCGAACTCCTTGATTCTCGTAATCTCCCTTTCCTAATCCGCGAACACGAACGCAAAAATCAGTATTCGATCGCCCAAGCCACCATTTGGAGAAAACGCTAGCCGCTTCATGACAGCCCATCCACGCATACTCGTCCTTCGAATAGGCACCTTCTTGCTCGGCCTCGCGTCACTCGTCTTTTCCGGCTGCAATTCTAGCCGCGACCCCAACACTCTCGTAGTAGGAATGGAGCTTTCCTACCCTCCATTCGAAATGACCGACGAGCATAACGTTCCGGTAGGCGTCAGTGTCGAGATAGCCAAAGCCCTAGCGGCCGATTTAGGCAAAGAGCTCAAAATCGAAAATATCCCTTTCGCCGGACTCATCCCCGCGCTCCGAACCAACAAAATCGACCTCGTCATTTCATCTATGACGCGGACCGTAGAACGCGCTCAATCCATCGATTTCTCAGCCCCCTACCTCACCACTGGATTATGTCTCCTCGTATCGAAAGAGACCTCTATATCGACCATCGCCGACCTCGATAAAGCAGGCATCCGAATCGCTGTAAAACAAGGCACTACCGGACACATTTACGCTACCAATCACATTCGCAACGCCCGCGTGCTACCCTTCGAAAAGGAAACTGCTGCGACCCTCGAAGTCTCCCAAGGAAAAGCCGACGCCTTCATTTACGACCAAATGTCGACTTACATGAATTGGAAGAAACACCCCGAAACAACACGCCCACTACTAACCCCGTTCACCCAAGAATCCTGGGCTATCGGCCTCGAAAAAGGCAACGACGAGCTACGCACCGAAATCAATCAATTCCTCAAGAACTATAAAGCCGACGGTGGATTCGAACGCTTGGGCGACCAATTTCTTTCCGAGCAAAAACACGCATTCGGAAAACTCGGATTTCCATTTTTCTTCTAGTGACCCCTCACTCCCTACTATTCGACTCCGACAGCGATTGCAAATCGCCATCGATCCAAGCCCGAGTCACCAGCTTCGCGATCGCCCTACTCGCACTTTCCGTCGTCTTATTCGCAGCATTCTACGTTCTCCAATATCAATGGAACTGGTCATCGGTATTTCGATACAAAGCAAAATTCCTGCAAGGCTGGTTAGCAACACTCGGAATCTCTAGCATTTCCCTTATTTTCAGCTTCCTCGTCGGAACCATTGCCACCGTCTGCTACAGAAGCCGATTCCTACCTCTCAAATATCTGGCGAACCTGTACGTTGAGCTCATTCGCGGCACACCGCTTCTCGTACAAATTTACCTATTTTTCTACGTAATCGCAAACGCAGCCGACATCCAAAACCGGTACTTAGTCGGCGTGCTCATTATGGCGATTTTCAGTGGAGCCTACATATCGGAAATCTTCCGTGCGGGGATTGAGGGTGTCGGACGCTCGCAATTGCTATCAGCAAAAGCCATCGGTTTTTCTGAGTATCAAACATTTCGTTACGTTATTGCTCCTCAAGCGCTCCGCAGTAGCCTTCCCGCACTCGCCGGCCAAACTGCCAATTTAATAAAAGATTCCTCGCTTCTTTCTATCATCGCCATCAGCGAGTTCACCCTTAATGCCCAAGAAGTAAATGCCTTCACCTATAGCTCATTCGAAAGCTTCTTCCCACTCGCCCTAGGCTACTTAGCCCTCACTTTGCCGATCATGAGACTCTCCAGAATTCTCGAAAAACGTCTCCGATTCGACACATGAACCTCCGCTTCGAAAACGTCACCATGCGATATGGCCAACAAAGTGCACTCGACGATTTCTCATTGTCGGTCGACAAAGTGCGGTGCGTTGCCCTCATTGGACCTTCTGGAGGCGGAAAATCCACAACATTGAGATTGTTAGCAGGATTGGAAATTCCCAGTTCCGGCAGTATCCAAATCAACGGTACGGAAATCGGATCGAGCGAACCTCAAAGACTGGCCTATCGTAAGCGCATCGGAGTTGTTTTCCAAGCGTTCAATCTTTTTCCCCATTTCGACGCTCTAACCAATGTCGCTCTTCCACTTGAAAAAGTTCATGGATACAGCCTAAGCGCATCCATCGAAAAAGCGGAAAGCATCCTCGACCAATTCCAGCTTTCCGAACATCGATTCAAAAAACCCGCCGAACTCTCGGGCGGCCAAAACCAACGCGTCGCCATCGCCCGAGCGCTCGCGCCTGACCCAGACACTATTTTCCTCGACGAACCAACTTCCGCTCTGGATCCAGAAATGACTGCCGAAGTTCTTGATGCTATCGAAAAGCTAATCGAAGCCCAAAAGGACCTCGTAATTGCCACGCACCAAATGGGGTTAGCGAGGCACGCAGCTGACCAAATTGCCATTATCGCTGAAGGTAAACTCGTCGAAACCGGCCCTGCAGCTCAAGTAATAGAAAATCCCCAATCCCCCCGCTCCCAGAAGTTCCTAGGCGCTTGTCTGAATTTCTAAGCGAGCTTCTTCGGAACAGCTTCAGCCCAAGCTACATTCGCTCGAAAACCAAAACGCTCCGATTGGCAGCGCTGGCAACAAAATCCACTCGTCGAAACCCAGCTTCTTTAGCCGAATCCGTTATTTCCTTTTCCGAGTAGCAACGGCCCTGAGTCACGTGCATCAGCAGCACTGAATACTCTGCTGTATGCAGCGGTCCCGTTTTTTCCGCATTCAAAAACATATCGTGTACGAGCAGTAAACCTCCCATCTCCAAGGCTTCCGCAGACTTCTCGAGTAGCCGCTTCACTAGGTCGATGTCCCAGTCATGTAGCACATTCGAAAATAGATGTACGTCGTACTCTTTTGGCAACGGGGCCTCGAGCATATCCATTGCAAACGTATCCACGCGACCCGTAAACCCTCGATCGGCAATCGCCTTCGCCGCAATTGCATCTACCGGTTCCTTATCCAGCACCGTCGCCTCCAAACCCGGAAAATGTGTCGCGAGCGAACAGGCGTACACCCCCGAACCTCCCGCGATATCGAGCAAACGCTTTCGACCAGACAAATCCAACCGCTTCGCCATTGCCTGAGCGAGCAATAGCCCACGGCAATCCATCATCGCCGTAAACTCCTTCGCAAAAGTTTCGGTCTCCATGGCTTTGTGCCAGTCATCCTCATTATCGCGACTAGCGAAATTCGCCGGTTCGCCTGTCTTCAAAAGCTCCAATAAATCCTTAGCTATCGGGCGATCCTCGATTACTGGGAAATACGGCCCGATGAACCACGGCGAATTTTCTACTAAATGCTCTTTTGCTTTCTCCGTAATCGATAAACAATTGCCTTCTCGTTGCACCCAACCACTAGCGACAAAGTAAGTCGTCATGACATCAACCGGTCTGTATTTGAATCCGAAATACTCGCAAATCGATTCCACGCTTTGCGCCCCCCGCGAAAGCCAAGTGAAGAAGTCCAAGCCTTTTAAGGCCGCTATTAGCATATCCGTGCCATAAATCGCATCGCGGTGACGGTATATGTCAGTCGGATCAGACAGGGGAGCAACGGTAAGATCGGTCATACGAACAGCCAAGCCATAGAATAATTCCAAAGCAATGTCCAAATCGGCCTAGCATAACAGCTACATCCAAGCCCGGCCTACCACTAAGGTCAGCGGCATCTTAACCATCCGCTTCTCCTCCGGGTCGCCCTAGGCCTCGCCAATTAGCTTAGCCGCATCCTTCCACCAGGCCTCCCCGTGTTCCTTAAGGCAGCGATCCGAAACCGACCAGGTACTCTTGTAATCGAGATACTGATTCAAACCCGAAAGGTTCTCTATCTCGAACTCAGGAGTTTCCAAACGATCGAATGGAAATTCGATCGAACGATAGCCGTCCCACGCCAATCGATTGTGAGCTGACCAATACGGCTCAATGAAATCGCGTATCGACGATTTAGTGACTGCATCGACACTTGGATTCACTTCATGCCAAGAATAGCAATAGCTGGCAAACACTCCCTTAGGCTTCAACGCTCGCCCGACTTCCGGCCAAAAACGATCTAGATCAAACCAATGCAATGCCTAGGCAACACTCACCAAATCGAAGGAATTCGCCTGGAAAACCCGAGACTCCGCCGCTTTAACCGTAATCGTTTATCCTCAAAAGCCTGCTCAATCTGACCAGCGCTAAGATCGGTCGCTTCGACCTCACCGAAATGTCGAGCCAATCCGAGTGCAGCCTGACCATTACCCGTCGCACAGCCCCACGCACGCTCCTGGTTATCAGTCAAACTGGCTAGGTAATTGAACAAAGCTGTTGGGTAATGAGGGTGCGACGCGGCGTAGCGAATCGATCGAATAATTGGCCAGTTTCCATAGTACGTCCCACTAATAGACAAGCCGCCAAGCTTACAAGCTCTTCAATTCCGCTATGACAGAATACGCTGCCAATGCCCAACATCGATCCATTGATCGAATTTCCGGCCGACTTCCTTGAAATGCGCCACTTTCTCCATCCCAAAACGTTCGTGCAACGCCACGCTGCCCGGATTCGGTAAGGCAATCCCTGCAATGATCGCGTGAATTTCCTTTTTTTCCAAAATGGCAAACAACGCCTCATACAAGCGACTTCCGATTCGCTTCCCCTCGAAACCGTTCTCTACGTAAACGGAAATTTCGACCGTATGCCGATAAGCAGCTCTGCCATGATAAGAACCCGCGTAAGCAAATCCGCGAATGGACCCTTCAAGTTCGTAAATCAACCAAGGAAAGGACTCGATCGTCTTGCGAATGCGATCTTCAACATCCGCAGTCTCCAATTGAACTTTTTCGAACGTGATCGTAGAAGCAGCTATGTAATGATTGTAAATCTGAGCAACTGATTCCGCATCCACCAAAGCAGCAGGCCTAATTTCGAAACCTTCCATCCGAACAATTCGATTCTACAGCTACCCTCGAGGAGGTAAGAAACTAGCCTGGGAAACTTTGCCAAGGCTGGCAGGCGACAAAATCGTTCGTTTTCCTGAAACAGTATCGAGTAAAACAATACGCTCCGTAGCGCCATTACGCAACGTGTAGAGCATGTGACGTCCGTCGTTTAACCAACAAGGCTGAAGCGCGTGACCGCTTTCGTTGGTTAGCGTCGCGCTCTTACGCTGACTGAAGCTATAATCTGCGATCTGGAATCCATTTCCTCGGGCAATCGTGAATGCGATCTGGTCCGGGTTCTTAGGGTTCCAATCCGGCTCCATACAGGCGCCGCTGATATTCGTTGGTATACGATTGTAACTTCCACCTGTTGCTGAACCGCGATACAATTGATTGCCTCCACTCGAATCGGATACGAACACGATTTCGCGACCATTAGGCGACCAGCAAGGAGCTGATTCCAGATGCCTTGACTTCACAATCGCAGACAACGCTTTGGCCTGGCTGTTTCCTACGTAAATATCAGCATTTCCCCTCCCAGTCAGCACCATCGCCATACGCGAACCGTCCGGACTGTATCGGGCGCTCGTATTGGTACCCTGCAAACTCACAATCGCCTCGGAACGCTGGCCTCGCAAATCGATGCGGCGAATATTAGGGAATCCGGAATAATAGCTCGTATACACGATGTAGTTACCATCAGGAGACCAACGAGGGCGTATGGCTTCAACATTGTGATTGGTTAATTTTACCCCTTCGCCAAACAAGAAGTCGCGCCAATAGATTTCCATGGAACGACCAACCTCGCCAACGTAAGCGATCTTTCCGCCGAAAAACCCTTCCAATCCGCTCGTCTTACGGATCGCCATATCGACGGCCTTCAAAATCGAATTGCGAGTCGAGGTCCCTTGCGCGTTTGCACTGTGCAACTGCTGCTCCGGAACGCCTGAAGTGATCCGAAGCGCGGAGTGCGAACTACCGATAGGATCAATCTGAATCGCAAACGAAGCCTCCTGCATCGAGTTCACCAAGCGATACTTGCCATGAGCTGAAAACGCTAGCTTCAAAATATTGAGAGCATTACTATCCCGCGACCGAACCACGACTGGGATCGTTTCACGCGTTCCCTTGATATAGCCGGGCCCAATATCTCGCTGAGCGACAGCAGGGACGGCCAAGCTCGAAACGAGCGTCACAGTGGTAAAAAAAGTAAGAAAGTATTTTGTAAGAATATTCATTCGCAATAAGCCTGGACTTGACAGAGACTCGAATGTTTTAGGTTTCTAGTAACCTCTTAATTTTTAATGCTCTCGCACTCTCGCGTGCAAGCGTCTTCAGAAGAAATTCGAATAAAGATCAAACCAACAACCAGCCGTGAGCCAAGAAGCGATCAAAAACGCGTTAGCGACAGTTAAATATCCTGGATTCAGCCGGGACATCGTATCCTTTGGACTAGTACGGTCCATTGATTTTAACGATGGGAAAGCAGTTATCGGTATTTCCGTCACCTCCAACGACCACAGTGTCGCCGCCCAAATCCGAGACGACATTGAAGCCACTCTCACGGAGTTGCCGGAAGTCAGCTCGACTGAGATAAATGTCTCCATAAATCCGGCCAAGAAAGCCGAGGCTCCCGGAACGCAGGCAACTCCTACAGGAATCCCAGGCGTCAAGCACGTCATCGCCGTCGCAAGCGGCAAAGGCGGCGTCGGCAAATCGACGTTTTCCTCCAACCTAGCCTGCGCGATTTCCAATCTAATCGCTTCCGAGGGTAAACGAGTCGGCCTGCTCGACTGCGACATCTATGGCCCTTCCATTCCTCTCATGATGGGCGTCGGCGGACGACCTGAAATCGAAGACGAATCCATTATCCCTATCGAAAGCCACGGCATTAAGATCATGTCCATGGGTTTCCTCGTAGACGACGACACACCTGTCGTCTGGCGCGGACCGATGATCCAAAAAACGATCAGCCAATTCATCAACAACGTGAAATGGGGCGACCTCGAGATCATCGTAGTCGATCTGCCGCCTGGAACTGGCGATGCCCAACTCTCTCTCGTGCAGACCATTCCGCTCAGAGGAGCTATCATAGTCACCACGCCCCAACTCGCCGCAACTCAAGTGGCCAAGCGCGGAGCGCGGATGCTGGAAAAGACCAACGTTCCTATCCTAGGAGTTGCTGAAAACATGAGTTACCTGGAAAGCCCAGACGGCTCCAAATCTTACATTTTCGGCGAGGGCGGAGGACAGCAAACCGCGTCAGACCTTGGCGTCGAATTACTCGGTCAAATCCCTCTCGATCCAAGCATTCGCGAAGCAGGCGACAAGGGCACTCCCATTACAGTGGCGAATCCTGAATCGGCGTCCGCAGTAGCCTTCGAAGCTATTGCCCGAACCGTCGTAGGCCTTTTGTAGGCAGCGAGACGGAACCGGCACCCAAACGCATTGTCGTATTAAAAATGGCTAATATGTTTAATTATTTGCACCAAAGTTTGCATAATAAGGTTGGCACGAGATCGCCTACTAGTAATGTTTAACTCAATAAAGCGTACCTTGATGGTACAGCGAATAGGTAATCTTAGCAGATCCGTAATTCTTGCCTTAAAAAAAGGCGAAAGATTAGAATGAGGATAAGGTTTACGAGATGCAGATCATAATAGAGAAAACCGGAAAAAAGAATGATTGCTATGGCAACTAACGATTCCCAAACCGACGACCAACATGCATTTGTCAAGCGCTCGAGCCTCTACCAAGAATTTCTAGCCGAAAGAGATGAAATCCTGCGACATAAATGGCTAGAATCAGAACGACTAGGCAAGGATATCGGATTCGAAAAAGCCTTGCTAGACTGGATTCGGAAACACCGGGATGACTGGCGTTCGAGCCGTCCCAACGGCACTCCCAAGGAATCCTCGGAAACTCCGTCAACCTAGAAGTCTTATATTGCTCGATTCTGTCACAGATGTTTGCCTCGGTTAGAAAACAAAAAAGCGACCCTCTTGCGAGTGTCGCTTTTTCAACAAATTCTCTCCGGAGTCTATTTGATCTCGCGGTGAAGCGTGTGACGTCTCAGGTGACGGTTGTACTTCTTTTTTTCGACGCGTTCTGTTTGCGTCCTCTTATTGCGGGAAGAGAGGTAACGGGAAACCGGCTTTCCTTCCGCTTTCGCCTCTGTACATTCTAAAGTAATTACTTCGCGTGCCATAGTTCGTTAAATTTAAGAAGGCAGCAACCTCTCAGCTTTTTTTCAAAAAGCAACCGAAATATTACGCGTCCATAGGCTTTTCCATAAGAGGAAGCCCAATACCGTTTCGAAACACTGTGACTTGTCCCGTACTCGAGGATACAGCGATTGCCAAACACTCCGTCGCCAAGGAAATGGCCGCGCCTGCAGCGTGACGAGCCCCGAAGCCACTCGGCAGGGAATGATAGTAATCAGGAGCATGGATCAAGCTCCCTGCCGAAACTAACACGCCATCGCCTCTTACCACAAATGCCCCATCAAGACCGGAGTACTCCTTTACCGTCTCGTCCATAAATGGGCTGAGCACATTACGATCTTCTTCCTTGTAGCCGTAAAATGGGTTTAGCACGAGTGGCTTGGTCAATTCCTCTACTCTTTTAGTAGCTCCCAGCACAAACAAGGTACCAACCGGCCTTCCCTCGCGTCCCTCTACCGAAAGCTCCATCGCGATGCCGATCACCCTCTCGAGTACTTCAGGGGAAACATCGCCGGGCAGAAAGTCATCCTGCTCCGCGAGCAAAGCCCGAAATTCATTACGCAAATCAATCACAACAACCGTATCGAATTGATCGCTCCCAGGAATACCTCCTATACAACAGATCTTTTCGTTTGTAGAAAAAACTCCCCGCGTAATCCCCACCAAAAATGCTGATCGAGCTTGCGCTAGACGACCTTTCGAAAACGAACGTACCTGAATAATATTATCGAAGGGGGAATCATCGAAATCACCTTCTTTGGCCCGCCTCGTAACCAGAGCGGTCTTAAAATCCTTAAACCCCAATGGCGGCGCAACGGCGCTCGAAGCCAGTGTATCCCCAAATACGGCAATCGAATCGCAACCAGCTCCTTTGGCAATGCGCATACCCTGATTGAAAATTAGCTTATTGATCGAATTTTCCTGATTTTTGACGCCGCTAGTCAGAATACCGCCAAACCCCTGAGACAGGCGTTCGTACAGAATATCGGTATCCGGCGATTCAATCAGGCCTTCGATAAACCCTTGATCCTTCACTAAACGAGCCACTGCCGCTAAGACGTTCAGATAATTCTTGGTGTTTTCTCCAGCGAGCATGAGAAGGATCAAGTGAACTTTCTCCTCCTTCTTCGGTCCCTCGTAACGAATGCCTTCTTTACTACGGCCGATCGCGAATACGTAACGACGCTTCATCTTCACCCTCAAGTGAGGCAACGCCACCCCATGCCCCAGATAGGTGGTCATGGTATTCTCCCGTTTGAGGAGGCCCGTCAGCAGGCTCTTTTTCCGCCCAAGCTCCTTGAAGCTGGCGGAAGACGCTTTCAGTAACTCCTTCAGGCAGCCCTCTAAAGAATCGCTTTCGAGTTCAAGTACGCGTTTGCGTGAAAAATATCTATCTATTCGCATTTATGCGGCCAGGACGTCTCTGTTTATTTCTCCCAATCGAGGCCGCCTTTCTTCAATTCATAGACGAGCCCTACGACAAGTACGCCAAGGAAAAATAGAATTGGTCCAAGTATTGGCAAACCGTCAGCGAGAAAATCACGATAGATCATCGCCCAGGGAATCAAAAACAGCACTTCGATATCGAAAAGAATAAAGAGCATCGCCGTCACGTAGAATTTGACTGAAAAGCGCGTGCTCGTCTTCCCATCCGATTTTACACCACATTCGTAGGGCGAATTTTTGATGCTACCCTGCGATCCTCGTTGGCCTAGAAAATGGCTCGCAACGAGAATGACCGCGGCTAGTCCGGCGGCGAATGCGATCTGAACAAGTACTGGTGCGAAATCGGAGACCTCCATGTGACTAAAACTCTCCCAAATTGCCTCTCAACTTCAAGGCAAATAAGCACTTAGAGTGCGGAATAAGGCAGTTTCTTTGACTATGCAGAGATACTGCCGCTTTCAAACGGACGAGTTCTCGGGCTAACCAGATCTCGCGAGACAAAAAAAGCGAGCCTCATAGAGGCTCGCCTTGAAAGTATTGATTCGAAGAATACAGGCTACTTGGTCGCTTGGTCGAGGATATCGCCCAAGTTCATAAGATCGCCACCGTCCTTCATCGTATCGTAGGTTTGAGTCTCCGCTGCCAACTGTTCTTCATCGTAGCTAGCTGCCTTGATACTCAAGCCGATGCGACGTTCTTCACGATCGATCTTAATAACCCGAGCAGTCACTTCGTCTTCCAAATTGACCACGTCCTTGATCTTCTCGATACGCTCTTCGCTGATCTGGCTGATGTGGACCAAACCATCGATATGATCCTGAAGTTCGACGAATGCGCCGAACGAAGTTATCTTCGAGACGACTCCAGTAACCACATCGCCGATACGGAAACGACTGTCGATATCCGACCAGGGATCGTTCGCGAGTTGCTTCATACCAAGAGAGATACGTTGGCTCGATGTATCCACGTCGAGTACGAGCGCGTCGATCTCATCATTCTTCTTGAGCACTTCGCTCGGATGGTTGATCTTGCGAGTCCAAGACATGTCGGAAACGTGAACCATACCGTCGATGCCTTCCTCCAATTCGACGAATGCGCCGTAGGTCGTGATGTTGCGCACCTTGCCGTGAACGTGAGCCCCGACTGGGTAATTATGAACCACCATATCCCATGGATTCGGATCAAGCTGGCGAATACCTAGAGAGATCTTCTCTTCGTCCTTTTGGATTCCGAGAACAACTGCTTCAACGTCGTCACCGACCTTAAGCAACTCGCTTGGCTTGGTGATACGCTTCGTCCAGGACATTTCCGTCACGTGAACCAAACCTTCTACACCTTCTTCGATTTCGATGAATGCGCCGTAAGGAACCAGGTTAACAACCTTGCCCGCCACGCGAGCTCCAACTGGGTACTTGTTTTCGATGCTTTCCCAAGGATTTGACTTAGTCTGCTTCAGGCCGAGGGATACACGTTCCTTCTCTCGATTGATCTCGATGATCATTACATCGATTTCTTCGCCCTGCTTCAGCATCTCGCTCGGATGCGAAATACGCCCCCAGCTCATGTCCGTAATATGGAGCAATCCGTCCATTCCGTCGAGGTCGATGAACGCGCCGAAATCGGTGATATTCTTGACCACGCCCTTAACGACATCGCCTGGCTTGATCTTGTCGAGAAGATCGCGACGCTTAGAAGTGCGCTGCTCTTCAATCAGCTCGCGGCGCGAAAGAACGATGTTCTTACGCTCCAAATTGATTTTGAGAACCTTGTAATCATAGGTCTGGCCCACGTATTGATCCAAGTTCTTCGGAGGCTGAATATCGATATGAGAAGCCGGCAAGAATGCATCTACTCCCATGGCGACAATCAAGCCACCCTTTACCTTCGCTTTCACGCGGCCTTGAACGATCGAACCTTCTTCACACTTAGTGATGATATTCTCCCAGTTCTTCTTCTGCTCGGCCCTGTCGAAAGAGAGAACCGGATTACCGTCCCTGTCTTCGAGCTTTTCGAGAAAGATCTCGATTTCTTCGCCGATTTGCAGGTCGCCCAAATCCGAAAATTCGGATGCGGAAATGAGACCTTCGGATTTACCACCGATATCGACAACAACTTCGATTTGGCGTATTTCAGTTACTGTGCCCTTTATAATCGAACCTTCTTTAAGTTTGTCGAAGGTCGTTGTGGCCAGAAGTTCTTCCATTATAGAACTCATAATAGGAAACACCAACTCTCCCGAGAGCGCTTCCGAAACCTCCCAGCGTTTGGTTAGTAAGCGTCGCCAAAGGCGACAGGTTTGAATTAATCGAGCTCGTCCGGAAGCATCGCGGCGGAACGAGCGGTTGAATGTGCCGCAAGGATCAGAAAACCTGACCCTAAAAGCACTAGGAGCAAGCGAAATCGACGCTTAAATCTCAATTAGCAATCCAAGCCGATTCGAGACTACGTTCGTCCCCTAATACACCACCTTGTTTAGAGGATATTCGATGATTCCCTCAGCCCCCATGTCCTTGAGTTTCGGGATAATATCACGAACATCCTTCTCGCTAAGAATCACTTCGACTGCCAACCAGCATTCGTCGCTGAGACGATTGACCGTCGGATTACGAAGCGCAGGCAAGATTTCCAGAATCTCATCCAAATTCGACTTGGGAGCATTTAGCTTCAAGCCAACTTTGTCCGCTGCCTCCAAAGCCGCTTCGAGCATCATCGCGATATTCTCGATCTTCTGGCGTTTGAATGGATCTTCCCAACTTTTCTTGTTGGCTATTAACTTGGTGTTGGTCTTGAGCAACGTATCCACGATTCTGAGGTTATTCGCTCTCAAAGAATTGCCGGTTTCGGTCAAATCCACAATGGCGTCCACCATATCCGGTACTTTCACCTCGGTTGCTCCCCATGAAAATTCTATTTCCGCTTCCACACCTTTGTCAGCCAGAAACTTACGTGTCAAATTCACTACTTCAGTCGCTACCCGCTTACCCTGTAAATCCTCTACCGTCTTGATATCAGAACCCTCAGGCACCGCGAGAACCCAATAAGAAGAACAATTGGATGCACGACTGTAGACGAGATCGCAAACCTCTACCACGTCCGAGCCGTTTTCGACCACCCAATCATACCCACATAGCCCTACATCGAAAAACCCGTGATCCACATAGCGGCTGATTTCCTGGCTTCGAACAAAACGTCCTTCCAGTTCCGAATCGTCAAAGCTCGGCTTATAAGACCGAGAACTTTTTCGGATATTCCAACCCGCTTTGGCAAAAAGGCGGATCGTCGCTTCTTCAAGGCTGCCCTTTGGCAGCCCAAACATAACGGTTTGCGTTTTCTGTGACACGCAACACCTCGAAATCAATGAGCGAAAAAGGCGCAAGCCTAATCGTTCTTGGTTTTATGGATATTTTTACATTTTTACATTTTACATTTACGAGTGCAATCGCTCTTATTGGTGACATTCATCGTAATTAATTGACCTAAATCGCCTGTAAAAGATAGCAATTTTCCGAGATTGGTAAAGAAACGAATAACGTTCTATTTACAACTCTTCCCTGCACTATTCATTTCCCCAAAACCAAAACAACGCCTATGCCAACGAAACCCAAGCCACTGGTCTTGATTGTTGAAGACGAAGCAGAGCTCGCCAACGTAATCGCCGAGCATCTCGAAGCTGCCGGAATGCAAACTCAGATTTGCAATCGTTGTGCCCTTGCGATGCGCTTTCTCAAAAATAACTTCGCGAACATCATGTTGCTCGATCTCACCCTACCCGACCAAAATGGATTCGCGTTCATGGAAGATCTTAAACGCGAGGACATCAATATCCCCACAATCTTCCTTACAGGTAACGATTCAGAGGTCTCCAAAGTAAAAGGCCTGGAACTGGGAGCCGACGATTACGTCACGAAACCGTTTAGCGCTCCCGAACTGGTAGCCCGAATTCATGCGGTACTCCGCCGAGCAGAAGTCGCTAGCGATTTCAACGTAACCAAAAACGTAAAGCTCACCGACTCCCCCTTCACTTTTAACACGGCATCGGTCAATCCGACCACGATGGAAATTACTTTCACCGATGGAGAAGTCGTAACAATCGGCCGCAAAGAAATCGGGATTCTCGCCTATTTCCAACACAACCCGGATACGATCATAACGCGCAAGAATCTCATTCACTCTGTTTGGGGTATCCACGCAGATATTCGAAGCCGTTCGCTTGACCAATACATCGTTAAGATTCGTGACCTCTTCAAACGCAAGAGCGTGCCCCTCGACAATCTAAAGACGATTCACGGTATCGGCTATCAATACGAGCCGCTCAAAACCACCGAAGCGAGCTAATCCGGCATTTCTTCGGAAGGAGAAAGTAACCGCTATCACGGAAGGCCCTGTACTCGCATGGGTATCGGGCGTTCGAACTTTCAAGGCACACCTTCAGCTTCTAGCTGCTTTAGAATGATATTTCGGCTAGCGATTAGCCACTGATGACATGGAATCCCAACTCATCCTCATAGCCTTCGGGAGCAACCGCGATGCAATGATGCAAAGTCCATCCCCCAGCAAAAAGGGATATAAAATAAAGGGACATCATTATAGCCAACATAACCGAAAGTACGGTACGATTGAACATTGACTGTAAAGCCTGTCGACCTAAATCACCCTGAGGGCATTAAGTACACATTCTATTTACAAGTATCCAAGTAGACCCTAGTCCCTAAAGTATTCGTAATACTTCTGGCACCTTAATTCGAACTACCGCAATCGATAATAATTATCCGGATTGTACAGGTAATAGAAATCAAACGGCTCCAAACGCGGTAAACCAACGAACGGCTTGCCTTGCTGATCAATCGATTCCTCCAAAACGCTCGTGGCGAAAATCATGCTTCGACCGAACCGATCCGGATTCTTATCGACCGACATTTCCCAAATTCGATCAACCACCTGATCTATCCACTTCAGCTCGAATGCCATGTCTCCAAACTCCCGCCAATCCCCATCGGAATTCTTCTCGTACATCAGAGAAATGAATTCGTCCAAACTCAGACCCATCTTCTTCGCGACCGGGCGGGCAACCCTGCGCCACCACTCCTCAGCCTCCTCCAAAAACTCACGCTGTTGCGTTAGGTTACCGCTAACGCCCCAGCTAATCTGGTGATGTAAAATAACTGCATTCGGGTAGCAAAACGAGCGTTCTGCTAACGTAGCGATACTCGCCGCCATGCTCGCTGCATAAGATTTAACCACCACATAAACAGGCGCTTTGCTACCATGCATCGCCTTCATGATCTTGTATCCAGACATCACCGATCCACCTGGAGAAGAATCAATTACCAAGAAAATTGGGTAATCCGAGCTTTCATTATTATAGAAATTGATTCGCTCGCTCACGTAGTCCGCCAAACCACTCCAGATCGGGCCATTTAAAGCCACGCGTCGATCGCTCACATGCAGTACTCCATCCACAAACGGTTCCTTTAAGTACATTAAATCGCGATCCGCATAAACCTGATCTTGAACCAAATCGCCCTTTTCCTTCAGCATCAATTTTGCAGTAAGCTCAGCTACATCGATATCCAATGTCGCCCGCTTCAACTTCAAACGCGTATCTGCCAAGCGCAGTTCAGCAACTTCAGTCTCCATCTTTTTCAATGCTATTGAATTTTGAAGCTTAAGCCGCTCTTCCTCGATACGCATTTCCGACAATTCTTCATTCAGCAGCTTCTTCGCCTTCAAACTCTCGAACGAAAGCTCCTTATTCAAAGTGTCGATCTGCGCATTCAACCGCTCATTGGCCAACTTCAGCTCAGTCAACTCGTCACTCAAGCGCTCCCTAACCAGTGAATTCTCCGTTGATAATCGCTCTTTCTCTTCCTTCAGGCCGATCAGCTCCTCTTTGAATTGCTCCGAACGCAAAGACAGTCTCGCCTGAATCATCTCCCGCTCGTCTTTCAAACGCTTCAGCTCAGCCGTCCGCGCTTTCTCCACGGGGTCTTCTTCCTCATCAGCCGAAACCGTTTTTTCGTCTGTGCTTGATTCAGGCGAACCATCACCTGATGCGTCCTCTTCGGACTTCACCTCATCCTCGCTACTCCCGGCATTAACGACCAATGGAGCCAATGCGTTCGAATCGCTTTGAGCAAATCCCAAGCCTGAAAATAAAACAATCAATGCGGCCAACAGGACCGCGAAACTGAGTGAAGAGCGACTTTTTGTCATGATAAGATTCAACGATTCCAATACGAAAACACAAACGGTAACAACGAGATCAATGCTAACGAAGTCGGTAAAAAGCAAGTGCAAGCCGCAACTCTTGAAGATGGAGCTCAACCCCTTCGACGCTTTTTACTTCGAATTTCGACAAAAAACTAGATCTCCCGCGTTTTCCTCTTAGGAATGATTCCGTGAGCCTAGAAACCCTTAAACTAGTCAAAACTTATCTACTCGATCTACAAAGCGATCTTTGTGCTCAGCTTGAGTCAGAGGAAGACCCGAAACACCGCTTCATTATCGATTCCTGGGATCGACCAAGCGGAGGAGGCGGAATAACCCGCGTGCTCGAAGGTGGCCAAACCTTCGACAAAGCCGGCGTAAACTTCTCGCATGTTATGGGCGACAATCTACCCCCATCGGCCACCATAACCCGTCCCGAACTAGCCGGACGACCCTTTCACGCCACCGGCGTTTCCATTGTCATACATCCGAAAAATCCCTACGCTCCAACGTCGCACGCCAACGTTCGCTTCTTTTTTGCGCCCGCGCGGAATACCGATGAATCGGATGTTTGGTGGTTCGGAGGCGGATTCGATCTAACTCCCTACTACGGATTTCGAGAAGATGCCATCGATTGGCACAAAACCGCCAAAGCCGCATGCGATCCATTTGGGGATCATCACTATCCGAAACTCAAAGAAACCTGCGATCGCTACTTCTACATCAAGCATCGCTCGGAACCGCGAGGCATTGGCGGACTCTTTTTCGACGACTTCCACGAAGGCGGCTTCGAAAACGCATTCGCCTTCATGCAAAGTATCGGAAACCACTTCGGCAAAGCCTACCTTCCGATCGTCAAACGCCGCAAAAACACTCCCTACGGCGAACGCGAAATAGGCTTCCAACGCTACCGCCACGGCCGCTACGTCGAATTCAACCTCGTTTACGACCGCGGCACTCTATTCGGCCTGCAAAGCGCCGGAAGAACCGAATCCATCCTCATATCCCTCCCAAGCGACGTATCGTGGAAATACGACTACGCCCCCGAAAAAGGAACTCCCGAAGCAGAACTCTACGACACCTTCCTCGTCCCACAAGACTGGGCAGCACTAACGCGATAAACACTTTCACTCTTTTAATAATTCCTAATCACCCACTTTCAATCCCGCCAATGAACTCCCGCGAACGCTTTCACGCTGCGCTTAATTGCCAGCCACTCGACCGACCTCCCATCTGGGTCATGCGTCAAGCAGGCCGTTACTTGCCCGAGTACCGAGCCCTCAAGGAGAAATACTCCTTCCTCGAGCTCGCCCAAACTCCAGAACTCGCTCTGGAAGTAACGCTCCAACCTTTGAAACGCTTCGATCTCGATGCCGCCATTCTCTTTTCCGATATCCTGGTAATCCCCGAAGCGCTGGGCCAAGGCTATCATTTTCGGGACCAAGGCGGTATCGGTATGAACTACCGCCTCGATACTCGCGACCAAATCGACGTGCTCGACGCTTCCGCCATCAAAGAAAAGCTGTCCTACGTAGCTCAGGCCCTGAAGCTGATCAGCGCCGAACTAGACGGCTCGAAAGCGACACTCGGATTCGGAGGCTCTCCTTGGACCCTGGCCACCTACATGGTCGAAGGCGGGAGCTCCAAAAACTTCGAACGCGTCAAAGCACTCTTCTACTCGGACCGCTCCTCATTCAACGCGCTCATGGAGAAACTGGTTGCGGCCCTGATCGACTACTTTCGGATGCAAGTCTCCGCCGGAGCGGAAGCCATCCAAATATTCGATTCGTGGGGCGGAATCATTTCCGGCAACGATTACTACGAAGCCTCACTCCAATGGATTAAGCAAATCATCGATGCCGTTCGGGACGAAGTTCCCATGATCATCTACGCTAAAGGTACCGCTCCGCACATTGCTCGCCAAGCGGCGACCTTTCCCAAAGCAATCGCCGTCGACTGGACTATTCCAATACAAGAGGCCGCCAAGCAAGTGCCCGCCAATATCGCGATTCAAGGAAACCTAGACCCAGTCATTCTCGACACGACTCCGGAAATCGTTCGCCAGAACGCCACGCGCATCCTCGACGCCATGCGAGACCGCCCAGGCCATATTTTCAATCTTGGCCACGGAATTCTCCCCACGGCTCGTATTGAGAACATGGAGGCATTGGTCAACACGGTCGTAGGCTATACCGGTTAGCCATTTCAGAAAACGAAATACTTCGACATGCAAGATGCCATAATAATTGGAGGAGGCATATCAGGTCTCACTGCCGGATACTTGCTCCAGCAACGCGGGCTTGACATCAGCGTTATTGAAAAAGGGCCAACTCCAGGTGGCCCCATCCAAAGCGTTAAACAAGAAGGTTTTCTTTTCGAAAAAGGCCCCAACGCTCTACTGCTACCCAGCCAATGGGTCGAGCAATTCATCGACGAACTTGGCCTATCCACGCAACTCCAAGAATCCAACCCGAACGCAGCCAAGCGGTTTATAGTCCGAAACAATCGTCCCGTGGCCGTACCCGGATCGCTGTTACAAGCTGTCGCCACGCGGCTCTTCTCCCTTAAAGCGAAACTCGGCTTTCTCGGCGAGCCTTTCCGCAAGCGCATCAGCGAGGAAGACGCGAAATTCGAAACAGTCGCTCAATTCGTTCAACGCCGAATGGGACTCGAATTCCTCGACTACGCGATAAACCCTTTCGTCAGTGGCGTCTACGCGGGCGATCCAGAAGAATTGATTCTCGAACACGCATTCCCGCTCGTGCGCGGTTTCGAACGTGACGACGGCTCGATAATTCGCGGAGCGATCCAAAACAAAAAGCGGCAGAAAGCCGCAGGAACCAGCTACAAGAAACGCTCCATTAGTTTCAAAGAAGGACTCCATGCGCTTCCTCAAACCTTGGGACGCAAACTCGGAAATCGTCTATTGCTCGACTCAGAAGTCGTCGCCATCAATCAAAATGATCAAGGTTGGCAGGTCACCTGGAAACGCGACGGAGAAAACTTCGAAGGATTCGCTAAGAAGCTTCTCGTATGTCTCCCATCGCGTGCGATTAAGAAACTCGCCTGGCCGCAAGCGATCAAAGAACATCTCTCGTCAACTCCCGACTTGCCTTACCCAACAGTCCACAGTCTCGCCCTCGGCTATCGGCGGGACCAGATAGCACACCCACTCGATGGCTTCGGCGTTCTCGTTCCTAGCAAAGAGGACCCCAATATCTTGGGCGTCCTATTCAGTTCGGACCTTTTTTCAGGACGTGCTCCAGACGATCACTGCCTCATCACCGTGATGATTGGCGGACGTCAACGCGACGATCTCGCAAATCTCGCCAAAGAGGCCCTCATCGAGCTCGCTGCTAAAGATTTGGATAAACTTCTTGGCGTAAAAGGGGCTCCTTGCTTTTCTCATCTAACAACTTGGCCGCGGGCAATTCCCCAGTACACAAAAGCCTTCGGCCCTTGGAAACGGACACTCGCGGAAATTGAAACGGACAATCCCAACATTGCTTTTGGCGGTCACGCCATCGATGGCATCGCGATGGGAGCCAGTATCCAAAGCGGTAAACGACTTGCAGACGAAACTGCGTAAGACCTTCATCTTTTAACTATTGCAACGAAGCTGCCTGGACGCGTTCCATCAGCGCCTTTAACCCTGTACTTGAATGCGTCTGAGAAGCTCTCCTCAATAAGGCTAAGGAGTCTTCATATCGATTCTCGCTAATGAGCATTTGCGAGGCCAAAATCAGGGCATCGTATTCATAATCTTCAGAACCATATGCCCGCTCGAAGTAAAACATCGCTTTCGCACTGTTTTCATCCTCGGCATAAAGCGACCCAAGTTGGACCAAAACATCACCATTCAAAGGATCGTTTTCCAAGGCCTCAACGAGCTTCTCTTTAAGCAATTCGCGATTTTCGGCCACCCGAGCAAACCCCGCTTCCAATAAAAGATATCGCGTTCGCTGATCCGAGGACCACGTATCTCCGATTCCGTCGATCTTTCGAAATAATCGCCGAGACTGTTCAACCTCTTCTTGATCCAACAGATATTTCACTCCGATCATCACTTGATTGATATGCGATTCCAACTGCTTCGGCGTAGCAGCTAAAAACGTATCGACGGAAAGTTCATACATTCCGCTTACACTATAGATATTGGCCAGTTGAAGTTGCGTATCTCCATTCCCCTCACCCATCGCATGAATCAATTCGAAAACTTGAGCAGCCTCAATGAATTCTCCTAACTCCACATGAATATTCGCCAGAAACATCCTATAAGCAGCCTTATCTGGATTGCGCTTAATCAGCTCCAGCAACAAAGGTCGAGCATCTGCAAAACGCTTACCCTGAATCATAGCCTCAGCCTTACCTTCAATCCATTCGATATTATTTGGATCCAACACGATAGCCGCATTATACGCTAACTCCGCAGCCATCAAATTTCCGACGCGCAAATGGCTATAGGCTGCCGAGCCATAGGTATCGGGACTTGTATCCCCCAGTTCCACACAACGTACTAGAGCTTTCAAACCTCCTTCATAATCCCCGTTACGAACCTTCAGTAGACCCAAATTCTTCCAAGCACGCCGAAAAGCTGGATACTTACCAATCGCTAGGTCATATTCTTCCATAGCACTTTCTATAGCGTCTCCATTAAAATACAAGTTCGCCAATATAAAGTTAAAGGTTGCAGTCGCTTCCGAATCGTCGCCAAGCATTCCCTCTAGCATCGATTTAGCGAATTCCGGGTTCTCCTCGACCATTGGTCCGATCTCTTCGAGAAGGACGATTTCCAATTCCTGCAATTCCGGTTCTCGATCCTCCAGCACGCCATAGCTAGCGGTAAACCGCTTCTGGAACTCAGGACCGAAAAGATCAGGCTTACCCATTTCATCGCTATCCTGGGAAAACGCAACTAACCCCAACAAACAGGATACAAACATAATCAGGAAAACTTTGTTCATAGGCTAAATGGTGATGAATCTTTAGATTTCTGAAAAACCAAAACGAATCGAACTTTAGTTCGAACTTTTTGACCATCTTTCTTGCCTGGCCGAAACCGCCAACGCATCAAGTCTTTAATAATATAAGGAGTCGCTTCCTTAACCGGTGAATTCAATACCCACACATGCAAAGGTTTGCCTTTTTGATCGATCAAAACTTGCACAATTACGCGAGAGTCTCCGACTTTTTTCCTTAATTGCGAAGGAAGGTTCGGCATCGGCGAATGACTCCTCGCAGGAATTTCGTCTACTTCGGTTTTGTCATAAACGATATTCTCCAAATTTACTTCGATCCTCGGACGATCGAATTCCGTCAAATTAACTTCTATTCGATCTGAAACTTGGACCGAAGTATCCATGCTTACCTCAACTGGTTTTACGGTTAATTCAGTCGGTTTAGGATCTAAGCTAACTTCCACCTGAATCGGCACTTGAGATGTTACTGCTTTCGTTACGACCTCTGGTGGAGGAGGCGGAGGCGGAGGCGGAAGAAAAACATCGATTTTGGCAACGCTGATATCTGCAGGTGGCTCAACCGAACCTAATCGCGACAAGGACATCGCCGAAAACAAAATCCCCGTTCCGATGATAGCGAAAAATGCCACCCCGACCGAGTTGGTCGATTTGCTCAACCGAGTTTCTAATGAATGTGCCATCATTCGTTTGTAGCGAAATGAATATCCTTTCCACCCGCTGCCTTCACCTCGCCATAAACCTTTGCGAAGGTGTCATGGATCGACGCTCGATCCGCTTGAATAATAACCGGAGCATCTTCGATCGCCAGAATACGATGAACGATCGGCCGCACTCGAGCCAAGGAAATCTCCTTACCTCCGTGATAAATCCTACCGGTCTCGGTAATTGCGATCAGGATACTATTTTTCGGTAATGGCGTCGAATTACTTGCTTCCGGTTTTTCTACGTCGATCCCCGATTCTTGAACGAAAACCGTGGTTACGATAAAGAAAATCAACAAAATGAAAATACAGTCGATCATCGGAGAAAGATTGATCTCCGTCTCTCCGCTCAACTCCAAGTCTAGCATATCCCGCCTCATACGTTGCCTTCCTTTCGTTCGCGCATAAGCGAGAACTCAGCCTGAACAAGCTCATGCTGACGAATTTTCGCTTCTCGCCTAATCCATTGAATAATGAAGATCGCCGGGATTGCGACGATCAGCCCTGCCTGAGTTGTCACTAGCGCGAATCTCACTCCACTGGAAACCTGAGAAGTTGTTTCCTGCATACGCTGAGAAAGACTCTCGAACGTATTCAACATTCCGATTACCGTACCAAGCAATCCCAACAACGGTGCAGCTGCAGCGAGCATTCCAATGTAGGCGACTTGACGGGAAACCAACTCGCTAAACTCTCGCTTCTTCTGAGAAAGCGCAATTTCTCGATCAACGAAACTCGAACCCTTTTCGATACCCTCGGTACTCATAGAAGCCGAAAAACCCTTCACAAACGAAAGCGTCCCAAAAGCCGAACGGTATAACAAAAACGACAATGCAACCAAAGCGATCATAACAACGCCCCCTTCTCGAACAGTCTCCCAAGCATCTAGCAAAAAACCCTCCATCCGCTTAGTCAGTCTCTTTGCTGTTCAGTTTATTTACTATTTTGGAAAACTCCGTCGCCGTAAGCTCCATCGCACTGATTCGACGTTTCGCTAATCTCAACAAAGCCCCATGAATAATCAATGTCGGGATCGCGACAACCAAGCCAAGCTCAGTCGTCACCAACGCTTCGGAAATTCCGGATGACAAAGCCTTCGGATCACCCGAGCCAAAAATAGTAATTAAAGTAAACGTCTTAATCATCCCTACCACCGTCCCCAGGAGTCCCATCAACGGCGTCGCCGCAGCGGTCACTGAAAGCCATGGGAGAAAACGCTCTAACTGTGGTTTCCTGTGCAGAATAACGCTCACCATATGGTCCTCCATCAATTCGCGGTCTCCATTGGCATGCTCCGAGCCTTCCGAAAGCATCGAACGCATCCAAGGCTTCGTCGATGCTGCCTCCAATTTGGCTTTGTCCTTTTCCCCTGAATACGCAGCCGCGGCAATCGAAGCCAAATTAACCGGAATCGTAACGTTCAATGCCTTAAAGTCAGCCAATTTAACCAGAGCCAACAAAAGCGCCAGTCCGCCCATACCCAAAATCGCATAACCGACCGGTCCGCCTTTTTCCAAATGTTCACGCCAATTCCCACTCGCTTCTTCCAAAGAAATCGCTTTGCCAAGAGACGCATCCAGCGGAAGCGTTGATTGCCCGTTCTCTCCATACTTCTCAAGTGCATTTCCAAAAGCGCCATCCAAGCGAACGAGCTCAGGCTCTAGAGCCCCAGGGCGAAAATTCAACAGTCCAACAGCACCCTCTTTCTCTCCTCGAAAATAGGCAACCGGACCGTAAACAAGAATCTCACCCTTCAAGATCTCGCCAGTAGTATCGATCGCTTTACCCTCAAACGCATAACCACCGACAAGGATGTCCAACCTATCCAAACAGATCTCAACCGCTTCGGTTCGCTTCACTCGAGCGATCGCAGACCCTGGTCCGGAAACCTCGATCGCGTCCCGCAACGGAGTCAGCTTAACATCGAAACGTTGATCTTCGGAAATATGCAAACGCCCTTCGAATGTATTCAAATATTGGGCAAATAATCCAGATACATAATCATTCTGCGTTCGCAAATCGCGAGCGAGCGATTGGCTCGAGCGCAATTTTTCTTTGGACTCGTCTTCAGAAGAACGCATCGCCCGAATCCGAGCCCGCATCTCAATCGACTCATTTTCGAAAGCATTGATCTGCTGAACGATAGGCACTTTCTCTGCTGCGATCGTTTCCTGTAATTCGCGATACTTCTGAAGACTCGCTTCTACCCGAGCCTCCATCGCGACGGCCAACGCGGAAACATCACGCTCCTGAGCATTTGCCCCGAAAGCGAAAACCAAGGCTAAATAAACGATTCGTCGAATCATTCTTCGCCTCCCGTCTGGTTCATCACCTTACCAGGTAATAGCTGAATCGAAGGCGGTCGTTTCTGCTCGTAAACCTTAACCAACTCCAAGATCTCGTCTACGCTCTCCGGCTTTTCAGTCCAGTTCCAGCCCGACTCGCCTGGTGCCAATTCCCAAGCAACCGTCCCTTGCGGATCCACCGCATAACCTCTCGCAAGTCCCCAATAAAGGACCGAAACCATAAGCTTTCGACCGTCTTTCAATTCGCGAGGCACGTAATCGATCGTCACTGTACGGTTGAAATCCTCTATTTGCGTAAATGCCGCTATCAGAATCTGCGAACGCTCTCCCAAAGCCGCCTTGTCTCCCGCATCCAATTTTTCACGGGCAGTATTCAACTCGTCTTCCAAAAATGATGGCGCACGGGTTCGCACCCTATCGAACCGCTCCTCCAACTCCTCCAACTTCCCAGAATAATAAACGCGGGCTATTTCTTGATCATCGAAGGATTCCGTATTTTTGGACAACTCTCCTGCTCGAAAATCGACCTCTTTCTGCATGCGCTCCAAATTAATCGCCAGCCCCTCGATATCCGCCTCCAACACGAGAACACTCTGATCCAATATCTTTTTCTGAGCCTTCCACCCATTACGCTCGCTAGCGATTTTCTGCTCAATTTCGATCCATCTTTTGGTTGCCGCATCCAATCGCTCGTAATCGTCAGCGACGAGCCTCGGCGACAGTCCGATAACGGAACCCAGTAAAACTAGAAATGCCGTTCTTAGAGCGGAATTTCGTTTAAGAAACAATTGAGTACGCATCAATCAACAAAAAGGGTATGATAATTATCCGTCGCCATGGAATTGGCAGATTAGACAACGTCTCAAAACGAAACCGACTGGTCAAGCGAGTAGTAGTCTGTCCCGACAACGTTTTTCCCTCTATTATCAATCCACGTGCCCGTCACTGTAATGCTCCTTCAACAAATCTCGTCCAAAATCTCCCTCGAAGTCACGCCAAACCGAGTGAATGTGATTCGCTCCGCCCTGCACATTATCGTATTCAATGAGAAACGACGGACCTTGCACCCGATAATAATGTCCTTCGCCACGCTTTTCGCTCCCAGCCCACCCAAAAACGATGGCCGACTCGCCCTCTTCCTGGATTCTCTCCAAGCGAGCTCGAGCAACTTCCGGACGCATGTTGTCCAAGTAAACATGGATGAGCTTCCAAAGCATTTTCTGCTGCTTCCCCTTAAGGTCCTCAAAAGCGATGCCCACCAACTCCATTCGTTCAATCTCAGGCTGAGCCTTGGTTACCACATCCCGAAACGCCTTGTCCTCGAAAATCACCTTTTCCTTTTGTTCGGAATTCATCGATCCCAATAGATCCCGAGCGTAATCTTCTTCGTCCTTCAAAGTACGAAATCCGAGCTTCGCTTTACTGCCTTTACGCACTTCCGCCGGATTCGCTCCCCAAAAATTCGGAGCCGTGGCCAGTATTTTTCCATTTGCAACCGTAACATTCAGAGACAAATGATGCCCTTCGAAACGCCACCCCCATGACGCTTTAACCCCCGGATCACCGAATATCGAGAAATAATACAATTCGACATCGCGATGTTCAGCCCCTTCGAGAGCAAATAGAACCGCCTCCAACGAGATGATATTTTCCACTTTCCGGTGACCATTTTCGCTCAGCACGCTTTTCAGGATATTGTGAACCATCGCGCGTTGCGAAACGTTCAGATCTTTCAACGGCACCCCACGGCGATCCTTCGGCACGTACGCCCAATTCGCACGCTCCCCATCATCGAAGCCTATACGCGCCTTACCAGCCTGAGCAGGGCTCAACGTATCGAGGAATTGCTTTGTCGCCCCTGTCATCGCATCTACTCCAGCCTGCGACGAAGCCTTTCCCAAAGCCATAAGCCCCCAGAGTGACAAACTCAGAATGAGCGATAAAATCAGGTGAGGCGTTCTCGATTTAGTAGATGTGCTCTTCATAACGTTTATTTCCATTTCAACCCCGCAATTTCGACGCGGATCGAACAAGTAATCATTCTTTTCCCATGCTCACACTCAAAATCTTACTCCGCCCGTCCTCCGAAATGTAACCGCCGCCAGCGAAATTTCGTTCTAAAAACGAAGTCACGTTCGGCTATCCCTCATAAACCCATAAATCACCTCCTCGATGAAAATCCAATTACGTTCTAAAGCTGTTTCCCTAATATCGATCGTTTTCCTTGGCTTAATGCCGACCGCCTTATCCCAACAGGAAGCCATGAGCCCCGAAGAGGTGGAAGCAGCCAAGCAGCGTCTTAATCAGTCCATTGAACAAGCAGTCCTGACTGTCATGGACGGAATTGAGCTCCACGAAGTGCAAGTTGTACCCGTTCAAAAAGCGCTAATATCCTACTTTGCTCCTGTTCAAATCGAACGAATGAAAATGCAGGCCGAGCGACAGAAAATGGCCAGAAGCGGTGGCGAAGGTCAGAGGGTCCGCGGTAATCGCGAAGCGATTATGGCCCGTATGGCAAAACTTCAAAAATTGCGGAGCGACGTGGACAAAAAAATCAAAGCCATTCTAGAGAAGAAGCAGCTCAAGAGTTACAGAGCAGCCATGGATAAAGTAATGCCTACTCAACGGCGTCCCGGCGGAAGAGGTGGACCTGGCGGTGGCCGTTGATTTATCGCGACTGTCCCCAACACACAATTTGGTTGCCCTTCCCTCGACGAGTGGGCACTGACAGCTCCTTATGGATTTCGACCTTCAGATCCTCGAGCAGCATTTCCCAGAATTGACCGACCTTCAAAAAGACCGGTTTGCCGCTTACGCGAATCTCATCGCCGAATGGAATCAGATGATCAACCTCATCTCGCGCACGGATATCGAGAATCTTCCCAAGAAGCACATTCTTCACTCGCTAGCCATAGCCAAAGCAATGCCGTTCAAAGACGGCACTCGCATCATGGACGTCGGCACCGGCGGCGGTTTCCCTGGAATTCCCCTCGCCATTCTCTTTCCAGAATGCGGCTTTCACTTAGTCGATTCAATCGGCAAAAAAATCAAAGTCGTTGTCGATTGCGTCCATAAACTCGAACTCGACAATGTCTCCGCAGAACAAGCGCGGGCCGAAAAAGTGTCTAACCAATACGACTTCATCGTTGCGCGGGCAGTCACTCAACTTCCGCGATTCATGAACTGGATACGCAAGCGCGTCAAACGCACCGCATTCAACGATTTTCCCAACGGAGTTTTTTACCTCAAAGGAGGGGAATTGAGCGATGAATTCGCCAGCATCAAGGAAAACCCCACAGCCTACCCGATCCAAGAATTCTTCGATTACGAGGAGTTCCAGGAAAAATACGTCATTCACATCCCCGTATCAAGGGACTGAGAACGCTATTCCGACTCACGCTGTGCGAATCCGTATCATAATACCGCCGAACCTGGAATCCTCTGCTCAACGCGACGCCATTCCAACGAAACTAGAATTCGAGCAAGACAACGGACAAATCCTAGCTCCCGAAAAAGCGAGCATGGAATCCCTCGCCGCTCTCGACGAAGCCGGACGCGTCGCAGCCTTCTCACTACTCCAATGGTGCGGCGGCACTCTTTCCTCCTTTCTACAAATGAAGAAGGATCAACTCGGACAATTGGTTCGCGGACTTCAAGGCACGCCTGCTTTTTATTGGGCGAACCAGCCCAAAGCGCCGATTGACTGGAATTTCAGCGAACTCATCGGCGTATCCGAATTCCTAGAAATCCCAGAAAAAAAAGCCGTTCCCACCAAAACTAAATCGCACCCCTTTCCTCCGCCGACACCCGAACTGGAAAGCAAACCGCTAAACGATTTCTACGGAACACCGATGGTCGTCGACGGATCCTCCCACTTCCTATCGATCTCCCTCCCCTCTCGTGAACACCCCTACTACCAAGAAGTACGTGAATTACTTGGCCAGCACCGATTCAAACTCGAACCGCGAAATCGTCGTTGGTGGCTTCGCGACCGTCACCTAACCCTCAACTTCCTCGGCGAATACTGGAACGAACTCGAAGAGCGCTACGGAGCGGAATTCACCGACAACTTTCTTAATCGAGTCGAATCGATCCGAGAAGCCAAAATCAGAACCGAGATATCTGAAGAGCGCAACGGATACTCCGTTAACCTAACCATTTCCGCAGGCCAAGCCACGCCCCAGGCGATCAGCAAAGACCTCAACTCCGGACGCCATTACATCGAATCCGGCGACCAAGTCTATCTCATCAAGAAAAGCCGTATCGATTCGCTCCATACACTTCAGAAATCACTCGCCGAATCGCCCGATGCGCCACTCCTGCACAATGGCAAGTACAAGGTGCCGTTCACCCGAACGCCGGAAGTCGAAGACTCCATCACGGAGCTCAACCCTAATTTCAAGCCGCCTGCAACCTGGCGAGCTCGCAGCGTAGCGCTCAAAGACCGTTCGAAGCTCAAGCCCGCGCCACTCCCCAAAGAGCTCGAAGCAACGCTACGCCCCTATCAAAAGATAGGCGTTTCCTGGCTGCGACATTTATTCACCCATCAACTTGGAGGCATTCTTGCCGACGAAATGGGTCTCGGAAAAACCCTTCAAACGCTAGCCCTACTCGCGAGTTTGCGAATCGAACGCGACCCGCTCTCACCTCGAATCTCACTCGTCGTCTGCCCGGCTTCGCTTGTCGAAAACTGGCGTCGGGAAGCATTGAAGTTTTGTCCGCAGCTAAAGGTCTTCGTCAATCACGGTTCCCAGAGGATCGGAAAAAAGCAAGACCTCCAAGGCGTCGACCTCATAGTCACTTCATACGGCACCTTAATCAGAGACGAAGAGCAATTCGCCGCGATCGATTTCCTCTGCGTTATTGGGGACGAAGCGCAACACATCAAGAATCGACGCACTCGCAATGCAAAGGCTATCAGCTCTCTCCAAACTCAGGGCAGATTTCTCCTCACCGGCACTCCCGTAGAAAATAGTATTCAAGACCTCATGTCGCTGCTCGACTTCATTATGCCCGGCGGCTGGAAAACCATTCCATCCGGAGCTCGTGGCGAGGAACGTCGCTGGCATGAAGAGCGCATCAAAGATCAAGCCGCTCCTTACATACTTAGAAGGGCGAAAAAAGACGTCGCTCCCGAATTGCCCGAAAAACTGGAGCAAATTGTTTTCGTTGAAATGACCGACGCTCAAAAGCGGGTCTACGAACAAACTAAGCGATTCGCCGAAAACGAAATCGCCGTTCTAGAAAAAAGCGGCGCCAGCGAAGGAGCAGTTCGCATGAAAACACTCACCCAGCTCCTGCGTCTTCGCCAAACCTGCTGCGATCCACGACTTATCGACAAGACTCTAGCGCCAGAAGCTTCTGCAAAGCGAGCCAGCTTTCTCGAACTTTTCGAAGAAGCGATCGATGGCGGGCATCGTATCCTCGTCTTTTCCCAATTCGTATCGATCCTCTCCCTACTCAAGGAAGAACTCGAACAACAATCCATCGATTTTTGCTACATCGATGGCTCCACTCGAAACCGAATGGCCCAAGTCGATCGCTTTCAAGATAGCGACGAAATCCCGATTTTCCTCATATCGCTAAAAGCCGGCGGCACAGGCCTCAACCTCACAGGAGCGGATACCGTAATACACTTCGATCCCTGGTGGAACCCCGCAACCGAAGCCCAAGCCACCGATCGAGCTCACCGCATCGGCCAATCGAAAGTCGTCACCAGCTACAAACTCATCGTGGCCGATTCCGTAGAAGAGAAAGTCCTCCAGATGCAGAACCAAAAACGGAAACTGCTCGAAGACATCTTCGACGCCAGCGAAGCCGCCAACGCCAAGGTATCCTTAACGGACTTGAAGGAGCTTATCTAGACGCGTTTAGGCTAAACCCCAAGTGGCTGAGCATACTTGCGGTCCGCCTCCCGGCGACGACTATGCCGTCTAATTTTACGGTCTAGCTTTTGCGAGAGCGATCCAATCGCCGCATAGAGGTCGTCCATTCGTTCCGAAACGAAAAACGTACGTCCCTTCAGCTCCACATGCCCCCTGGCTAGAAATTCGCCTCTGTGACTCGTAGCGTGCGTTACGCATTCCAATTCCACGCGCACTCGCAAGATTCTCGGCTCATGGGCAAACAATTGTTCCAATTGCTCGAAAACCTTCAGTTTCAGCGCTTCCGTTACTTCAACGTGTACACCTGAGAGAATAATAGGATTCGTATTCATTGAGTGGATTATCGCACGCCTAAGATAATTAGACTCGTCCGATCCAGAACAATCCTAGTCCGATCTTCACCTAAAGCCACACTCGCCCAGTTCAGCGAATCTCTAAAAGTCGCTCAATCACCCACCTGGAGCAGCCTTACCTAAGTCCTGCTTTTTCGAGCATTCCTAAAGCTATCCATCGCGTACAAAGCCAAGCCCAACCAAATAGAACAAAATGCAACCAGCCGCTCTCTGCCAAAAGGCTCTTCGTAAACAAATACCGCGATCGCAAGGCCGATAGTCGGCATCACATACTGCAAAAGCCCCATAGTCGTTAGCGATACGCGTTTCACAGCATAGGCATAGAGCAGCAATGGAACCATTGTAACGAAACCCGTAGACGCGATCAGCAGATCGAATGAGCCCCCAAGCGTTCCCCATACAATCTCACCCTTCACGCCAAACCAAAGCAGGTATGCGATAGCGAATGGCGTCAAAATAGACATCTCCATTCCCAAGCCCGAGAATATTCCGAGGTTCGAACGCTTCTTCACGATGCTAAACGTTCCCCATGTCAAAGCGATACCCGTAGCGATTACCGGTACTTCACCAATACTCCAGGCTATACGGGCAACCCCTAGCCCCGCCAAGACGATCGATACCCACTGCGTTCTGCTCAATTTTTCTTTTTCAATAACTCGTCCCCAGAAAATAGTGACGAAAGGACAGAGGAAATAACCCAAACTGGCATCAGCGATTCGCCCATGGGTCACCCCATAAACGAAAAGATACCAATTGGCTGCCAACAACGCAGCGCCCAAGCAATGCCACCAAAAGACCTTTCTATTCCTATACGCAGCGAGATACTCACGCAAAGTTCCGCGAAAACCCATTACAAACAGAGTCAAAACAAACGTCCAAACGACACGATGCATCAACAGCTCTTGGGAATCGACCTGAGCGAGCGCGACCCAATACATGACAATCAATCCCCAGTAGACGTAGCAAGCGACTGCAGCTACCAGTCCCATCATCTATGAAAAAAGGTCTCGAAGTTTTCAGCGACAACCGGGATCAACATTTCCAAGCTCATATTTCGCATGCCCGCAACGTATTCGTAAATCCGAGGCAAATTCAAAGGTGAATTAATCGGCCTGCCATTTTTATCGCGAAGTTCCTCCAGCATCAACTCCTCCGGCCCCAACATATCCGGCGCGTCCGATTCAATCAACAATCGGTCCAAAGGAACCCGATCAAACGCCGCTCGTTTCTTCGACTTATCATCACTCGCAAAATAGCCCGAAAATGAAAAGCGGGCTCCCAACGCCACGAAAGTCTCTACCATCTCAAGCGGCCCCGCGTAGGAATGCAGTAGGAATCCTCGCACCGAGCACCCTTCCTCCTTCAGAAGATCATGCAAAAGCCCCCAAGCTCGAAGGCAGTGAATCGAAATCGGCAACTCGCGCGATTGGGCTAGGCGAAACTGAAATCGAAACGCTTCCATCTGAGCCTCAATATCGTGCCCCTCGATCCAGCGATCCAATCCGATCTCGCCCACAGCGACATTCGGACGGTTCAAACACGCTTCCAACCGCTCCTTCCAATCGCTCGGGCGTTCATTGACAAACCAAGGATGCAAACCGAACGACGGTTTCACCATATTCAAACGATTTGCCAAATCAGCCACTCGGGCCCAATCGTCAGGGCGAGTGCCGTTTACTACGCTCATCCGAATGCCTGCCTCTTTCATGGCTTCAAGTCCTCCCTCACTCAACCAATCCACCAGACGTTCGTCTTGCAGATGACAGTGAGCATCGAAAAAACCTGTTCCTTCAACCAGCACCCTTTAGCAGATATGCCCTCCAAAAAAGAGATGCAAGACCTGTGAATCGCAAAAAATCGGCAATGCCCACGAATCCGTTCTGGAAGGTGAAGAAAACAATCTAAGGGATTACCGAAACGCGATCGACTTTATTCTCAAATTCTCAATTTCGATCCAAACAAACCGGTTTTCATTTCGAAGGAAATCACTCCTCGACCGTCGAAGCTACCCCCGCTTCGGCGTTCATTTGTACCAGGACGGGATTGTATTGAATTTTCAAGGAGTTCGTGGACTATCCGTTCCATGAATCGCCGACAGTTTTTAAAATCCGGCGCGGCGGGACTCGCGTTGTCGACTATACCCAACTACGCCCTCAATTTTTCATCCACGAAAAAGCGCGTCGGCCTCATCGGCTCCGGCTGGTACGGAAAGTGCGATTTACTGCGTCTAATCCAGGTAGCGCCGGTCGATGTTATTTCCCTCTGCGACGTCGATAGTCATATGCTGAACGACGCTGCTGACATCGTAGCCTCCCGCCAATCTTCCGGCAAGCGTCCCCGACTCTATGGCGACTATCGGGAAATGCTCAACGAAAAGGACCTCGACATAGTCCTCGTCGATACGCCCGATCACTGGCACGCCCTACCGATGATTGAAGCGGTGAAATCCGGTGCCGACGTCTACGTCCAAAAACCAACTGGAGTCGATGTAATCGAAAGCCAGGCAATGCTCAACGCCGCGCGAAAATACGGACGCGTCGTTCAAGTGGGAACGCAACGCCGCAGCACGCCTCATTTAATCGAAGCCCGAGAACTAATCCAGGAAGGCAAACTCGGAAAGATCGGCCACGTAGAACTCTGCTGCTACTACCACATGCGGAATCGAAACAACCCGCCCAATTCAACAGCGCCGAGCCACTTCGACTACGACATGTGGACCGGCCCCGCGCCAATGCTCCCGTACAACAGCCTCGTCCACCCACGAAAATGGCGTGCTTTCATGGAATATGGCAATGGCATCATGGGCGACATGTGCGTCCATATGTTTGATATGGCTCGTTGGATGATGAATCTCGGGTGGCCTACCAATATTAGTTCTACGGGTGGCATTTTCATCGATAAAAACAGCCGAGCCAATACGCCAGACAGCCAAACGGCGACCTTCGACTACGGCGATTTTCAAACGGTTTGGACGCACCGGAGCTGGGGCGACGCCCCCGATCCAGAATATCCATGGGCAGCTATTTTCTACGGCGAAAAAGGGACCCTAAAGGCAAGTGTGCACAAATACGATTTCATCCCAAAAAACAAGAAAGCCAAGGGTATCCATAGAGACGTTACATTCGAACTCGAACAATATCCCGAAGACAAAACCGAAAAAGCCCTCGAGAAACATGTCGCCCCCGCAATTCGAGGACACATGACAGATTTTCTTAATTGCATTGAAACGCGCAGTCGCCCCGTGGCCGATATTGAAGAAGGCCACATTTCCAGCGCCTCCTGTATTCTCGCCAACATTTCAATGCAACTAGGTCGAAGCTTGAAATGGGATCCCGTCGCGCATCAGGTTATCGGCGACGATGAAGCCAACGCTCTCCTCGCCCGTCCTTACAGATCCCCTTGGATTCATCCGGATCCACACAACCTCTAATCCGAGACCGTCCCACCTTTCCCCTAAAATCCCCCATTTCCTTTATTACATCCCTATTATTAGCCGAACCAATTGTTGGTGATTCTAAAGTCTAAACGGCCTTTTCATCTCGATTAGAAATCTCCCTCAATTAATAACGCTAATTAAATCGTCCGAAACACTAGGTTTCACATGATAGGCTTTGATATCAGGCTTTACTGTATTTCTCGCAACCTTGGAGTGATTCTCGAAATAGATATTCCTTTATAACAGACCCCAAGGAACCCTAATTAACTCCCTTTACCCCTTTCAATTGCCTACGCTTCGAGCCAAATGCTCAATCCAAAAACCTCCGTTTTCCATTTTTTTGACCCAACCATAGTAAATTCTCTCCAAGAGCCTAGAGGATTTCCAAATGCTCGCCCAGTTGTAACGCCTCGGTGAAGAAAAACGTCATGGAATCCTGGATACTGTAAATAATGCTAGTAGAACGTATCCTTCCGCTCGAAGCAATTTTGGAAAAGTCTCCTGATGGCCATCAAAGTTAATCCCGCTCCGATAGGACCCATTCAAGTGACTCTACTTCCGCGTCTGAATAACCGCTCGGTTTAACCCCCAAATCGAATTCGTAGCGTTGCAACGCGAAAATAGCATCCTCTGGTTTGAGATCCTATCTATTTTACGAGACGAAAGTTTAGTCGGATCGTAAGCTCTCAAGACCTGCTAACAGCGATCATCCGTAAAAATGAACACGATACTCAGGCACTTCTCAACAAACGCAACGATAGCATTCGCAAGAAGCAATAGGGAGAAAAAACGTAACAACTCGCATAGGGTTTCGAATAAAGACTGACCTGAAGCACGTCCCGGAAACGATACAGACTATAGCCTATTTATTTCGGCCAATAAGTTAACGCTCACGCCTCAAAACTTGACTGCTGCGTTCCAAATAACAAGTTCTCCCTTCGCTCGACCGGCATTTGGCTCTCTCCCCCAAAATCCCTATTTTTCGAATCAGCTCAGTTGGGCTTATTTTTAATGATTCCAATTTTCTCTTGATATTTAGAATTATTCCAGTTTCCTATTGATAATGAGATTGATTCTTAGTTAGAGCCGTCTTCAAAACAAAATAATGGACCGTCAAGCCACCACAGATACGCTCAATCGTAAGCTCGCTCAAGCGGGCCTTCGATTCACGCGTCAGAGAGAAGTCGTTTATAACGCAATCCTCTCGAAGCGGGATCACCCCACCGCGGAAGAAGTCTTCGCACGTGTCAAACTAGATATGTCAACTATTTCGCTAGCAACCGTTTACAACTGCCTTGAAACCCTCGTCCAATGCGACCTGGTAAAACAAGTCCATCTGGAGCGCGAATCAACTCGATACTGCCCCAACCTCTCCGACCACGCCCACTTTCACGACAACAAAACAGGCGAAATCTTCGACATCCAACTCGACTTGGAAGCTCTCCAAAAACTCTCAAGCTTGCTCCCTGAAAATTTTGAACCCAGCTCGATCGACATCACTTTCCGCGGGAAAACTACCGAAAACGAGCCAATCAACAGCGAAACCACATCTATTTCACTACAAAAACACTGACAAATGAGCGCTACACTCGAAATTCAAAACCTTAACGTTAGCATTGGCGACAAGACGATCATTAAGGACTTCAACCTGACGGTTCCTAAAGGCGAAGTTCATGCGATCATGGGTCCCAATGGAACAGGCAAGAGCACATTGGCAAAAGCCTTGGCCGGCCACCCGGATTACAAAATCAATAGTGGCGACGCGCTAATGGACGGCAAGTCCATTCTCGATCTCGCAGTTGACGAGCGCTCGCGTGCCGGTTTGTTCCTCGCTTTCCAGTATCCAATGGAAATTCCAGGGGTATCGATCGCCAACTTTATCCGGGCTGCGAAGAAAGCTCGTCTCCCCAAAGGGGAAGAGCTCAATGCTCCCGCCTTTTATAAAGAGCTCTACCAAATGATGGATATGCTGAAAATCGACCGCAAATTCACCTCGCGATCGATCAATGACGGCTTCTCGGGCGGAGAAAAGAAACGCTGCGAAATCCTCCAAATGGCGATGCTCAACCCGAAGTACGCGATCCTTGACGAAACCGATTCCGGCCTCGACATCGACGCGCTCAAAATCGTTTCCGAAGGAGTCAACTCTCTCAGAGGCGACAATCTAGGTGCTCTCATCATCACTCACTACCAACGCCTCCTTGACTACATCGTGCCCGACAAAGTACACGTAATGTACGATGGGCACATCGTTAAAAGCGGCGACAAGAACTTAGCCCTCGAACTTGAGGCGAAGGGATACGATTGGGTAAAAGAGCTCGCAAGCGACGCCGCCTGAGACGTTCAAACCTGTACTAGTTAAATGACGACAACCGCCACACAACTCGAAATAGATCGTGAAAGAGGTAACTTCAAGGTCGAAGAATCCCACAAGTACGACGCAGGAATCGGCTTAGACGAGGAAACGATCGACTACATTTGCGACGTCAAAGGAGAACCCGATTGGATACGAGAGTTTCGCAAACGCGCCCTTAAGGTCTTCGAAAGCAAACCAATGCCAACTCATTGGGCCAGCAAAGATCTCGAAAATATCGATTTCGACAAAATCCGCTACTACCTAGCTGGAAACAAGCAGGCGAAGCGAAGCTGGGACGATGTCCCCGACGAAGTTAAAGCGACATTCGAACGCCTCGGCATTCCGGAAAACGAACGCAAATTCCTGGCGGGCGTCGAAGCACAATTCGACTCGGAAGCAGCGTATTCGAACATCAAAGACGCCGTCGCCAAAGACGGAGTCATTTTCATGGGTAGCACGGAAGCGCTCATGGAACATCCTGAAATTTTCAAGAAGTGGTTCGGTAAGGTCATCTCTACGGGCGACAATAAGTTCTCGGCGCTCAACAGTGCCGCTTTCTCCGGAGGTTCTTTCATCTACGTTCCTCCGGGCGTAAAAGTCAGCCACCCGCTACAAGCCTACTTCCGCATTAACGCGGAAAATTTCGGCCAATTCGAACGGACTCTAATCATAGCCGACGAAGGTTCTGAAGTAACTTACATGGAAGGTTGCACCGCTCCAAAATTCGACACAGCCACCTTGCACAGCGCCGTTGTCGAACTCGTTGCGCTGCCCGGCGCCAAAATCGAATACATCACCGTTCAAAACTGGTCGAGCAATGTGTTCAACCTTGTCACCAAGCGTGCCATAGCCCACGAAAACGCAGTCGTCAAGTGGATCGATTGCAATATCGGGTCCCGGCTCACGATGAAGTACCCAGGCGTCATTCTCAAAGGTCGTAAAGCTCGCGGCGAAGTCCTCAGCATCGCTCTAGCGAACGACGGCCAACACCAAGACACTGGAGCCAAAATGATCCACGCGGCAGACGAAACCACCAGTAACGTGATTTCCAAATCCATCAGCGTTGGCAAAGGGCGCTCGACCTATCGTGGTCAAGTACACATTCCCAAGCATTTGAAAGGATGCAAAAACAACACCGAATGTGATGCCCTTTTAATCAACTCCGATTCGCGCACCGACACGTACCCGGCGATTACCGTTCGCGGCGACAAGAACTACGTGCAGCACGAAGCTTCTGTGAGTAAAGTTTCTGCTGAGCAGATTTTCTACATGCAGCAACGCGGACTCAGTGAAGCCGAGGCCATGAGTTTAAGCGTCAACGGATTCGTAAATGACCTAACGCGCGAATTCCCAATGGAGTACAGCGTCGAACTGAAACGACTCATCGAAATGGAAATGGAAGGTTCCGTAGGTTAGAAACCTCTACGAAACGACCGAATCAATATTTCAAATACTCTATAAAGTGAGTTCCCTAACAGAAGACATTCCTATGGAAGCCGAACAAGGCGCAAACGAATCAATCCGATTCGAATTCCAAAACTATATCGATCAACTGAATGCCGACTCCGAATGGTGGAAGGCATTCAAAAGCCAATCGTTCGAGTCCTACGCAAACGCTCCCATGCCTGGTCGGAGCGACGAAAATTGGCGTTTCGCGAATCGAAAAGGATTGGGCCTAGACGCATTTGACTTCGGAGCCAAAGCCGTACCTGCCAACAGCGAATCGTTGATCGCGCAGTCAGACTATACCAGCGCTCAATCTGGAAAAGTCGTATTTGCCGACAACCATACTTTGGAATTCAACCAAGCGTCCCAAGAACTTCAGGACAAAGGCGTCATCTGGAGCAGCTTGCAAGATGCCCTCGTTAAGCATAGCGATCTACTGAAAGATTATTTCATGAAGCAGGACATCGATCTCGGTTCCGAGAAGTTCGCTCACCTGCATTCGGCCTTCGTCGCGAACGGAGCGCTTTTGTACATTCCCAAAGGAGTCGAAATCGAAGCACCCTTCTGCTCTTACAATTGGTCAAGCGTGGAAAATGGAGCCAGCTTCCCGCACATGTTAGTGATCGCCGAGGAATTCTCCAAGGTATCGATCGCGGAAGTGCACCTATCGGCTGGAAATCACACCGGACTCTCTTGTGGAGTCACCCATCTTTTCGCCGGAGTCGGAGCGAAAATGGACTACACGCTGATTCAGAATTTCAACGAAAAGACGTTGGGGTTCCAAATCAACTCGAATATCGCCGGCAAGGACTCCGAAGTTAAGATGAACAGCGTCAATATTGGCTGCCATCACTACCGCTCGGAAACTCACGGCCAAATCAAGGGATCAGGAGCTCACGTCGACATGCGCTCGTTAGCCTTAGTGGACGCCGATCAGGAAATCGACCAACGCACTTTGCAAACCCACTCCGCACCTAACACGACTTCCAACCTGCTTTTCAAGAATGCGCTTACGCAGGACGCCAAGACCATCTTCTCAGGCCTAATAAAAGTCGACGAATGTGCCCAGCAAACGGATGCCTATCAAACGAACCGCAATCTGCTGCTGAGCAATACTGCAGAAGCCAACTCCCTTCCCGGATTGGAAATCGAAGCAAACGACGTCAAATGCAGCCACGGAGCGACCACAAGCGAAATTCAAGACGATGAGATTTTTTACATGCTGGCTCGTGGTATTCCCCAGGAAGCCGCTCAGGAATTAATCGTCTACGGTTTCTTCGAGGAAATCCTCGACTGCATCCAGGACGAGAAACTCGCTGAAACCGCACGCGAAATCATCCGCGAAAAATTCAAGGCTTAGATAGGCCATGCCGCCAGAACCTACCCTTTCATCAAATGTCTGAAGAGTCACAAGAACGCAGCCTCACGCGAGAAGTCCAGGCCGTCCAAATCCCAAGCGGCGACGCCATTGAACTTCCAGCGCTAACAAAAGTAAACATTACCCAGCAACTCGGGGGTAGTTACACTGTAATGACGCCCTACGGACTCGCTCGAATCGATGGCAGCGATGCCGATGCGCTGGGAGCTGATTTAGCAGCAGAACAAAACGCTTTCGCAGAAAAAGCAACTGAAGCCAAAGCTACTCTCCCAACTGGTGAAGAACCGGACGAAGAAGCCATTTGGCAGCAACTTAAGAACGTTTACGACCCGGAAATCCCGGTCAATATCGTCGATCTAGGACTCGTCTACTCGCTATCCGTCGATCCAGGCGAAAATGGCGGCCATCGCGTTAATGTTCAAATGACGCTCACGGCCCCTGGCTGTGGCATGGGCCCAGCGATCGCCGAAGATGCTAAAAGCAAAGTAGTCCTCGTACCAGGTGTCGACGAAGCCGAAGTCAATCTCACCTGGGAACCGGCCTGGGATCAGAGTATGATCAGCGAAGAAGGCCGCATGATCCTCGGACTTGTTTAATCAATTGATTTCGTCCTTTGAGAAATCAAAGGTTTATCAATTTCGTGTATATTGCAGAGATTCGCTCTCGCTCGCAAATTTCACATTGAATTTCTAGCCAATCCGTACTTGCTAGCTTCAGCGTCAAATATACCTTTCCAATTTTTATGCCCGACCAAGACGAAAAGCCAACAGATTCTCCCGTAGTATCTATGCTCCAAAAGAAGTTCCTCAAGGAACGTAAAATCTTCCTCTGGGGAGAGGTTTCCGATGAATCCGCAAAGGACATCACGGAAAAGCTTCTCTTTTTAGAAGCAGATGCTCCCGGAAAAGACATCACTTTCTACATCAATACGCCCGGCGGATCCATCACCGCAGGTATGGCCATCTACGATACGATCAAATTGATCTCTTCCGAGGTTTCCGTGGTAGTTACGGGAATGGCCGCTTCCATGGGATCGATTCTCCTTTCCGCTCCAAGTAAAGGCAATCGCTACCTGTATCCGCATTCATACGTCATGATCCATCAGCCGCTTATCGCTGGCCAACTCCGGGGGCCCGCAGTGGACATCCACATCCACGCCCAATATCTCGAACAATTGCGAGCTCGCCTCAATCTCATCTTGGCGAACGCATCCGGACAACCTCTGGAACAAATCGAGAAGGACACCGATCGCGACTTCTACATGACGGCCGAGGAAGCCATCGCATACGGACTCGCCGACAAGATCGTTCAATCCATCTAGTCGCATCTTTAGAACCCACGTCGAAGAGCCTATTTGCTATCGATTCCCAAATAGGATCGATAGCAAATAGGTTTTTTTTAGCGAAACAGTACTTGCCCAAGCTTGAAGCCTACAAATACGAATACCAGGCAACAAAGGACGCTCGCGACTGCATTGATCGCCGCCAACCCCCAGCTTCCGCTTTGCATCAGTCTGAGTGTTTGAAGGCTAAACGTAGAGAATGTCGTAAACCCTCCCATCAAGCCAACGCTGAGAAAAAGCGGAAGCGTCGTATCCCCACCCCAAGAGAATCGTTCGAATCCTGGAGTCATAAACCCAATTGCGAACGAACCAGCGACATTGACCAATAAAATCGCCAACGGAAAATCAACTTCCATTTTCCGGTTAACCCAAACCACGGAAATATAGCGTAAGCTCCCTCCAACAAAACCTCCCAAGCCTACGACAAGAGCGGCCTTGATCATGAACTCTTGTCTCCTCTACGAGGTTTCGCGAAATCATCCAAGGATCTCGCCAACGATTCCGCCAGTTTTTGACGGTAGACAGGCGTATTTAAGAGAAGCGCTTCCTTACTGTGCGAAACGAAGCCGCATTCAACCAGAATACCGGGACATTCCAATCCTTTGAGTACCTTGAATCGAGCGCGTTTGAATCCTCGATCCACTCGTTGTAAATCCTCGATCAATCCCTTATGAGTGCGAAATCCCAATTCGAAGTTAAGCGAATCGAAAGCATTTCCGGGCCAGACCTGAGCATCGCCACCAGTATTAAGATCGTTCGTCGAAAGCGCGCCAATCGAAGTTAAGATGTAGGTTTCCAAACCCATTGCTTCCGAATTCAGCGCAGCATTGAAATGCACGCTTACGAAAACTCCCGCATTGGAATGATTCGCAATCCTCGACCGCTCCTCCAGCGGCACTAATCGATCGTCATAACGCGTCAAAACGACTTTGTATCCAAGATCTTTAAGCAAAGTCTGTAAACGTAGCGACACATCCAAATTCAAATCTTTTTCCAGTAATCCCAACGAATCGTTGACCGCCCCTTTCTCAGAGCCGCCATGACCCGGATCGATAACGATCACTCCCGAACGCAGCGACCCCACAACTGGTGCCATGGCAGGAATCAGCGTATTTTCAAAATCCGAATCGCTAAGCCCGAAAAATCCTTTTCGGCGGCTAAACGGTTCACTTAAAAACAAAACCGTCTCATCCAACTCCGCCTTGCGGCTTTTGTCAGTCAAGTTCAAGACACGGTCACCCCGTATCACTTGCCAGCGCTCCTCGTCCACTCGCTTAGCAACTGCCCCGACAAGCTTAGCCTGTTTAGCGATCGCACCAAGTAAAGGAGGCTCTGGTTTCGGCTCCACCGCCGGCACTTTCGGCTTAGCCTCAACCACACGAGCGGGCAGGACAATCCGTTCCGATTCTAGATTTGTTCCTAATTCCACACCCTTTTCCGAATCCATAGGCGGATCCGAAGGCGTTTGGCACGAGGATAAAAGGACAGTCCAAGACGCCACGATAAGCAAACGCGTACGTTTGCTTAAGGACGTCTCAAATATCCGTACCACGTCTTTTAAAGATTCGAGTCCGCAGAGGTTTACTCGGATTCCGATTCCTCTTCGTCGTCATCTTCAACTTCCACATCGTCGTCCAGTTCTTCTGGCTCTTCTTCATCGGAAGCATGATTACTGTATTTCGGCTTGCGTTTATTCGCAGGTAATGGCGAAAGCATTACATTAATGTTACGTCCAACCAACCTCGGAGTGTTGTCTGCCGTAGCCATGTGATCGAGATCCTTGATCGCTCGACCAATCGTATCGTATCCAATTTCCGTGTGAGCCATTTCACGGCCACGAAATGAAAGCGTCAATTTAACCTTATTACCCTTGTCGAGGAATTGTTCCGCTCGACGCAATTTGGTCATGAAATCGTGGACATCGACGCGGGGACGGAATTTGACTTCCTTCGTCTTGCTCGAGCTGCCTTTGCTGTCCTTGGCCTTTTTCTGCTGCTCATAGACGTATTTGCCGAAATCCATGATTCGACAAACCGGCGGCCTAGCATTGCCAGCAACCTCTACCAAATCCAGACCTCCTTCTTGAGCAATTGCCAGAGCTTCTTTCGTATCCATCAGTCCCACCTGATTACCGTCGGGTCCAACAACTCGGATCTTTGGAACGCGAATTCGATGATTGCGTCGTATGCTTGCGAATGGATCGGGCTTTCTAGGCGGTCTCCGTTTACCTCGTGGTCTTGGCATTAATTCAGTTTATAATTCCGTTAACTAGATACTATATTCCGAAGCTTATCTTTCAAAAATACGGCCATATCAACTCTTTTCATGGGGTAGATGCAAAAGTTCCCGTTACGAACCAAAGGGAATTCGATTACCGTATTAATATCAGACGCTGAAACTCTCGCCGCACGAACAGCTAGAAGTAGCGTTTGGGTTGCTAAATTTGAAGCCGCCGGATATCAAAGCCTTCGAATAATCAAGCTGCGTGCCCTTTAAATACAGAGCGCTCTTGCTATCGACGATTACGTTCGCATCGCCAAAACGGACTAGAATATCGCCTTTTCGAGCATCTGAGACAAATTTCATTTTATAAGAGAGTCCATTACAGCCGCCTCCAGATATTCCAACTCGAAGAAAAGAACTGCCAATCTCTCGTTCCATTAGAGACGACACCTTACTAGTAGCCGAACCAGTCAATTTAATCAACCGTTCGTCGCCCTGTCGCACCCCCTCGGGTAACTCGTTTTCCAACACAACCGTCACTTCGCCGTAATATCCCTATGATTTTTGCGGAATCAAGCTAATCCGCGTCTTTTCAGGAAGCTACACCTCTATCGGTTCAACCACTACACTAAACGACTGCCGAACGCTCAGAGAGTTGAATTGCCAATCGTATCGCCCGAATAAAGCTCTGATGCGACGCTGTGCCCGTACCCGCGATGTCGTACCCCGTTCCGTGGTCAGGACTGGTCCGCGTGTACCTGAGCCCGAGAGTTACATTCACCGCCTTGTCGAATTCAACCGCTTTTAGCGGAGCCAAGCCTTGATCATGATATAGAGCCACGACCACATCGAACTCCCCCTTCAGCGCCCTGTGGAAAAGCGTATCTCCTGGCTGACAGTCACTCAATCCTGGAATCGACTCCCGCAACCGAGCAATCAATGGATTGAAAATCGCAATTTCTTCACTTCCAAGCAGACCCTCTTCACCTGCATGCGGATTCAAGCCGCAAACGCCGATTCGTGGATTCCTGCAACCTAATCTTGTCACTAGATCATTAGCCCGATCTATCGCCATCGTCAGACAAGACGCCGTCAAATGATACGCAACCATCGGCAATGGAATATGCCAGGTAGCCAGTACCACTTTCAACTTTTCTCCAACAAATGCCATCGTTGGAGCTCCGCCCCATCGACTAGCGAAAAACTCGGTTTGTCCCGGATGCGAAAAACCGACCTCCGCACAACGAGATTTCGATATAGGACCCGTCGCCACTCCATCGAATTCCCCAAGAACGCATCCGTGCGCGGCTCGCTCCATAGCTTCAAGAGCAATTTTAGCGCTCTCCCCCGTTGGCTTACCTACTTTGCAATTCACACTTGGCAGACCCACCACGATTGGCTCGACCGGAAAGCGGCACGCCCTAACCGCCTCTTTCAACCAATACTGAGGGCCGATCAACGACAAATGCACCTCGTCTTCCTGCATCTCCGACAAGCATTTGACAATCAATTCCGGACCTAATCCGGCAGGGTCCCCGCAAGTGATCGCTATTCTGGGCTTAAGCATAATCTACTCGAGTTCCCTTCCTCGTTTCCTCTGATGGGCGAAACCTCGAGAGCCTTCGGCAAAAAAGCCTAAAAATGTTCTACACTCTTCTATCTTCCCGAATTCCGAATTTAACAACTCTGCTGCGAACTTCCTTAAATTCACCCTCGAGGAATAAAGCGAGGTGTAACACTCCTTCAGTGCCTTAATCGCTTCCCTCGAATGCCCTCGTCGGCGCAAACCGACAAGATTCAATCCAAAGAGATTGTTCCGCTCCGCCAACATTGTATATGGCGGGACATCCACTGTCGCCGTCGAATCGCCACCGAACATCACTCCAGTGCCGATACGACAAAATTGATGAACCCCCGAGGCTCA
>Ga0233432_10000299_pt1 | contig 47138 bp, 47 predicted proteins | sample SI_122_August201_6_FD_179870 | JGI IMG/M metagenome (GOLD analysis project Ga0233432, IMG submission 179870) | Seawater microbial communities from Saanich Inlet, British Columbia, Canada - SI_122_August2016_10_MG | ecosystem: Environmental > Aquatic > Marine > Inlet | place: Canada: British... | reverse complement strand
TGCGTAGCCATCAGCGGCACAGAACGAATGAAACTGAAAGCGGTCACGCAGCATCTAAAAAAACATGTCTGACACACACCCTTGTCCTCCCTTGCCCTCCCTAGTCCTCCCTTGTCCTCCCCTGTCCTCCCCTGTCTTCGTATAAAAAGCACATCTTTGAAAGTTTGTCAAAGCCATGGCAAGGCATTGCCCCGTGTGTCTAGAATCGGTTGCCTTAAATCAAACCGTATGGCCATATCCATGCGCACACTCGATCTGCAATAACTGTGAAGCACTAATGAGACAACACGATTACTTTGAATGCCCGCAATGTCGAACGTTGCAAACAACAGAAACGATAGAAACGACACAAATCACAAATCAATTTGCAAACCTCACACACTCTAACCAACCCATCCAACCCCTCCAACCCATCCAACCCCTCCAACCCGTCCACCCTGAGGCGCTACAACAAACGGCAGCGCGGGCACTTGAAATCATAAATATACACTTATTTACAAATAGCAATTGATCTCGTTATTCAAGCTTTAAATCAGAAAAAAGATCAAATACGCTAAAACAAATTCCTCCCGACACAAAAGCAGGCACTGGTCTGCATGCTGTACTCCTCACAACAAGTAGACGATTTGTTGAAAAATTATGGCTGGAATTTTGGAGAAGATTTGTATCAGAAAGAGACAGCGTCTGATTATGACCATGTGAATCCGCCATTTCCGCCAAGCATAGCAAGAATGAAACAATTAGAAGACTTTGTAAACGATGTTGAGACACCACCTATAGAAATGCCGTGCTCCCCCGATATACCAACCGTCAAACGCATGACCTCGATCACAAGACAATCCAACACTACCACGTCAACCGTCTCTACCACCACCACCTCCACCAGCTCTTCCACCTCCACCACCACCTCCACCACCTCGACTACAACCTCCACCACGACGACCCAAACACATACCACACCTGACAAACCCATCGAAACCACCAAGCCCAAACTGAAACCATATGTCAAATCGGTCAGTATCAACTCAAAATTCTCAAATAAAGGCATCGACTTCCTTTCAAACGTCTGCCAACAAATGCCTTATCTGGAACCGGTCAAACACAATCAACTCGACACTCTGTACAAAATATGCCAATCTGAACAAAGGAGCGACCCTTCAGATCCTTCATGTCAGCAATCTCAAGATACTCGCAAAAGTGGAAGAAACACACGTCCTGTCAAAAAGCTGGATTGGTTTGGAGACAAAGACAAAACCTACAACACTTCACTGCTCTATGACGTCGATGCCGCGATTAAACAGTCGCTGGTTGCACAAGAGAAAGAAGAGCGTATGCGCGATTTTTTTGAAATACAAGCGGAAAAACGGGCGAAAAAACAAGCGGAAAAACAAGCGGAAAAACAGGCGGAAGGGCTAACAGACGGGCTAACAGACGGGCAAGCAGACGAGCAAGCAGAGATAAACCCCTTCCAGGTCACAAGGAGTCCTTGGAAACAGCAACAGATATCGAAAGTGCTCAAGAAGGAACTTTTCGATTTTTCTCACAGAAATGGAATTTGTCAATACAAGATAGCCGAGAGTATCAAGACAAAACCGGCATATCTATCACATTGGAAGCACTCTCGTTTTATAAACTCTCGAAAAACGTTATGTTTAGATCATGTCGTGGAACGTTATCTCTTGAAACATCATGACGACAAAGAAGACTTTCAAAGGCGGATAAATCTCATCCTCGACGAACCCGATCCTGAACCCGATCCTGAACCCGATCCTGAACCAGTGGACAAGCTAGGCGACGAGGTGGGCGACGAGGTGGGCGACGAAACTGAGCTTCACATCCTTGAAAATGTCCGAATTGTGGAAGAAGACGAAAACGAAGTCCGCGATGTTATCATTCGACGAGGCTCGCGCAAAAAGCGACAAAAACGCAAACGCGCATTGGTTTCCGAGCAACCTCTGCATTACGATGACGATCCGGTAGATGAGGAAGACAAGTGCATCGTGTGTTTTTCAAGTTTTGCATACTACGAAACGGGGATTCTCACGTGCTGTCAAAACAAGATACACAATCACTGCCTGCAGACTTGGCTTACAAAGGGAGAAAAGTCGTGCATGTTTTGTAGAGAGCCCATCACCACAATGAACGCACGCCGCGCCTTTGTAAACATAGACTGAAGAACCTTTAGAAAAGGTTCACGAAAGGTAGAGATACGAGAGTATAAGAACAAGAGTTTTACACCGCGTCAGAGAGTGACGCTGAACGGTGCAACTGGTGTAACAATATGCAAAACGAATTTTTTGCACCAGTCAATGGTAATAAAAAGCAAGAAACGATGGACATCCCCTCGCTTGTCGCATTGAACGTGACAATTGAGGCGCGACACCCCAGACCTTCGTCGGAGAAAAAGGCAGACGCTTTTTTTGAACGTCTTCGACAGCGAAAACTAAAGAGCATCGCAAAACGTGATAGTGAATGGGAACGGGCGGAGGCCAAGCGAAATGAGATGATAAAGCGTGCAACCATGGTTCATGAACAACGAAAGGATGAGATTCGAATGGAGACAAAAGCTCGAAAAAGCGCCTTTCCCCAGAGCATATTCATAGGATTCGGTACATGGCCAACATACACGTTCGATAAATTGGACTCTAAAACGCTCGCACCGACCAGTACATCGAAGACTCTTTCAATCGACAACCGTCTCGTAATATGGTGTTCACGAGATTTTGATCCAATGGATCAGCGTAAGGCGCAATGGTACACGCTCTGTCTTGACGAACAAAATTGTGGAGAGGCTGAAGACGAGTGGTTCATCAGCGTTAAAGATGCATTTCGCGGTCGTATCATGACAGGTGATATGTACATCAGTATGAACGCATTCATGGGCATGCATTGGAAGGATCTGTACTGGATAAAAAAGGAGTCCGAACTTCACAATATCTACGTGTTTGACATCGTTTCCACACGACTATCAAACTCTCGATGGGCAAAATATGTGGATGACAGCGTTGCAATGCGTAACTACAAAAAGCGTGCCGAGAGTACCGATGACGGTTCTGATGACAACCCGTCACTTGCGTCCACCGACGCTACTGAATAGTCGTATCCGAACGAAACGGATGCGAAACAATAGAGGTACGAGAGTATAAAAACAAGACTTTTTAACAATCACCAAAGACCAACACTTGTCGCCTACGGCGAGATCCATCTAGTTCCTCAACTAGTTCCTCAGCTAGTTCCTCAACTAGTTCCTCAACTAGTTGAGGAACTAGTTCCTCAGCTAGTTCCTCATTCCAATATGCCGCGTACATATGCAAAGAAATACACCGATTTTACAGAGAGTGACGCTGTCGAACGTCGTGGGAAACAGCCTCCTTATGATGTGAAAAACTACATTGACATCACGTGTCCGCATTGTAATGAAGTCTGTGCTGAGATACCAGAAGGACTTCTTAATTCTAACAAAGCGTCTATGTGTCTTCAGCACCTTCGTGTTTGCACCGCATACGACGGGGAAGTTCCGGCTGCCAAGAAGCAGCGTGTGACAAACGAGGACCTCCTTCGCAAGCTGGACGAGATGCGCAAAGAGGCCGATGAGCGTGAGAAGCGCATTATCAAGACTATTTCGGAAAAGATCGATTTGGGTCCGCCTCCGCCAACGGACGAGCAGTCTCTTTACGAGCGTGTCAGTGAGAAGCACGCGGAGGAGACTCGAATGAAGACGGAGCTGGAGTGCTGCCGTTCGAACATGGACAATTGGAATCACGTCGAGGCGTGCAGTGTGTGCATGGACAAGCCGTGCGACACGCTGTTCAACCCTTGCGCGCACCGCAACACGTGCTGGGAGGATTGGAAGGCGCTGGAGTCTGCGGCGGTGGCGGACGGCGAGGAGCCCAAGTGCCCGACGTGCCGTGTTGTGATCAAGGGGGCGGTGCGATTGGCAATGTAAAACTTTTTAATGAGGTGCCCACGATTTACCCCGGACGAGCGGCCTCGTTGCACGCGTGTTCATCCCCCTCGCCATCCTATTTGTGACGGGCGTTGTCACACCGGTGACCGTGTTGCGCTGCATACCCACGGCGGTGACAATCACAACCCACACGACACATAGCGCTACAAACAACCAGAACGTGTACCACTTGTCTTGCAATGGCAATTCGATGTTCATTCCGTACACAGAACTCACAAAGAGCGGTAACGAAAAGTATGCAGCGAGCACATCTGCCAAGCGTAGCTCTTCCTTTCTCGTCATCACCTTGTTTTTAAAAAGGGATTGGATTTTATAGCTCGACATCCCAATCCCAAGCCTCTGTCGCAAAGGCGTTGAGTACAGGTTGAGACTCCTGTCTGTCATAAATAAAAATAGAGAAAAAATACGAAATAATAGAATTTCAGAACGCAAATCTATTGCCTATGACCGATTGCAATTTGCAATCTCATAATTTGCATATAATATATAAATACAGCGTTAAGTTTATGTTGCACCGCAAGAGCAAATGTTGCCATCTTTTGCGGATCTATCAATTACTACGAAACATGGTAAACGATGGTCCATCTCAGAGGCTACCGAATTTCTCAGCAATGTGCACGAAGCACTCACGCGTATTTTTGCATCTATGGACCCACCCCTCGACCCACCGATACGTGACAAAATAATGGAGATGCACGTTACTCAATATTTGACGCAAACATTCACCCCACACAAAGATTTGACTGATAGGACCAAAAACGCCGTGTTATGGTCGACTGCGATGTTTATTGAGAATCGACTTACCGATTGGGGCTTGAGTGGTGGTTTTTATGTGAATGGTATACGTTTTGCCAATAACGATGTGAAGAATTTGCTGGATGAGCGTGATAGTGCAATGGAATTATTCGATAGAACACGGCAAAATCTGCAACGAATGAAACTAATACCACCAACGCCAACACCAACGCCAACACTAACGCCAACACCAACGCCAACACCGCCTTCCAATAAATCAAGTCCAGCGGTGGCTTTTTTATATATTTGGGTACGAAAGTTAGGTTTTACAAAAGGCCCAGATGTGCCACATCTGTTGCTTATCGGCCACGTAAATTCAGGATACCGCAAGTGGGGTGTGCCAGGTGGATTGCGTGATCGTGGCGACAAGTCTACTCTATTTTGCGCAATGCGCGAGATGTGCGAAGAGTTACTCGGCATGCATCCTTCTACGAATGACGTGAATAATATGATCACGAAAGCCAACAATGTCGGTACATTCAAACAATTGATACAGACATCTGACAACTACACCGCTTGGATGTTCGAAGTTGACAGTGCACTCAATTTTGAAATGCAGTTTGGTTTGCCGAAGAGAACAATCATTCAAAAGTACAACGCACCACTTTCGAATGAGACCAAAGGGTATTTATGGATTCCATTTCCACTTGATGTATCTAGGAAAAAACCCTCTGATCCATGGATTGTAAAAGCCCCAGCCGAGCTACAACACCGACCACTAATACTGCGGAAAGGTGTGCTAGGACCCAGTAAATTGATTAAATAAAAATAGAGAAAAAATAACGAAATAATAGAATGTCAGAACGCAAATCGTTTGGCGACTCTGCTCTTCAGCGCGCAAGGCAATTTGTGTACAGATTGGATAAAAAGGCAGTCTTGCACCCTGATGATCAGAACGTTCGAACCTCGTTTGGTCACGAACAGATCCACTACACGCCCTCAAAACTCGGACAACAGTCGATAAACGCTTTGCAAGCACAACGCCCTCCTCCCCCGTGTGCAGCACCAAAACAGCGAGGCCAACCGCCTAGCCTATCTTTAGAGCAAAGGCTCTTGATTCTTGAAAGGCGTTTGACCATTTTAGAACATAAAGTACAAAAGGACAATATACTTCAAATCACGTGAAGGATTTTACAGGACAGCGGACAGGAATTCTTCTACTTCGTCCCGTGTAGGAGCGATGGATGCAAAGGGTCCGACTGCTTTGCCACCGTGCGCATACTCGGCGTTGCGCTGCAAGTCTGCAATCATTTCGGGTTTTAGATGGGTGCCTCCACCATGATACGGTTCTGTGTCCGCTTGGATGGCGGCTTCGGCCGCTTCTACCTCGGCGGGCGTGGAGCCGGTGTGGGCGAGGATGGCCAAGTTTCGGAGTCGCGCGACCCATCGTTGGGAGGGCGGTGTTGCCGGAACGCCTAGTTGCATTTCCATGGTGAAGGAGACTCGGGGTTCTTGGTTTGCAAGTGAGCCGTGAGGAAAGCCGGAGGGCCACCACGCAATGTAAGGGGATTCGGTTGTTTTCTCAAATGGCACAATGGGCACAATCTTGAGAGGCGCCTTCTGTGCTGCGATGAGTCGTTTGTTCAAGGGTCCATTCCCATCCTTGCCAACGAGTTTGTACCAATCGCAAAAGTAGGGTCCTTTTGACTTTTCGTTCATGAAACTTTCATACTTGTTAACAGCGGTTTTACTCGTACTCCACGCGGCCGTTGCAATGTCGGGAGGGTTTTGTAAAAGCAATTCCATGCACCATAGCAGTGTCTCGCAGGTCATTGGACCAACCGTGTACGTGTACCCATCTCGGTATCCGCCTTTCACATGGGCGAGCATCTGGATGCCATGCTTGAGAGCCCAGGCCTCATTGCTAGGATCGGCACTCGCTACATGTTCTCGTAGTTTGGTGATCAAGGCCATCGTGGGTATACGATCGTGATGTGCAGACAGTTTATCACCACGTGGGGGTTTGTAGATGATGTGAGGTGCCCCGGTGACATACGTTGTGTAACCCAAGTTTTCAAAGACGTTTTTACACGGCATCATGACCTTCATGCCCATCGATGACAGTATTTTCGCCCAGATTCCAAAACCATTCTTCAACCAAGAGACTGCGCTATTCCCCTGCGCGGTGGCGTTCATGCCGGCTTTTGCATATTGCAAGCGGTCATCCAGATATTGCCGAACTGGCTCGGGGATGCTCTCTTTGCGCACTTGTGCGTCAGATGCTCGAATGATGCCATCGTGAGTTCGGAGATCGAATGCGTTGAGAATTTCTTGACGAATATCAGCAGGAGTGCTTTGCCATATATCGTGACCACTTTGGAAATCGGGTCGACGAGGCGGTTCGACCAACGCTCGTGACAAATTATTTGAAAACCATTCTTGAGCGCCTTGGTTCAATTGCTGAAGAAAGGTTTCGATTCCCTCAATCGCTTCCAACTTCCAAGTCATACATCCCCAATCGTTGAAAGAATTTATATTGTAAAACGAATGAATAGATGGTTTTGTAGCGGAAATGGACGGTAACGTCGGCAACGGTCGAGACAACGGTTGAGCTGTGGCGGTTGTATCGGAAACATCCATATCGTCATCGCTATCCATCACTCCCGGATACGGATTGGAAGGTCCGGCGGCAGGTTGAGGACGAGGAAGAGTGGGCACTTTGGTCAAATTACGGATGGCGTTTGCAACTGTCGCCACTAAGTTTGCATCTGTCACAGTTGCAAATCTGGTCATGGACAATTTTCCATCTGTGTATGGGATGGGCTCGGCAAATGTAAAGGCTTCCTCTACAAACAATGCATTGTCCCATGCGATCACATTGCCATCATCATCTACATACTTGCCATTGTACCACACGGAGCAACGCTTCGCGGTGTAAACAAAGTCTTCAAAGGTGTAGCATCTCAGCTTCACCAACCCTACAATCTTTTGATATTCAGCTGTGGGCACGTGCCCAATCCAACTTGTTTGACCGGATTGACGAAGCCGCGTATTCAAATCTTTCTCTGCAGTCTGTGCGTATGTTTTCGTCTGTTTTCCCGAAGAGATGATCAGCGTCCATCTGGCTTCTGGAAAGAAAATTGTGCGATTCTCGACGTTTTTGACACCTGCGACGAGAGCGGACGCCCATGGAGGCTTGACATTGAGCATCCAAAGCGTTTCGCTACCAGTTTCAAACATGCCTGAATTCGGAGGATTTGTGTAAGGTACGAGACGTGGCATTGCGCCTGGAGTCTCATGCAGCGGGTTTTTACGACGGCAGCTTTCAAAATCGCGTTCTGTCCACATGGCGTAAGCGGTGCGTGGTTTCGGAACATTCAGTGAATTGCTTGCTAATATTGCCGCGACATATGCTCTCCAGGTGTCATCGTCGACACCCACGGGTCGAGTAGGAATATCAGGTGAAGTTATAGACGCGCGTTTCATATCAATTGCCACAAAGCTCGTGGTGGGTTGATTTTTTAAGCGTATTTTGTCATTTTTTGATTTTGATATTTTGCACTCACTTAGGTTTGGGAGCATGGCTTTCTGAGAATTGTCGTCATCAATGCTTCATATATATAAACACCCATTTGCTGAGTAAGAGGCAAATGGAAGGCAAGTGAACGCGTCATGCAGGGTCGTGACGCGAGAGGCGGTCCTTATTACAAAAAGACAGAAGACCCCTATGGTTTCAAGGGCGGACGTGGGACTGAGGTGGAAGCCATCGATTGGACTACGACGATTTACGCATTTCTTATGCTCGTCATGATGTCGGTAAATGTGGGTCTGCTGATTTGGATTGGCTTTTCGACTGAACATTCACACGAACTGTTGTCTAAACTGGAGAAATTGGAGGCCTTTAATGACAATCTGGCGGCGCTCAAATCCACCAACTATGAGGTGGCCCAAGCTCTCAAAGACACCAACGCTCACTTGCTTGTCGGGACATTGAAGGATATGGACAGTGTGAACAAGACTAAGAAGACGGCGGCTATTGCCTCCTATATCGATCATTATTATGGACACAACGGTGTTCAAGGATCTGGTCATGATTACGCGGATGTAAATGTAAAATGTACAGTGTCGGCACCCAACACTGCTGGTCTTATCACTTATGACTGCGCAGCTAATGGCGATGGTGGTGCTAATGGCGATGGTGGTGCTAATGGCGATGGTGGTTTGCCACCCGACTGCATGAAGGACAGCACTCCTGACCCGAATTCTGCATTATCACAAATTGGAACAAATAGGCTACCAAATAGTGCTTCCAGTTGCGCCTCTATTAAACCCCACCAATGCAGCTCTTTGGGTCAAGGCGATCAAGTGTGTGGTGGTCAAGCAATAATTCGAGAGATCCCAACACAAGCAATACAATCGATCGCCATTACAATTAAGGCATTAGAGGCTGACACCACAACGCAATCTGCTACTGCTTCTAGTGTATCTGGTTTCATTGATCTTTTGAATGAATATTTTAAGGCTGAGAAAGACTTACAAGATAAATTTGCAACCAGTTTCAATTCATGCGGATGTAGTAACAATGAATTTAATGACAGTCCAACATGTCAAGCAACAATCAAAGATTTTACGAGCGCGGAGCATGCTTTTGAATCAATGTACACAAGATTTGGTTCAAAAATTGGCACGCGAATTCAATCACTGAAAACTGTTTTGGATGGTCTTAGTCTTTCTACAGACCAGAATGAGAAATACGATAGCATGTTAACTCTGATGACAGAATCTAGCAGCGCGATGAATGATTGGGAAGAGAGACTTCACAATAGTCCTCATGGAGAGCACAGTCCAGTGCATTATTTTATAAAGCCTGAGAGAAAGCACGACTTCTGCCAGGCTATTGATGAGTCAGAGTTTCCTTCGGTTGCGATCGCCACGTGCTATCAAGCCGCAGCGGCACCCACATACGGCTCTTCACCAGCGGTGATAACTAAAACCCCGACTGGAGTTAAGTCCATTCCTTATTGCAGCAATTAGGGCTGACACGCAAGCATCGTAAAAGCGTCATCGTCAAGAGTTCGCCGCTAATAAAAGAGCAAGATAGAGTGACCGAGGGTGTGACCGCGAGTGACTGCGAGTGACCGCGAGTGTGAGAGGGTGAGAGACGGGGATTTGACAGTCGTATTTCACAATCGCAGGTGACAAAAGGGAGGATGGGTGATAAAGGTTCGAAACGGTATAGAAGCAGCAGCAGTGCAAACCGCTTTAAAAACTTGCAATTGTACAATCGTCAATTCGTAGATTCCGTTCGATTGTCAGAATTGCAATGGCAATTTCACAACAATGCAACCATCAAAGCCGCATTTTCAGTATTACATTCTCGTCTGTTTTCGGGTGGATTGCAAATGCGAAACAAAGGAGAGGCAATCGAGTCGGACCCCGAGTTTAAGCATCACATCGATACAAAATGGGCTAGGTTTGCCACCGATGTTCTCGAAAATTTTCTGGTGGGTGGGTTTTGCGCCATCACATTTGTGGAACAGATAGACAAACGAACGAAAGATCGGTTCGGTCCGCTCATTCCACATGTAATTCCTTATTCAAAGTATCAACTGGGCATAGACTACAATCCTGCGGACGAGTACCAGTACGCACCGATTTACAATGTCTATCCTCAAGGGCAGATTATGAATACAAGCGGTACCATCATTGACGAAAAGGCCAAGGTGTTCATGTTCCGACCACCTACGAGCGGAGGCGAGCCGACCTCGGACATTGCTGCCTGTGCGCAATTCATCGACTTTATTCAAAACCTGATCGAGTGCGCAGGAGTGGCGGAGTCGCTGCGCTCCCGCCCTGCCGTGGTGACGCAACGAATGAAGAAGCCGGATGCTCCAGGAGTGCAGTCTTCCGATATGTTTTATGATTTAGAATCGCGAGAAATCCACGAGCAGCAAGAGAACAGCGAGAACATTCAAGCAACCATGGCATTGAAAATACAAGCTGCGTACGCTCAAATGCTGAATCGATCAGGTCGCACTCAAGAGTTTGCGCGTTTAGGAGTTCATCGCAGTCAGCCTACACCTGAAGTCGCCAGTCGCATCTTTGCCCTGCCGATCGACCAGGCGGTCGCCCCTATGCAAACAGCGGAATCTCGCAACGATCTCGTGTCTTTGATCAATACAAACAACGAAATGATTTGCTGCGCCATGGGCGTACCCGCATCTCTCGTGTTTGAAAGCCGGTTTGCGAGCAGAACAACCGCGCAAATGTCTCTCTTTAATGCCACCATTCAACAACTCACACAATCGATCAATGAAGTGCTCACCGAATGTTACTTGCACATATACGGACGACAAACATTTGGATCAAAACTGCAGCGTGAAGGAGAAACCGAGGAGATCTCACCTCCATCAAATAATGAAATGCAAATGGAATTGGTGTTACTCACGAGCCCGCTGTCGGCTACTGAAGAGATTATCAATGTCTACACAGCCGGTCTTGCGGATTTTGAAATTGCCGCACCGATTGTCTTGTCTTCGGTAGGTGCTTCAAACAGTGACATATTAAATATGATGGATCGATTCAAAAATAACAAATCTACAATGTCGGCCGCATCACAACCCAAGGAAGATACAAAAGAGACTAGCAAGAGTGATGGCAAGAAAAAAGCAAAATCCTCACAAGGCAGCTCTTCAAAAGAGACTTCTCGCGACAAGAAGACCGAGGCCGACAAGAAGACCGAGGCCGACAAGAAGACCGAGGCCGACAAGAAGACCGAGGTCGACAAGAAGAACGAGGCCGGCAAGAAAACCGAGGCCGACAAGAAGACCGAGGTCGACAAGAAGACCGAGGCCGGCAAGAAAACCGAGGCCGACAAGAAGACACAGCGAGATAAAGAAGAAAAGAAAGAGGAAAAAAAAGAGGAGAAAAAAGGAGACAGGTCACGACAGGATAAAAACGAAAAGAGGAAAGAGAAGAAGGATGCCGACAATGATTCGAGCGAAGATGAGAGCGAAGATGAGAGCAGGTCGAGGCGCACCAAGAGCTCATAAAGCCATCTTTTCCATACACTTTGCCATGACGACATTTGCTTTTAAAAGAAGAGCTCGATCTTTTTTGAGACGTGTTAGTTCTGCTTCAAGACGTTTTATTTTGTCACGGTCGATGTTGTTGGTGTTAACATCTAATTCTGAAAGTGCTTTTCTGTAGACTTTTCGTTCTACTTCACGACTAGTTTGCAGATTTGACAACTGTGGTCTACGAGAAGTATTTGGACGTATTTGACGCTGATATGGTAGTAGGTGAGGGGAATTTTGATGATTGTTTTGAGTATTGCTTGTTGTCAGAGGTGGAAGGGGTGCCAGAGATGGAGGAGTTTTGGGGTGGAAGTTTTCATCGATGTTTGCATCAATGTATAAGCTCCAGATGCGCTCCGCTTCTACACTGGATCGCACAACAAATTGGTCTTCACGAGGCATAGCTGCCTGTGTCTCTACCCTGATTCGACACTATAATTTTAGCGCTGAATCAAAATAAAAAGAAGCCATGTTAGTCATGCTTGATAAGAACATGGAGCGTTACCACCTGTTGTATCGACACTCCAAGACAACCATTGGTGAAAAAACAGTTCCAAGAGAGAGCAAGCTTTCTATCTATCGTATTGAATGGTGGTCAGCGTCCATGAAATGGGCCTGTGTCAACGCGCTCTTGAATGGTATAATACTTGGTAGCGCGAGTTTGATCAGTGTGATCATAGGAGACCTACTTCGTAATACTCCAAACTTTGGAAAAGAGATCAGACACATCTCAGGGGGAACCATGCTCATACTTTTCACAAAAGATTTATTTCCAAAAATGTACAACAGAGACGAAAATGGGAGTATAACAACGTACTTGTGGGTTTCAAATATTGTCGGATTTTCGCTGTGTGTGTTAACAATCGATTGGATCAATGAGAACTTGTTACAAAAATCGATAAAAAATGCAGATATTATAAGACCCATTGACTCCATTGGCTTTTTTGTGGATGTGGCATTTGATGGGTTTTTAGTTGGATTTACAGCATCCAAATCTCGTTGTGATTTTCTATACTCGCTCTCATTGACACTTGTCTTATGCATCGATAATGTGATCGATGCACTCGCCGTCGGATCGCTAGTGGAAGATTCCGTCATTGTGTATGCCATTCTATTCTTCATCACTTCAATTGTTTGTGCACAAATAGCCATTCTTGTCCGTACGATATGGTTCAAGAATAACATGGCCATAAATATCTTGTACGGCCTATTGACGAGTTTTGCATCGACCACCATTCTCATAAGCGCCTTAGATTTGATCGATCAAGGTCTTACGATTTGGGTAGGGTTGGGGTGTTTGATAGCTTGGGCAACATTGCACATTGTCGAAAGGGTAGAAGGAGAGTAGAAAGAGAGTAGAAAGAGAGTAGAAAGAGAGTAGAAAGAGAGTACGTAAGTCTTACGTGAAAGTAAGACGCTAAAAACTGACAAACCGGATTTAAAGTTGACCAAAGTGAGCGGTTAATTATGGATATCGTAGTGGACAGCAATCCTCATGAAGAGGAGATTTTTAAGTTGCTTTCTGCATCATATCCGCACACAAAACGTGAACGCTTGGATGTGGGCGACATTATGATTCGATCGCCTGATCGAACAATAGTTGTCGAACGAAAGACGTGGGACGATTTGCGCTCTTCTATTGCAGACGGACGTAAATCTGAGCAACAAATGCGCGCCTTGGGAAACAATGGAAACGGTAATATACATTTTATGTACATTATCGTCAGTTCGAAGATTCCAAAGTGGAGTCACAAACCTCCCCGTGGAATCCCAAATGCAAATGCGTTCTGCTCTCTCCTCAAAACGCAGCTGCGTGACAACGTGGCGGTGCATTGGGCTCAGGACACCGAGGATATAATAGATGTGATTAGCTATATTTACAAACAATTACGTGATAACAAGCTTATGATGTCGACACACGCTCGGCACGTCGACGCCTACGTGCAACAACGCAAACGCAAGTGCGCCAACGAAAACCCGTTTGTGCAAATGCTCGCTTCAGTCGATGGTTCGAGTATGTCAAAAGCAGAGGCAATAAGCAATCTATTCCCCACAATGGATAAACTGGTCAAAGCGACCGAAGACGAAATTGCCAACATCAAGGTCGGCAAGCAACGCATCGGTCACAAACTAGCAAGCAATTACTCACACATCTTACATGGCCCTCCCTCTCCGATTTCTCCAGTCTCCCCAATCTCTCCAAAGGCGGTCTCTTGATCAATAGCTTACGCAAGTGGCAGCTTACGCAATATTTGATACCACCATTTCCCGAAACGCGGTCCACTCGCCAGCTCCACTTGACCCTCATTGAACCCTCACTTGACCCTTCCTTGTAAACGAGTTGCGCTTGCTGTGTCATTTTCCAATGCAATCGAGTTTACTGCTCAGTACAGAACATATTTTTCTTATTATCATATACGACTCCAAAGCACGCAATCCACTTTCCGGTCTTTGCGTCGCAAGTGAACACTTCTTCGGTTGCCATAGGGATGAGTGCCCCGGTGGTATCGTCGAATTTGAAGCATCCACTAGCATCTGTTGATGTGTAAGTGACCTTTTGAGTGGTAGGATCGTAGTGACGTTTCATGGTACCATAAAGGGATGTTGATACTTTTTGAGATGTAGCATCACAATTCACGTGGGCTTCGTGGTTACCACCTGAATAAGAAGGAAACTGATTTGCCACCATTTTCAAGCACCCGTCTATCTCTGAAAGTTCCATCGAATTTGCAAATGAATCTGACTCCAGTCCTGGTGCTACTGTTGCGGCGATAGCTGATTGTGTCATAGAGCACGTTGGCGCCGAAGGAAGCCTGAAGACCTGACGACTCGCGTATGCTGGAACTCGGGTCGGGTTGTAGTCTCCTGTATATAGGGTTGTATCTTGGTCAGAACCATAAATATTCATTCTTTTTGTACTTGGATGCATGCATTCATCTAATTTAAGAGGCTTTACGGCATCGTGGGCGTCCTGTGCTTTGTTCTTGGCATGGTCCAATTCATTCTGGATAGTAGTGAAATTCTTAGTAACGTTTGTCATGTCGCTTTGCAGATCTTTGCCAATCACAAAGCCAGAAATACCAAATCCGAGGGCGACGGACGACATGATGAACGCAAGGATCACCGGAATGGCAGTCCACCAATCGACTCTGACTTCGTTCCAGTCGGCACCTTCTTGCCAGCTCATGCCCTGCACATCCTTGTAATTGCGCAGCGAGGGCTGCGTCCGGCTCGACTTTTGCATCAAACCGTTATTGAGCAAAACCACCAATGTCCCTGTACTGTTTCTCACACGCCTATTTATATTGCACATTATGGAAAAAGAGTTACTGACCAAGTTAGTGCAAACACAAATCGCACAAGTCAGTGTAAACATCAAGTTTTTAAAACAATATACACACAAATACTATTCTAAATACAAATTTACACCGATGGCATCGAATGTGTGACGACACACATCTCTCGACCCTGCTCAGTCACATTCGTCTTGGCGCGTTTCCAATGCTTTTTACGATATATAATTACCATAAATACCATGACAATCATGATATGCGCAATATTGATGACGCCGAGTAGTGAAAGATTGTTGTTCATTTTTTCCATTTTAACTTCTAGTCCTTGTAAATCTTGTGATAAATTCTTAAATGATGTTGGCAAAGGAGGCGTGGAGGAGAGTGAAGCGGTGTGGAAAAGGGGAGGGGTGGAGGTGGGAGATGGGGTGAATGGGGAGGGTGATGCCAATGCATTGTCAAAAAAGCGGAAAATGTAGCTTTTTGTTCGATTCAAGTAGTCGGAAGGATGTTGATCAATTGCTTTTAAGACGGTGTCTAGCTGATCGATGGATTCATGCGTACGCTTGTAAATGACTTCTGGATCGTCTGTGTTTTGATGTTTGTTGTCGTTGAAACCGTCATGAAATCCTTGCTCATAAGCATCTTTAAAACCGTCGTCAAAACCGTCATCAAAACCGTCTTGTTTTTCATCATTTTCATTACTCATTCTCCACGACGGCATGTCTGATTGCTGCTATGTTTTACCATGAGTTTTAAAAAGTTTAGCGTTATAAAAAGGATGTTCTGAACCTTTAGAAAAGGTTCACGAAAAGATTTGTCCATGTTGCCATCAACGTCTCAATTATGCATCGATATGAAGCGAAGCTTGTCTATGAGCGACTCCGACCAGTTCATTGGTCAGCTGACTCATCAGCTTATTCAGATGGTACGTGACGGCGAGGTCGACGTGCGACATGAGGATTTTATGTATGTCTTGTACGATCCGAACTATCACAGACGAACTCCAAATGAACGCATGGTGTGGAAACGATTAGGATTTAGCACTTGGAATCCAATGCGTCGTCGTTGGGAATGTAAACACTCGTTACCGAAAGAGTTTATAGATGCTTTACATGAATTTAATATTGAAAAGTTGAGCACAAAACTGACGCCGATACTTGACAAGTACAAGAGCGTGATGCTTCAAGGGGTGATTCCTCAATTTGATTTTAAGGACGAATATGGACGCTTAATCGTGTATGCAAATGCATTTCAAAGTGTCTTTAACACGCGCCATGTTTGGAGAGAATTGGAATTCAAATGGGATCCATTGTCCAAGAATTGGTACACGAGCCCTGATTTTCTGCAAGTGTATAAACCATGGATACAAGCTCTTATCGATACCGAAATGCATCGTCGGCAAATGGAGGTGCAGGAGGCTGCGCGTCGGCGATATGAAGAGCAGAGGCTGCGCGAAGAGCGGGAACGAGAGCTGCGCCAAAGGAGAGAGACGTTGAACGAGTATAGGGATCGCCTTTCAAAAGACCCCTTCTCGCTCACAGACGAAGAGAGCGCCTATTACAGCCAGTACGCACCTGCATACAATTACCCGCCCATCGAAAGGTTGCAAATGGTCCATAAAATCCGAGAATATGCGAAACGACTCAAAGCCGACCCGTATTCTCTTTCCGATCAAGAGAGGGAGTATTACGATCAACATCACGGACGGACAGGTTCTAAATCATGGCGGGAGATATACGATGACTTTATGAATGAGATTCGAAAAAAGATTATCAATGGTGAAGATCTTACAGAAGAGGAGGCTCGATTCCTCACGTCAGAACGACAAATGGCCATCGCGGAAGCCATTGAATCGGTCAAAAAAGAAGAAGCTGAAACTGCGGTCAACGAACGGCTTGCACGCAATCCCGCGCTCTCGATTGCCAAGGGAGAGATGATCGATCCACCATGGGTTGCCTTTGTGGTAGAAGCCGTGCTCATGTTGCAATCGTCAATACAGCGTGCCATTGAAACCGAGTTTCAAACGCGTGGGCTGTCCATGAGTACTACAAAAATTGGAAGAAGGACCGTACTAAAAACACCATTGGGAACTTTTGATATATATGTGCGAAATCAAGAAGCAGCACAGAATGTGGTGTGGAGTTTGCTCATCGAAGAGTCCTCGTTGAAAATGGTCGCAAACAGGGCTTTGAAAGCGCGGGATTACCAACAAAATCCGGTACAAGTTCGAGATAGTAAGACTCTGATCATCGCACTGAACGCGATAGCACAACACATGCTCGCACACGGACACCCAAACCTTGCGCAGACCGTCCATCAGTGGGTGCAGGACAGGCCTGCCCACCCTCCCAATCCTATTCCCAATCCTATCCCCAATCCTATCCCCAATCCTACAAATTAGCATCGCATGCCACAATCGTAGCAATCCGTACCTAAGGCGCACTCGCTGTATCCTTCGGGAAGGAAGAACGATGCATTCGATCGCATGCCGTCGTTACATTCCCCGTTTTGAATAAACGCACTGTAGCACGTGTTCTCGCATATGCAATTGCCTGCTACAAACCATGCTAAGAAAAGCATCAGCAACAAATTTGCACAAAACGAGAATCCTCACTTGTCAAAACAAAATTAGAAGGTTTGTTAGAAGTATTCTTTACAGTTTTAAGAACACTTTCTACAAGTTCTCGAAACGAGGGCCAGATGCCTTCGTCGGTCTTAGCGCTCGTTTCTCGGTAATGAATCGCTTGTGCATCCGAGTATTTTTTAGCTTCTTCAAATGATACTTGACGGGCATCGAGGTCGATCTTGTTGCCTATCAGCAAAATCGACACTTGTTGACGTGTCACGTTCAAATCGATTTCATTCATCCAATCGTGCAAATTGTCATAAGATTGTTTATTGTTAACATCATAGACGAGCAGCACGCCGTGGCTATTTCGATAATACGAGGAGGTGAGTGTCCGGAAACGCTCTTGCCCAGCCGTGTCCCAAATAGTCAATTTGACGGTCTGATTTTGCATTCGCATCGTTTTGACATAAAAATCGATACCAATGGTCGGCTCCATGTTTTCTTCAAATTTACCAGTGCAAAGTCGTGACAATATTGCGCTTTTACCAACTCCCGAATCTCCTATGACCACAAATTTTAAAATATGGTCATACTTGCTCATCTCACCTTCTCACCCTTTCATTTCGCGTAAAGGAGAATAACATAGCGACACTAACTATATATCTAACCGTATATACTCGTCCATGTCGAAGCCGGCGCCGCACATCGACAATTCGGACACGGAGCTCCATTGTTTTGAATGAATAAAAAATCGTCATCTGTATCTGTTTCTAGCATCTTGATCATGCAATACCTCGTGTAACACTTGATATGAAAAATGTGATCGCAGGCAAGCACAAAGGGAAGCATCTCTTCGTTGTCTTTAGACATATCTTCTTGACAAATGGAGCATTCCATATACCCCTTTTCTCTAACACGACGCCCGTCACGTTTCCAACGTCGAAACATGCGTTGTGCTTTCGCCTTATCTTTGAAGGATTTATTCAAGATAAACGGAAACTCTATCATCAAAAACCAAGTTGTGTGCTATCATTCACATCTTGGATCAAGTTTAGCGAGTGAGGTAAGTTTACATAGTACTATAATTCATCCAATGAATTTTTGAATGGTTCAATTTTTAAATAAATACACGAGTCTTTCCAAAGGTCATGATGCGGCAATATGGACACTTTTTGTGTTCAATTTCCGCTGCACATGTACGACAGAATGTGTGACAACACGGCAGCAGGAGCGTCAAGGTTGACCTCTTGTCTTCAAAGCACACCGCGCATTTAAAGGCTTCATCATTGTCTGTAGATGTAGAAACGGAGCTTTGCACAGTGCGTTCACAACCCCTGTCGCCCTCATAAAGGTGTTCATCTCCATTTGCAAGCTCGGTTCGTACCAAGCGTTCATCGCCGCAAGGGCCTTCATGAAAGTGTTTAGGTCCGTCTGGAAATTCGACTCGTACCAGGCGTTCATTGCTCATATTGCCTTCATAAAAGTGTTTAGGTCCGTCTGGAAATTCGACTCGTACCAAGCGTTCACTGCCCTTGGACCCTTTCAAAAATTGTTTTGTTCCAGCCGAATCTTCGATTCGTACCTTTCGTTCGCTGCCCTTGGGCCCTTCATAAAAGTATTTTTTTCTATTTGGAAGTTCGACTCGTATCTTTCGTTCATTGCCCTTGGGCCCTAGATAAAAGAATTTTTCTCCACTTGGAAGTTCGGCTCGTACCTTTCGTTCATCACCTCCTTTGCCTTGATAAAAGTATATATTTCCGTCTGGATATTCGCTTTGCACTTTGCGTTCATTATACATTTCACCTTCATAAATGCATTTTTCTCCATTCGGAAGTTCGGCTCGTACCACGCGTTCACAACCCTTGTTGCCTTCATAAAATTGTTTTTGTCCACTCGGATATTCGACTCGCATCAGGCGTTCATGACCCTTGTCGCCCTCAAAGATTTGTACTTGTCCATTCGGAAGTTCAGCTCGAAATAAACGTTCACGACCCTTGTGTCCTTCATAATAGCAACGACTGCCATCCCCCTTTAATACCGGTGATACGACTGCAAAACTGCGTTTTGAACTGCACATTCACAGCACACCTTCTACATCTTCTACGCTCTGTATTTTTTATTTTTTAGCGTACTGGTCAGGGTGTGCTTGGTAAATATTTTAGGAGATGAAAAGATGAAATGCGCTAAAATGTCTTTGTTGTATACATGTCTACGAGACAAGATGTCTCCAACAACACTTGAGATTCTTCGTTATGTTGAGACTATTATAGAGGAAGAAGAAGAGGTGGGAGTTCCATGTGAAGACGCCATTATGACTTATTATCGATCGCATTTACATGATGAATATGCGCAGAAAGATGAAGATGTCAAGACGATGATTTCGAAAGCTTGTGCAAAAGGACATTGGTCGGAGGTGAATTTCAAAGCATCTATGGACGGCGAACGCATTCCGTTGCATATTCTTCGGAGTTTAGTGCAAATATATTTTTAGACGTACCTCCATCTTCTGGCACGTCGATCATGTTTAGCATTCGTCTCGTGGCTTTAGCGCGATCATGTGATTTGTATTCTAGAGGCTTCACGGTTATTTTTTCAAGTCGTGTAAACACCAAGTCATTACGGAAAGTAGTATTTGAAATGATTGGTTGATCATCAAAGGCAATGATACCATTACTAACTGTTTTCATTCCATTTAGAAAGCCATTCAAATATTCCTGTGCAATGCAAAGTTTATTGGTCAAGGATGGATTCCAAAATGTCGGGGGTAGTGATAATGTTCTGAACTCCAAGTTTTGCCAACGAAGGCAACAGCATTGAAACTCTTTTCATGATGTAACCACGACGTAACCTCGTCCTTTTATTTGATAAAATCCTTACATGTAAAATCTTGATAAAATACGCTAAAATATAACCAGAGATAGAAAGATCGAAAACTGGAAAACATGGCGTCTACATCGGAGAGTTTGATAACCGAGTGGAGAGAGCGGTACAGAGCTTTCGATATCCTCTCATGGATCGAGCGGACTTTTGACAAATCATGTTCTGAAATCGAAAGCAATCATCTTGAGATCTGTCGCAGTGATGAGTACAAGCTGTTCACCAGCATGTCCATGTCAATGTTTAATATACTATGGGATCACATTTCCATATTCTACGTACCAGCGTCGCCACAATACTCGCCTACCTCGCCACAATACTCGCCTACCTCGCCACAATACTCGCCTACCTCGCCACAGTATGCCTTTGAAGAAGGTCCCCCTGCCTACAATCCAGCATCACCACACCCATCGCCCACTTGGTCTTTTGAGGAATCGGAAAGAGAACAAATGGAAAATCGAGTAATCCAACATCGTAAAACCTTGTTTGCAAAGCTGGTTGCATTTGCTTGGCAGCATACCTACCTCACCACGTCGGATGCGGAAGGGTATGTTTGCGCTCTGCTGCATAACACTGGTTGCACAGAGAAATTTCTATCGATGGATGATGACACTCCGTGGACACTCAAAAACAAACCCAAGCCTCCTGGCTGGTTTGTCGAAATCATCTGCAAACAGATTGCATTACATCTTCATGGTGTGGATATAAACAAATGGAATATGGTACTTGATGAACCAGTGTCCGCAAAGGACATCACTCTGACTTCAATCCCACCACTTTGGTATCGCAAGTGTCATTGGACCGAAGTTCGTAAGGAATTGTCAGAAGCATATCAACGGATCGCACAACAAAAACAAGAGTATCGGCAGGTTGCACATACTCCAATCGCAACGCATCGATATGCTCATCTCTATCTGAAACCAAATCTGGCACTCATTCACAAGACAGTCGTCACCTATATTGGATATGAATGCACTCGCATGGAGATTGGCAATGCGAACATCGTGCCATATGTCGCCTTAAATTCTGTCAAATCACGCCTCACCGATGTTCAATTCAAGGCGTTCCTAAATGGTAACTCGATACAACGCAAGAACATCCAAGAACAATGGATAAAAACAAAAGTGCGCGATTCCACTTGGTCAAGACCATTACCTGATACGTCTGATACGTTAAAACAGATTGAAAAGTCAAAAACGGCCTTGAATATGACCAATTTGATCCGAAAGCGTAAAAAGCAAATGGAACACCAGCGAAAAAAACAAGATGTGGAACTGCGGCAGAAGTTCGCACTCGCCGCATTTGACCTACCATCGTCCTTTCCAGCTTGTGGTGTAAAACTACATTATGCGACACCGCCAACTACAATCGACGCGACCAGTGAAATGTTGGGAACGATATCGCACGTACTCGATACCAATCTCAAATGTACAAAATACACAAACTCAAAGCGTATGATCCAAATGCTTACGCAATGGTGGGGATATGAAGACCCTCGAGACACATACAAGAGCGCGCTGCAAAACAATCAACATTAATCATTCAATGTAAAACACCCCCATCGCATCCATATGTCTCAGCTCGCTCACAGACGGCACGGTGGTGTCTACACCGTGCTTTCTCCCCAACTCGTAAATCGACTGTACTGTCTTGTTGGATAAAAAATGGCTATCGTGCCACTTACGCAATGAATGGTCACTTAACACACATGGGTGCTCCTTGTCCTGACTAGATTTGAGCATAATTTTCCACAATTCGGGTCCTAGTCTCTGCGTGTGCAACTGTTTTACATAACACAAGTCGTGATCGAGAGGTGTGTTATACACTAAAAATACCTTTGACATGATTTCTCTGTATCAAAAAAATCGTGTCATCAAGTTAGCGTGTAGTAGCTGGAAAAAAGTGCACGCTAGAAAATTCCCAATAACTCACGCTAGGATCCTTTCGTGAACAACTAGCGTTAGCTGGTTCTTGTTCACGAAAGGTTGAGAAAGTTGGTTTTAAAGAATCGGTTTTAAGAATTGGTTTGAAAAGCGATGCCCGAAGTTCTCACATTGACGGGAATCGGATGGGGAATTGCTGCGCTCGCGGCGTGGGCGGTGGAAGGCTCCAATTCGTCCTGGTGGATTACACCACCCCCTCCTGCCCCGCCGTTTTGGAATGGAGATATCTCCATGGAGTATGAGTGTCGTTGGTGGACTACAGTCAACGAATGCAGCCAACGCGACACCTCGTACAACGCCCATCGACGCGTAGAACCGTCGAGCGACGTCTGGCATAAAGCTCGATACTGTGCCTTAAAAAATGACACCGGATGTGTGCTAACGCATGAAATAGATGGTAACGCACCGTATGGCTTCTTTGCTTATGACCCCAAAGTGTCCGATTTACGATTCTATTCACAACCCGAGCTGCAAATCCAAACAGAAGAAAAGGTTGAAGTGCAACTATACGAACCAACGCACACCTTGCGCGCCTCGTCACATGAATTTTACACTCGCTTGCAAATCGAACACGTAGACACCCAAAGCATGCGCCTGATACGAACAGTCGCCGAAGGAGAACTCGCCTATTGCGCCCAATTGCTAAACCTATCGACGTGCCGTTAATGCCAATCTTTCTTCCCCGTATATAAAGCAAATAAAACACACGTCTGATCACCCATGCCACGATCGTCACAAACGAATTGGCGCACCGTGGTCCTCTGCACATGTCTGTTTAGAATAGCAGGAGCGATCTTCTGCCTCGTCGGTTCCGCATTCACATTCGTAGAAGCGTACAACTTGAAGTATGCGAAACCGATCAAACCTGATGATGGAGGGTACGCTTGGGGGTATTTAGGTTGGGTTCTTTTTGAGCTGGGTTCGTATTTTATAGTGTTTGACAGTGTTGTGTCGTTGATCTACTCCGCAATGGACGAAGTACTCTTCTCTCCAATCTGGCCATTTTATCCCAATGCAAACCATCCTTTGCGAAACAGGATCCGAGATGTGGCGCTGAGCATAGGATTCTTCTTCATTGGAATGGGAGCTGGTAACACCGCACACGGCTATCCTTCCGAAATGAAGATGCAAATGTGGGTCGAGTTTTACCAAACGCGAGATAAAAAAGTCGACCTTCAAAACGGAGCCGATCTGCTCTTGATTGGAGCCATTCTGCTCCTCTTATCCATCGCCGCCATCGCCGTCTACTGCGAGCGTCTGGATGTCTTCTACATCCTCCCATGCACAAGGTGCAATCATGAACGGCAACTTCTTCGTGAAACCGAAACGATCACCTGCTGTCTGCGCCTAGATCGACCCCCACCTGTGGCATGCGTCCTCCAAACCGACTGCACAGCCCTCTATCAAAACAATTGGCTAGGCGCCTTTTTTAATCACATATATGCGTCTATCATATTATTTCTCATCGGATTCTTCCTATGGTTTGACAGCCTTCGCAAGAGCGTCTACTCTCCATTCGGATGCTCGTCATACGACACAATCTACGACACAGTCTACGACGCAGGGTTACTACACGATTGTGAACATGAAAACAATGACACAGGTCACAAAATGCTCTACAGCACAGCAATCATCACCGTCGCCGCAGCTCTCTTCACCATACACGCATCCGTCTACTATCTCTCTGTTGTTTGCAATCGACCCTTTATTGTAAACAACTTTACACCAGCAAGTAGCCTTGAATCCCCAAAATAGTCAACAACCGGATCAAGTAGTGCGTTGACGTTTAGGTTGATTGTCCTTCTGAAAAGCCCTCAAATCTCGTAAACGACCAGCGCCACTAGGAGCGCACAACGCCTCTTGCCACTCTCCGTACCAATGCCACGCATATGGCCCAACCTTGAGCGTATTCCGCAATCCTCGCAAAACACGCGGATACGTGTAACGTTTCAGAAGATAGGCCGCGCAGCTCTCCTCCCATTTCACATACTCCACCGCCCCACCCATCTCCCCACCCATCTCCCCACCCATCTCCCCACCCACTTGTCCAGCTCGCGCGCTTACACGTCGAAGTTGATCCCACTCGTCCGCCGAAAACTCGTGCACCGGATGCAGTGATTGCATTACATCCAAGAAAGGTTCCATTGTATTTACTAAAAACACACTCAGATTCTTTATCAGATAAATAAACAAGAGTACCTTCTTGCTATCTGCAAAGGTAGTCAAATTGCCTAGCAGATGTAAATGCAAAAACGTCATCTCTTCCAAAGGTATGTTCCTCAAAGCATATTCAAACGCTTCAATATCATGATATACAATCGCATCATCTATCATATTCTTGTCCAAGGCAATTCCGAGAGATGCCCCATACTTTATGCACTCGATATTTGTTCGATTTTCGCTTGTCAATACGAGACCATTTTCAGCGTAAAATCGAGGACTAGTCGTGAGAGAGATATTGTTCACATGCTGCGTCAAATCCCACCCATGAGTTTTGTGAAAATATTGAAGCCAGTTTGGATATCCTCTCATCAAATTCCATATGATAGAAATCTTGTGCTTGTTGAAACATTTGAGGATCCTCTCCATCAACTCGGCACGCTTCGATTCAAGTTTCACAAAAATGTCCAATGAATCGTTTTGATAACAAATTAACTCATTCGTCATCTCTTGATCGATAGGCGTGCCATAGTCAAGGCACATGCTGATCAATTCATCATCGTCCTTCATCAATGCATGTGCAAACACACGCCCGTTCAACTTCTTCTTTATGCTAGCATCCTTGATCGCAAGCTTGAAAACCTCAGGTAAACTCTTGATCATAAATAAACAAACCGAAGGAGTGCACGAAATCCTCAAATCATACATGCAATAATCAATGCACGCACGATTCTTAGATTTCAACGCGGCCAAAAAAATGTTGTACTGCTTCACATCCATGACCGAAGCCAAGAATTTCAGACAATCCAAATGACCATTTTCTGCCGCCATCTCCGCTGCCCAAATAGAAACCGGACACCCATTCTGTACTGCATAAGTCAAACTGTCCATATCTCCCATATTTGCAGCCATGTTTGTTGTTTCTTTTGACCATGATGCCGGTTTCTTGCGATTTCGAAGTGCTTTCAATCCGACCACGCCATGACCATTCTTGATAGCTCGCGTGGTCAACAAAGTCATTGAAATACACCAACTCTCAACAATTGATTAGCGTATTCCTTTATTTTCAAAAGTTAGCGCGAGGATTCATATCGATCCCAAATGGTGTCACTATTCATCGGCGGGCACCCCAGCCGCTCATGATCTGTCGGCGGTCTTTCAAACCCTCTTCACAACCAACACAACCAACACAACCAAACGCGCTTTCAAACCATTTGAAGCAAATGGTGTCGTGAAAAAACCATCCGCGGATGGAGGGTGGCCATCCGCGGAGGAAGGAAAACCATCCGCCATCCGCGGAGGGAGGGATTTGTTCACAACTCGAGCGGACCTGTTCACACAGCACCTTAGTCTACACCGTTACTCCATAACGCTTCCGTATCAATACGGAGGCCTTCCGTATCAATACGGAAAATGCCCCTTCTGCACCGCCTCAAAATCCACGTAAAAACACCCAAAAAACCACCCATTTTAAAACACGAGCACTTTTCAGCGCTCAGAGTACGAGCACTTTTTATCGCTCAGAATTATGTCGCGGTTTAGGGCCCTTGAACGCGACATAGGTTTTCAAATGGCATGCGAACTATGCACCCAAAAATCGGGCCTTTTTACATGATTTTCGAGGTGCTTATGAGAACAAGTCGAGCACTTTTTTTGTAGTAGAATTGTAACGGACAGAACCATTAGGGTTTGAGGTCAGACCATTAGGGTTTGAGGTCGGACCATTAGGGTTTGAGGTCGGACCATTAGGGTTTGAGGTCGGACCATTAGGGTTTACGGAAACCCACGGTCTCAAAATCCATGTGAAAACACTCAAAAAAACATTCAAAATTAGACAGGGTATTGACACCTTTACCTAATATGGAAACGGTATTAATACCTTTCCTAACTCCTGAGGAGTGAATTTATGCAATTTTGCATTGATTTTTGCTTACTTGTCAGGAGCGTGACGGCTATGACGGCTTGTACAGGCAGCCGGGCTTTAGGGTGTCAATGGCCTGCTTTCTCAAAAACTCTTGCATCCCATATTTGCGTTTGAATTCGTCATCTTCTTGTTTTTTATTGTATTCATATTCACTGCATTCAAGTTTTTTCTTTTCATATGCTTTTTTAAGACGCTCTGTTTGTGCTTTAGTCTTCTTCAGTTCTTGTGTGATTTCATCCATTTTTTGCTGCATTTCAGTTTCTCGTTTTTTAGATTCGGCAAGCTCCAATGCAGTCTGTTCTAACGATTTGTCTCTTTGTTGTATCTCTTCATTCTTCAATTCGATAATCTTTTTGTTTTCATGACAGATTTCTTTGTATTCAAGTAGCATAGGTTCCTGTTGTTTTAATTCGCGGATCTTGTCAATTAAAAACGGTGGATCTTGCGGTGGTGTATATCCAAACGCGGTGGCCACACACCCCCAATAGATTTGATGCTGCGTTAGAATGCCTTTCATTTCTTCTTGGTCTTTTGTCAATGCTTCATGACTTTCGTTCAGTGTTTTGTGATTTTCTCTTAGATTAGACATTTCCATTTCCAATTGTTCTATCCTGCTTGATTGTTGAGTATTCGACACCTTGTTTCGTTTTGCAGGTCGATCTCCCGTGTACGACTTGCATGTAGACAAGTGATTATCAATGGTTCGTTTCTTGTGATTTCTTAAAAAATCAGTCGCAATATCAAAATCGAGGTTGCAGTATTTACATTTGAAGATCGAATACATTCGGTTTTCAAGATCATTGCAATTATTTCGTCGTTTGACTGGTTTCAATTCTTCGCGATCCACAACCCAATCAGAATATGATACTTCGTTTTTCATGAGCGTTTCTAGTTACATTTGCACACTCTCATCTTATCAACATTTTAGCGTACAAAATCCTATTCCACATCAGACCCTAATGGTCCAACCTCAGACCCTAATGGTCCGACCTCAAACCCTAATGGTTCTGTCCGTTACAATTCTACTACAAAAAAAGTGCTCGACTTGTTCTCAAAACCACCTCGAAAATCATGTAAAAAGGCCCGATTTTTGGGTGCATAGTTCGCATGCCATTTGAAAACCTATGTCGCGTTCAAGGGCCCTAAACCGCGACATAATTCTGAGCGATAAAAAGTGCTCGTACTCTGAGCGCTGAAAAGTGCTCGTGTTTTAAAATGGGTGGTTTTTTGGGTGTTTTTACGTGGATTTTGAGGCGGTGGTTTTCCGTAGACCTTGATGGTCCGACTTCAAACCATCAGGAGCTAGACTCAACTCCTCAGGAGCTGAATCTATATTTGGAAACTTTTTAGGAGCTAGACTCAACTCCTTAGGAGCTGAATCTATATTTGGAAAACGCATAATGAGGCTGGCCGTTGCTCAAGGGGGCATTTTCCGTATTGATACGGAAGGCCTCCGTATTGATACGGAAGCGCTATGGAGTAACGGTTGAGTGATCGGTAGCTAAGTAACGGTCGAGCAACTCTGCCTCTTGCCACGCGGGGCCAGATTCGGGCATCAAGGGGTGTTTTTGATTGTGATATGCGCGGTACGTGGCAATGCCGTCGATGCGACCGTCCTTGTCATATCGAACGCACTCGGACTGATACTCGGCATTGATGGCCAATGCGATGCATGTGCAATTGTCTGGGAGATTCGTGTAAGAACAAAGGACATCGCCTGCAGTTTTGCGGGCTGATGCTGATTGCTTCGAACGAATATACTTGATGCAATCGTAGAACTCGTCGGCATCGATAGTCTCAGGCATGGATGTGGGCAAGATAGGAAGAAAGCTCTCTATGACTTTGAGCACACGCAGCGATGCGTGCGGTCCTGGCTTTTTCTGAATGAAATGGCGATACATATTGTGCAACTCGCATGCATGCTCGTACGCCCATCGGAAATGCGCTCTTGAGGAGGCGCACCAGAGGCAGCAAATGTGCTTTGGATTGTGCGTTCGGTAAAGGCGACTGTCCTCTATACCGTGGAGGCGAAGTGCCTGTGACAGCATTTGCACAAGCTCAATGAAGAGCTTGTTGGGCAAGTTTTTATTCTGAAGCATATGCGCCGCTTTGCGCGGATCGGCATCGAGAACGAGAATCTGCGTCATGATCACTCTCGGTCACTTTTGACAAATCTCGATCACTCTTTCTTTGCGTATCTTATCAAAAATCGGAACAATGACAAACAATCTTACATTTTTACAATATTTCTCGAGGTCTCGATTGCACACTCTCCAATAAAAGCGCATCCATCCGCGGATGAGGCAGAGGCTGTCATGGAGGAGCGCGTTCCCATTCACAAGATTCACACCATCGATGGCATCGTTTCTCCAGAAGGTCAACCCGATGGTTGCGTCACCTGCTCCGAAAAGACAATGTCTGTCTGCGGATGGAGGGTCAAGCGGTGGTGCCTACTCATCGCACTTCTTATTCTCGTGACCATTGGATGCCTGATTCCACTGGTGATTTATGCCGTTCGCTTTGGCGAAGCCACCTCTTGTCGCCTGACGTATACCGACAATGCCCTCGTCACCGAAGCCGAAATGCAAAGCTGGATGTCCAAGGAAAGTTGGCCGCTGAGCGTGCCCACGTACGATTGGAAGCATCGCACTTGCGTTTGCAAGGGCTTTGAGGACCAGGATCCAAGGAACCTGCTGCCAACGGACGAGGTTCTCGTGTGGATCGCGCCGGGCGATTTGGTCTCGCTCTCGGACGAGAGTTTGATCACGCCCGCGCTCGATCCCGCTTTTGTGGCCGCGCACAGAATGCATTACAATCAGGATCAGCACGTCAAAGTGTGCCTGCGTCAGCAATTGGTGCTCGACTTGTGGAATGTGGGGTATGACGTTTCGGATGGAGGGCAGCATTGCCACGCGAGCAGCGGCGATGGGTCGAGCAATGTGGAGCAATTCTTTCTGGGCTGGGATGGAGCGCTGTATTGTGGTTCTGCCGCTATTTGGAAATCACAAACTAAAGGCAAATGTACAGATCCTCCTGTAAATGAACGTGATAAATCAATGAAGCGATATTGTAAAGGATATTGTAACGAACAAGATATAACAAAGAGCGGCAAACTGGTGTCGACAGCTGCATACGCTTCTCCAACTTTTCAACCCGGTCCAAATAGATATTACGTGAATGATGTCACAATACACTCTAATCAATACTGGTATAACCAGTATAAGACTTATACTTACTTTACTTTGGACTATTTTCGATGCAATAGTGAAGATTGGTATTTGTTTTCGCAGTATGGTGATGGTTGTTATATTTTTACTCAAGGAGCGGCTACATTTGGTACACTTTCATCAAAGCTTGCAGGTTGCAATTTAAGATTTAGTGGCTGCAAAAAAGATCAAATAGCGATAGCCTGCGCACTACAGGATCATTTCTGATCGATTTTGTTTTGAAAAGAACTTTTTAATGAAGATGTGTAAAATAGTGAAGAGGGTTATGGTTTAAAAATAGTATCGGGTGATGACTTTTTGCCTATTAATTTGTTTTGGTCTTAAAAGCAGTATTAGTCGAATCCATGTTTTCTGCGCAGTCGTTTGCGCCTCCTGTTTCGCTCTGCGCGTTCGTTTTCTGCCGCCATGATGGCTGCGACTTGGGCGAGGCGAAAGCCGAATTCGGCTACTTCGCCGACGGCGCGCGCGACGTTTGCGCCACGATCGACTTGCTTGTTTTCAACGGGAGGAGGGCTCTTGTCTATTGCACCGATGCTGAGTATAAAGATGAAAAAGTAAGCTATGAACCCCATGGTTATTTTAAACATGTAAGGCAGACCGACTGGTAGTTTATCATTCTCCAAATGACCGGTATACATCGTGTCAACCATGTTGTAAAATTGTGTATTTAAGGTATTCAAATGATGTGTTTTGCGATAATTTTGCATGTCATTATAAATGTAATCGATGCACAAATCGAGCAAGTCTTCGACGGTGATGCCTTGCATTTTCTTGAACATGTCGACGGCTTGGTTGAGTTCCGCCGAGATGGACGAGAGCGGCGTCAGCGTGTTGAAGACTTCTCTAGGGATGACAAAGGTCAAGAAGCTGCTGTTTGGTTGAGAGTGTTGCATCGATATGATGGACATGCGGTAGACATTTAGCATCGATGTGATGGCTTTGATAAAGGTGTGATTGTTCATCATCTTGATCATAGACAGTGTGATATGATCGGGTTTGTCGATGAAGACAACATAGTTTAAGAGCATGCGTGCATCGAGCTCCGGAACGGACTCGTAGAGAACGACCATGTCGCTCACCACATCCTCTTCTTGATTCTTAAGCTGCACGGTGTTATCTTGAGATGTTTTCATCATCGTGAACGAGGGATTGGAGGATGGTGTGGACGAAGGTGTGGACCAAGGTGAAGGTTGATAGGGCATGTGCCTTTTTGGGTTAGTCGTTACGCTTGTCGTTTTTATATACACGCGTAGATTTCTTTCAGCAAAAAAAATCAAACACGCTAAATTTTTTTTGAAATGCTCGGATTTAACAACAAATAGCAGCAGCCAGGTCAAGAAGACAATGGATGACTTTCAGAATGTGATTTACCAGAGTATTATGGACAAGGAGCGTCGTGAGTACCCTGTCCCTATGATTATGAAGAACTTGGTGTACTCGAATGAGTACGTGATTGCCGAGTACAATCGTTTCACGGATGATTTGAAGGATGAGGAGAAGTCGGATCGTATTTGGACGATGATGCTGGTAATGCCGGCTCAGAGCATGATTTCGAAGCAGATTCGATATCGTCAGACTGTGATGAGACTGAGGGCGGAGCGTCAAGGTCAGCGGCCTCCAGATTACAAGTTGTTTGACGGTTGTCACCGTTTTCAAGTGACAAAGCAGTTTTTAGATGGAAACTGCTACGTGAAGTTCGAAAATCCGAACGATAATTGTTACTACTACTGTTGGAATACACAGGAGGCGGTCGACCGAGAGGTTGCTGCGGCTGCGGAGGCTGATAAGCAATACATCACGCTCATTTCGGATGAGTTTCGTGACCGTCTTCTGAATTGCCCCATTAGTATGATCAATCTCGACCCCAACATGGAAGACAGTGACGCCTACGAGCGGGCGCGCGTGGCGAACCAGTGCAAGCCGCTGACTTGCTCACAGATTATGAAGTACATGTGTTCTAGGGGCAACGAAATGGCAAAGCTTTTGACTTTGATGAACGAAAGCAAGGATTCTTTGAGCGCCTTTTTGAACGACGATCTCTACCGTTACAGTATGTCGATCATTCGTATGAATGTGGATCACCCATTTGATGAATCGTTTTCAAGCAAGATCACTATGCTCCAGGGTCAAAACGCCATCGAGCGGGCGAACAAGTTGATGTCGAACGATGCCACTGACGATAAGGAAATCGCAAAGAAGATCATGACGGCAATGAACGCTTCGCGCGAGATCATCAATTCGATCATCGAGAGCAATCAGCTGCGCAAATCGGACCATTCTCAACAGTCGGCTATAGGCCTCTTCTACTTCACTTTGACACTGGCGTACGCGAAAGCGTTTGCAGATAGCACCATGTCGCGTGATTACATCTCCGAAGAAGCGGTGAAGAACATGTTCACACAGTACATCAATCTGGACTCTTCACAAAAGGGAGACAATCACAAGCGTCTCTTCCACTACTTTACGACCGGACTCTTCCCCGACCCGCCTTCTAAGAAGCGCAAGCACGAGTAGATGATGAAAAATAGGAGAGAGATTGCAATACCATTTCGTAGTTTGTGTGTGTGTCTTGTATGTATCGTGTTTTATGATTTGATTTTGTACAAATACGCTAAAAACATTCTTCAAAAGTGCAGATGTTATGCAATGTCATGACAAGCGGAGCGTTGGAACCTCTTTATGGGCATGCAATTGAACAGGGTTCGGAGCGCGCGCGCGAATTACTGTACGGTGGATGGACGGTAATCCAACAAGCAATTACACCCGGTGAAGTACAAGAGTTGATTTCCGGTTTTGATGAGCATTTGGAGAAGGGTGGGTTTGCAGGTCGGTGGTCGGAACCTGAATCCTGTCAAAAAGCGAAAAATCTGCCCGCTTGCATGTGGGGGATCGATGCCTCTTACATGCCATTGACAGAGACAGCAGTGCACGCTCGTGTTCTCATGCGTCGTGCATTTGGTAAAGAATTCCATATTGCTCCCGAACAATTGATGTCATCCTTTGATGGTGTGATGATGTCTCATGCCAATTACACAACACGTCCGCAAATGGATGCGGAAACCCCCCGTTTGCCAATTGATCCAGAAAAATACGGTCCTGCACATGTGGACCAATCCCTTCTTCGTGAAGGTACCGCAGAATCGCATCAGTGCTACCTCGCACTGACGCCAATCGGTGCGTCCGAAATGTCAACGGCGATTTTAGTACCAACAAATGGTTGGACCATGCAAGGAATGGTCGATGCGTTGCGTGAGCAATTCTCGGACTTTTACAATCCGGTGAAGAAGAGAAAGAAGACTCCTGCTGGGAATGAGGAAGGTTACCGCTTTCCTCCGGAACAACAAGAGTGGCTTTTTGCACAAGGCATGTGCAAAGTTGTCAAACCGCATTTGAATCCGGGTGATATGATCATATGGTCCTCGTCTGCAATGCACTGCGGAGCAACGTTCAAATCGAAAACGCCGCGACGAGCACGTCTAGGTGTCATTTCGGCGTTCTGTCCGATTGATTTAGTTTCAAATGATGCCAAAACAAAGTTGTGGTCAATTGTTGGCAAAGGCTTCAATACCGGACAACAAATTCGATTCCCATCAAAGCACGGTTTTAGTTTTCCAACCTATATGGCCAGGTCTCAAAAACCTGAAAATTGGCCACAGGCCTACAAGGATCTCAAATCTTGGAGAGACTCTCTGAAGTCAGTCTTACTCTATGAAGACCCTCGACAATCGGACAAATACCGCACCGAACTAAAGAGTCTCCTCGGCTTTGCATGATTCTTGACAACATACGCTAAAACACAAGATAGTATTTCACGTAAAAAAACAGACTACAACATGAGTAAACGGGGACGTGAGCACAAACCTCTGTTGATCCTCGACATAGCGGGAGTCCTCATCGATGGCAATGCGATGACATCAAAACGTAATGGTCTCGATGAGTTTTTATTAATGATTTTTCAAAGTTATCATGTAGTTTCATGGACGTCGCGAAATCGCTACAAGGAGAAGAAGGGGAAGCAGATCCCTTCCGGAGAGTCTCGAACAAAGCACGCATTCCACATGTACCGTCATCGACTTGTCGCCGAGTTTTACGGTGAGGACACGACATCCACCTCGTTGACAATCGACTGGAAGCCGCTGTGTCTCAAAGACGTTGATCGTGTGCTTCAGCATCCAAAAATCAAGGAGTTGGATATCCACAAGGTCGACGTGATCGTTGTCGACGATTCGCCTGTGAAATGGGCCTTGCACAACGACATTCGCTGCCTTCATCCACCAACGTGGAACAAGGACATGGCCAACGACTATGAGCTCGACACGGGCGGGCGCATCTTTGAAGCACTTCGAACTGATAAGAATGGGGTTAAGTGTGAGATGGAGAAAAGTGAAGACTTTTGGAAGACGATTCAAACGGATGAGGTCGTCATGACAATCGGCGGTGTAGAGGCGGTTCGTTCGTCAGTGCTTGTTTAGAATTCACAGCATCCGGGTCGATATCGTATAGTCTCCCCATTCGATCCAGATTTTGCATAGACTGGCTCGCCATCTCTGTTTGTCAGCAACACTTTGTCGCATTTACAAGAATCAAAGCAGCAGCAGCACAATGCTGGCCAGAACAGAATGCCTACGACAACGGATACGCACATCGTTCTCGGACCACAATACCGGTGGTAGTAGCTTTCGCCGTCGCGCACATCGCTAGGAACAGTTTCAATTGTCCAAATTTGATCGGATTTTACAGCGGGTTCAATCGCCTTGACAGGCTGGATTTCTTTGTAACGTTTCATGAAGAGGGTGATGAGTAGAGCGATGCGATGCCAATGCAATCCCAACCATGTTCTTATTTCCTTGATGCGCTAATCGAGTACAAGAAATGATAAATAGTAGTCAATAGTCGCTAACTTGTACAAAACAGTCATTAGAACACAGCGATTCAGTCGGGCGCATGCCGGGATGGTTGGCTCGGGTCGACATGCGTGCGTTCTTTCAAGGCCATTGGAATGCTGGGACGTATGAAGGGTACGATTGTGCACATGTACGTCGTATCGGTCCATCCGGCGATGGTGGAAAGGCGGTATGCTTCGATGCGGTGCCCTCGCCTGGCGAGCCGTGCTTTGTTCTTTCGGTTGGAGTGGGAGGCGATCCTGGCGCACCGCCCGATTTTCGATTCGAAATCGATTTGCATCGGCGACTGCCACATTGCAAAATCGATGTTTACGATGGAACCAATTTCGGTCGAGGCGCGATTCGCAACGCACCCGGATTTGTCACATTCTATCCTGAAAATTTCAGACCGAACACGTGGCGGCGTTACCGAGATCGGCGTGTCGACATGCTCAAGATTGATTGTGAAGGGTGTGAGTTTGACACGGTCAGTCGGTTTATCGCAAATGTCCACACGGAGCAATTGATGATGGAGGTTCACGGCAGCAATCGTTATGACGAGGTGCAACGGCTTATGAAGTCGCTCAATCGCACGCACGGCATTTACTATCGCGAGCCAAACATCCAGCATTCCGACGGTACGTGTATCGAATTTGCGATGCGTCGGCGCGGTGGGCGAGTGCTGTGACCATGTGGTTATTTGATGATGGCAAGATCGGTGGAAAGATCGGTGGAGAGATCGGTGGAGAGATCGGTGGAGAGATCGGTGGAGGGAGTCGGAAAGCCCCACGTTTTCCAGCTGACGGTGTTACAGCATTTGCTGGCAAAATCGAGATCTCGCCAGTACGAGGCTGTCCAAATCGCTTTGCGGATGGTGTCTTCTTGACAATTCATCACCTTTTTCTTGTGCTGCGCGGTCGCTTGTGCGTGCTGACTCACATGGTCGGCAAATATTTGTAATGAGGTTATGAGTCGTAATCGGTTTTCATAGCAGGGTTCAGACTCGGAAGAGGTTTGCAACGCGTGTCGGAATTGGGTGGTGCCTCTGTCTTTGAGAAAGAGGAGCATATCCTCAAATAAAACACCAGGTCGAGTGCCCATTTCGTGGCCTGGTAGTATGAAATCACAGCCCCCAAGCGCCCACGCGCATGCGATGGCGAACATTGCTTCTTGTGGGTCGAAGCTGTGGACTGTCGTGACGCATTGCATCATGATCAATGTGCATAGCTTTTGTACATCCATGCATCGAAGGTAATCGGAGCCCCGTTCGCGCAAACAGAGCATGGTGCGCGTCGTTTCGGGTTCGCCTGCGCGTTGTTGTGATCGTATGGTTTGCTGGAAGAGGGAGATTGGAATGGAGTCGGTGTCGATGGTGTGGAGGGCAATGAGGTCGTATCGATCCAATGCTCTCAGGTGTTGATCGTAGTAATTCAGTTTGAGATCGGCTTCTCCTATATGCACACTGTATTGTAAATGTAAATAAATATCAGTATTTGTACAGTACATGGTCGCATCTCTGGGATCGTAAGGTTTACGTGAAGTGCCACGTGCGTCGAATGCATCAAAGAGTATGACAGTTTCAACATCATCAAAAAGCTCCATGCGCGCATCATTGCACTGTATCAAATCTCCTAGCACGCGAACGCACAACTCGTCGATAAACCGCATTCTCACGGTTCGATCGGCAAGCATCACGCGACAGTCCAACAATTGTTCCATGGCTTCTCGAGTGCACGCTTCCTCGGAGGGTGCCGTCATGACCGCCTCTAGCTCCGGACTGATGGTCATTTCGGGCGCCGTGCGTGTTTTATCGCGTTTTTGTTGGCATGCGCGCTTCGCATAGGGCACATACTCGGGCTCGTCAAAGCATACAATGAGCAAACCGCACGACTGCATGTACGGTAATATCCGATCAAACAGGTATTCTTCGTACTCTTGCAGCGTGCGCACCACATTCGGCGCTCCAAATACCAATACATTCCCGTCGATGATGTGCACTACGCGATTGACGGCTTGGCTTTCCACGGCGACCATCGATTCCAACGAATCGTAGCGTTGCCACACGTCTGGATACTTGTTAATTAATGTCGATTTTATACCATAATTACCCGAATGTAACCCCATTTGACACGTACTAGATAATGCTAACACATCATCTACTAAAAAAGAATTATGAGTCATTATCTATCATAGCGATTAAAACGTTGTAAAATTTGTTATCTAGTACATTCTTGCACCTCTCCTTCCTTGTGTTCCAATCTCGTACCTTCGCAGTGTTGTTTATTTAAAATGACTTTGGGATCGGGATTTGGCGAGATGAGTTGCAAAACTTCATTGATGTGCAAGTGTATGCTCTTGATGTGCAGGTCGATGAGAGCCTTGAGGTCTAATGACAGATATCTGGACATGGCGATGGTGTACCCCGAGTTGCTTCCACATTGTGCATCGGTGTTGAGATGAAAGTCGACTTCGGTGGTGACACCCAAGCCAAAACGAAACGGGAGTTTGAGCACCTTGTCAATATTTAGAGAAATTCCAAGATTTAGCAGGATGGACGCTGCCATCTTGGCGTTTAGACCGGGTTGCACAGCGATGCTGCGCTCACCGCTCTTCGAATCCGCCTGTTTGAGTTTGCTCCATCCTTTGGGCCCCTTTGAGTTTGCAACGCGGTTGTATTGCACGCCCATGTAGTTTGTTTCATCGGAGGAGAGGTGGCCCGTGTGTTTGGCGATGAGGTCGGCGTCGGCTTCAAATCCGATATCGAGTGTCAGTTTGAGATCTAGGTCTAGAGACACGGTCATAGGCAGAGGCCCTATTGAAAACGCCGCGTGCCAGATTCGAGTGCTCATGCCCTCTTTGGGAAAGATGTCGTATTCTGCGTGGTAGCCTTTGGTGTATGTCTCTTTGAACATGGGGGTGTCCGACTGCACGCTATTGGCATTGGCGTTCACTTGCGTGTCTGGAGAAGAGTCTGCGTTGAGCTGCATGGCGATCATAATGTGCTCAATGCGCCAGTGATGTGTTTGAAACGTGTACTCAATCGAATGCATCGACATGGAAGCCTGTGCATTAGCGGTCACTTGAATCGCTTGGTTGGGCACAGTGGGAGCTGTCACCGGTAAGACTTTTGTTGGAAGTTTTGGATCCAATGACCCCGTCTTGGCAAAGTTACCGCGAATCGCGTTGCCAATCTTTTTGAAAATATTCAGGCGCCTGCCGACCACCGGACATGAAGACGGCTGCTTATGACCTACCGTGATAGTCGATGTTGGTAAAATGTCACTGATTGCCGCAGGCTTCAACTTCAATTTCTTTACCAATGTCGAGATCGACTTTATGGTCACAATCTTGTGCTGAACAGTGCTGACCTCGGTCTCCGCTCGCAAATCCAGCTCGGATTGAGTGCAATTCCAATGGTGACTGCCAACCACAAAGGTGCCCGGTTCCAAGGGCACACTGCAGGTCTGATCGTTCAGACCCAGTGTCATGTAACCTTCGGCGCACACGACGCTCTCGACACACAGCTCGTGGTCTAACGAGAAGATGTGCACACCCGTAACGTCGGCATTGTAATCGACTGCGATCTGATGACCATCCTCTGACTCAATGAGAGACGTCTGCTGCACATTGTGGTATTGTTTATCGGATGTGATGGGTGAATATGTAAAATTGACAAGATTCGGGTGTATGTATCGACCTTCATAACGATGCCTGTTTGTAGCCCATGCCGGTAAATTTCGTGATGTTGGACTTAAATTGTTTATAATCACATCTGGATCATCGCTCGTCCCATTCAGTAATATCAAACAACTGATCACCACCACCACCAGAGATCCACATCCAAGCGTCAGGTAACCTGGTGTCGATTTCAATCGTTCTTCATCATCTTCAGAACGGTCATAACGATCAAAACGCTCAGAACGACCAGGACGCCTGTATTGCCGTGCTCTCGTGATTTCAAAATTCATCTTTTTAAACTTGATGCAGACTCGTGTTCATATATCATAGTTTCCATTCAATACCTTTTATACTGAACCTTTAGAAAAGGTTCCTTACACTAGTTGGTTCGTCGCGCTTCGATTGTAATGATGTATCGTAATATAAAGCGGTATATCAATCGGTGAGCAAATCTAGACCAGATCCAGACCAGATCCAGACTCCATCAAAAGAAGTCCCGGAGCGACGAAACCAAATGAAACGCAAGTTTCTGTTTGCGCCGAATGCATGTGCCAAAAAGTCCTCTGCCGGATTGTACGCCAAGCAGCTGAAGCAGATGTGGTCGGATATCGAGCAGCAGCGAGATAATCCTTCTAAAAATCCCGAAACCAGCCTCGTATCGAATGTGGTTAAAAGCGTTTTGGGCGTTCGGATAGACACGGACATGTACATTGGCTGCATGCGACTGCGCACTTTACGATCACTCTTACAGATTGTTGACGAAGAAACTGCATTCGAACGTAGCCCACATCAACAGAAATTCCATGAAGCTTTTATCCGAGCGGCGGCACGCATCATCTATCGTGAAGAGTGGCCACTCAAACGCGAGATGATCATGCGCTACAATGGGTGGGAAACGGCACGATCGGAAGTCCTCATCTCAACTCCACGCAGATTTGGCAAAACTTTTAGGTAAAAAACCCGTTCAACCTCGACCCTTGCTACGCTACTCTGATTCAAAGTACGCTCGATTCTTGTTCAGTGTGGCCATGTTTATTGCGTGCATCGCTCTCACCTTCCCCCTCGAGATTGTGGTTTTCAGTACGCGCCCCTTCTCATCTACACACTAAATCCGTTTCCTAGCTTATTCCAAATCCGTTTGCTCGCAGGTCCCGCACGTCGTACCTCGCACAAGCTTTTAGAAAGAATCATCGAATTCGTCGATCATGTAGGGTTCAAAAACTACATTGTTGAACGCAACATGGAGAACATGCGCGTGCGCACTCTCAGCGACCCCTCCAAGACCAGTCTGGTGCGAAGCTTTCCGTCAAATGTTGGGGTGCGTCGCAAATATCGAACCTGTTTTCGAACTCATGATCAAACCCATGCTCGAACTCGGGATGAACAAGGGGTGAGCGGGGGGACGTCACGCCGCGGAGAGCTTTTATTTTATTTGAGACCATTTGCGTGTATTCAATGCATGATAACAAGTAAACACAGCGTGGACACAAAAAAAGACAAGTAGCACACCGAGCGTCAGCTTGCTCACGTTGAGATCCACACGTGCCTCTTTGAGTATTATCAAAACTATTGAATAAATCAATATTAAAAACAACGCTGCCCAGTCTAAGATTGGAAGCGAGGAGACGCACACTTCCTGCCCACCCACAAGTCGCGAAGCGACAGCTGCTCGTGAGTAAAGAAGCGCGGTGACCAGAGCGAGGAGTGCGTGCCACTGACCGTGGTAAAAATCATAATGCTGAGGGTTGCTTTCCCGAGTGTATCGCACTCCCAGTATCTCACACTGCGCCATCGCCGCGGCAAGAATGCCTGTAAGCGAAACAACGATTTCGATCACGGCGATAAACATGGAAAAACACGCAGGCAAAGTCTGCTCGTCGCAAATGGACAGTGTGAATCGACACCACCCTCCACATATCGCCGCAAGACTTCCAGTAATTACAAAAAACACCAGCTGATGATTGTAAACGGACTCGTAATTTATCATGACGAAAACGATTGAAACAATGAATGATATCGATAGTAAAGGTCGTAACAAGCTCTTGACAGTATGCAAAAACCCAAGCAATGCAATTGCCAAGCATACATAACAAACATGCATGACGAGTATCCATCCAAACAAAATATCAAACGAGTGTGCAGGTGAGTTCATCACAGATTTGGAATGAAATGCAAGTGACGAACTTCCTAAAAACACATATACGAGTGGAGATGCAGCAATGAGGCCGAGCAGTGCAGACGACGATCTCCAAGCGGACATGCTCAGCCATTCTCTTTGGTATCCAGCAACAATGTAGCACATGTTGGATACTGTCGAAAATGAATAAATCGAAGGCACTATCAAAAATGCAATGTATGAAATGGCCAGTGTCGAGGTGATCACCGCCACAATGGGGCTAATTGCATAGGGATGTGAATCGTACATGAACTTTCCTCGTTTTTATCGCATATCTATTTACAACAGCAACCAATTCTTTATATAAAAGGCGCATTGAAAGCCCTCGATAAAATTCTTGATGGTGGCGGACAGTGAGCTGCAAGACCCGCGCAAAGTCGCCCGATGGCACAACATTTGGCTCGGAACCACCGTCTTCTTTTTGATGACAACGGCGCTCTTTGCGGGCCTGTTTGGCGGCTACTATTCCGCGTGGTCGCAGCGTCCACCGTGTGATGACAATGAATACTGGGTGCATGGTAACGGCCCCGACTTTGATGACGCTTGTCACGCCGTGGGCGAAGACGGCCTCTACGCCATCCCGGGCAAATCCTGCCCCTCGGAGTGCGACCAATGGTGGCATTCCAAACATCCGCCACTCGTCACAAATTCGAGATCAAATTCGAGACGACTTCATGAAGGATCTCCACCGCCTTCACCTCCACCAGGTCCAGGTTCAGGTGCTACGAAAGCGAAAGCTAAACAAAAATAATGTTTATGATAATTACACGAGGACGACTACCCTACATTCACGGTCATCGAGGGGGGGTGTTCTGCCATGTTTGCGAGTCGGTTTACAAAGCGCTTGGTTTCGTTGATCGTGCCAATGGTCATGTCCATAGCCAATGGGACGCGTGCCATGTGATTGACGCTCTTGTTTAATGCATCGTGCACGAGTCTTGTCGCGACGTTTGCGGTGTGCATGATGCTGTGCGCATCGTTGATGATGGCCGCGCTTTGTTGAGCGAGAGGCATCGTTTCTTGTTCTAACCGGTATCCAAACCGAGCGCAAACGACGGCTATAATCACCGTAGGTAAAATTGCTACTAAAAAGATGCAACAGAGACAACACAGCGTAGTGCCGAGAGTCAGTCTATTCTCAGTCTGTTTCGATATCAATCGCTTGCGTTCCGAGGGCGTGCTTTTTCGCTTATCATAATTTTGCTCCCACCACTCTTCGTCTGCCGAAGGGTATGGCATCAAGTTTTTTTATCGATTTGAAAGTAATGTCTTTTTATTAACTATCTAGCGGTCGATTCTAAATTGTTATTTCATATCTTCTTGACACGGCGGAAACACCTTCCACTCCCACACAGAAGAGTCTACAGAAGACCACGATGCGTTATCATTTGATGCAGTCGATGTGACAGAAGAAGTAGTGTTACAATCATCATCCAAAATGTTGTGGACGTCTGCAAGAGTAAAGTAGCGAGTCCTGCGACGTCCTCTATACCGACGGCGATGCTCAGAGTGCGCTCTGCCCGTGTGCACGCTCTTGTTCCCATTGTACTGACCATTGTACTGACCATTGTACTGACCATTGTACTGGCCATTGTACTGGCCATTGTACTGGCCATTGTACTGGCCATTGTACTGGCCATAAGGCATTGTGTGATAGTACATATCTGGATAAAATAAAGTCGGATACGGTGTATAAAATTGGTTGTTGGGCGCAAACCACATGTTGTCTTGATTCTACACACTGACAAAAGGTTTTTAAGTGTATTTTATCATTGTTTTTGTTTAAAAGCGGTTTATGGTTTTACTTGAGAAGCAACGCGGCCTTTGCCACGTAAATCGAAAGCAGCGGTTTTGAGATTACGTCAAGGATTGCATAGAATATATCTTTTGTCATTCCACACAATCCGTACATTTGCGCAATGAAGACGAGTGGATATAGTGTCCAGACGAGTGAAAACCCGTACACTTCCACCCAATGAGGACTGTCCGTTTCGTTGGATGTGAGGAATAGAATCACGTAGAGGCCGACGAGGCAGATCACTCCTACCAAGTACAGCATCCATCGCAGTGTCATCAAAGAGCGCGTGTCGTGCCGACAAGAGTCAAAGTCACCAATGGCAAGTAGTGCAATCAACCCTGCGAGGATCATCACAAACGCCAACGCCGCCGTGAACGCCTCAAGCTGCTTCCACATGAGAAAGCTGGAGACGAGCGGATTGGGTCCATCTCGTGCCAAATCTAGCAGCTTCAAAGCCAACAATGGCATGGTGACGAGCCAGTCTGAGTAGCGCAAGCATGTGATCACAAAATCGTCCTCGTGTTTCATCGCCTCGCACTTCTTTCCCGGTGAATTTCTTTCACATGCTTTGATAGTCCTCAGTCGTGTCTTTAGCATAGAGGAGTAATTGATGTACGCCACTGTGCAAATCGCGAGAGACAAACCAGCAGAGTAGCAAAGCGCTTCGTTTCCCTTCAAATGAGCGAGAAATAAAGCGCCCAGTGCGACAGAAGCACCCCCTGCCATGGCAGCATTTGCAAACTGGAACGCTAAAAAACTGAGCGAAGGACTGTGAACCAACTGCGCATAGTCCATTTCTTTTATTTTTGATTGAATACACTCAATATAATATTATCACTTTTATATAGCCACGCTTGAATGGATCGGTTTTTGAATCCAAAAAAACGCCCATCTGAGGCAGAGCAAGGAGAGGAAGACGGGGCTAAGACTGCAAAGATAGAAAAGGTGCAAGATAGAGATGGCAAGGTGGTGGATTACATCCTTGGCAAAGCTCAATATGGTCACAATGGCAAGTTTTCGACCAACGCTTCCAAACGCAAAATTTTGTTAATAGGCAAGCCCTATTATTGGACGAATGACTCCATTCCCATCGAGGACCTCCCGGATTATTTTGTCGAGTTTTTGAAAGCGTACCAAGTGGAAGAGTGCAATTCCATATTATGCAATGTCTATCTAGAAAAAGGTAGCAAAATCGCATGGCATCGCGATTTGACACCTGTGCTCCAACCCGGAAAAGGAATGGTGCATTCGATATCACTTGCAGTCCATGCTCAAGATCGTGATAAAGAGCTTGCAACAATGAGGTTCAAAATGAATAACAACGTGACAACACACAGCCTTAGACATGGTACGTGCATCACATTCGATGCGTTTGCGGACTACACAAACAATCGCTTTCACGAGGTACCCTCTACAAAACTCCCACGTGTGAACATCACATGTCGTCACATGCGTTAAGTGTCAAAGTAAGGAAGGTGAAAAGAATTTAAAACCTGTCGTTCAGCATCTTCATCCGCTGCTCTAACTTGTCCACCGTCCAATTGTATTTCTTGGCGTTTTGACGCATAATCTCAAGTAGAATGTCTTTCTTACGCTGCCGTATCCACAAAAGGTTCTTTTCTATATCTTTCTGAGTCATTGCAGTAGTCGTACCCGTCTCACTTGTCTGAGTCGCCCGATCCACCTTTTTGGTCATTTACTACGTAGTATTTGATTGTATCGATGTAACATAAACCCGTCGACATAGACGTCGATACTTTTTTAGAGTTGTTAGCGTGTGATATGCAATCGGACGACTGTCGGCCCGTTCTCATTGCCACTATTCACATTTGTTCACGCTATGGTTGCATAGTTTGTTGCAATAGCGCGTCACGGAGTGTCATGGAGCATCGTAATGATTACAACACGGTCTCGGCAAGCAATCATCATGAGCGACCGAGTCTTCTGAACGATTTGAATTGGATGTTGTTGGAAGACCTAGAGAGTGGTGATGTCAGTCGCCAAGACTGTGCTAATAACGCGTTGGCGAGAGGGCTTAAATCTTTGTCTACTACTCAAGAGAATAACGCAGAGATGTCCCAAAATCGTCATATGCGATTGCGGAGTGATAGCGATGAGATGCGGATCATCGTAGATGCGTTGGCTTCCGATGTCGCATCTACGGGCGATGTGTCACATATGACTTATAATGCTATAAAGGAAATCCGAGACGAACATAACAAGGAGATTGCGAGGGTGCAGCGACAGCAGACATTGTTTGCAATGAAAATCGCAGATCTGATCAGTGCGAATAACAAACTACGATCCGATGTCGCGGAGATGACAGTGCTCGTTGGTAATGCATGTCAATTGATAAGAGTGTCATCGTCTACCATTGAATTGATAAAAACGTCGATATGGACGCTTTGGGGTGCAGTTGACAGGTTGATTCGCTACTTACCATATATTACTGGTGCTCCAGTTGATCAATCGCGGTTGCCGACATGCCCACTTCAAGTAGGATGCGATCATAAGCATCAATGAGCGCGTCCTTGCTCCCTAAGTGCTTTGCTATCACGCACAAAGTTCATTCATTTTTTTGTGCGAATTTAAACCTATAATAACATCATTTATAATATAAATACTCATTAAACCAGATTGTCTCTTCACCCAATACAGGTCTTTCCAATGCATCTCAACTCGATGGTTGGTCAGGCGACTCCGTCAAAGTAAAGGAAAGTTGGCACCGCGCTCGAGGAGGAGCTGCACTATCTGCATGTGACGGCGCGTCATTGCCCAGTAGAGTGCCGAATCATTATGTGCATGAATATTGGCACCACGATCGAGGAGGAGGCGCACCACCTCCAAGTGATTGTAAGCACTTGCCCTACTCAATGCTTCATCCTCCTTGGCGTGAATGTTGGCACCGCGGTCTAAAAGGAGTCGCACCACCTCCAAGTGACCACTGTGACTCGCATGAAGCAATGCATAATCATCTTCTGCATGAATATTGGCACCGCGGTCGAGGAGGAGGCGCACCACCTCCAAGTGACCCTTTTCACTCGCCGTACGCAATGCCAAATCCTTTTCTGCATTAACATCCGCACCGCGATCGAGAAGGAAGCGCACCACCTCTAAATGACCATATTTGCTTGCAGTACGCAAAGCGCTATTCTCGTTTGCATGTATGTCTGCACCGCGGTTCAAAAGGAGGCGTAGTACATATACATTGTTCTTATTGCCCGCTTTTAGCAACTCGTCATCCAATTGCCTTGCCCAATTTGGCTTGCAATTTCGTGCGTACCAAATGCGCCAGGTAAAGTGTTGCGGCTTGCTGTTCCAGCCCCTCGCGATACACGCTCGCTGCCATGTCGTCTCGTCGCATCGCACGGCTTTGCACCACTTGCCCATGTTTTCACACTCGGACGAGCGAGAAGCGTGGTCAAGCACGAAATCTTTAAGCTCGTCATAGAGCAATTCGAATTTTTCCTTGTCTGTCGGCTCGTTGGAACCGCTCGCATTGCTGCGTTTGGAAAGTGTATCTAACGATATAAGAGAAGGAATCATACTCGATTTTTATCTGTCAAGTATCAAGAACGAAACTCACCATTGTGCACACTCCTAACACAATCCTATTTATATTAACATCGACACTGTTTGAGCTTTCTTTTTACAATGTGTGTATCGAACACGTGGTTCATCGGATGCCGCACTCGACCCCCATAGCGTCTCATCGCAATGGCACACTCGTGTCGCATTCCAGCCCTGTCGAAACATACCACCGCCACATGCGCTTAGTCCAGAGAGTGCAGTAGCCACGAATTCCAAATTGAAGCAACGAGCGGGTAGTCGTAACTTGTTACAACACGAAGTGGCAACCCCATCACACTCTGTGAATTGTATCGTATCGTAGCCTCGAGCCTTGGCAGCGTAAGCAATGGCATTCTCATTGCCACTGTTCACATTAAAATAACGAAAGGCTTCGTCATGAGTTCGAAATACAATCGTTCGTCCCACATTGAACCAAATGCCACTTCCCGTCGCCACCGCAAACCACATACCAACACGTTCGCTTCGTTTTGAACGATGGCGTACTTCAGTCCAGTGGAATGGAGGAATGGAGTTTTTTTGAACATGTAATGAATGCACGAGTGGGATGAGCAACGTATCCGTCCACGGAGGCTCTGTGTTCTCTTCCCAATAACGTCGTGTTTCGTATCGAATTGACTCTGGACAGCCATGATATTTCATTGGGAGTTGATACCCTAATTTGCGAAGCAACGTTCTATATAATAGCTGAAAATCCGCAATACAAAGAGGGTAATCGTCTATCGGGATCTCTCCGTATACGTTGATAAAGTATTGCGACCATATTGGGTTTGTAATGAGCTGTCTACGAGTTGAAAAATGGGGCAGACCCATGGCCGCACATGGCTGCGATCGATTGTGCTGATATCGTTGCAACATAATCAGAACTGATCAGCAAACATGGTACTTGTTTACGATCTTTAGCGTAGCAAAAACATCACTCGAATCGAAGGGTGTTGAAACACCATTTGTTCTTCTGTCGACAGTCGACAGTAAATTGTGACACCATTTGATTCGAGTAGTGTTCCACTGCCAAGACCGCGGTCTTTTCACAGCGAGACCGCGGTCTTTCACAGCGAGACCACGGTCTTCGCGGCAGGACACCACTTTGGTCAAATGGTGTCCGAACAATCCGGCTCACGTTCTGGCCTCACGAGCGACCTTCCCATAGGAAGGACACCATTTCAATCAAGTGGTGTCCTTTCGTATCACCGCAGGTTGAGCTGCGGACGGCGCAGGTTGCAACCATATAAAAAGAATGCCAC
>Ga0233432_10000298_pt1 | contig 47182 bp, 33 predicted proteins | sample SI_122_August201_6_FD_179870 | JGI IMG/M metagenome (GOLD analysis project Ga0233432, IMG submission 179870) | Seawater microbial communities from Saanich Inlet, British Columbia, Canada - SI_122_August2016_10_MG | ecosystem: Environmental > Aquatic > Marine > Inlet | place: Canada: British... | reverse complement strand
TTGGAAGGGTATGAAATTACCGCGATGACTATCCGATCCAATAAGTTGGTTGCCTATGTGGACACACCTTACAGTTATCAGATCCCTGCCACTCAGGGACCAACAAGTTGGACGACTGACGGAACCTTGGCTTCCAAGGGATTAAGTTTATCCAATACGGGGGTTGTTTCTGGTACTCCAACTGACGCGGGAGAATTTACCTTCCCGATTACGGTTGCAAATTCAGAGGGTAATATGACCAAGATTTACCAGATGAGCGTCAAGAAAGGCACCCGCAATCTTACCTGGGATCAGACCATTGCCGGTCTCACCTATGGAGATGCAAACTTTACTTTGAGTGCATCATCCACTAATGCGGGTGGTATTACTTATGCCTCAAGTGATGAGAGCATTATTGAGATCAATGGAACTTCCAAAACTCAGCATACCTTGGAGGATGGACTTGTTTGGTACTGGAACTTTGATAACGACCAGAATGGAAGTTCCAATGCAGTGAATGCAACCATTGGTGGCATGAATGGAACCAAAGGAAGTGGAGTCACCGTGGTGAACGGTAAGTTTGGAAATGCCCTTAATTTTGATGGTTCAACCAACGCTAATAGCTATGTTGATTTTGGCTCTGGTTCACGGACTAGTTTCGATGGCCTCTTCTCGGTAGCCTTCTGGGTCAAGCGAACGGGTGATTACGGTGGATATGGTAGAATTATAACAAATAAATCGGGTAATGATACATCAGGTTTCTTAATCTATTTCTCTACCACAAACGACAGGCTGTATACCAAAGGATTCACCCAGTCACGTTACGGAAGAGCGACCAGTAGTTGGTCGGCTCAAAATTGGGTCCATGTAGTGACTACATTTAATGCACAAGCTGCTTCCACAGGACAAAGATGGAAAATGTATGCGGATGGTTCATTTGTTACTCAGGGGGACATTCCGAAGATCGCACCGGGGTCGTCCAACTTGATTTTTGGTAAGTCACCGGGAGGTGGCAATCGAATGATTGGTTCCCTGGATGATGTTCGTTTCTACGACCGTGAACTCAGTGGTGCCGAAGCCTCCTCGCTTTATGGTTCTGGCAATGGTGACTTTGTTACCGTGCGAACTGGAACAATGGCTAGTATTAAGAAAGCGGGTACGATTACTCTTTCTGGCTATGCTCCTGGAACGACCAACATGTTTGGTGCAACCGCGATCACAAAATCAGTCACTGTTTCCAAGGCAGCAATTACTGCTACCGGTGATGATTTCAGTATCAATGTTGGTAACTCCATGCCTACCCTCACCCATCAAGCTGCGGGATGGAAAAATGGCGATACCGCATCTGATTCTCTTTCCAGCCAAATAACGGTAACCACCGATGCATCCAACTCCAGCTCAGCGGGTACCTTCTATGTCCGTCCAGGGGGTGGAGCTTCCGACAAATATGTATTCACCTATGTGGATGGCCAGTTTATTATTACCAATAAAACTCCCCAGGCGATCACTTGGGGACAAGATTTCAGCTCCGCTGCGATTAATCAAATTGTTGACTTAAATGCATCAGCCAGTTCGAATTTGCCTGTAACTTATGTGGTTAGCGATACAAGCAAAGCAGAGCTTGCCGTCACCCTCCAAAGCAACCTCGATTCATGGTGGAGACTCGATGAAACATCGGCTACCACGGTTGCTGATTCAACGGGTAGTGGTTCGTCTTCACACACTGCCGTCTTGATTGGAACAGATGGTTCAACAAATTGGACAAATCTTGGCTCCCCAGTTGCCAGACAGGGAAAGTTTGGTGGAGCTCTTACTTTGGACGGAACCAATGACTATGGTTACACTAGCGGATACAAGGGAATTACTGGTAGTAGTCGTCGAACATTGTCGTTCTGGTTTAAAACCTCGACTGCAAACAAACCATTGATCACCTATGGTACAGCCGGCACAGGTACCCTCTTTAAGGTCTCCCTCAATGGATCCGGAGCTGCGGTTCTTGATCTTGGTGGGGTCTCCATAACAGCGGGCAGCGGAATGGCGAATGGAGCCTGGCATCACTTTGCGGCTACGGTGCCTTTCAACGGAAATTCAGGCGGAGTTAAAGTCTATATCAATGGTTCGGTCACGAATGGTAGTGGTACCACTGCAATCAACACGAGCTCAGGCACAAATTCAGAAGTGAAAATCGGTTTTGACGGTTCGGCATTCTTCTCAGGGCAGATCGATGACATCCGTCTGTACAATGCTGAATTGAATGCAAGTACTATCTCCAAGGTTTATGGAGGAGGAACGGGAGATTTTAATCGTTTAAAGGTAAAGGCTTCCGGTCAGTTTTCTGTATCCGCATCGCAGGCGGGTAACGGAACTTTTGCAACTGCACCTGTGGTGACAGAAAATCTCAACATTGGAAAACTCAACCAAACGATTGCTTTTTCACCCATCACTGACAAGTCCATCGGGGACTTTGACTTCGACCCTGGTGCCTCAGCCAGTTCGAGTCTCCCGGTTACCTACACAAGTTCAGCCCCATTGATTGCTTCGGTGGAAGGTACCACACCAGGGAGCCAGAAGATAAAGGTGCGGGCGGCAGGTACAGTTACGATCACCGCATCCCAAGCCGGCGATGCATCTTACAATCCAGCACCCAACGCAACACAGACCTTTACCGTCGGATACTTTAATCTCTTTGCAAACTCTCTGCCAGGTTTGAAATTATGGCTAGATGGAAACAGTGTTGACAGCGATCATTCAACCGCAGACTCCATAGCCAATGGCATTGCGATCGGTTCATGGAAGGATCGTTCTTCCAGCACCAATCATGCAACTCAAGGCACCATTTCCAATCGTCCCACTTATGTAGCCAACGGGTTGAATGGTAAGGGTATTTTAAATTACACGGCATCCCAAAGCTCTGATATAACCAGTGACTCTAGTATACGGACTATTGTTTCTGTGCTTCGCCAGGCAGGTGGGCAGACATCAACCAGCAAACCTTTTGGCGGTAATTTGTTCGCCACAACTTCCAATGGTAAATTCGGCTTGCAACGCCAAGGTAGTGGTATGATCGATTCTGGAAGTAGTTCGAAAAACTTTGCCGTGGTTACCTTGCAGATGGCGTCCGGTAATTATGCAATTTATGTAAATGGAATCGAAAAGGGAACGGGAACCGATCCCAATACTCCAGCGGCGTTTGATAAGGTAGGAAACGACTTTGCCGGAGATATCGCTGAAGTTGTCGCTTATGACCGGTCCTTCAATGCAAGCGTCCGTCAGAAACTGGAAGGATATTTGGCTCACAAATGGGGACTTACTGGTGGGTTCTCCGGTTCCCACAATTACAAAGTGGCGAAGCCTGCCTTTGGTGGAACTCAAGTTCTCACTTTCCAACCTCTTTCTGATAAACAGGTCAATCAAACTGTCAACTTGTTGGTAAGTGCGGATTCCGGATTATCAAGCTTTACTTACGATAGTAACGATTCAACGGTAGTTTCATTCTCTGGTAATGTAGCTACAGGACTGAAAGTCGGAAAGGTGCGAATAACCGCAACCCAGTCAGGCGACGGAAACTGGTTGCCGGCAAGTGCCTATCAAGACTGGATTGTAACAGCAACTCCACGTTCTGACCAGACAATCACTTTTAATGCGATACCCAATAAAAACGCTCTTTCTGCCAACTTTACTTTAAATGCAACCGCAAGCTCGACCTTGCCGGTAACTTACCAGGTTGTATCAGGTTCCAATGTGGCCACAGTTACCAGCAGTGGTACCGTGGATGTCCTTGGTACGGGCGTGGCTACCATTCGAGCATCTCAGGATGGTAACGCCAGTTTCAACCCTGCCCCGACAGTTGAACAAACTCTTACAGTAAGTAAAGCGGCCCAAACAATTACTTTTGGAACCCTCCCGAACCATAACCTAAGTGCTGGCGTTTATACCCTAAGTGCCTCGGCAAGTTCGGGTTTGGGAGTTTCATTTACTAGTAGTGATTCCACAATTGCCAGCGTAAGCGGAAATGTCGCCACATTAGTCGGAGGAGGAACGGTTCAAATAACTGCCAATCAAGGAGGAAATTCAATTTACGCCGCAGCCTCACCAGTCACGCAAAATCTCACCATAATTGATGACACTTTGCAGACTCAAACAATAACTTGGACTCAAAACCTATCGAATCTGACCTTTGGATTAGCCGATATTAACATGACTGCAACGGCCAACTCGAACCTTCCGATAAATTACACCATAACCAGCGGTGCAGGAGTTATCGACATCAATGGAACCAAGCTGAAAGTCCTAGGTGCGGGCAATGCGGTTGTTACGGCCTCACAAAACGGTAATGGACAATGGGCCGCGGCCTCGACTGTTGATAAAAGTATTGTAGTTTCCAAATCCAACCAAGTAATTGTACGTGCCAACAATAATGCGACTCTGCTCAATTTGACAAAAGATTCAGGCGACTCTGAATTCACTCCAATGATCAAGTCAGTTAAACAAGGTACAACGACCGAAACAGGTTTACCCATAACTTACACTAGTTCGAATACCAATGTGGTTCAGGTTACTGGCGCGAACTCACGGTTAAAATTCGTGGGTGGAGGGACTGCCACAATTACAGCAAACCAAGTTGGTAGTAGTGGTTATAACCCTGCAAACTCCAAAACCTTTACTATCACCGTAACTGAATTAAGTCCCTACACAGACTCATTACCAAATCTTGTATTATGGTTGGATGGAAAGGATGTGAACGCAGATCGAATGCCGGAATCACCAAGTAATTTCTTGGCTCAGGCAAAAGTTAGCTCATGGTCCGATCGATCAGGTAACGGTAATTCTTTGACTCAGGCAAATTCAGTCAATCATCCAACTTATGAAAGCTCTGGTGGACTTAGATTTGACGGTAATTCAGGTTTCCTGGATACGACGCTGCCATCCCTCCTGCAAGGAAATCCTGCTTTTACGATTTTTGTTGTGGCTGAATCCTCACAAAATGGCGGCAGATTGCTTCAGCTTGGAAACAGTAATGGAAACGGATACGAGGTCATCGGGTTTCATGAATCTGGAAGCGTTGTTTATAATGACGGGAATCATAGTGCGTCACAAAACTTCACAACCTCCGCAACCATTGGAGTCTGGAAAAAATCTCTTGGCAATACAAACCCAGGGATTCAGTTCTCCCGCTTCGGATCAAACATATCGTTAACCGCACCATCTAACCCACAATCAATCAACCTTCCCGCTCATTCATCAATAGTTTCATCTACGATTCATCTAGGGCGCGGATATAATGGAACATCCAATGACTACTTTAAAGGGATCATTCGCGAAGTCTTGGTCTTTACGAAGGAATTAGATGACTACTTCCAGAAGAGAGTGGAGGGATATTTGGCCAACAAATGGGGTTCAAAGGCAAGCCTCGCCAGTCAACACCCATTTAAGGTAACTCCGCCCACCTTTGGCGGTTCCCAATCAATCAATCTTGCTCACACAAACTTGGGTGTTGATGTAAGCGATAATGTACCCTTTATGTCTATTTTTGATGCCCCATTCAAATTGGCAGGATCATACGCTACCTCAGGCCTCCCCATAACCTACGAGACAAACAGTAGTTCAGTTCTCTCTGTTGACTCGGCTGGTTTGCTCAAGCCACAAGGAGTTGGGAAAGTAAGGGTTACCCTAAAGCAAGCCGGAGATTCCCATTTCAGTGCAGCTAGTAACTTAAATTTCAATATGAAAATTCTTGGTAAGAGATCACAGTCTATAATTTTCGGGTCAATACCCGATAAAAGACCCGGAGATGGCAACTTTACCATCAGTGCTGCATCAAGCTCTGGTTTACCAGTGAGCTATGCAAGTTCGGATACTTCCATAGCAACTGTGACATCCGGAGGAACTGTATCGATACTGGCTAATGGCCAGGTAACAATTACGGCATCCCAAGCGGGAAATGGTACATATGCAGCAGCAGCTAATGCAGATCAATCTTTCACGATTGGTGACCTCATGACTGTTTCGTTCGATCCAATTGGAACAATGGGGAACAGCCAAACTGTTAATGTAAGAGCTTGGGCAAATGATGCTCGAAACGGTGCTCTTCTCAATGGAACTTCCGGCATTTCGATCGTATATCAGATAGTTTCAGGTCCAGCATCAATTTCTGGAAATAATCTATCTACCAGTGCGAGTGGTTCAGGAACTGTAGTATTGAAAGCAACCGTTAGTGGCAGCAGTTATGCTCCAGGTACTGCATCCATAAGTTTTAGTGTTGATGGCTCAGGGCAAGGACAATCAATTACTTTCAATAAGGGCATAAAGGGTGGACTCAGGGACATCCCACTGTCTGGAAGACCTATTTCACTTGGACGGATGGCTTTTAGTGATTCCAATCTACCGATCACCTTTACGCTCATAGATAATCCCAATAAGGTGGCAAAAATTGTAGGCTTAGGCCAAAATGCACAATTACTTATTGCTCCTAAAGATGGGAATAATGGGGAAAAGTTTTCAGGGTTTGGTGGATCTTCAGATTTAACCATTAAAATCCGGGCAAGTCAGGCAGGTGGAAGTCTTGGTGGGCAACAATATCATGAGGCACTTTCCGTTGAACATAGTATTAAAATCAAAAAACCTGGTAAAAACGCCTTCTATGATGCTCGGAAACTGGATGAAAGATTCGACACCAAGAAAGCAGCCTTCGATACCCGGATGGCGAGGCTTGGAAAATCGGGCGATAAGGCAGCTTACCTTTTCAACCGTGATGATCAGGATTCTGATGGCGATGGTCTCACCAACTTGGAGGAACGGGCATTTGGCGGAGACTCTCTGATGGGCGATAAGGGATCAAGCAAGCCCAGGGCTATTCGAAAAAGAGATGGCTACGAATACATCAGTTTCAAAAGATATCAGGATACATTTAATGATGGGGATGACCGAATCGAATATATCGTCGAAACCAGCCGCGATCTCCGCACTTGGGTCTCCGACTCCGACACCACAAATGGACCACTACAGTTTGGGTCTGCCGTTGATCTAGGTGGAGGAATGGAAAAAGTGGTCTTCCGGTCAAGAGAACAAATAACTGAGAACGGAGGGAAGCAACTTTTCATCCGTGTACGGGTGAAATCGAAATAAGTAAAACTTCAGGAAAAGATGTTAGCACATGGGCATAAGATAATTGACCATCATTCGACTACCAACTTATCCAGACATCTACTAATTTATTAACACTTAGTTTTTGAGCAAGGTATGCGTTAAATAATCAAACCTCACCCTTATGTGGAAACGCTAGTAAGCAAGTAAGATGCAGCAATTATAAGACCGAGTATTGATATGAAATAAAATAAAACTCTGAATAATTTGGTCCATGTCCAAAGCTCTAAAAAAACCGGCATTGAAAGGAAAGTTAGAATGAGAACACCCAAGAAACCACCCCCTAAAAGGGCCAAATCTGTGCCAGTTGCAAAATAAATACCAGTGGCAACAATAGCAATAGAGGGCAAAATTATCGATAATTGTAAGCCACCAAAACCTAAAAGTAAAAATGGCAAAATAACGGAAAGAGGAAAGAGAATAAGTGGATAAAAGATAAACCCTAGACTAACAATCGTAATTGAAATTATTATCGCTATCCAGAGGTACTTATCTCTTGGCAATCCAAATAAAAAGGGGAAAAAACAAAGACTCAGTACACTTTGAAAAATAATACAATCAAAGAAATTTCCGTTTGAAAGACACCAGCACCACATAGGTATCGAGAGACCCAACAAAATTTTCCCGGAGTAAGATTTTACTTTATGAGACCTAGTTAGTTCGTTTTCATTTTGTGAAATTTTCCCGGAGTTAAGTTTATTCTTTAAAATAGAGTTTATTATGAGAGGACGGTATTTCTTATTTTTTTCATAAAACTTTCTCTTGGATATTTTTATACTGCTTTTGATTACAGGTTTATTTTGATCTGAGCTTGCTGATACAATTTTAATGTTTTTAGCCTTGCCCTCTCCTTGCAGAAACAATGCAGGGTTTGCTTTGCCTTTTTTTAGGTAATTATTCTGATGATTTGCAGTCTTAGATTTATAGGAAGAAAGTATTTCCAGGTAAGTAAAAGGTTCTCCAACACTAATCATGTTTTCTGACTCAAAGAGATTCGTTTCCTGGGTGATTTTTCCACTTAGGAAAAAAAAATATAATGCATCTTCACATTTGGGTCCTATGACTTCTCCATTGAGTCCTGAAAAATACCAAGTTTTCTTTTTCAAACCTTAAAAGTATTTACATTCGATACTGGAATAAACTCTACCCAAGTAAAGGAAATCAAATAAATTTTGTAGATTTGGTGAGCGAACGGGCAAAAGCCACCAACAGTTGTACCACCGCTTCTAAATCATCCAAATCAATAACTTCACTGGGAGTGTGCATATACCTTAGTGGTATACCAACTAAGCCAGTGGGTACTCCTTCTCGTGAAACCTGAATAGATCGAGCATCTGTACCAGTGGGGCGAGGATCTGCTTCTATTTGTACTGGAATATTTGCTTTTTCAGCACAAGCAATCAAGCGGTCGAAAACTGCAGGGTGTATGTTGGGGCCTCGAGTGAGAATTGGACCTCCACCTAATTTAAACTGTCCATATTTCCGGTGATCAGCATCGGGGTGATCGGTAGCATGACTTACATCAACTGCAAGTGCGACATCTGGGTTAGCCAAGTAAGCCGAAGTGATGGCACCTCTTGTTCCAATTTCTTCCTGTGCAGTCGATACAGCCACAACCTTGCAACTAGGCTTACGTCCCTTTGCTAATCGTAAAAGGGCCTCATTAACTGTGTAGGCTCCAGTTTTATCGTCAAAAGCTCTCGATACAGCCAAAGGACCATGCAATTGCTCAAAGCCATGATCGTAAACTGCAGCGTCTCCGATTCGTACCCTAGCTAATGCCTCTTCTCGGTCCTGTGCTCCTATATCAATCCACATTTGGTGCATTTCGGGCACTTTCCTACGATCCTCTGGAGTCATCAGATGAATTGCTCGTTTTCCCGTCACTCCACGAATGACGCCATCTTTTGTAAGAATATCGACTCTTCTACCAGATATAATTGATCGGTCATGTCCACCGATAGCATCGAAATACAAGAATCCTTTGTCGCTGACATGCTTGATAATCAAACCTAATTCATCAATATGTCCAGCTAGCATCAATGTAGGGTTACCCTTCGCTCCCAAGGTTGCATGGCAACTACCCAGGGCATCAATACTGAAAGTATCTGCTACTTTTTCCATTCGCTTGCGGACTACATCACGTGCTTCATCTTCAAAACCAGAAGGCGACCGCGCATCGAGCAGTTCCTTTAAGAAAGAAGGTACTACATATTTTTTAGGTGTAGACTTTGGTTTTATTCTTTTGGACATGGAATAACTACATTCTATTCTTTAAGTTGGGACAATTCGAAAAATTCAAATCTTTTGAATCGCTCTTTTATGATGCCTCAAATAAGGAGTTGATATGATTATATATCCAGCAATTGATCTGAGAGGTGGAAAATGCGTCCGCCTTTTCCAAGGAAAAGCCGATCAAGAAACAGTTTATTTTGAGAATCCTGTCGAACCTGCGAAAACTTGGAGGGATGGAGGTGCTTCCAATCTTCATGTCGTGGACCTCGATGGTGCATTTTCTGGAAACTCTAGAAATCTGGATGCAGTTCAAGAAATTCTCAAGGTCGATGGATTAAAAGTACAACTAGGAGGTGGTATGCGGGATGAGAAAGTAATCAAACAATCCTTAGATATGGGGTTATCTCGTGTTATCATTGGTACTCGAGCATGTAATGAACCTTCTTGGGTAATCGAGATGATTAAGCAATTTGGCCCAGATCGCATAGTTGTTGGGATTGATGCAAAAGATGGAATGGTCGCCACTCAAGGTTGGGTAGAAACATCTACCACTCCCGCAAAAGATTTAGCTAAAGCGCTAGTTGCCAATGGATTAAGATGGATTATCCATACCGATGTTTCCACAGATGGAGCTATGCAAGGTCCGAATTTAGAGGCACAGCGTGAAATCTCATTAGCGGTTCCAAAATGTAATGTTATTGCTTCGGGTGGTGTATCATGTGCAGAAGATATATCCAATCTCAGAAAATTATCTATCGAGTGTCCAAATATAGAAGGTGTTATTGTCGGAAAAGCCCTTTATGAAAAGACTGTCGATTTAAAGCAGGTCATTAAAATATAATTCAATTACTAAATTTGAATACTTACTCACTAAAAAGGGCAAAAAAATCTTGCCAAAAGTTATAGCTAGCTTTTGTCTATCCATCGAAACCCCTAAATTTATAGTTCTATCATGACCAAGATATCCTTTGATGTAGACTTCAGCCAAGACCCTGAGAAAATTCTCAAGGAAATTCAAAAGAGAGCGGAGGCAGAAGTTGCCAAGCGCGAATCCAAGGAAAAAGAGAGTTCTTATCTCTCAAAACTCCATGAAGTCGTTAACAAGGAGATCGGCTCTGACTTCAAAAACATTAACGGACTCATTCGTGCACTTACCAAGTATGCCACACCTTCTGTTCGCGACAAAATGCTTACGACATCCTCTTCAGGTCGTCGTAAAACCGTTTCCATGGACAAGAGTATTTACGACCAAATTCGCTCTCTACTTGCCCAACCAAATTGTAACAAAGCTGCTATTGCCAGAGAGTCAGGCGTTAGTGTGGTCCAAGTTCGTAAAGTCGCAGATGGCGGGTATGATAAAAAGTTTGCTGGATTAGTTACTTCTGGAAAGCTGCCATCTATGACCAAGATTGAAGAAGAACCATCTTTTTCTCTCCCCCCCATTACCAAGGAACCAGCAACGCTTGAAGAGCCAAGTTTACCCCCACCTTCTTTTGGTGAAGACGAACCAAAATTGGACATATTAGAAGAACCTGCACCCATTTCTCCGATATCAGAAATGGCAGACTCACCCGAGGATATAGAAAGTCCATCCATTGAACCTGAGGATTTGCCTCCTCCATCCTTTACTAATGATCCTGCTCCTTTGTCACCCATTGAAAGTGTGGAAAAGGCTGAGCTGCCTCCCCTTTCCAGTGCCGAGCCAGATTCTTCTGATGACCTCCCGCCTGCCCCCTCTTTTGAGGATGATCTCCCTCCTGCACCACCACCAGTCGAGGAAAGTTTCACGGAAGCACCTACAGATTTACCTCCACCCCCTGCAGTGCTAGAGGAATCAATATCAGAATTACCAGACCCACCTTCCTTTGGAGAAGAGTCCGCACCTATTCCGCAACCAGAAGAAAGTTTACCTGATGTACCCGCGGAACTACCCCCACCACCTGCACCGATGGAGGAAACTCCAACCGACTTACCTCCACCTCCCTCATTCGGGGATACAGATGAATCAGCCGAATTACCACCGCCGCCACCTATTCCATTATCTGAGGAGAATGATGAAGATATTACAATCAGTTCTCCCCCTGAAACCCCAACTGAAGAATTCGCTCCTGCTCCGCCACCATCTCCTGGAGTTGCTCCTGTGCCGCCAGCAACACCAATGCCTAGTTCTCCCCCGGTTCCAACAAGCCCTCCAAAACCGAGCTTAGCCGCAAAGTCAGGGAAACCGACTCTTTCTCTTAAAAAAGGCAAATCTAAAACCAAAGGACTAAAACTCACAAGGCCACCCCTTAAGAAGAAACTACCGCCATTAAGTTAAGATCTTCAGTCCTATTTGATCTCGACGGATATAGAAACTTTCTTTAAGGATATTCCTTTACGGGGCCGTAGCTCAGTTGGAAGAGCGCCACAATGGCATTGTGGAGGTCGTCGGTTCGAACCCGATCGGCTCCACCACTTTACTTTTCGAGATTTCATATTATGAAAAGTGAAGAGTGGAAAAAGATTTTACTCCCCATCTCCTTATTTATATTTTTAGTTGCATGCTCAGAATCAAGTATTGAGCAAGAAGCAGAAGAAATCCTTAAAGAAAAGGCCGGTGATCAAGAGATTGAAATTCAACAATCTGTTGATGGTTTGCAATTCAAGCAGGCAACCTCCAACACCCAAACTGAAACATCAGTAGGATTTTCACAAGAAGGACATCTTACCTATGAAGGTGATTTTAAAGATGGTAAACCCGAAGGTTTGTGGACTACTTTCTTTCCAGATGGAAAGCCTCGCTGGCAAGGGATTAAAAAAAATGGGTTTAATCATGGACCCTTTAAGATGTGGTACGAAAATGGTCGAAAAAAACTCGAAGGGACTTATCACGAAGGTAAAAAACATCAGAGTTCGACTGCATGGTATCCAGATGGAACAAGATGGCAGCATAAATTCTATAAACATGGCACTCCAACCGGAACTTGGAAAACTTGGGATGAAATGGGTAATCTTGTATCGGAAATATTTCACGAAAAAATTACGGAACTCAATGCAACCAAGACAAAATCAAACTAATCTGGTTGTTCTATCCTAAACTTAATTCAGCATTTTTAAACTTATCAATTTATGGAACCAGTATGGATAACAGGCATGGGACTGATTACGAGTATCGGAAACGATCGCTCCACCGTCCTTAATAGCTTACGCACGATGAAACATGGGATTGAGAACCCCGCCATGCTTCAAGGAGAAGAATCACCCGTTAAAGTCGCAGGTACAGTTAAAGGCTTTGATGTAGACTCACCTGACCCTGAAGACTGGATTTACCCGAGTAAATACCGCGTACCACGAGCTACAATTCGCAGCTTTTCCCCTCATGTCTTGTACGCTTGGTGTGCTTTACAACAAGCTATCGAAGATGCAAATCTATCTAAAGATGAATTACAAGATCCAGAGTCCGGCCTTTATACCTCATCCGGTGGTTCTATGCGTTCAATTCATAAGCATTTTGAAAAAATGGATCGCCGGGGGGTTATGGCCTGTAATCCACTTGCAATTGTAGCATCTATTGCAGGCACTCTCACTTTTAACCTCGTGGCTGCCTTAGGAGTACGAGGATCTTCTATGGGAACGGTATCCGCCTGCGCATCCTCAGGGCATGCATTGGGAACCGCCCTCGATGAGATTCGACTTGGTCGACAAAAACGTATGCTTGTTGTTGGAGCCGAAGATTGTAATTTTGAAAGCATTGTCCCCTTTTGCGGAATGCGTGCTCTGTCCCTTGAAACCAATCCTGATCAAGCTTCTCGTCCTTTTGATAAAAAACGAAACGGATTTGTTGGAACTGGAGGATCTGTATGCCTCGTTTTGGAAACAGAATCTGAAGCCAAACGAAGAGGTGCAAACCCTTACGCCCGTTTTCTCGGATGGGGGCAAGCCTCTGATGGTCATAATGTTGCGATTTCCCATCCTGAAGGCCGTGGATTACAGGACGCGATGAAGAAAGCCTTAAAAGATTCAAAGATTCGAGCAACTGACATCGATTATATTAACGCACATGCCCCTTCAACCTCGATTGGAGATGCGTCTGAAATAAAAGCTCTAAAAGCTATTTTTACTGCCCCGCAATCCGTAAAATTATCGAGTACAAAAGCACTGACTGGACATGGATTATCTCTATCCAGTATAATGGAAGCAGCATTTTGCAGCCTTGCCCTTAAAGAAGGATTTCTTCCCGGATCTGCAAATGTAACTGAACCTGATCCAGAACTGCAACACCTCGACCTGCTTCGAAACAGCCCAGACCTACAGGTGGACCGTATTCTCAGTAATAGCAGTGGATTTGGCGGAGCTAATGTCAGTCTAGTCTTAGAAAAAGTTTAAAGCTACATGGAACAACCATTCACCCGTACCTTAGCCACAATCATTAAGAATCGGCGGACTCGCAAACCTGCCCTATATTCCAAGACACCACCACCCCGCGAACTCATTCGAAAACTTATCGAAATCGCCCGGCATGCCCCAAATCACCACCGTACAGAACCTGCCCGGTTTTATTTGCTCGAACAGCCAATTATTCGGAAGTTAGGGAAATTATTTGGAGAAATTGTCTCCAAGAATAGCGAAGACCCGGTACTGCTTGAAAAAGGAAATAGAAAAAGACAAGAGTGGGGAGAAGCACCAGGGATTCTAGTACTTACCTGCGCAACCGACAAATCCTCTGATCTTGTCAAAAAGAATCCAGCGGTTATTGAGGAAGATTATGCCACCTGTTGCTGTATTGGACAGAACCTTTTACTTCTTTTTGAATCTGAAAACATTGCAAGTAAGTGGAGTACAGGTCCGGTATGGGAGCACCCCCAATTTGCCAAAACGATAGGAATCGAAAAGCCACAATCTGAGCGAGTAGTTGGAATCTTTTTTTATGGTTACTCAGAACAGAAAGTCACCTCGAGAGAGCTTAAACCATTGGATAATCACCTTTTTAGCTAGTATTAGAATAACGCTTCAATTACTTCATCTTTATCCATTGACCCGAAGAAATAAATTTGCATATTCATAACATTTGGTGATTCGGCGAAATAGCTCAGTCGGTAGAGCAGAGGACTGAAAATCCTTGTGTCCCCAGTTCGATTCTGGGTTTCGCCACCACCGAAGATTTCTGTAATCTAAATACCTAGATCGTATTTGCTACTGCACTTGTTTGTAGCAGATTCTGAATCCGGTAGTTGGGGATCTTGTTTTAGGTGGTAAATAATGGCGTCCGGCAGATCGTAAATTCGTACTCAAGTTTGCCCAAGAACCTCCTCGTAATACCCGGTTCGTGCCAAGCAGAGCACCCTCAGGGTCTGATTGCGAGTCCGTTGGATAATTTCCATACCAATCATCCACCCATTCCCACACATTCCCATGCATATCAAAAAAGCCCCATGGATTCGCGGGATATTGGCCTACCTGTTTCGTACGACCAGCACTTTCTCGATAAACTGCATTTTGAAGAAATATTTCATCCCCCCAAGAATAAAGCGAGGAGGTACCAGCACGACATGCATATTCCCATTCTGCTTCCGTAGGTAGACAATAGGCCCATCCTTTGCGGAGTCGCTGATCCCGTCTTTCAAGGTAGGTGAGCCGTGCACAAAACTCCTGAACATCTTTCCAACTGACTTGCTCAACGGGTTGCCCTGGTCCAGGAAACCGACTCGGAATATTAGAGATCTCTGCAATGTTGCGCTCCATAACCATGGCATATTGCCTTTGGGTTATTTCATATTTCCCAAGATAAAAACCTTTAGTTATTTTAACTTCGTGGGGCTTTTCATCCATAATCCTTACTGGACTGGAAATAGGACTTCCCATAATAAAACTACCAGGTTCAGCCCAAATCATTTCGATTCCAGCAAACATGACGGTATGTTTTTTTTGCTGACTAAGATTTCTAATCAAATCAGCTACCGTTCGGGAGTCTTCTTTTGACGGAACGGTTTTCGAGGATTGTGATGCCACACTATTCAAACTTTGGTCTAATTTCTCCTCATCTCCACAACCAAAGATCGCAAAAGTCACACATAATAGCAGGCAAGCTCGTTTCATTAAATCGATCAAACCACTGGAATCGAAATTCGTCAAGCTGGAGGGAAATTGGTTAGAGGTAATCTTGCTAGGCGTTAAGAGAATTTAATAGATCATTCAATTGCTTTCTTAGTTTTTCAATAGGTAATCCAATCACATTAGATAAAGATCCTTCGAATTTATCTATAATCATTTCTGGACAAGTCTGAATCGCATAGCCACCGGCTTTGTCCAAGGGATTAACTTTTTGAAAGTAGGCTTCTATATCTTCCTTCTTCAAATCCTTAAAGGTGACAACACTTTGGTCTGCAAAGATTTTCTCTCTGCCTAAAACTTCACATTTTAAGCAGATACCAGTCGCAACCGTATGAGATTTCCCGGAAAGATTTGAAAGCATTGAGAATGCTTCACTCATATCATTAGGCTTACCGAAGGGTTGATCACCTAGAAAAACAAGTGTATCAGCACCTAATACCCAACAACTATGGTTCCCCTGAGAGACAGTCTCCGCTTTGAGGCGGGCATTTTCGCAGACTAATCCCAATGGACCATCCGAGTGAGATTTGATTTCAACTGCGGTCGAAGGAATTACTTTAAATTCAGAAATTATTTCCGATAAAAGCTCTTTTCTTCGAGGAGAACCAGAGGCTAAAACAAAGGGATTATTAAGCTTCAGGTTCGCTTTTTCGTAACTATTTTCCATAATTAAATTTATTTATGTTAAATTCTAGAACAATAGCAACGAGATGAGAATCGGGTATGCCCAATTAAATACCACTGTAGGTGATTTGGAGGGAAATTTAGCATTGGCAATTGATGCCTATGAACAACTTTGTGGACAAGGCATAGATATTGTGGTTTTTACAGAGTTATTTTTATGCGGGTATCCCCCAAAGGATTTACTTACTAAAGAAAAATTTCTTTTAGATACAAATTCGGCTCTTCAAAACTTTGCCAGACATACAGCTTCGACTCCTAGCTTGATTGGTTTTGCCGAGGAAGACTTGGAGCCTGCTTCCTTTCGAAAATGTTACAACTCAGTGGCTTGGTGCGAAGGGGGAAAAATAAATCAGATTTTTCGAAAGCGATTACTTCCCACATACGATGTATTTGATGAAGATCGTTATTTTTCGTCAGGCACACTGCCAATGTCCCGAATGTACAAAGGGAAAAAAATAGCCGTAACTATTTGTGAAGATATTTGGAATATCAACTCTGCCTTACACCAAGAAAACCCACTTCAAGAAATTAAAGAAGAGAAACCTGATTTCTTAATTAACCTTTCTGCTAGTCCATGGCATCAAGGTAAGCAGCAACAAAGAATAGAATTATTATCAAAAGTTACGGAAAAATTGGAATGTCCAATTAGTTATGTGAATGGAGTAGGCGGTAATGATGAACTTATTTTTGATGGTCGATCTCTTTCCATGGATAAGGAAGGGAAGTTAATTTTCCAAGCTGAGTCTTTTGAAGAGTCGATTGGCATTTTCGATTTTAACGAACAAAACAATGAAGATCCCTTCAAGCAAAATGAATTGGACTCCTTGCAAAAAGCCCTAGTACTTGGTCTTCGGGATTATGTACATAAGACAGGATTTTCAAAAGGATTGATTGGCCTAAGTGGTGGAATTGACTCCGCAGTTACCGCAGCAGTTGCAGTCGAAGCATTAGGCAAAGAAAATGTGATCGGCATTAGCCTGCCCTCTTCAATCTCAAGTGATCACAGTAAGCAGGATGCTTACGATTTAGCTGAAAACTTGGGCATTAAATTTCATGAATTACCGATTCAATCCATTGTGAATGCTGCAACCGGTGAATTATCTGGAATTTTTAAAGGGAAAGCTCATGATGTGACCGAAGAGAACTTGCAAGCACGAGCCAGGGCTCTCCTCTTGATGGCAGTTTCTAATAAATTTGGAGCTCTACTACTGACCACTGGAAACAAAAGTGAACTGGCAGTTGGCTATTGCACGCTGTATGGAGATATGTGCGGTGGACTCGCAGTGATTGCTGATGTTCCAAAAACCAAGGTATTTGCCCTTGCCCGTCATATCAACAGGGACGGAATTTTTATCCCGATAAATACCATTGAAAAGCCACCATCTGCTGAGTTGCGTCCCGACCAAAAAGATAGTGACTCTCTGCCTGATTATTCAGAACTAGATGCCATTCTTCATGCATATGTGGAGGAAGGGAAATCTATCGACTCGATTATTAAACTAGGTTTTGAACCGGAAATTGTCCGTCATATCATTCGCCTAGTAGACATCAATGAATATAAACGTCAGCAAGCCGCACCATCTCTTAAGACTACGCCACTTGCGTTTGGCGTAGGCAGACGCATGCCTATAGTCCAGAAGTATAAAAACTAACTTTTTATCATGAATCAATCTCTCAAATTATTTGAAAAAGCACAGAAATTAATCCCAGGAGGTGTTAATTCTCCCGTACGAGCTTTTCGTTCGGTTGGAGGATCTCCTTTTTTTACAAAAAAAGCAAGTGGGTCCAGGTTAACAACAGCAGATGATAAAGAACTCATCGATTATGTCTGTACTTGGGGTCCTGCCATCCATGGTCATGATCACCCAAAGATTCGCGGAGCAATTTCAGAGGCATTGGCTAAAGGTACAAGCTTTGGGACACCCGGACCCGCTGAAGTTGAGATGGCAGAGCTAATAGTTGAAGTCGTCCCATCGGTGGAAAAAGTTCGGATGTGTAATAGTGGAACTGAGGCTACCATGTCTGCCATTCGCCTTGCACGTGGGTTCACGGGTAGAGACAAAATTATCAAATTTGCAGGCTGCTACCATGGTCATGTCGACAGCTTGCTAGTCAAAGCTGGTTCAGGTGCCATAACATTAGGAAACCCGGACAGTGCTGGAGTTCCAAGCAGTGTAGCTGAACAAACGATCGTACTCCCCTACAACGACCTTACGGCAGTTTCGGAAGCTTTTTCTAAACATGGGCAAGAAATTGCTGCTATCATCGTTGAACCATACCCCGCAAATTGCGGATTAATTCTTCCCCATGAAGGATACCTTCAAGGCCTGAGAGATCTATGTAACCAACATCAAAGCATACTGATCTTTGATGAAGTAATGACTGGCTTTCGTTTAAGCATTGGAGGCGTTCAGCAATCAATAGGGATAACTCCTGACTTAACTGCTATGGGTAAAATTATCGGAGGCGGATTACCCGTTGGGGCCTTGGGCGGAAAAGCAAAAATTATGGATTTCTTAGCACCACTTGGTCCGGTCTATCAAGCCGGCACCTTGAGCGGAAATCCTTTGGCGATGGCAGCTGGCATTACATCACTCAAAATGCTTCGAGATGAATCACCTTACGAAAAACTCGAGACCATCGGAAAAACTCTAGCCACTGGTTTTAAGGATATTGCTAAGACTAAAGGGATTCCATTACAAGTACCCCAAACGGGATCCATGTACTGCCTTTATTTCAGCGAAAAACCAGTTACTAATTTCGACCAGGCAATTGCTAGTAAACATGATAGCTTTAAGTCTGTTTTCCATAAAATGCTTGAGAAAGGAATCTACCTACCTCCATCCTCTTACGAAACTTGCTTCATCAGTACTGCACACACTGAAAAAGACGCAGAGAAAACTCTGGAGGCTTTTGAAAGCTCAATTTAAAAGAAACTTATTTAAACATCCCCAAATTTATTTCATTATCGAATTCAACTTATGAAATCCTCCTTATATATTGTCAGTCTATTAATTCTTCTTTGTTGCCTCTCACTCAGAGCAGAGACGATGAATTTTCCTTTTTACGAAGAATATTTGAAAGATTCTAACTTTCGGGACTACCTCAAAGAAGCCCGCAATTATCTTGAGAGTAATCCTAAAGCACCCAACGCACCCAGGCTTGCCTATGACTTGATGATGGTAGGAAAAGCGGCAAGTGACATAAAAAGTGTAAAGTATGCCACTAGCTTATTATTATTTAAATATACTAAAAGTCTACCTAGCTTAAACTTTTTAAGTTCCTTCGATAAAGGCTCTCCAAGATTGATTGAATTATTGAAAGCTAAAGCTGATCAAGGAGATCTTGCCAATGAAGAATTCGCTGTAGCCTATTGTAGAGCAATCCTTTTCATTGCCCGCGTTCAAGGTCCACAACTTTTAAAAGATAAATCTCTGCGCCTTAGGGCTTATCTTTTAGCTGAAAAAGCAGAAGTGGAAGAAATCCTCACCACTGCATTAGAATCGCTACAAGAATTAGCCCGCCAAGATTCAAGCTTTGGAAAAATCGTAAATATTGCTTTGGGTGAATCTAACTCAATCCAAAAAATTAAAAGTTTGGCTCAAGTCAAAGGTAGGGACTCCATATTCTGTCAGGAATTTTTCCTCGCTCAATTAGATGAAAACGAGGCCAATTCAGAAGACATGACTATGTTTAAAATTAATCAGGCTATCTTCGATAAGGTGCCGAAACCTGAAGAAGCATTGAAACTCATTCAGTCCCTTTCAGCTAAGAAAAAACAAGAACCACACATACGATTCCTTGAAGCCATATGCTTTCAATTGGATGAGGATACTGAAAAGGCTATTACTACGCTCAAGGGACTATCCATCAATAAAGAAGTACCCCAGGCATGGAAAGAAAAGTCCTCTTCTTTTGCCAATGGTTTGGAGTTTTTAGAAAACCGGACTTCACTGCTCACGCAAGCAATAGGTAAGGCAGTAACTAAGCTGGATATAGACGCAGACTCAATATTCTGCTCTGCTACGATTCAAATGAACGAACAAGAAAACTTTCAAATTCAATTAGGGATATCTAAAGCTGAGAAAAGTTTTGAGATTCAGATTCGTAAAAATAATAAATTGCAGATTGCCTATAAGACATCGAGTGAAGGTTCATCAATACACAGCTCAAATACCGATAAAATCTTATCTTTTGCTAATTCGGGAGCATTACCTATTCCCAGGTTTACAATCTCAAGGGAATCTGAAAGTGGTGCGTTTAGCTATAATTTCAATTTGAATTTTGGTTCATCGTTTGAAGAATTTCAGGGTGAAGGTGCTAAATTTTTGAATAATCCATATATTAACACAGCCAAGGGACGTGAAGTTCTTATTTCCTACATTTTGAAAAACAAACCGATTTGGCTTGGTCCAGCTCAAACTGTTGGCGGAGGCACTTCCTACCCAGTTTCATCATATTCCTATGATGACCAAAGTGTATCGAAGTCTTCTTTGACTTTTGACTTAACCGGAAACCTTATGTCCTTACAAATGGGCTCATTGACTCTGGAAAAATTAGAGCTCGGTGATTCTAAAATTTTAACATCGATGCCTGAATGGCCGAAATTCCCACAAGATCAAAAGGATAAGTTTGATTTCTCACTTTTCATGAAAATTTTGGGAGATGCATCGAAAGTTTTTCAATAGATTATATCAATTAAGGATAACATTTATGCTGAGCTGCATCTCGCTTTCAGCAGATGATAAGGCTATCCCATTTAAAATAATTCCCGACATAAATTACGCTAACTCTGGCAACCCTAGACAGACGCTAGACTTATATCTTTCTACCAAGATTGCTGATTCAAATCATTCTATTAATACCGAAAAACAAGTTCTCCCTTTAGTCATTTGGGTGCACGGAGGGGGTTGGCAAAATGGTAGTAAGCTTAGTGGAAAAAAACCTTCACGACTTCCCCGTATCCTAAAAACAGGCAGATACCTAGGTGCTAGTATTAATTACCGATTAAGCGGGGAATCTATTTGGCCAGCACAAATACATGATTGCAAGGCAGCTGTTCGATGGCTTTCCGCTAACGCATCAAAATATGGGATTAATAAAAATAAAATTGCGGTTTGGGGCTCCTCAGCAGGAGGGCATTTAGCTTCAATGCTAGGTAATACGAACGGAGTCGAAGAGCTTGAAGGTAATACTGGTGATTTTTTAAAATCAAAAAGTGATGTACATGCAGTAATTAATTTCTATGGACCAAGTGCCCTACTGCAGATGGATGAATATCCAAGTAAGATTAAACATAATAGCAAAAATTCCCCTGAAAGCAGACTTCTAGGAGAAGCAATTGTGGAAGTTCCATATTTAGCCAGACAAGCATCCCCCTTACATCATGTCAAAAAAGGCGGCCCTCCTTTTATTCATTTCCATGGCAAACTTGATGCGTTGGTTCCTTATCACCAGTCCCTAACACTTCACAAAAAAATGCGTTCTAAGCGAAATGAAAGTTGCCTAATTAGCGTCCAGAAAGGTACCCATAATATGCCAGAAAACTTTACCTTTAAATTTGTAATCCCGTTCTTGGATTATGTTTTTTATGGGAAAGGTAACCCGATCAATGATCAGGAAATTATAATAGATAAATACTAATTTATTCTACATCGACCCAACCCTCTTCGCCGGGTTTATAAAAATAATATTTGCCACTCTGTAAATCACTTCCAGCAAAAGCCCATTGCATTTCCTTATTTATATAAAAATAAGGAAACACTTTATTATCAGTCCACAGCCAACCTAGCGAATGATGCCACATCCATGTCTCTCCACTTTTTGCCTGAACAATATATAGCCAACCGAGATCTGTGTGGTATACCCAGGGAAAGAACTTTGAATAATAAGCTCCGAACCAAGTTGCTTCCATCCAACTACCTTCCAGTTTAAAACCGTGAACTAACAATATTACACTCTCAGCAGACACCGCTGATTCATTTATATCTGTAACCGTTATTAGTAATGTTGAACGATCGGTCAAATACCCATCAGTGATTTCTAAAATAACATTATAAGAATTATTACCATCAGAATCATCTGGGTATTCAAAGTCTGGGGCCGTGTTAAAACTTAGTTCTCCGCTCGTCGCATCGATTGAGAAACTGGATTGATCGGTTCCACCCACCAAAGAATAAGTGAGGTTATCACCATCTGCATCGGTTGCGTTTAAATCAGTGATGATCGTGTTATTTTCCATCACTGAATAGGAAGTTGATCCGACAAAAGTTGGAGCGGTATTTATATCTTCAACCGTCACCTTCAACACTACCTCATCAGTTAAAATACCGTCCGTAACATTTACCCTCACTTCGTATATATTATTACTATCAATATCTCCAGGTTGATTAAAGTCTGGGGCCGTGTTGAAACTTAGTTCTCCGCTCGTCGCATCGATTGAGAAACTAGATTGATCGGCTCCACCCACCAAAGAATAAGTGAGGTTATCACCATCTGCATCGGTTGCGTTTAAATCAGTGATGGTCGTGTTATTTTCCATCACTGAATAGGAAGTTGATCCGACAAAAGTTGGAGCGGTATTTATATAGTATTCATAAGCACCCATATCAGGTGAACTATCCCTTGTTCGCCCCGAGATATCGGTAGACTTGTAATTAGTAAAAGAGGTAACCCCACCGTCTATTGCTGGACTATTTGATAGAAGAGTAAAATCGTCATCTGCTGTACCAGAAATATCATCTAAACCATTAACATCCACGAAAGCAGGATCCGAGAAAACTAAACCTGAACCTTGTATTAAAGAAGGTGAATCCCCCGGTTTAACAAGAGAATATTCTGCTGAAGCAGAACCAGAATTAATATAAATTTCGTAACCATTGCTATCGGTATTTGCCCATAAGATTGAATTTTTAAAAATAAGAGAATCACCAGAAAAAAGAAGGGATATTCCTCCGGAATCGGTTGCTTGATTTCCGTAAAGTGTACAATTTACGAATCGTACTTCACCCTTTGTGGAAAGAACACCATTTCTGAAAGAGGACTTATTTCCAGCCATAACACAATTGATCATTTTTGATTCCGTTGCACCCGTACCTAGAAATAGAAATCCGCCCTGAGCATCACTCGAACTATTCGCTTCATTAGCAAACACCTTAATGTTAGTAAGGGTTACTCGTTCTACTCCCAGGGTAGCAATACCGCCTCCAAACCGCGACCAATTCCCCATAACAAGTCCCCCGTTTATGGAAAGGCTTGCATTTTTACTGTAAACTGCCCCGCCCCAACTCGCCGAAGAATTATAACTGAATTCATTAGCTGTTATAGTAGGATTCGATGTTTCATCTATAAATAACGCTCCACCCGAATTGAAAGTACTTTGGTTATACTGAAAGTCACATCCCTGAATGACCGGAGAAGATGATACTAATTTAAGTGCTCCACCATGATTATTTGCATTTGTTTTGTTTCTAATGAAATCACAATTTGAAATTGTAGCGTCCGTACTTTCAATGAAAATAGCCCCTCCCCCATTTGAGCCACTATTAAGATTATCTGTAAAGTTTGAATCGCTTAGTGTGCCATTGGTTTCGTCCAATAAAATAGCACCTCCCTCGTGAATTGATTGGTTCGATAAAAACGTAGAGGTAGTAATGGAAAAATTTCCTTCTTTTAAATAAACAGCTCCACCGCCGTTAGAAACTGTGCTTTGATTTTGTAAAAAATTAGTTCCATTAATTTTTAAAATGCAAGAATCCGCTCGTATTGCTCCTCCCCAAAATCCGGCACGATTGCTCGAGAAAGTACAGCTTTCAATAGTAAGATTAGAATCAGCTATCCACGCAGCTCCACCACTTCCAGTGGAACCGGAAGCATTTGCTGAGAAAGTACAATTACTAAATACTCCAGACACATTCTTGAGCCATACAGCTCCTCCTCCTTGGAATGCCCAATTATTTTCAAATTTACAATTTCTTATATTGAAACTGGATCCTTCTGCCCAAAGACCACCTCCTAACCCCCGATCGTCACTGTAGTTTTCAGTAGCGTTTCCATCCTGTATTGTAAAGCCGTCAAGTACAGCTCCATCCAAGGCAACCACGACATGAAAAGAATTATCTGTCCCAATACCTTGTACTCCAATATCGCCAGATAAAATTGTTTCATTTTGTGAAATATCCCTTGCCGTTGAGGACACCTCATTCCCAGAAAACCCACCGAACACTGTAATATCACCAGGTATCACAAAAGATCCAGAACGAACACTTGCGGGGTAATAAGTACCAGCCGCCACCCATATTTCTGAAAATGAGTCAACTAACTCCAAGGCATCAGTCAAACTGTTAAATGCATTATTCCAACTTGTCCCGTCATTTAAGCCATTGGCTTCGTGGTCGACATAAAGAATAGATGATCTTGTTCCAACAAAATGATTTCCTAAAAAGTCAGCTGATAAATTATCTATTGAAATACTACTCGGAGAAAAAGAAAAACCGCTTTTACTTGGGGTAATTACACCAGAATACCCACTTTCTAAAACTTCAAAAAAAGAACCATTTTGGTCGCTGACAAGAGAATTTTGATTTGTTGAAAAATTTAAACTTACTCCATGCATGGCAACTCCATATGGATTGGCTATTACACCAGAGAGAAAATGACTTGTATCAGGGTCTTGATTATTGAAATCAGATCCAAGTAAATTTACCCCAACCGAATCTAACCCATTAGCACTAAAAGATAGAACACCGGTATCATCATCACTATTACTGTCCCGAGACGCTATGAGCAGGACTGGTTGTGAAAGGTTCCAATTATTTTTATTAAATGAGAGATTTGCTGAACTACCTAGTAAGAAGTCAGTTGAATTTGAAAGTGAAAGATTTACTACAACCTCATCGGTTGGGGGGCATGCTAGCCTAACACCCAAAGAAGTATAATTACCTTCATTTATGCTTACAGCATACAAACTAGGCAAAATTCCCTGTATTTTAGAATCTCTAAAGTTTGACGCGTAGGAAGAAGATATTGAAAGAACCTTCGCATTATCTTCCGATCCTGCGTTTCCAGTCGTTTCTCCTAAATATGAAATCGATGGGTTTGAAAAATACGGGATAGCATTGTCATAATTTCTGGCTGAATCATCATATGACATGACGGTTCGATAGCCCTCTCCGTTCGTGATCCATCTTTTCCCATATGAGAATGCACCATAATCATACTCGACACCTTGACCGCTACCTGAAGCATCCTCACGATTGTGGAGACAGCCTAAGTTATGACCAATCTCATGGGCAAGTGTATAGCTTGGAGCGCCTATCTGATCCCACACACAGACATTAAATGCAGATTCCTCGAATGATAAGGTTGGGAAACTTAAGGTGTTTGCAAGTCCTCCCATACTGCTATCGGTGGATAAAAGAGTAACGATATCAGCTCCGTACTGATCTCTTTTAGAATGGACATCTTCCAAATATCCATCGTTCTGCTTAGTTAACCGATCTAAATCGACATCTAAATTACCCGTCGGACTGTAAGAAGTTTCAAAGGTATGAACTAATCGTAGTTGGACCTGAACATCACTATTACGAAAACATAAGTTTGCTCCGGCAACCGCATTCTCTATTTCTGCGATTGTTTCATCCTTACTTCCGATTACATTTAGTACTGCCGTGGGGTAAACGACCATGAGATCAATTTGCCCCGCGTCCGCTTGCCGCCATGAATGTTTTGATTGAGCAGCACTACGCGGATCACGGATATTTGAAGCATCAAATTTGCACCCTCCACAAGGACGGTGCTTGGATGATTGTGAGAATATTTCCTGTTCATGTAGCGTACCTTTAAATTGAAAACTTGAACTCAAATCGACCACAGTGCCCCTAATCCTCCCACCGACATAGGCGAAAGTAAGAAATCCACTTTTGTTTTGAGTTTTACCAGACCAAGAAAAGCCGTGCTCCCCCTTTTGACCCGAGGTGACGCGGTTAAAAGTAAGATGACCTCCATTTTGGCCGACCAATTCAATCCTGGAAGAATCAATTTGTGGAACTCGAGTAAAAATATTCTTGCCGAATGCATAATTTACTTGGAATAAAATTATGACGCAAAGAAGGCTCTGAACTTTGACTGTATTTGTTACCTTAATCATTAAATATAATTCTATCATTCCAAACTGTTTATTTATGTCAATGCACAGGTTAAATGCCATCCCATACTCTTCTTTTGATACAGGTATGATTCGTAATGAATTAGAAAACGGTAGCGGCATGATATATATTGAAAAAAATCCAGGGTTTGAGGAAATCAAGGACCTAGAAATTTGGTATAAAGATTTATCTAAAGAATTAGGTACACCCGTCTCTCAGAGTGCCAAAGGGGAACTTGTTCTGAGTGTTCGAAATGAGTCATTTAAAAAAGATGATGCTAGGACGCGTGGACCAAATACTAACCGGAAGCTAAGTTTCCATACCGATAGGTGTGATGTTATCGCGTTCTTATGCTTAATGCCCGCAAAAGAAGGTGGAGAAAACCAAATAATTGATAGCATACAAGTTTCCGAAGTAATCGAAAGAGAACGACCTGATCTTCATGATATATTGAAGCAGAATTTTCCCTTGAAAAAGCATGTCGTGGATTCGGGCAACCCAAAACCTTTTGTTATGCAGCCAATTTTCTCTGAAAAAGAAGGTTTTTTTGCCTGCTCTTATCTGCGGGTGCTGATTGACCGAGCTCATGAAGATAAAAATTGCCCCTCGCTTACTCCTAGACAACTCGAAGCCATCGACTATTTCGATCAAGTATGTGAGAGGGAGGAACTACAAACGAGATTTACAATGAAAAGAGGTGAGATCTTATTATTAAACAACTGGACACTTCTACATCGAAGAACAGCTTTCACTGATCACTCAGACTATAAAAAACGCAGGCATTTGTTGAGGATTTGGCTCTCCATGCCTAACAGCAGACCTTTAGTCGATGCATTTAAGGAAAATTTTGGTACTACACAAGCTGGTAAAGTCAGAGGTGGAATGAAAGCCATTTCTTAAATCATATGTAAATTTCTCTTAATCCGTCTTGCCACTCATCAAAAATGAAAGTGGGATACACATATGAAACAAACAGAAAAAAGATGGTTCTTCTCATGGTTAAACTCCATCCTACTGTTTTCATCAGTTCTAGGTAACTCAGCCGATCAAAATCAAATCATGAATGAAAAGACTAGCGGCTTAATTGATAAAAAAGTTATTCATACCCCAAACCTAAATTGTAATATTTTAATTTGTGGAGGAGGCTACTCTCCATCAGGCAATCAAATTTCACTGGAAAGTAATGTGAAATACTTCCAGAGAATTAAAGATAAAATAGGTCTAAAAGCATTTAAATCTAAAGTACTATTTGCAGATGGATCAAATCCTGCAAGAGATCTCCAATTCTTTGACCCTAAGTTTATTGTGCCAAAAACCAACCTCATCATAGCTGAAACATTTGGATCAACACGAGGGATTTACAATCAATATAGAAGTAACCAATTACAGACTCATGGAATTTCTAGCGAAAAGGAAATCGATGCATGGATAGATGGACTCGAACAAGTTTCACCCCATTCACTCAACTTGATATACTTCACAGGACATGGAGGAAAGGCGGATAAAAAAGAAACTTTTAATACAACGGCTTACTTATGGGATAATAAAAAGTTGAAAGTTTCAGATTTTGCAAAAAAAATGAATAAGATGCCACAGGAACAATCTACCATTTTAATTATGGTGCAGTGCTACAGTGGTGGATATGCCAATGTTATTTTTAAGGATGGTGATCCGGTTAAAGGTCTACACGAACATGCAAGAGCTGGTTTTTTTGCTACTGTACATGACCGAGTTGCAGCCGGTTGCACTCCAGATATCAGAGAAGAAAACTATCAGGAATATAGCACTCGTTTTTGGGAAGCACTCAGCGGAGAATCTAGATTAGGGAAAAAAATCAATAAACCTGACTATGACCAAGATGGTAATACATCCCTACTGGAAGCACACAGTTATGTGATCATTCATTCTAATACGATCGATGTTCCTGTAAAGACATCGGATGTTTTTCTTAGAAAATTCTCGTCCACTCAACCGCCCAAAGATCAAAGTACTAGTATACATAAATTAATTTCTGATTTTGTGAAAAGAAACTTACCTTCAACTACTAAGAGTGTTGATAAAAATGCTTCTCAACAAAAGTCAATATCTCCAAAATGGCTAGTACCTTCAGCCCCTATTGAAAAGATAACTGCAGGAGCATCAAGTGAATCAAATGCTATCGTCAGCCAACTCTCAAAAAGGCTGAAATTAACAAAACCTGATCGATTCAGAGAAGTAGAAATTAACATTAATCAGCTGAAAAAAAAGCGTGAAGATCTCAATAAAAAGAAAAAAGAAAAAGAGAACCAAAAAAAAGAATTACAGGCTAAAATTAAGAATCGATTAAAAAAAGAATGGCCTGAATTCTCAAACCAACATCATCCAATGATCGACTTCATCAAGCAGGAAAAAAACTCCAAAAAGATTCTGCAATTAGCTAATATTAATAACGACTATGAAAAGATGCTTACTTTAAAAGCAGAAATCTCAGCTATTCAAAATCAAAGATTTCGATTAGAAAAGGAGCAGATCCTGAATATCAGACTTAAAAGAGAAATCGAAAACATAGTACTTGAAGTGGCTTTACCTAAAATAAACACCCCTGATATAGTACAGAGATACAAAGAACTTTTATCGCTTGAGAAAACTGTTCTCAATAACAGGAAAAATTTAAAATAGGGTAAGAATACTTAGTACTTAGAAACCTTTTCCGCGAAGGGCAGAATCAAGCTGCTTTTGAAACTCCATAACATCTTCGTCTGAAGGTTTATACCCCTCATCTCCACCAGTTAATCCAAGTCTACCAAATTGGTCTAATGTCCACTTCTTTTGTTGTCCATCTGAAAAAGTTACCGAACCACTAGCCATAGCACCTGGTGGGGTTACCGTATCAAGTTCAACTTGGACTCCACCCGCTGCATCTCCATCTAATGGATCATCCGGAGAAGGTTCTTGGTCTGGTGTAGCAGAAGAATCATCGTTTTCTTCAGGTTTCTCGACGACCTCTTCCTCTTCATCAACGAGGTCCAAATTTAAATCGTCTACCAAAAAGCGGACATCGATGTAAGTCATTACGATGCCAAAGTCATCATTAATCTTCCTTTGAATATCGGAAAGCCCCATACCTTCTTTAACCCACTCAGCAACCAATTGCTTTTGTTCAGCAGAAGGTGCTGAAGGAACAGGCTTTTTGGCTGGTTCCGCTGATTTGTCGGCCTCTGAAGAGGAGTCATCTGAAAAGTTATCTTCGATCATTTTTCAGATAATGAGAGTTTTTTGTAAAAAGGCAATAGGGCTGATGTAAAACAGATCGATTGATTTACTCCATAGCCTGGGAAAGCTGCTCATTGAGAAGCTCCACTGAATGCTTGATAGAAACATCTTGATCCATCATATTTTCTACAGTTTTACATGCATGAATGACAGTACCGTGGTCTCTTCCACCAAAGGCTGCTCCGATTTCCTGAAGTGAATGCTCAGTCAGAATTCGGGAAAGATACATCGCTACTTGGCGGGGAAACGCAATGTTTGCAGGTCTGCGACGAGAAAGCATGTCGGCCATTCTTAGATGGTAATAATCAACTACCTTCTTTTGAATTGATTCCATAGTGATTCTACTTAAATTTTCTTCCCGAAGAATATCTCTGAGAAGTCTTTGGACCGTTTCCAAATCAGCTTTCTTACGAGTAAGACCAACATAACCTGCAACTCGAGTAAGTGCACCTTCCATACGACGAACATTCCTGGAAATGTTTTTAGCTAAAAACTCAAGGATATCATCTTCTATCCTGATACCCATTGCATCTGCTTTTCGGGTCAAGATGGCAACCCTAGTTTCTAGATCCGGAGCTTGTATATCCGTAACGAGTCCCCACTGAAAACGGGATAATAAACGGCTTTCTATTTTGTCAATTTCGCCGGCGGGACGATCTGATGTAAGAAAAATTTGTCTTTGGGCTTCGTAGATTTCGTTGAAAGTGTGAAAAAACTCTTCTTGAATTCTTTCTTTACCTGCGAGGAATTGAATATCATCGATGAGCAGATAATCAACGCTTCTGTAGCGGGCACGGAACTTGGTCAAAGAATTCTCTTGAATCGCACGAATGAATTCATTTGTGAATTTCTCACATGAAACATATGTGATTCTACAAGAAGGGTTTCGATTTAATGCTTGGTGAGCCACTGCATGCATCAAGTGGGTTTTACCAAGTCCAGTTTCTCCGTAAAGGAAGAGAGGATTGTAAGCATGTGCTGGAGCGTTGGAAACGGCAATACAAGCGGCATTGGCTAATTCACTGCCTCCGCCCACAATAAAGTTGGAAAAAGTATTCTTAGGGTTGATCCCCAAGGATCGTCCCTGTAGGGCAGGACCCGTTAATCTGCTGGAAGATTTCTTAGGCTTGGTGCTAGAGGACTTTAATCTGCCATTGTGCTCTCCATCAGAATCTTCATCCCCAAGTTCACCAAGTAAATCTACGGTGTAAGGTCGGCCAACTAAACGATCAGCTTCTTGCCTGATGACATCGAGGTAATTATCTCTTATCCAGATGGCAGAGAATTCGTTAGGGGCAATTAATTCGCAACCATCATCGTCGAGTCTTCCAATACGCATGTTGTCAAACCACACTCGAAATGTGTCAGCAGGTATGACTTCAAGCAACTGCTCACGAAGGGAGTTCCAAAAAGTTTCAGGGGTAGTAATAAGTTCAGTCATTAGGGGAAATCAAAAAATTATTCACATGATAAAGACAGCTCCTGCAAATCATCTAAATAGAATGATTTACATAAAACTAAAGCCAAGGAAGGCAGAGTTATAAACAAGAAACTTGAAAGTGCAAGAAATCTATGTAAGCAACTAGCGATAAGCACTTTAAAGCAATTTGAAGGATATGACATTTAACAAGGGGTGATTAAATCGTTACATTAGGGAAGTTATTGTTTTGCAGAATAAAATGGATGAAACCAAGAAAAAAATCACTTCAAAGTTCGAAAGTTTTTCACAACTTATTCACATATTAAAGTTCGTAAGTTTTTTTCACTTTTCGGGTTGCATTATAAAACAAAATTCACCCTTAGCACAGATGCTTGATCTTACGAACTTTAGAGAAATAATATGGCCTTAAAATCTCCTGATAAAAGTCAATTATTGCTTCATTTTTAACAAAAGCTTCTCATTTAAGTCATCGGCAGAATCATAACCAAATTGTCGTGCGGCTTGAACCATAGCTGCAACTTCAATTAATCGAGCAATATCTCGACCTGTTCTCACGGGAATCTCCATCTGCGGTACATCAAACCCCAAGATCTCATAGTATTTGCGGTCCAATCCAGTTCTTTCAGGCTCAGCCTTTTCTGCTTCTTCAATCAAGGTAACAACGAGATCTATTCTTTTTTCGAGCCTTACAAAACGATTACCAAATAATTTCTCTACATTTATAATCCCAATTCCACGACATTCCATGAAACCACGACTCAACGGGTCACAAAATCCGATAGGCGTATGATCACTGAGCAGCTTAACCTTTACGAGATCATCAGCTACTAGACTATGTCCACGTTCGATTAAGGCGAGGGCTGCTTCGCTTTTCCCAGCTCCACTTGCTCCCCGAATAAGTGTACCAACACCTCTTATTTCAAGTAAAGTTCCATGAAGACTTGTTCTGGGAGCAAATCTCTCCTCTAATAAAACGGTAACTTCTGTGGTAAAAGCCTTCGAACTCAGGGGTGTCCTAAATAAGGGCACTCCCGCTTTCTCTAAAACTTCAATCATCTCCGAGGTCGGAGCTAAACTTCTCGAAACAACCACACAAGGAATTCTTTTAGCAACCATAGTTTCGATTACAGTTTTCCTCCGAGCACTCGATTGCTCGCGAAAAAAAGCCATTTCACCAGCACCAAAAAGCTGAATTCTTTTATTAGCAAAATACTTAAAGTACCCAGTCACCGCTAATGCAGGGCGGTTTACACTTTTCTCTTTGATCGTACTCCTTGAAAGAGTTTTGTCACTGGTAACCAATCTTAATTTTAACTGTTCCCCATAATCATTAAAAAATTGCCGTACAGCAATGCTCTCTACTGAATGAGATTTTTGTTTCGATGCAGTCATATCTAATACAGGTTTTAAGTTTCGAAATCTTCGCCCAAATATTTCCTGCGAGTTTCCGGATCAGAAATTAAAAAATCAGCATCACCGTGAGCAAGCACCTCACCCTCATAAAGAAGATATGCACGATCAACGACTCTAAGTGTTTCTCTAACATTATGATCAGTTATCAGAATACCCATTCCTTTGGATTTTAGTCCAATAATAATTTTATTTACCTCACTCACGCTCTTTGGGTCCACTCCACTAAAAGGCTCATCGAGTAGTAAGAAACTCGGCGAAAGAACCAAGGCCCTTGTAATTTCAAGCCTTCTTCTCTCACCACCACTCAATGTATTTGCTTTTTGCTTGGCAAGGCTCGTCAATCCCAACTCCTCTAATCTTAATTCGACCAGCTCATCCTCTTCTTTTCTTGAGATTTTCAATGTTTGAGCAATAGCCCGAATATTATCTTCGACCGATAATTTTCTAAAAACAGAAGACTCTTGAGGTAGATAGATCAAGCCTTCTCGAGCACGTCGATGTGGGGCTAATCGGGTAATGTCTTTTCCGTTTAATTCCATTCGACCTTCTGTTGGTCGTACAAAACCTGCAATCATCGAAAAAGTTGTAGTTTTCCCGGCTCCATTGGGACCCAGCAAGCCGACAATTTCGCCACTTAAAACATTCATCGAAAAACCGCGAACGACTTCTCTTTTTCGGTAAGATTTCCTGAGAGAAATCGCTTTTAGTTCATTACCCACCTTTATTTACTTTTAGATTTAGACTTCTTCAATCCTGGCAGGCGTATTTCACCTAAGTTTTGAAATTCTATAGATGCTCGTTCATTTTCATCGCCAATAACCTTCGCTTTGCCGGTTTCTCTATCAAGCTCAACCCTTTCTCCAACAACAACTCCCCAATCCTTATCTTCGACTCGAGCATTTCCCTCCAGCAACCCTTTTCCCTCGACTGTGTCAAGAGTGAGAGTATCAGCGTAACAAGTTCTGCCTATTTGATCCAACCGTACTTTTCCAAAAGCGTTTACCTTTGATATTTTGCCAAATCCTTCGTCACTTCCATTGCTATCACTTTCAACTAATATTTCCATTTTTTGACATTCAATGCCAAGACCTTGTCCTTTTACGACAACATTACCATCCAAGAAAAAACGGTATCCTTCCTTTTCAATAGATAGAAATTCAATTATTTCAGCTTTTGCAGTTGTTTTATTTAATATGGGTCTTTTGGGCACAATTTTTTCTGAAAGTCCTTTCGATTTCTTCAAGATGGGTTCTAGATCAGACATGAAATGAACATATGCTTCCGAGGTAAATTTCATTTGATGAGAACCTACCTCTGTTTTTTCATTCCAAGTCCAATTCTTTCCCTTCGCTAAATATCCATCTCCCTGAACTTCTAATGTAGTCTTCCCCCATGCCTTTCCACGATTAATATCAAAAATACCAAATTCACTTTTGGCATGAGAAAATCCATTAGCGCTATTTCGCATATTTAAATTAGGTACTGTTACATCATATGTAGATGAATCAGATGGAGTCACTTGTTCAGCTTTTAATGTCCAAAGAATATTTCCTTCTGGACCATACCTAGGAATAGTTACATCAACAGCACCCATTCCGGGTAGATCTTCCGAGGCACCACAGGATTCATCTCCCAAAAATGTGAGAGCAGAAAGTAGTAACAGCCCCCTCCCAAAGGAAAATAACAATTCTCTCAGAAAACCAAAAAAGGAAGACAGTTTATCAATGGGGAACAAAATGTTTAAAGTGATCTCCTTTGGATTATTTTTCGGGGGGAGTAATTTTTCCTGCATTACCCTCCCCTTTTTTCTTAAGAGTTCCGGGTACAAATTTAAGGACTGTACCATTAATACAATATCTTTGATCCGTAGGGGTGTCAAAGCCCTCCCCTGAAAACACATGGCCTAAATGTCCATCGCATACCGCACACAAAACCTCTGTTCTTGCGTAACCGAGTAAATAATCAACTGAGGTTACAACATTTTTGGCATTGGATGGATCATAAAACGAAGGCCAACCGCATTTTGAATCAAACTTCTCATTCGAACTAAACAATTCAGTGTCACATCCCGCACAAACATATTTACCCTCTCCCTGTTTTTTGAATTCCTTGTACACCTCACCAAAAGCTCTTTCGGTGCCTGCTTTTCGCAAAATCCGGTATTGCTCAGGATTGAGCTTTTTTTTCCATTCAGCATCTTCCATTTTTATTTTCTTTGGGGCGGTAGTAGAGGTGATTTTTTCTGGATTAGGGTCAGATTTTGTAACTGCAAACAAGTAGCCTGAAATAATTACAATTCCTGTTAAAAAAAAAGTAAATAATGATGGTTTTTTAAAAAGTAATTTCATCGATATTTGCTAAGGTTAATTGGTAATCAGCATTAGAATAATTTACCCTAATCTTTCAAGCAAACTCGCTTCATTGGTGTAAGTAATCGCTGAATCTTTTGTTATTATATTGTGTTGAAAAAGGTGAAAGAGATGTTGCTCCATAGTCATCATGCCCTCTTTGGATTGGGTTTCCATCGTGGAATATACCTGCTGCCAATTCCCTGTCCTTATTAAATTACCCAGTGCCGGAATATTTTTCAATACCTCCATTGCCAAGATTCTTCCGTTACCATCTGCTCGGGGAATCAATTTCTGACTTAACACATAGGACAAACTGAAAGAAAGCTGTAAGCAAAGGCTTTTTGTTTGCTCTGATGGGAACATATCCACAATTCGACTCAAAGCACCTTTGGCATCCCTTGTATGCAAGGTCGAAAAAACTAAATGACCAGTCTCAGCAGCACTCAAAGCAAGGGATGCAGTCTCTGTATCTCTAATCTCACCAACGAAGATAATATCTGGGTTTTCACGCAATGCACTTCGCAATCCAGCAGAGAAACTTGGTACATCTTGCCCTATTTGCCTCTGCGACACCATGGAACTTTCACTTTTGAAAAGAAACTCAACCGGATCTTCCAAGGTTATGATACGAGCTTTTCGATATAGATTAATATGATTAATGAGAGATGAAATGGTGGTAGACTTTCCACTTCCGGTTACTCCTGTTACTAAAACAAGTCCCCGCTTAAGTGCACTTATATCTTGCCAAATTTGCTCAGAAGGCAAACCCACCTCCTGTATAGGTGGAATGACGGAAGCAAGGACTCGCATTACAAAAGCAAGTCCGTCCCTGTCTCTAAAAACATTCAAACGAAAATTCACTCCCTGTTCTTTCCATTCGAATGCGGTATCAACATCCTGCGGATTTTCTTCATCGAAAACTATTTGCAGTTTTTTTTCACTCAATAGAATGCCTAACATGTAACGAATGACTTCATCCGAGACTCCTACCCCTTCAGGCATCGCAGTTAAATCATCATCAATTCTAAAGCTAACCGGACGCCCCACTTTCACATGCATGTCTGATATTCTGGACAAGTTACCTTTTTTATAGGCTGGATCCGTGAAATAATTGAGCATTTGGGCAAAACTTACCATGCTTTGTCCAGCTTGGTAAATTTGTTGATTAATATCATAAGTTTCGGCCATGTTTAGAAAATGAGGATTGGTAGCGGATTATTCAAGCACAGATCGAATTTTGTATGATTAACTCGGAATGCCCTAAAAGAAAAATATCGTTGCCATTTCTCCCACGATTAAGAAAAAAGGGAGCAGCCAATATGAAAGTCCACTTTAAAGGTACACGAGGATCTATTCCAACAGCCCCTGACGCATCGGATGTCACGGAGAAGGTTGTTTCCTCACTGCTCGCAGCAAGGGGGAAAGATTTACGCTCAGAAACTCAGATCCGTGAGTTCGTCAGCAAAGTACTCCCTTTTCATGTAGGTTCCAGCTTCGGAGGAAACACTCCCTGCGTTCGAATCGATACCGGATCTAATGATTGGCTTATCTTTGATGGCGGATCCGGACTTCGGGTTTTAGGAAATGAGATAATGGGAATGGGTCTAGCAAACCAAACATTCCATCTCTTTATTTCACATTTTCACTACGACCATATCCAAGGTATTCCATTTTTCACTCCCGCGTACATCCCGGGCAATAAAGTAGTTGTTCACGGCGGTCATGATCAAATTGAATCATTTCTTCGAGAACAGATGCGCACTCCTTACTTCCCTATTGATTTTGATACTTTCCAAGCTGAAATCACCTTCGAAAAACATACATCTGGGGATTTACTGGAAATATGTGACTCCAAGATATCCATCTATAAACAGAACCACCCGGGTGATTCCTATGGATACAGAGTTGATCACGGCGACAAATCAGTTGTCTACTCAACGGATTCCGAGCATCCCAATGTCGCCCACGGAAAAGAATACGACTACCTGGATTTCATAAGAGGCACCAACCTCCTCATATTTGATGCCCCATACACTCACTCTGAATCGATCAGTACAAGAGAGCATTGGGGTCACTCAAGTAATGTGATGGGAGTGGAATTGGCCGCACGTGGAGAAGTTGAAACCTTAGCGATTTTCCACCACGATCCCAATGCAAGTGATCAAGATTTGACAGATTTCCACGGACACACCAAAAAATTCCTTGATCGCTCTAGACTTGCTGTTCGAGAAGCAAAACCTGGCATTCCCGGTGCCCCTTCTCCACGCAGTCATCCATATGAAGTGATTATGTCATATGATGGCCTCGTTCTCTCGATATAAATGCCTGCTCCTGCTTCCCATGACGATGAGATCCCCAAGAGATTGGATAAGGAAACAATCAATGAGTTGCCACTCATTCGTTTTCACGGTGCTATTCAGGTAGCAGAAGATTCAAAATCTTTTAACCGGTATGTGTCCAAGCTCAAAAAACAGCGGGTTCTAGGATTCGACATCGAATGTAAGCCAAACTTTAAACGCGGACCAAACAACCCGCCAGCACTGATACAGTTGGCAACGGCCGATCAAGCCTTCATCTTTAGGTTATACCCAGTAATGAAACTCGGTCCATTAATCGAAATTTTAGAGGATCCTGAAATTATCAAAACTGGGGTTGCTATCAAAGATGACCTTAAAAATCTCAATAAGATTGAAGAGTTTGAAGCAGAAGGTTTTGAAGACTTGGCCACGCTCGCTAAATCATTAAAGATTGAGCAAACCGGTTTACGAAACATGACTGCAATCTTTTTCAAACAACGATTGTCAAAATCTGCCCAACTTTCCAACTGGCAAAAAAGGCCCTTATCTCCCTCGCAAATTAATTATGCAGCTACGGATGCCTGGATAAGCCGTGAGCTTTATTTAATTATGAAAGCAAGGCTCAAACGACTTGATTAAAATTAAATCTCTAGAAATTTAATTTCCAGCCTCGCTTCTTCATCATATCCAAAAGAACGGCTGCTAAGAGAACTATACCTAAGACTACTTTTTGAGTGTAGCTCTGTACCCCGGTCAGATTCATTCCATTTTGAATTACCGCGATGATAAATGCTCCAATCAATGTACCAAAGACTTTCCCGCGTCCTCCTGACAAAGATGTGCCACCTACTACCACGGCAGCTATGACATATAGTTCATACATTGAGCCATATTTGGGGTCTCCACTGCGAAACTGCGAAGCCATAACCATGCCACCAAGTCCAGCCAAAGCAGCCGATCCTGCATAAACCCACAACAAGATACGTCTAACCGGAACCCCCGACAACCGGGCTGCTTCAGGATTTCCTCCCACAGCATAGACATACCTACCGACCGTTGTTCTGCTCATGACAAAATGGGCAAGTAAGTATAAAAGTATCATTAAAACCACGGCATTAGGGATACCAAGAAAAGTATCCCCTCTGCCCAGCCAATCAAAAGAGGCAGGTATCTGATAAATCGAAAGACCACCAGAAAGCATATAAGCTAGTCCACTTGCAACCATCATCATTCCCAGGCTTGCCACAAAAGGAGGGACACCAAAGTATGCAACCATAGAACCCGAAAATAATCCAAGTAATCCACAAACGGTAATTGCCAGCAGACTTGCAACAACCATACCCATAACTGTCGCATCTGCTCCTCCCATCCATTCCCGAATAAACCAACAACATAAAACTGCGGAAAACGCGATCAAACTACCGACAGAAAGATCAATACCTGCAGTTATGATTACCAAAGTCATTCCAATTGCAATGATTGCAATCACTGCAATTTGATTCGCAATATTCAAAAGATTAGAAGTTTTCAAAAAATTTGGCCACCCGTAGCTTTCTGGGCTTAAGACCTGCATTTCTTTCATTTTTGGATAGGAAGCCTGCATTTTCTCAATCATCGGCAAATCAGCAAAAGACTTTTCGCAGGCAAGAAGATCTACCGTTGAATTTCCTTCAAATGCTTTTCTCAAAGCCTTGCCTAGATCGGACGGACTCCCCACAACAACTTCAGCCACATCCCAACCCACCTGGTCATTCTGTAATTCTCTACTTAAAAAAGATGAAAATTCCTTCCCGCTTTGGCTTCCTTTCCCCGCAATCACAATTCGGCCCGCTTTTTCAAACTGCTTCTTAATTTGATTACTCAAATGTTTAGCACCTTCCTTTCCTGTGGGTTCTTGCTCCTCATAGGTGATCAAACTGAATAAAACGCAAAGACAGACAAGTACGCCAAGCATACCATAGTCTGATGATAACAAAGTTTTCAAAATCCTCATTTCATTCCTTCATTTGTTTAATTTTCTCCAATGGCCATAGCCATTAATTTTTTCTGAGTCACATCTGGTCCATTTTTAATTTCACCCATTAGATCTCCCTCTTTCAAGACCATGATCCGATCGCTCATACCCAAAACCTCAGGCAACTCTGAACTTATCATGATAATCCCTTTTCCCTGCTCAGCCAGACGATTCATCCACTGGTAGATTTCAAATTTTGCACCGACATCAATCCCACGGGTTGGTTCATCAAAAATCAAGATTTCTGCATTTTGTTCCAACCATTTGGCAAGCACTACTTTTTGCTGATTTCCACCAGACAATTGGCTAGCCAATTGGTTATGACCAGAGATCTTGATTTTGATCTTGTCAACATAGCTTGCAAACGAGGAACTTTCTTTCTTTCGGTTAACCCACCCGTATCTCGAAAAATCTTTCAAATTAGGGAGTCCAAAATTCTCCTTTACAGAAAGTTCCAAAACCAAACCTTGATCCTTTCTATCCTCGGTAAGGAGACAAATCCCCGCTTGAATAGCTTCTATAGGAGATGCTATCCGCAGCTCTTTACCATCTAATTCAATGGTTCCTGCATCACGATTATCTGCACCAAAAAGCAACCGGGCAGTTTCCGTTCTCCCCGCTCCGACCAACCCGGTTAAAGCAAGAATTTCCCCCGCAGACACCTGCAGCGAAATTCCCTTCACACGCTCTCCCCTGACCAAATTTTTTGCCCGCAAACGAACATCACCAATAGTTCGCCTTTCGTCAGGAAATTCAGCGGCCATGGATCTGCCTACCATTAATTCTATAATTTTACTTCTGTCTAAGTCTTGACGACCCAACTCACCCACCCGCGCACCATCTCTCATTACCACCGCACGGTCTGCTAATCTCTCGACCTCTTCCAGCCGGTGACTTACATATACGATCCCTATTCCCTGCGATTTAAGATCCTCAACCAGCTTGTAAAGTTGATCCACTTCCTGATTCGTCAAAGCCGCACTTGGTTCATCCATCACAAGAATCTGAGCATCCCTGACTAGGGCCTTCCCTATCTCAACGAGCTGTTTTTCAGCCACCGTCAAATCTTCACATCTTACATTAGGGTCAATCTTTGCCCCAATCCTTTCGAGAATTTGCTTCGCACGATTAGCTTGTTCAGATTCCCGAACGACACAGTAATCATTTGGTTCAATCCCCAAAAACATATTTTCGGCGGCACTTAAACTGGGTACTAAATTAAACTCCTGATATATAATCGCAATTCCCTCGGCTAAAGAATCAGTCGGTTTTTCAAAGCTTACTTCTTTTCCATTCACGGTGATCACTCCTCCATCCGGAAGGTGTGCACCCCCGAGTACTTTAATGAGCGTACTCTTACCGGCTCCATTTTCTCCAAGCAAAGCAACGCACTCTCCAAGCGAAAGTTCAAAGTCCACACCCTTAAGTGCATGAACGCCTGGAAAATGTTTATCAATTGATCGCAGAGTGAGGAAACGGTCCATCTTTAATCAAATGATAGTAAATCTAAAATAGATCAAATGAGCCTTACGCCAATATTTTTTCTCTAATTTGAGCGGCTGCACGAACGCAGGTTTTCCCGATTTCTTCAAATCGCGCCGGTTGCATTCGAAAAGCGGGACCAATCGTAGTGATTGAACCCACAGGATATTCATAGTCATCAAGAATCACCGCAGATACGCAATGAATCCCTTCCAACCCTTCTGCCAAATCTACCGCATAGCCGCATGCAGTCACTCTTGTAAGCTCTTTTTTTAGGGAACTCACAGTTGACAAAGTGGTCTTTGTAAATTTTTTCAATGTCACTTTCTTAAAGTAAGCATCAAGTTCATCACCGGGTAACTCAGCAAGAATAGACTTGCCCGGAGCACAGGAAAAGCACGGGACACGCATCCCTACCTTACCTGAAACTTTTATCGGTTGGTCGGATACACACTGCTCTAGAATAAGGCATTTCCTTTCACTCATCACGGCCAACTGTGTCGTCTCTCCAGTTTGGTCACGCAAATTCCGCAATGCATCCCATGCACACATAGTCAGGCTCTTATCATTTACTTGAGGTCGTGTAAGATCGGCCACTCGATTGGTAAGAACATATCGACGGTTATCCTCACGTCTGTATAACCAACCCCTTTTATTCATGGTTTCAGTTATTCTACCCACGGTATTTACGGGTAAAGATAATGCACGGCCTATCTCACTGGCAGATTGTCCTTTTCGAAATCTGCCTAAGTATTCGAGTATGGCCAATGTTCGCTCAGTACTTCTTGATGATGCGTCCTCACGGACGACAATAGATGGGTTCATTTGCGACTGGATCATTTAATTTAAGGAAGCATCCTTCAAGCCGTCCTCTTGCCTGTAAAGTTCTGTTGGAATGAGAACCTCGCTGGGAACATCCTCCCCATTAAAATAAGACAAAATTAATTCCACTGTCCGCACTCCAATTTTATCTGGAAATTGTACAGGGTCCGCATAAATCTTTCCGTCTTTAATCGCCTGTTTTCCCTCGGGTTGACCATCAAAGGCTACAATTTTCACCTGATCCTGCTTACCTGCCTTTTCGAGGGCAGCTCTCGCACCGAGTGCTGATGGATCATTAATTGCAAAAACCCCGGCAAGATCAGGGTGTGCCTGCAAAGTATCTTCCGTCACTTTATAGCCTTCATCTCTCACTCCACCGCCATCTAGCTCCGTTACCACCACGATCTGCCCGCTTTCTTTGCCTTGATTGTAATTATTGATAACCTCTTTAAATCCCTGCACCCGCAACTGACAGGAATTTGCCTGTGGAAAGTGAACCACCAAAACCTTCCCACCACTCTCTCCTAACGCCTCGACCATAGCTTCTCCAGCAAGCTTTCCGCCCTGTAAATTATCAGAACCCACATGACTGACCACATCCGCACCTTCTGCCACGCACTTTAAATCACAGGTAAATACTGGAATCCCTGCATCATTAGCTTTTTTAATCGCAGCACCTGTGGAAATTCGGTCACATGGATTGAGTACGATCGCGGCAACTCCCTTGGTTAAAAAATCGTCGATTTGATTTGCCTGCTTTTGGACATTCCGATCTCCGTCGACGACAATTACGTCATATCCATGCTTTGCAGCTTCAATTTTTACATTATCTGCAATCACCGAAAAAAACGGATTTCCTAAAGTCAGTACGGAAACACCAATAGTTCCTTTAACTGGTTTGCCACTATCACTTGGATTCGCATCTTCTCCTCCTCCACCACAGCTACAAAAAAGGAAACTCGAAACAAAGGAGGTTATAGTAAGAAAAAGATAGAGACGTCGCTTCATAAGTGTTGTAGGATGATGAATTAATTTCTAAATCTGGAAGTATAACCAATATTGGAAAACATGAAAGAACTAAACTTCAAGCAAGAACTTACTGCGGCCTTTGGGCAACCCATTGCAGAAAACCCAACCCAAGTCATGATCGAGGCTGCGTACCGCCACCACAATCTCGACTGGCGATACCTGACTATTGAAGTCGGACCCAACGATCTGGAAGCCGCGGTTAACGGAGCAAAAGCAATGGGATTCCAAGGGTTCAACTGTACGATTCCTCACAAGGTAAAAGTAATTGAGTATCTTGATTCTTTGGGTCAGTCCGCTTCCCTCATGGGTGCAGTTAATTGCGTGGTTCGTAGAGACGATCAATGGGTTGGAGAAAATACCGACGGTAAAGGTTTCGTTTCTTCCCTACGCGAAATCACCGATCCGGAAAGAAAGAAAATTGTTATTTTCGGCGCCGGTGGTGCCGCCCGTGCCATTAGTGTTGAAGTCGCTTTAGCGGGTGCCTCCCACATTACGATTGTCAACCGCTCGGCAGATCGTGGTGAAGAATTAACCACACTCCTACAGGACAACCTTCCCTGCTATGCAGATTTCAGTTGTTGGGAGAATACTTACTCGATTCCAGAGGAGACGGATGTAGTTATCAACGCTACCTCGATTGGTCTTTTTCCTGATGTCGATGCAAGACTTAACTTCGATCTCAATTCCCTGTCGTCGAATATGGTTGTGGCAGATGTCATCCCAAACCCCCCAGCCACCAACCTCGTCCGCGATGCCCGCGAAAAAGGATGCAAGGTAATTGATGGCTTAGCCATGCTCGTAAGTCAGGGTGTAATTGGTATCAAGCACTGGACAGGGATTGATCCAGATCCCAGTATCATGCGGGCTGCACTCGAGGAGGTATTTGGATAAGGGCCCATTTAAAATTATGAAAAAAACATTACTTATTTCCTCTATCCTCTTCTTCACCTCCTGTTCCGTAGATGAAAAGATTGAAATCTCTTCTGACGGAACAGTTACGATCGAATCGAATACTAAAATAGTTCTGTCAAGTTCAGCGAATCACTCAGCAAAAAAGTTTTCTGCCGACTGGTCAGTTACTAAAAAAACCCTCCATGGAGGAAAACAAGAAGGGGTTGAATTAATTACACTAGATAATGGTAAGATTATAATTCGAATCATCCCAACCCGGGGCATGGGCATTTTGGATGTTAAAATGGGAGACATCCGCCTTGGTTGGCAATCTCCGGTAAAGGAAGTGGTTCACCCATCTCATATCGATCTCGAAAGTCGGGGCGGGCTTGGATGGCTTGAAGGGTTTAATGAATGGATGGTGCGGTGCGGATTAGAATCCGCTGGGCATCCGGGTTCGGATCAGTTCATTAACAATACTGGAGCACCGTCCACTCTCGACCTTACACTCCATGGTAAAATTCAAAATATCCCAGCATCTAGTTATGAAATAATTATCGATCCTCAACCTCCACATCGCATTCGAATCCAAGGAACAGTATATGAAAGCTTTTTTTATGGACCCAAGCTCAAACTCCTCACCGAAATCTCCACGATTCCCGGATCCGATACTTTTAGAATATCCGATTATTTAACCAATGAAGGATCTTCTGATCAGGAATTTCAATTAATTTACCATGGAAACTATGGATCTTCTATCCTTGAAGAAGGAGCCATGGTCTACGCACCTGCCCTTACCGTCACACCTATGAACGAACATGCAGCTCGAAATATTGATTCTTGGCAGACCTATCTTGGACCGACTGAAAGATTTACGGAACAAGTGTATCTGGTCGAACCATTAAGCGATGCAAACTCTTCAAGTATGGCCGTTCTGGTAAATAAAGATGTAGATTTGGCAACCTCGGTCCGCTGGGACACCACCGAACTTCCCTACCTCACTATTTGGAAGAACACCGGATCTTTGGAAGACGGCTACGTTACCGGCATTGAACCGGCCACCGGCTACCCGTTTAACCGAATGATTGAAAGAAAATACGGACGCGTCCCCAAGCTGGGAGCTGGCGAAAGCCGTTCATTTACCCTGGATTTTGGTATTCATGTGGGGAATGAAAATGTAGGTAAACTTCTCAATGAAGCCACCGGTAGACAAAGTCTTACTCCCGTCCAAATCATCCGGCAACCGCCTGCGACCGAATAGATAGTATACTCATGAAAATATTCAATACCGTAATCCTACTTTCAATACTTTCTTCACTTTCAGCTGATCAAAAATCAAAGCTTGAAGAAAAACTTGATAACATAAAAATCTCTGGCGTACAGTTCTTTGAAACTCCCTTGCCAGATGCATTAATGGAGATTCAACGCTTATCTAAACAGTTCGACCTAACCGAGTCTAATCCATTGGAAAAAGGTGTTCAGCTTATATATAAATCTTTTGGATCAGATACCCCACCAAATATCACGATTGCTCTATCTCCGATGAGTTTAAAAAACTCAATAAAATTCATCTGCGAAATGGCGAGTTGGCACTACCATGTTGCAGAAAATAGAATTGTTATATCCAAGTTCCCTCACGGTCTCGGGGAAAATCCCCTTCGCACTGAATTTTATGAAGTTACCCAAGGTTCTCTAAATAAAATGATTGGAGTAACAACTAAAAACCAAGACCCATTTGCACCCAAAAAAGCCAATGACACCGCACCAAGATTGAAAGAATTCTTTCAATCTAATGGCATAATATTTGACTCAGCCTCAGGACATAAATTCGCTTTCGATGGTTTTCAAATAATAGTTACGCATGACCGCGAAAAGCTAAAAAAAATTGCAAGAATCCTCAGGGAACATGATCTTGATATACCACTACAGATAAGTGTGGCATCAATTTTGATTGAAGCTCCAGTTCGCTCATTAGCAAAACATGCCAAGGCACTAAAAATTCCTCAAGCGGATACAGAAAAATTTCCTTTTATTTCTTCTGAAATCGCGAATAAATTAATAGATTCAATGCAGGCATCAAATGATGTTAAAATACTACACACTCCTTCAGTAATGGTTTTAGACGGCAAAAAGGCTAGTATCAATTCAGGCCTGGAATATCATTTTAATTTAGCGGAGGAATCCTCCAATAATTCAGCGAAACCTAATACAGATAATATTAACGAGAATAAAAAACCTACTGGAATTCCTAGAAATATCGGCCTCTCTTTAGTTCTTACTCCACGCATCAAAAAATATCAGGTTATTGAAATTGATTTTTTATCCCAATTCACGCGACTCATTGATGATAAAATCAAAGCTAACGGTGAAAAGGAACCAACTTTCTGGTCAACTCGTTTCGAAACATCAATACAGATAGGCCCAGACCAAACATTCATATCACTTGCCTCTTCATCCGAAGAAGGCTTCGAACTTATTTCCTTTCTAACTGCCCAGATCAAAAGATGACAAAATACCTTTATTTCTTTTACATAATTTTACTTCCGTTTCTCCATTCTGCCGACTGGCCGAAGTGGCTCGGCCCGAATAGCGATGGAGTATCCACGGAGTCCGACTGGGGAAACGACCTCGATAATTTGCAGTGGAAAACAAAAGTTGGTGTTGGCTTTTCCTCCATGGTGGTAGCCGATGGTCGTATTTTCACCATGGGTCATGATGGGAAAAAACGCGGTGGGAACGAAACAGTCTATTGCCTAGATGCAAAGACCGGAAAACCTATCTGGACTGATTCCTATCCCGCTCCGATGGTCGATTACCTGCATGAAGGCGGCCCCTGTGCCACCCCCACCGTGGACGGTAAGCTTGTCTATGCGATCAGTAAGCATGGCAAACTTTGTGCCTACCAAGCCGGCACTGGAAAAAAAGTTTGGACCAAGGATATGATGGTCCTTTCAGGCTTGAAAAAAGTACCCGAGTGGGGATTTGCCGCCTCGCCCTATGTCCTCGACAACTTACTTCTGATTGAAGCCGGGGCCACCTTCGCCCTCGATAAAATTTCTGGAAAAGTTATCTGGAAAAGTCAGGACTACCGTCCGGCCTACGGCTCGCCCATTTCTTTTAAAAGTGGAAAAGATATCCATATCGCCGTGCTCAAGACCGATGGCCTGGTCATCCTCGATGCCCGCGATGGCAAGACTCTCGCCTTTGAAAAATGGGAAACCAGTTACCGTACCAATGCCTCCACTCCCATCATTCGGGGAGACAAAATTTTCATTTCCACCGGGTACCGCAGGGGCTGTGCCCTCTTTCAATGGAATAGCAAATCCCTCAAGAAAATCTATGAAAACAAGAATTTATCCACCCATATGAACCACGCGATTCTCGTGGATGATTATCTCTACGGCTTCGATGGTAATGTCCATATGTCCGGTCCAAAAGATTTTGCCTGTATTCAATTTTCCACCGGCAAGGAACAGTGGCGGGTGACGGATCGTGGCCTGCAGATCGGATCCTTACTTGTCGCGGGTGACCGAATGCTCATCTTAGGTCAGCGGGGGGAATGTACCATTGCTAAGATAAATCCCAAAAAATTCGAAGTTCTCAACCGCGAGCAAATCATCGGGGGAAAGACCTGGACCATGCCCATCCTTGCCAACGGACTCCTTTATGTTCGTAACGCTCGCGGTGACTTGTTTTGCCTAGGTCTGTCAAAATAAAAAACCGCAATAATGTAATTTTATTAGTACTTTCGCTAATAGAGTTCTAGACGACATTTATAATCTATTGCTATTTTTAATTAGACTATCTTATAAAATATTGTAAGGTTAGTGAGCTACTACCTTTAAGAACATGAAAAAGTTTCATCAAAATATCATATTTCCGCTTTTGGTTTTATTGTTTGCTGGCTTTCTTAA
>Ga0233432_10000291_pt1 | contig 47604 bp, 43 predicted proteins | sample SI_122_August201_6_FD_179870 | JGI IMG/M metagenome (GOLD analysis project Ga0233432, IMG submission 179870) | Seawater microbial communities from Saanich Inlet, British Columbia, Canada - SI_122_August2016_10_MG | ecosystem: Environmental > Aquatic > Marine > Inlet | place: Canada: British... | reverse complement strand
GCCTTCGTCATCAGCAAGTTTTAAAATTGTTGCACGGGTTATCCCCTCCAAAGAAGAACCGATTTGAGGAGTGAAGATTACACCATCTCGAACGATGAAAATATTTTCCCCAGACCCTTCGGCGACCATTCCTTCATTATCTAACAGCAAGGCTTCGTCATACCCGTCTCTGGCAGCCTCTTGGTGAGCGAGAACAGAGTTTATATAGTTGCCGGTTGCTTTTGCCCGACACATGACGCTGTTTACTAAATGCCTAGTGTACGAAGATGTTTTTATCCGAATGCCTTTTTCTAGAGCTTCCTCCCCAAGGTAAGCGCCCCAGAACCAAGTCGCGATGGCGACGTGCACAGACAAACCTTGAACACCAAGCCCTACTGACTCCGATCCATAATAAACCAATGGCCGGATATAGGCTGAAGTAAGTTTATTCAGTTTAACAGCCTGTATGCAGGCGTTTTCGATCACTTGCTTTTCATAAGGTATCGCCATTTCTAGGATATGAGCGGAGTCATAAAGTCTTTTGATATGTTCTTTCAGGCGGAAGATAGCGGTCCCAGTACTTGTTTCGTAAGCTCGGATCCCTTCGAAAGCACCTACACCATAGTGAAGTGAATGAGTAAGCACATGTACGTTTGCATCTCGCCACGGAACCATTTGCCCATCCATCCATATGACACCGTCTCGATCCTTGTAGTCCATCCTAATAAGCTCCTAAGTTTCTGCCTTTGGTGTAAATTGCTCAAATGTGGTCAGTGTAACCGCTCTTTATTGAATTGCATCACAATTTGAGACTTAGTAGTACTGTAATCATAGATTCTTTCAAACATTATTTTTATGTTTAGCCTGCGAAAAACACAGCGTATAATTGTAAAATGAATTTTATAAGCAAGTTGCCTGATGTGGGTACTACCATCTTTACCATTATGTCCCAGATGGCGGAAGATTATAAAGCTATAAACCTATCTCAGGGCTATCCAGATTACGATCCTCCTCTAGAGCTTAAAGAAAGGTTAAATTGGCATGTCAATAACGGACATAATCAATATGCCCCTCTTGCAGGGATTGCAGCCTTGCGACAGCAATGTGCTTTCAAGATAAAAGAATATTATGACCGTGATGTAAACTGGGATACTGAAGTAACGATTACGCCTGGAGCCACGGAAGCAATTTATTGCGCTATTACAGCAATTGTTCAACCGGGCGATGAGGTTATTATGTTTGATCCGGTTTACGACTGCTACGATCCAGCTGTGCGGCTCTCCGGCGGTGTTCCGATACATTTAAAGCTTTGTTCCCCTGAGTATTCAATTGATTGGCGGCAGGTTGAGAGCGCCATAAGCTCAAAGACTAAGGTCATAATAGTTAACTTCCCACATAATCCAACGGGCTCAATTATGTCAGATGATGATATGATGCAGCTTGAAGAAATTGCTGTTAAATATGATCTAGTCGTAATTTCTGATGAAGTGTATGAGCACTTTGTGTTTGATGGAAAAAAGCATAAGAGTGTCTTATCTAGTCCTAAATTAGCGGCCCGCTCATTCGCGGTATTCTCCTTTGGTAAATCCTTCCATGCGACCGGATGGAAAACTGGGTATGTGGTGGCTTCAGCATTACTTACTAAAGAACTCAGAGCGGTCCATCAATTCGTAACTTTTGTAGCATTTACACCGGTGCAATTCGCGCTAGCTGATTATATGGCCTCCAATCCGGAGCATTTACAAAGCTTACCGAGTTTCTACGAGAAGAAAAGAGATATTTTTTGTTCTGCACTGAAGGAGTCGCGCTTTATTATCAAGCCCAGCAAAGGTACTTTTTTTCAATTAGCAGACTACTCACGGATTGCGGACGTCCCGGATAAAGTGTATGCGGAATATTTGACTCAAGAAGTAGGGGTTGCGGCAATTCCGATCTCGGTCTTCTTTGATGATCTGAACAGCGAAAGTAGTCGGGTAGTAAGATTTTGCTTTTGTAAAGAAGATGACACTTTGGCCAGTGCGGCAAAACTGTTGTGTGCTCTATAGTCTAGTCATCTTCAACTTTGTAGTTCCCTTCTATTGTGTGGGTAGTAGTCGAGGAATTACCCGCCGGCTGATTGTGACGGCCAAATTTGCTGGCGAAATGCATGCATGCCCTTTGCCGGAGGAATGGAGACAGAAATATAAAGCCAATAACGTCAGTGATAAAACCCGGGGTCAATAAAAACAGCCCCGAAATCAGTAGAATAAAGGCTTCTAAAACGGCAACTGTAGGAGCTTCTCTGTTTAGAAAAGACGCATTGATCTTTGCCAAGACGGACACGCCCTCTCTTCTAACTAAAATCACGCCCAGTCCGGCTGTAAATAGAGCTAGCATTATTGTGGGAATAGCTCCGATAACATGACCAATTTTGATCAGCAAGAATAGCTCGCTTAATGGAACAGCAATGAACAACAAGAGAATAAAAAGCAAAGGATTCATGAAAAGTTTTCTGCTAAATTTACTAGACACCTATACTATCTCCTTTTCTTTTAGAAATACGAAGCATATGCGAGCTAAAAAATCGAATTTATTTTCTGTCCTACTAAATACAATTGTGGGGTTGGTATTAGCTAGTTTGGTCAATGTGTCTTTTGCAGCGGAATTAAAACTGCCGTTTCAAGAGGAAAAAAAGTCTGTGCGTAAGTTTTTGCCTCCGGAGCAGGCTTTTGGATTGATAGTTAAGCAGTCTAACAGCCAGGCCTCATCGCTACACTTTGAAATTGCACCTGGATACTACATCTACAAACAAAAAATCGGTGTAAACCCACGAAATAAAAAAATAGAACTTTTAAGCCTTCAGCTCCCTTTAGGCGAATTAAAGGAAGATGAATTTTTCGGAGAATCTGAAATTTATCGCAAAAGCTTAGCTTTTAGTCCAACTTTTTCTAATTCCTCTCTCGGAGATACTTTTGAGGCGGAAATTTCTTATCAGGGGTGCGCTGAAAATGGGATTTGCTACCCTCCTACAAAGAGAATGGTTTTATTGAAAACTAGCAGCAATAGTGTCGCTCAAATGGAGAAGAGCTCTTCAATAACGCAGAGAATTGTGACGCAGCTGCATCAGAAATCATTTTTTTATGTATTGTTTGCTTTTTTTGTTTTTGGCCTATTGTTGTCTTTTACCCCCTGTGTTTTGCCTATGATTCCTATTTTGTCGGGAATTATAGTTGGGCGGACGCACTCGGGTGAAGACAGTAAGGCCTTACCTTTGTCCATTTTTTACGTTTTGGGTATGGCATCGATGTATTCTCTTATCGGGGTGGCTGCAGGATTTTTAGGGTACAGCTTTCATTTATCTTTTCAAAAGCCTCCGGTTGTGATTCTCTTTTCGTTAGTGTTCGTTATTCTGGCATGCTCCATGTTTGGGCTGTTTAGACTGCAAGTCCCTTCTTTTATCAGTCGTCGGCTTGACGCGGCAAGTCGGAAACAGACTTCAGGGACTTACTTTGGAGTTTTCATGATGGGATTGATCTCCGCATTAATCGCAGGACCGTGTTTGGCGCCGCCGTTAGCTGCTGCAATGACTTTTATTAGCCAAACAGGGTCACCAATCACGGGTGGGGCTGTTCTCTTTGTGATGGGGCTTGGGATGGGTGTGCCGCTTATTGCCATAGGAGCCTCGGCCGGCTTTATACTGCCAAGAGTGGGTGGGTGGATGGAGCGAATAAATCAGCTTTTTGGTTTTATTTTTATATCTGTGGCTATAGTATTTTTAGAAAGAGTTGCCCACCCCAGCATACTATTTTCTTTGTGGTTATTGTTGCTGTTGGCATTTCTGATATGGTTTGGATTGATAATTCATAAAACTAGTTTAATGTCTCGCCGCCCACAACTTAAATGGCTGGTGATGTCGTGTTACGCAATGATTTGTGGGTTTGGTCTATATTTTTACTTGAACGGATCGCCTAGTCTCAGAACTTCATCAGACTTTGCGGAGAGCGAGCAAAATCAGGTGAGGTATCTATCTGTCTCTGAACTAACTCAATTACAAGCAGCTATTGATGCTTCAGTTGACACTGATCAGATTGTGATTTTGGATGTCTATGCCGATTGGTGTGTGGAGTGTCGGCACTTAGAAAAGAAAACATTTGAGCAGCCGCTGGTGCGCAGTTGGTTGAACGAGAATCAACTATTGAGATTTGACGTGACGGACAACAACCAAATGGATAGGAAATTTTTATCTCAATTTATGTTATATGGACCGCCGGCTGTGCTCTTCTTTAAAAAGGGTAAAGAGGTAAGCGAATCGCGGACGATAGGTTTTGTAGATGCGAAGGAATTTTTGGAAATCATAAAACAGGTTGAACAGAAGTGAGAATTAATTACTATCTTTTTCTTGGATTTCTGGCAATTCTTTTTGGTCTTGCGGGTTATCTTATATCGTCAGATACACGTACCAGGATAGATCTCCACGAAGAGACTCAGATGCCTTCTGGAGAAGAGCGCCAGGTTTTAGAGTGGAAATTTCAAGATCTGAAGGGAGATAAGAGGCCGCTGTCATCATGGGTAAATGATGTTGTAGTTATTAACTTTTGGGCGACTTGGTGCCCTCCCTGCTTGAGAGAGATCCCTCTATTTACGAGGCTTCAGGAGAAGTATAGGAAAGATGGCTTACAATTTATTGGCGTTGCATTGGACTCTGAGGCGTCTGTGCGAGAATTTAAAGAGACAACAGTCGTAAACTACCCATTGCTGATTGGCGACGCTGATGTCGTTCGTTTCATGGAAGTTTTAGGTAACGAGATAGGCGCGCTTCCTTTTACAGTGGTTTTGTCCCGAGAGGGGAGATTACTTTACAGTCATATGGGTGAGTGGGAGCAGGTTGATGCAGAAAAAGAACTAGTTAAAATAATTAAAAATCTGCAAATCAGTCGCTAACGTAGCCTATATTCTATAAACGTGTTTTTCAAAACCAGTGGAGTATGCTAGTATGTGCCACTTTCCGGACGGGGTCTTAGAGGGAGTTTTTTTTGCATAGCGTGCTGTTTTTAAATGGGCCGAATTTAAATCTACTGGGACGCAGAGAGCCTGAGGTCTATGGGCAGCTGTCACTTAGCGAGCTGAATAATCTTATGGTGGATAAAGCTAGCAGATTGGGCTTAGCCATAACAACTTATCAAAGCAACATTGAAGGTGAGTTGGTTAACCGAGTGCATAAGGCTAAGTTAGATGACGTTGATTTTATTGTCATTAACCCTGGGGCTTATACGCACACAAGTGTTGCGATAAGAGATGCATTTTTAGGAACAGAAATCCCATTCATAGAAGTGCATTTATCCAATATCTTTTCGCGTGAATCTTTTCGCCACCAGTCTTACCTTTCAGACATAGCTATTGGTGTTATTTCGGGCTTCGGTGCTCATGGATATGAACTGGCGCTGCAAGCGGCTGTTGAGCAGCTCAGTTAGAACGAGTGGATAGTTTTAAATACGTAAATATTTTGAGTTGAGTTATAGCGAGGATCAAGTGGATATTAGGAAAGTAAAAAAATTAATAGAGTTGCTCGAGGAATCGGGAATAGCGGAGATTGAGATTCATGAAGGCGAAGAGTCTGTTAGGATCAGTAGAGGGCAAACAGCTAATGGTCAGACAGCTGTCTTAGCACCCCCTCCGATCGTCGCAGCGCCTGCGGTTAATGCTCCGACATTGCCGCAATCGTTACCAACTGATTCTTCAAACCATATCACCTCGCCCATGGTTGGTACTTTTTATGCCGCAGCTTCTCCTGAATCAGCGCCATTCGTTACTGTTGGCCAGACTATTAATATTGGGGACACTCTTTGTATTATTGAAGCGATGAAGATAATGAACCCGATAGAGGCTGAGGTAGCTGGCACAGTTGTCGCTATTATCGCTCAGAACGGTTCTCCTGTTGAATACGGACAACCATTATTTTTGATTTCTTAAACGGTATTTTAACGAATGTTTAATAAAGTATTAATTGCTAATCGTGGAGAGATCGCGCTCAGAATCCTTAGGGCATGTAGTGAATTAGGTATTAAAACTGTGGCTGTTCATTCCGACGTGGATCGTGATCTGCAGCATGTCCGTTTGGCAGACGAGTCTGTTTGTATTGGCCCAGCGGCGCCTAATCTGAGCTATTTAAATGCACCAGGTGTCATTGCAGCTGCTGAATTAGCTGATGTTGATGCCATCCATCCTGGCTATGGCTTTTTATCTGAAAATGCAGACTTCGCGGAGCAGGTAGAGCGCAGTGGCTTTGTCTTCATTGGGCCGAAAGCTGAGACAATGAGGATTATGGGCGACAAGCTATCGGCCATTCAAGCAATGAAGGAGGCGGGTGTCCCTTGTGTCCCTGGCTCAGGGTGCGCGCTGGGCGATGATCCGGATGCAAATCTAGCGATGGGACGGGAGATAGGTTATCCAATAATGATTAAGGCCTCCGGCGGCGGCGGCGGCAGAGGCATGCGTCCCGTGTTTGAAGAAAAGTCGCTTTTGGAGTCTATTGCTCTAACGCGTTCAGAGGCTGGTGCTGCTTTTAATAATGATAGTGTCTACTTAGAAAAGTATTTAGAGCACCCTCGTCATATTGAGATCCAAGTTCTTGCGGATAATTTTAGCAATGCTATCCATCTAGGAGAAAGGGATTGTTCGATGCAGCGTCGGAACCAGAAAATAATAGAAGAGGCCCCTGCCCCAGGAATATCTAAAGAAATGCGGAACGAGTTAGGAACTCTTTGCGCCGAGGCCTGTAAACGAATTGACTATCGAGGAGCGGGTACCTTTGAGTTTCTCTACGAACACGGCAATTTTTATTTTATTGAAATGAATACGCGAATACAGGTAGAACACCCTGTAACAGAAATGGTTACGGGTATCGATTTAGTAAAACAGCAGCTTTTGATTGCCGCGGGTCAGCCTCTGGCATATGAGCAAAAGGACATCACATTAGCGGGACACGCTATTGAGTGTAGGATAAATGCAGAAGATCCCTATACCTTCCTCCCTTCTCCAGGCAATATTCGATCGTACCATGCAGCAGGAGGGAGAGGGGTTCGAGTTGACTCACATATTTATTCTGGCTATGCCGTTCCGCCAAACTATGATTCTCTGATTGGGAAATTAATCTGCCATGGCGACGATCGACTTGAAACAATAGCTAGAACTCAGAACGCTCTGAGGGAATTTGTTTTTGAGGGGATAAAAACGAATATACCTCTCCATCAAGATCTACTTTCGAATGAGGATTTCCGAAAGGGTGGAGCTGACATCCACTACTTAGAAAGACTTCTTGATAAGGGTTAATAAAAGTGTATGAAATCAGTTTCGAACTAGAGACTGATGTTTATGTGTTGATAGAACCAACTTTGTTGGCACTTGGGGCCGTCTCGATTACGCAGTCTGATGGCGATTGTGAAATGTTTGACGAGCCAGGACTTTCTAATATCAAGTCTTGGACAAATAGTGTCGTAAGAGCCCTTTTTGAATCCGCCCAGTCCTCTGCGCTGGCGGTAACTGAGTTACGAAAGTTGAAAGGCCTTACTAATATCGTTGAAACAAAGGTCACGGACTCGGGATGGCTTGACCGTTGGAAGTCTTCGTGGGTTCCTATGAGGTTTTCTGGCGGGCTCTGTGTGTGTCCAAGCTGGTTGAAGGCTCCTTCCGACGTTAGACACCTCCTTACCATTGATCCTGGACAAGCCTTTGGTACGGGTACTCATGAGACTACGGCATTGTGCCTAAATTGGCTGGGGAACCATGTCTCTCTCTCGAATTTCACCGTTATCGACTATGGTTGTGGGTCAGGTATTTTAAGCATGGCGGCGGCGCTTTTTGGTGCGCAGACTGTGACTGCGATCGATATTGATCCTTTAGCTCTGTCTGTTTCTAGTAGCAATATTTGCGACAACAAACTAGAAGATAGGGTATTTTGTGTAAGCGACGTTGTCGATATCCCTCGTGGCGCTGACTTACTTATTGCCAATATTTTAATGCAGCCTCTAATAGAGCTAGAAAGTTCTTTTGCGGCATTAATTAAACCCGGTGGAGAGATTGTTTTGTCAGGGTTGCTGCGAATGCAGGTAGAGGTAATAAAGGATGTGTACTCAAGTAACTTTCGATTATCATCGTGCTCTGAACAAAATGGTTGGGCTCTTTTAGCAGGAGTAAGGAAATGATGGCTTTGGACGTTGTCTACTTGGCTATTAAAAATACACTAATGGTCCTATTCCTGCTTTCAGACAGACTGTTTTATGGCTATCATCGTGACTGATCTGGTCAGTGGGAGCTGTTGTGGATTACGTTAAAGATATTGATGTTTAAAAAGTTAGGTTCCTGTGTTGTAACAATGAAAATTATTAAGTCACATTTAAAAAATGCTATTGCTTTAGCGCCAATGGCGGGAGTTACAGATAAGCCGTTTAGAAAAGTCTGCCGTAAACTAGGTGCAGATTACGCTGTTTCTGAGATGGTGGCTTCTAGATTAGAGCTGTGGGATAGGCCTAATACTCGTGCTAGGCTAAATATGGATGGCGAGGCTTCTCCTAGAGTGATTCAGCTGGTGGGCTCTGATCCTGAGGTCATGGCTAAGGCTGCTTGCATTGCGCAAGATAACGGTGCGGACGTAATTGACATTAATATGGGTTGTCCGGCCAAGAAAGTTTGCGGAAAAGCTGCTGGATCCGCGTTGATGAGAGACACTAAGAAAGTGAGCTCAATCCTTGCACGAGTAGTGAACTCTGTTCAAGTTCCAGTAACATTGAAAATCCGGACTGGATGGAGTTTAGAAAATAAAAATGCCGTTGATATTGCGCGTATAGCAGAGTCTGAAGGTATAACAGGTCTGGTGGTTCATGGCAGAACACGTGCTTGTAAGTTCAACGGGATGGCTGAGCATGCGACGGCAGCAAATATAAAACAAGCTGTTTTGATCCCTGTGGTCGCAAACGGAGACATCACGTCAGGAGCCGTTGCGAAAAATTTGGTCGATAATTTTGGTATCGATGGCCTTATGATCGGGAGGGCGGCTAGAGGGAATCCTTGGTTGTTTGCGTCGGTAAAAGCAAGTCTCAATGACCTTCCCTGGGTGGCACCCACTCTTGAGGAGCGGGTTGCGGTAATGAGTGACCATCTTCAGGGGATCCATGAACATTATGGGCAGCAAAAGGGTTTACTAATGGCGCGGAAGCATATTGGGTGGTACTTAGATGCCTTTCCTAATGCGCCTAGTTTGCGGAAGATTTTTCATACAATTCTGGATGTTGCTGAACAACAGGATTTTTTGCACAGTATTTTTAATCATGTATATGCGGACGTCGCAGCGTGACAGAGACCTCTCCAATACCGTTTCGAGAGATGATTACGAAGGCATTAGATCAATATTTCAAAGACTTAAATGGTGAAACCCCCGTTGATCTATATGAAATGGTGTTGGTTGAGGTGGAAAAGCCGTTGCTTGAAATAGTTTTGCGAGAATCAAAAGGTAATTTATCTCTGGCGGCAAAGACATTGGGTATCAACAGAGGAACGCTGAGAACGCGCCTCCAAAAATATGGTTTGAAAAACAAATGAGTAAGACTAATCGGAATTGGGCGTTGATCAGTGTTTCTGACAAAACGGGGATTGAAGGCTTTGCACGAATTTTAGTTGAATGCGGAATAGGCATTCTGTCAACTGGGGGTACAGCTACCGCGCTGAGAAATGCTGGAATAGCCGTTACGGATGTGTCGGACAGAACTGGTTTCCCGGAATTAATGGAAGGGCGTTTAAAAACATTGCATCCGATAATCCACGGTGGAATTTTAGGCAGAAGAGGGATTGATGAGGATGCTATGCGTGATCATCAAATAGAACCAATTGATCTGGTAGTGGTGAACTTATACCCTTTCGAATCGACAGTTGCCCGAGCAGACTGCTCTCTTGCGGATGCTATTGAGAATATTGATATTGGGGGGCCTACGATGTTGCGCGCCGCTGCAAAAAACCACCAAGCAGTCACTGTTGTCTGTGATCCCAAAGACTATTTTGAGGTTGCGCAACAACTTGAGAATAGTGGTAGCGTGACGGAAGAATATCGCTATAAGTTGGCTGCTAAGGTTTATAACCATACAGCTCAGTACGATAGTGCAATCGCCGAATATTTGTCTGGCTCAAATACCTCCGCGCAAGAAAAATTTCCGCAAAAGCTAACACTTAGTTTGACCCGAAAGCAGGTTTTACGATATGGGGAAAATCCTCATCAGACAGCAGCTTTCTACAGCGAAGAAGGTCGCACAAATGGAACGGTTGTTGGTGCAGCTCAGCTACAGGGTAAGGAGCTTTCTTACAACAATATCGCAGACACTGACGCAGCGCTAGATGCAGTAAGGACATTTACAGAGCCAGCGTGCTGTATTGTCAAACATGCCAATCCTTGCGGTGTTGCTGAGGCTGATAGTTTGTCATTAGCCTATGATTTAGCGTTTGCGACAGATCCGACATCAGCATTTGGAGGTATTTTAGCCTTCAATCGAATGGTTGACGCAGACCTAGCAAGAACTATTATTGAGCGACAATTTGTAGAAGTCATTATTGCGCCTGAAATTTCGACTGATGCATGTGACGTATTCAAAGCAAAAGAAAATATTCGAGTTTTAGAGACAGGGTTTTGGCCTGAAGAACCATTCAACCAAATAGAGTACAAGCGGGTGATGGGTGGGTTGCTCGTTCAAGAAAGAGACTATTGTGCCCAGCTAATGACTGAATCGGGATTGAAGTTAGTTACTCAAAGAGCGCCTACTTCACAGGAAGTGAAAGACCTTCTTTTTGCCTGGAAAGTCGTTGCTAGCGTAAAATCGAATGCGATTATTTATGCGCGGGATAGGCAAACACTAGGTATTGGCGCGGGACAGATGAGTCGAGTTTATAGTGCGCGGATCGCTGCGATAAAAGCGAAAGATGAAGGGCTGAATATTGTTGGTGCAGTCATGGCGTCCGATGCCTTTTTCCCATTTAGAGATGGGATCGATGCCGCAGCGGAGAATGGCATCTTGTCTATCATTCAGCCCGGTGGTTCAATACGGGATAACGAGATTATTAAGGCCGCTGATGAGCATGGTATTGCAATGGTTTTTACTAGAGAGAGACATTTTCGTCATTAGAAAAATATACACTATTGGAATATAAGACATGAAAGTATTGATTATCGGCGGCGGCGGAAGAGAGCACGCCCTAGCATGGAAGTGCGCGCAATCACCGTTAGCAGATTTGGTTTTTTGTGCACCCGGCAATCCTGGGACTAGTTATGAAAAGCTAGTTAAGAATGTTCCAATTGAAGCAGATGAAACTAGTTTGCTTGTGGATTTTGCGCAGGCTGAGAAGATAGACCTTACTATCGTTGGTCCTGAGGCGCCGTTGGCGGCTGGGGTCGTAGATGCCTTTGAAGCTGCAGGTCTGCTTTGTTTCGGGCCTACGAAACAGGCAGCCATTTTAGAAGCCTCTAAATCTTACACCAAGGATTTTTTAAAACGCTACGGGATCCCATCTGGAGACTACGAAGTGTTTGTTGATATAGATAGTGCCGTAGATTACATAAATAGCGTTCCTATACCTGTTGTTGTGAAGGCTGACGGCTTGGCCGCTGGTAAAGGAGTAGTGGTAGCTGTTACCAGAGATCAGGCTCTCAAGGCTGCTCATGATATGTTGGAGGAAAATGCCTTCGGAGATGCGGGTGCGAAAATCGTTGTAGAGGAATTTCTGACAGGGGAAGAAGCCAGTTTCATTTGTATGACTGACGGCGTTACGGCTATACCTTTTGCGTCTTCACAAGATCATAAGGCACGAGATGAGGGCGACAAAGGCCCCAACACCGGAGGGATGGGGGCGTATTCTCCGGCGCCGATTATTGATGATGAGATGGAGCAAGAAATAATTCGTACTGTTGTCCTGCCTACACTAAAAGGAATGCAGCAGGATGGTCGTCCCTATAAAGGGTTCTTATATGCTGGTCTTATGATTGGTGCTGACAAAGTGCCAAAGGTACTAGAATTTAATTGCCGTTTTGGCGATCCCGAAACACAACCAATCATGTGCCGGTTACTCTCAGACCTTGTAGAGTCTTGCTTGCAAGTATTACAAGGTGATGCCGACAAGGTTGAATTAGAATGGGATTCTCGAGCTGCTTTAGGTGTAGTTATGGCGGCAGGCGGTTATCCTTTTGACTATTCGAAAGGTGATGTCATTTCGGGATTAGAGAACGAAACACCTAATACAAAAGTTTTTCATGCGGGCACCAAAGTCAACGAAGTGGGATGTGTTACTTCAGGAGGTAGAGTCTTGTGTGTGGTAGGCTTGGGCTCCACTGTTGAGGCGGCTCAGGCGGAAGCTTACGCTCGAGCCGGCAATATAGATTGGCCTGGAAAATTTTTTCGCAAAGACATCGGTTATCGAGCGGTACTAAGAGAACAGAATAAGAGTTAGCAGCTCCCGTTCCAAGTTACAAAGTTCTTTAATAGTGTTAGTCCAAATGCTGCACTTTTTTCTGGATGGAATTGAGTTGCGAAAACATTGTTTTTTGCAATGGCAGAAGTGAAGTCTAGAATGTGTTCGGTTTTGCTTGCCACTAATGCTTTGTCTTGAACTTCTACAAAGTAACTATGCACGAAGTAAAACCGACTGCTCGTGGGAATGCCTGCTGTCAAAGGGTGAGGTCTAGTCCATTGCACTTCATTCCACCCCATGTGTGGAATTTTTTCTCGCGGCGTGGTTTTTTTTCGGTCGATTTCTTGATGATGGAAACGTTTTACGACGCCATCGTATATTCCTAGGCATGGGGTATTATCATTTTCTTCGCTTGTTAGCATTAATGACTGAAGACCAAGGCAAATCCCTAGGAAAGGTTTTTCGGCGATAGCCTCTTTTACGGATTCAATGAGATCAAGTTTCTGTAGCTGGCTCATGCAATTTGCGATAGCGCCTTGTCCAGGGAAAACAACACGATCAGCAGCAGCGATGACTGTAGGATCATTCGTGACCTCCACTTTCTCCTGACTTACTGCGACTTTTTCTAGCGCTTTGAACACAGAGCGAAGATTGCTGCTTCCATAATCGATGATGGCAATTTTTGACATAGACGAATTAAGCAATACTTATAGTACGCCCTTGGTAGAAGGCATTTTTCCTGCCATACGTGGATCTAACTGAACAGCCATCCGCAATGCGCGTCCGAAGGCTTTGAATACTGTTTCGATTATGTGGTGCGCGTTTCGACCCCTAATGTTATCAATATGGACTGTGCAATTCGCGTGGTTAACAAACCCTTGAAAAAACTCGAAGAACAGGTCAACGTCAAAATCACCAATTAAGGCACGGGGGAATTTAACTTCGTAGGTTAATCCAGGGCGGCCAGACAGATCTATGACGACGCGCGACAGTGCTTCATCTAGTGGGACGTAAGCATGGCCATATCTCGTGATCGCTTTTTTATCGCTTAGAGCTTTGTTAACCGCTTGTCCTAAGGTTATGCCCACATCCTCTACAGTATGATGGCCATCGATTTCTAGATCTCCAATAGCGGTGATATCCAAATCAATGAGGCCGTGTCGCGAAATCTGGTCAAGCATGTGCTCGAGAAGAGGTATTCCTGTTTGAAATTTCCCATTCCCAACCCCGTCGATATCTATATTGATTTTGATATCGGTCTCTTTTGTTTTTCTCTCAACACTAGCAGTGCGTTTGTTTGTCATTTTTTAGATATACTGAATTGGTTGACTATGGAGCGTACATTAACAGGTCGCGCTCCATTTGATAAGTAAAAGAAGTGAAAAAGTGAGATGACGCAATGTCTAAATATATAGGAAGCGATGATCTCGAAAGAGTAGAGAACTGGTTTATAGGCTTTCAGGATAAAGTTTGTCTGTCCTTAGAAACATTAGATGCGACCGGAGTTTTTATAGAAGATAAGTGGGAACGTGGGGACTTGGGTATCGGTAGTACGAGAATTCTGACTGAAGGTGAAATTTTTGAGCAAGCCGGAGTAAATTTCTCATCTGTAAAAGGTGATGCTTTACCACCTGCGGCTACTGCAAAGCGACCTGAGTTAGTGGGTCGAAGTTTTCAGGCTATGGGTGTGTCTATAGTGGTACATCCAAGAAACCCATATGTACCTACCACGCATGCGAACTTGCGATTTATAAGAGCAGACAAGCAAGGCGAAGAACCGGTGTGGTGGTTTGGCGGTGGTTTCGATTTAACGCCTTATTATGGGTTTGAAGAGGATGCGATCTCTTGGCATAAATTGGCGAGAGCTGCATGTGTCAAATATGGAGATGAGGTCTACCCCCAGTTCAAAAAATGGTGCGACGATTATTTTTATCTTAGGCATCGAAACGAACAGAGAGGCATCGGGGGGCTATTTTTTGATGATTTGAATCAATGGTCTTTTGAAGAATGCTTAGATTTTGTTCAAGGAGTCGGGATCAATTTCCTAGATGCGTACCGCCCTATTGTAGAGCGCCGGAAAGACCTGCCATATTCAACAAGGGAGCGCGATTTTCAGCTTTATCGGCGGGGACGGTATGTGGAATTTAATCTAGTCTATGACCGAGGGACCCTTTTTGGACTGCAATCAGGTGGGAGGACTGAATCAATTCTAATGTCACTCCCTCCGCTGGTCCGATGGGAGTATGACTATATTCCTAAGCCGGGGAGTGCCGAGGCGAAATTACATGAGTGCTTTCTTAAGCCTAAGGACTGGATTGGCTCTAGTTGATCGGCTAACCTTTTTAAGGTGGTGTTAGTTGCCTTTTCTCACCACGAGTGAGTTAGAGTAACCGTAGCGAGATGTACATTAGCCATAAATTTATGCTTTCTCTTATCTAATACCATTTTCAATCAGAACTTTTCTCAACCCTTTGATGGCTGGAAAGACTTCATTATTAGAATCGCAATCGTTCTCGTCAAAGGCTTTTTGCTCTAGCTCACAGATAACTCTGTCTTCGGCAAAAATCCCGTTAGTGAACCAAATAATAAATGGCCAAAACATATCAAGTAGGAAACCCATCTTTGGCCGTTTGATCATCATTAGACCAAAGGTATGATTTTTTTTATTATCCTTATCAATTGGAACATAAATATTCCATAGATCAAGCGCCGGTTCTTTGCTGCCTGCGGTCCAAAATTTGAGAGTTTGATAAGGGTATTCGGTTCTGATAGTCATCAGATCTCGCTCACCTGCAGCAGCCTTGGGCCTGTCACCTAGCATGAACTTTTCACCGAGCGGTTGTGAGCCACTTGCTCGGGTGAAGGTATAGTCTGCTTCGAACCAATTTTTTCCTTCTCGCATACCTAAGAACATCGTTTTTATTCCACCCATGAGCTTTCTATGAAGAAACTGGTGGTTCATATCCATTAGGTTTTCATGCATAAAAGTATAGTGACAGTCGACTTTTCTATTCAGGTATCGCGTTTTATATTTCGGGTTGTCCGCAGAAGGGAGATTGGGGAACATTGCGTCTTCCATTTTTTCAGGATCACCTGGAAATATAAAAAACAGGCCGTAAGCCTCGCGAGAGGGATAATGGCGCACTTGGTTCCGTTTTGTTTTACTGCTATCAAGATATGGAATACTTATACATTTTCCTTGAGCATCGTATACCCATCCGTGATAGCCGCATTTTAGAGTACACCCCGCTACTTTTCCGATATCGAGCGGTACTTGGCGGTGAGCGCAACGATTTTCAAGCGCAAAAGCCTCACCATTTTTTGGACGGACAAGCACAATAGGATCTCCGGAAAAAGTCACCGCAAGTGTTTTACCTAATTTAAGATCTTTTGAGCGCGCTACCGGATACCAAAAGTTTGGATCGATGCCTGTTTTGCGTATATCAGCTATCTCACTGCCAAAGTCTACTTCGGTGATTCCAGATGACTCGTTAATTTTAGGGGATGATTCAATAGACATATGGTGACCTTGCTAAAGTTCGGGGCCGTCGTGTGAGTGACTTTTCATTTAGTACGTTAATATAGCCCTAATTCTAGCCCTTCCGATAGCGACATGCCCAATTCTCTGCAGTTTTCTAATGTATCTTCTGTTATTCCATCTCTGGAAATGATTGGTTCGGCAACAGCTTTCCATCCTAGACCCTTTATAATTCGCTCTATTGATGAGACAGCACCATTACCATCGTTGCCTGCCGCAACAAACAGGGCGTAGGGAAGACCTCTCGATGAGTCTAGGCATTCATAATAGATTTCTTCGAAAAAGAATTTAACAGCACCCGACATATACCCGAAGTTTTCTGGAGTTCCTATGATAATTGCATCAGCTTTTTTTACCGCTTTTATTGAAGCGTGCAGTGGGTTTAATGTTTCAAGGTGGATATTTTCGCAGATGCTGGCTCCGGCAATAACAGCCTCGGCCATTCTATGCACGGTACCGGAACGGGAATGGTGCACAATCAGGAGGTTTTTTAGCTTCGTTGCCATAAGTATATAATGACATTATTGAAATAGGATTACATAAGGAATGTAAATGATCTTAAAAAAGCAGATGATCAACGTTGCGGTTGCAGGAGGGGAACTTGCCGTAGCGAGATGGCCAAATAATGGCCCTACTATTGTTTTAGTGCATGGAATTTCATCGTCTCATTTGGCTTGGGGATCTATTGCCGAAAAGCTGAGTAGTTTGGGTTTCGATGTCATTGCACCTGACTTGAGAGGACGTGGAGCTAGCAATAGCTTGCAGGGACGATACGGCTTGCCTGCGCATCAAGAAGACTTGTGCAGAGTGATTGAACAGTTAAGTCAAAAACCAGTCTTTTTAGCCGGACACTCAATGGGGGCTTATGTTGGTGTAGAGTTTGGAGTTCGTTTCCCTGATTATTTGGAGCGGCTGATATTAGTGGATGGAGGGCTGGCACTGCCAAGGCCGTCAAGTATGGAGCCTGAAGATTATTTAAGGAAAACATTAGGTCCAGCAGTTGATCGTCTTTCATTAGAGTTCAAAAGTATAGAGGATTATCTAGATTTTTGGCACAAGCACCCCGCTTTTTTGGACGCTATAAACTGGAACGATGATGTAGAGCGTTTTTTTACTTACGACCTGAAAGAAATATCCGGCGGCTATAAGAGCCGTGTTGTTAAGGAGGCTGTTTTTGAGGACGGTAAAGATCTGATGGCTCCTGCGATGGTAAGCATGATTGATCAGGTGACTGCCCCGATGTTGCTAATGACAGCTGAGCGTGGCTTGCTGAATCAGCCGAAGCCTATGCTGCCCATGCAGACGGTTGAAGAGAAGTCTATTGCAATAGAGCACCTAACTTGGATGGAAATTCCTGCTACTAACCATTACTCAATAACGCTTTCGACTGGAATTGGTCCTGTCGCAAAAGCGATTGAAGTGTTCTGTGGGCTAGAAAGCTAGAACTATAAAGCAGCTAACTCGCTTCTGCTTTATCGGATGAGCGCTGTGTGCGCTTTCTCTCGTTTTCAGTGAGCTGTCGCTTACGCAATCTTATTGCTTTGGGGGTTACTTCTACTAATTCATCGTCGGCGATAAACTCAAGAGCTCGTTCAAGATCAAAGATTATAGGAGGAGAGAGAATTAAATTTTCATCGGTGCCCGCTGCGCGAATATTGTTAAGTTGTTTAGCTTTCAGTGGGTTCACTACTAAGTCATTGTCGCGAGAATGTTGTCCAATAATCATTCCTTCAAAAATTTCGTCACCGTGGCCTGTAAATAAGCGGCCTCTCTCTTGAAGATTGAACAACGCGAAAGCCAAAGCCTTCCCATTTCCGTTTGAAATAAGAACTCCCTTGTTGCGAGCCGCGATTAAACCGGTTTCGAGCGGGCGGTAGCCGTCAAAACTTGAGAAAATTAACCCATTTCCTGCGGTGGCAGTCATGAATTCAGTTCGAAAGCCAATTAGACCTCTAGCTGGAATAGTGTAGTCTAATCGTACACGACCAGTTCCATCAGGTTGCATATTTTGAAGACTTCCCCGTCTAACGCCTAAGCGCTCCATGACCGCGCCCTGGAACTCTTCTGGAACGTCAACGACTACTTGTTCAAAAGGTTCAGATTTTACGCCATCGACTTCTTTCACGATGACTTGTGGCCGTCCAACACAAAAAGCGAAGCCTTCTCGTCTCATATTCTCAATTAAGATTGAAATATGAAGCTCTCCCCTACCAGATATTATAAGGATCTTAGGGTCTTCTGTTTTCTCTACACGTAACGCCACGTTAGCAATAAGCTCTTGTTCCAACCTTTCCAAGATTTGACGACTTGTGACGAATTTGCCTTCTTTCCCAGCGAAAGGTGAATCTGATACTTCGAAAGTCATACTAACTGTTGGCTCATCCACGGAGAGAGGGGTCATCGGATCTGGGTGATCTGGGTCGCACAAGGTGTCTGAAATTCGCAGTTTATCTATGCCTGTGATAGCTATGATATCGCCTGCTTCAGCTGAGTCTCTGACTTCCCTTTCGAGCCCTTGAAACCCTAGAACCTCCAAAACTTTACCACGTCTGGATATACCGTCTCGGTCAATAATGACCAGAGATTGATTGGTCTTAATAGTTCCTCGTGTAATCCTCCCTATCCCTATAGCGCCTACATAGCTTGAGTAGTCCAGAGAGCTGATTTGCATTTGCAAAGGACCATCTAGATTGACAGGCGGAGGCGGGATATGTTTCACGATCGCTTCGAATAGTGAATCCATAGTAGTTTCTGTTCCATTCTCATCAATTCGTGCATAGCCTTGAAGAGCTGATGCATAGATGACTGGAAAGTCCAACTGTTCGTCTGTAGCGCCAAGTTTATCAAAGAGATCAAATGTACGATCTAAAACCCAGCTTGGTCTAGCGCCATCCCTGTCACATTTGTTTATCACGACGAGTGGCTTTAATCCATGTTGGAAGGCTTTCTGCGTGACAAAGCGTGTTTGGGGCATTGGTCCATCTACAGCGTCTACGAGCAGCAAGACAGAATCCACCATTGATAGGATCCGCTCTACCTCACCACCGAAATCAGCATGTCCAGGAGTGTCGACGATATTTATTCGATAGTCTTTCCAGCTCAAAGAGGTGTTTTTAGCGAGGATGGTTATCCCCCTCTCTTGTTCGATGTCATTGCTGTCCATCACACGAATGTTAGCGTTTCCTCTTCGATGGTCGAGTGTTCCGGTTTGCTTAAGGAGCTCGTCCACTAGAGTGGTCTTGCCGTGGTCGACGTGCGCCACGATGGCGAGATTACGCAGGTTTTCAGTTGACATATATTAAGACCGCTGTTTGACAGTTGTTAAGATTAGCCTTGTCTCCACGGTAATCCGTGAAATTTCCAGCCATTTATTTTACTTCGATGGCTATAGTCATCCTTATCGCCTTCGAAGCCTTCATCGACGTTAAAAAGAGTTGTGTAGCCGGCCTCTTCGAGCTTGAGCGCAGCATCCATCGAACGAGCACCGCTTCTGCAAATTAGCAGGATCGGTCTATCTTGATGGATAGCCGTTTCACTTCTAGCTAGTGCATCAACTTCCTGTACAAAATTTTCGTTAACTTCCCAGCCTGGATAGTCTTTCCACACTATGTTTTTTGCTACCAAGGGATGACCGATGTAGCTATATTCAAGCTTCGAGCGGACATCGATGAGGATGGACGAAGAGTTTTTCTCGAGAAAATCGTTAGCCTCGATTGGGTTAAAGGATTGTACCAAGGTCGCTTACCACTGCCGCTTAAGTAAATCGGCGCGATTATACACATATAATTCATAAACAAGTGACTATAATTAAGCTTTAGTAGATGAGACTTAAAAATTGCCTAACGAAAAAGATAAGTTCAAGGAGACTGCGAAGGCCAGTATGGCAGTCAAAGCTGATCGCTATAAGCTCTATGAGTCATCTGTGCAGTGTGCTGAGACAGAGGTCGACTTTGTAGAATATGAATTTAAAAAATTGAGAGGGCGTCGAGCTGCTCTTCTGCGTGAAGATTTTTGTGGGACTGCAGCAGTGTGCTTTGAATGGGCCAGTCGTGGACGAGAAAACACTGCAATTGGCGTCGATATAGACGGAGAAGTGCTTAATTGGGCGAACGAGAACCATCTTCCTCAGTTAAAGGGTACCGCCCGTTCTAATGTAAAACTAATTAGAGGAGATGTGCTGAAGGTCTCAACACCTCAGCAGGATGTCATTCTGGCAATGAACTTTAGCTACTGGTTGTTTAAGGAACGGAAAATACTGTTAGCTTATTTTAAAAAGGTGCGAAAAAATCTTGAGGTAGATGGAATTTTTTTCTTGGACTGCTTCGGTGGAAGTGATGCCTATCGAGAGTTAAAAGAACGAACTAAGCTTGATGGGTTTACCTATGTTTGGGATCAAGCGGCTTATAATCCGGTTAACAGCGATATTAGTTGCCATATACATTTTCATTTTCCTGATAAGTCTAAATTGGAAAAAGCATTCACTTATGACTGGCGATTATGGACCCTGCCAGAGATACGCGAACTATTGCTAGAAGCGGGATTTTCTGAAGTCATTATTTACGCCCAAGCCGTCGACTCGGTCACTGAAGGGCCATCTCAGATGGAGCCGGTTTTAAGTATGGATGCAGATCTAGGGTGGATCGCCTACGTGGGGGCATTAAATTAAACTCTGGTTTCCGTTGTCATATAACTGTCATATTATTTTTCTATATTGCTACTACTGGTCTAATTCTATATTGAAACTCTTGTTGCTATAGTGAAGGCTATACATTCTTCTTTCACATTTAATTACCCAACAGCTTTAGGGCTAGTGAGAATAATCTAGTAATCATGTCTTCGATAACGTCATCTGCAAAGAATCTCTCCCTTGAAAGGCGCCGTTTAATAAAAGATCGCGTATTCGCGTGGGTTATGAGTATAGGTGGAGTGATTGTGATTGCGGCTATCGCGCTTATCTTTCTTTTTCTTTTCTACTCTGTTGCGCCGTTATTTCAAGCGGCGAAAGTGGGGGCAGTTACCCAATTTGATGTTGATTATGCAGAGGCTCCGCTGTACGTCTCTCTCGAAGAATATAAAGAGATAGGTTTGCAGATATCTGAGGGAGGTAGTTATCAGTTTTTTTCTACAGATAGCGGAAGCATTATAGAATCTAGCTCTCTGAATTTCTTATCAGGGACGAAAATGTCTTCCTTCGCAGTAGGAGCTCTGACCAGTAACGTCATAATTACAGGCTCCGATGATGGCCGTGCGGACGTCTTTAAGGCTAATTACACAATTTCCTACCCTAATGATAAGAGGCTCGTGAGTCCATCGTTAATAAGACCCTTAGAAGGTGAAAAGCTCGTTTTAGATGAGAACGGTGTGGCTATCCGATTAATAACTGGCCAGTCGACTGAAGATGAGGTCACTGTTCTGGGCGTCTCGGAAGACGGAAGCGTTAACCTTGTTGGTGCAGTTAAAGAGTCTTCATTTTTGGATGACACAGGCGAATGGGTCATAGAGCGCTCCACTTTGCGCTTAGATGGCAATCAAATTAGTCATTTAGCCATGAATGTCGATCAGAGAGAGGCGTATCTCCTATCCCGTGACGGAATGCTCGAGCTTTACGATATTACCAATAAAACATCTCCTCGATTGATTGATCGCGTTAAAGTTGTTGAGGGTTCTGTTAGACCTACAGCACTAAAGTATTTGAGTGGGGGGTTGTCAGTTATAGTTGGAGATAGCCAAGGAAATTTATCCCACTGGTTTCCTGTGCGCAATCGGGGCAATATTGCAAGTTTGCGAAAAATTCGTTCTTTTATCCCGATGAATAGTGGTGTTGTGGATATTGCAGCTGAGTATGACCGCAAAGCATTTGGCGTGATTGATCGGAAAGGTAACTTCTCTCTCTACCATGCGACGGCAGAACGACGAGTTTTTTCTGGTGCTTTGGGAACTCAAGTACTATCTGAGGGGATTAAGTTTTCCCCGAGAGCCGATGCGATTACTTTTCGAGCTGAAAATGGCAGTATTGGGATGGTTGAAGTACATAACGAGCACCCTGAAGTTTCATTTTCGGCTTTGTGGCAGGAGGTCTGGTATGAAAGTCGGGATAAACCTTTATATGTCTGGCAATCTTCAGCTTCTAATAATGACTTTGAACCTAAGTTTAGCCTAACTCCCCTAGCTTACGGTACGTTAAAGGCTACTTTCTATTCCATGTTATTTGCTATCCCGCTGGCGGTATTAGGTGCTATTTATACGGCATATTTCATGTCAGCCGGAATGCGCAAGATTGTTAAACCTTCGATAGAGATCATGGCTGCATTACCTACTGTTATTCTAGGATTTTTAGCTGGACTCTGGCTGGCGCCATTAATTGAGCGTTATTTGCCAGGTTTTACAATGGCTCTATTGGTTATGCCCATAATGGTATTATTGGCTGCCTTTAGCTGGGCTTGGCTCCCTTCAAGATGGAAAATTATAGATATGGATGGGTGGGAGGGACTATTTTTGGTGCCGATTATTTTAATTGGTGCTTATTTGAGCTTTATTCTTGGAGAGTTTATCCAGATCTACTTTTTTGACGGTAGCTTAACGCATTGGCTGGCAACAGCTTGGGGCATTACTTACGACCAACGTAATTCTCTTGTGGTCGGGATAGCGATAGGTTTTGCAGTGATTCCGACAATATTTTCTATAAGCGAGGATGCGGTTTTTGGTGTTCCTCACTCTCTGACACAAGGGTCTCTGGCTCTGGGGGCAACGAGATGGCAAACGGCTCTAAGAGTAATCCTGTTGACGGCAAGCCCAGGTATTTTTTCCGCCATAATGATAGGTATGGGTAGAGCAGTTGGCGAAACAATGATTGTGTTGATGGCTACTGGTAATACACCAATCATGGATCTCAATATTTTTGAAGGATTCAGGGCTCTGTCGGCAAATATTGCTGTTGAAATGCCAGAAGCAGAGGTAGCAAGCACTCACTACCGAATTCTTTTTCTTGCGGCGCTCGTTTTATTTTTGGTGACTTTTATGGTTAATACAGTTGCTGAAGTAGTGCGCCAGAGACTAAGACAGAAGTATTCGAGCTTATAACTAAGTGCAGGAAAAATGAAGAAAAATTCATCTATAAAGCTTTGGCTAAGCAGTGGTGCTCCAGGAATTTGGATGACAGCCGCAACTGTTAGCTTCTGTCTTATTATGGTTTTTGGCCTTCTTGGTTTGATTATGTTTGAGGGCTTGGGACATTTTTGGCCAAAGAATAGCGTGATGTTAGAGATTAAAAGCGCTAACTCTGAGGCGCGCTACGAGTTAGGGGAGGTAGTAGACAGAGAGACGGTGCCCGCTGAACAGGTTCGTGCGTTGGGGATTTTTGTTCCAGAGGGGCAAGCCGCAGTAGATAGGATTTTACTAAAAACAGGGAATCGAGACGTTGTTGGGTTTGATTTTCATTGGTATGCAACGACGCAATTTACCAGTCTTGAGTACCCGTTAGCCGCTTTTACTGCCGAACGAGAGGAATGGGGAAATTTCTATGGATTCGCTAAAGGTCTAGAGCAGGAGGGTAAAAAGCTTAACTTAGGAGATCAACTCTGGCCTGAGATAGAACTTCGATTGGATAGGAAAAATGAGTTGAAGGATAGGATTAATCATCTTCAGAAAAAAGAAATGGGGAAAGTGAATCATAATATTGAACGATTGAGATTGAGGAGCAAGAAACTTGATTTAGCGCAAGCTGCTCTGAACGACTCTCGATACTCTGAAATTGCACAGGAACGTTTAACATGGGATAAACGCTATCAAGTCCTTAGCCTCGAACTGGCAAAATTGTATTCCGAAATGTCTCGAGACGCACTGGTCGTGTCCACTGCGTCTGGACAAACGTTAAAACTGCCATTTAGCACCCTCATTAATGTCTTTCAGCCGAATCGAATGAGTGTACTTGACAAGTTGGGGCACTATTTCATGAAGGTTGGAGAATTTGTTTTCGACGACCCTCGGGAAGCAAATACGGAAGGAGGAGTGTTTCCAGCAATCTTCGGAACAGTGATGATGGTGATGCTGATGTCTGTAATTGTGACCCCCTTTGGTGTTATTGCTGCAATTTACTTGCATGAGTATGCCCACCAAGGTCGATGGACACAGATTATTCGTATTGCTGTGAACAACTTGGCAGGGGTCCCGTCAATTGTTTACGGTGTTTTCGGGTTAGGTTTTTTTGTGTATATAGTGGGTGGGTCAATAGATAAGCTAATGTTCCCCGCTTTACTACCTGCACCGACGTTCGGTACCCCAGGTTTGCTATGGTCGTCTCTGACACTTGCATTGCTGACTGTGCCCGTAGTTATAGTTGCTACGGAAGAAGGGCTGTCGAGGATTCCAAGGAATATTCGCGAGGGAAGCTTAGCCTTAGGTGCTACAAAAGCTGAGACCCTTTGGAGGACAGTTCTCCCTATGGCGACACCTGCGATGATTACAGGGTTGATTCTCGCAGTCGCAAGAGCGGCAGGGGAAGTGGCGCCTTTAATGATGGTTGGAGTCGTAAAGATGGCCCCTGCGCTTCCGCTAGACACGAATTTCCCTTACTTGCATTTAGACCAAAAATTCATGCACTTAGGGTTTCATATTTATGATGTCGGATTTCAGAGCCCAAATGTTGAGGCTGCCAGGCCGCTAGTATATGCAACATCGCTTTTATTAGTAGTAATAATTATTGCATTAAACTTAACAGCAATAATCGTACGAAACAGGCTCCGTGAAAAATATGATAGCGCTGAATCATAAGGATTAATAATTAATATGGCTACAAATAATCAAGCTAAACCAACAAGCGCATTAGATTCTATCAAGATAGATATAGACGGCGCTAGTCCGACGAGTAGGCCTCAGACATGCTTGCATGTAGACGGCTTGGACTTGTTTTATGGAGATTCTCAGGCATTAAACAATATTAAAATGTCTATTGCGGAGAAGAAAGTGACGGCTTTTATAGGCCCTTCTGGATGCGGGAAATCTACTCTTTTAAGGTGCTTCAATCGAATGAATGATTTGATAAGCTCTGTGCGAATAACAGGGAAAGTACACCTTAAGGAACAAGATATATACGCTAAAGATATAAATGTTGCGTTACTGAGGCAAAGGGTAGGGATGGTTTTCCAAAAGCCTAATCCTTTCCCTAAGTCGATTTATGATAATGTTGCTTATGGCCTCCGCATTCAAGGCATTAAAGGGAGGAAGATACTAGACGAGGCGGTGGAGAGGGCGTTACGGTCAGCCGCCTTATGGGAAGAGGTTAAGGACAGGTTGACTGAGTCCGCTTTGGGGCTCTCGGGTGGACAACAACAACGGCTTGTAATTGCCCGTGCGATAGCGATTGAGCCGGAAGTTTTGTTACTAGATGAACCGGCGTCGGCGCTGGACCCTATTTCGACCTTGAAAATCGAAGAATTAATTTATGAGCTAAAGAACGATTACACGATTGTAATCGTCACTCACAATATGCAACAAGCCGCTAGAGTTTCTGATTACACTGCTTTCATGTATCTTGGAGACCTTGTTGAGTTTGGAGACACAACAACTATTTTTACGAGGCCGGCGGAGAAAAAAACCGAAGATTACATCACAGGCCGGTACGGATGAATTATTCGCATGCCCGCTTTGTTTTGGGTATAGTCATTTCAACCGATCTTGGAGCGATGATATGAGTACTAGCAGGCTGCCTAATCATATATCTCAACAATTTGACAATGAGCTCCAAGATATACGCTCGAAAGTCCTGGCGATGGGAGGATTGGTCGAGCAGCACTTGGAGAAAGTACTGTCATTCTTTTCCAAAGGTGAATTAGAAGGCGCAGAGTATGTAGCTGTCAGCGATCACCTTATAAATGCCCTCGAAGTTGAGATTGACCAAGATTGTAGTGATGTCTTGGTAAGGAGACAGCCTGCTGCCATGGATTTGAGGCTAGTCTTAGCTGTGAGCAAGACAATCACTGATTTAGAGCGCATGGGCGATGAGATTGAAAAAATTGCGCGACTGATTACCCACGAACCAACAGTCTTATCCGGTAATTCATATTATCATTCGGCTTCTACTCTAGGAAAACATGTCGCTCTAATGGTCAGGAACTCTTTAGACACTTTTGCTCGTATGGATTCTGGTGCGGCATTGCAGGTTGCTATGGCTGATAGAGAGATCGATGTAGAAACTGGCGCTATCTTGCGTGAATTAATGACTTACATGATGGAAGATCCAAGAAAAATTTCTCCGGTTCTAGATGTGATTCTTGCGGTTAGGGCTCTCGAGCGCGTTGGGGATCACGCGAAAAATATTGCAGAGAATGTAATTTATTTGGTGGAAGGTAGGAATGTGCGTCACGTATCTTTGGAGCAGATTCAAAAAGAGTTAGAGCAAGGAAATTAGTCGGTTCAATCAATCACTCTCTTTCTTGAAGGACTTCCTCCAATGGGAAGTCAATACTGAAGCAGCTACCAACTCCTATTTTGCTGACGATCCGTAAGGACGCGCCATGCCGTCTGACAATATGTTTAACTATGGCGAGCCCTAGGCCGTTTCCCGCGCCATCTGAGAGTCGTGAACGTGCCCCGTCGATCCTATAAAACCGCTCAGTGACCCTATTGAGGTGCTCTGGGGCGATCCCAATTCCATTATCTTCGACTTCGAACGAGATGCACTTGGCCTTCTTGCTCCAGCGAATGACAACAGTGCCACCATCAGGAGTATAGTGGATTGCGTTAAATATAAGATTTGAAAAAGCGCTATATACCTCCTGTTTACTTCCTAGAATTATTGTGTTCTGGTCAATTTGGAGTTCAATTTTTAGCTTTTTGTTTACGGCTAGCACCTGTCCTGCTGTGCAGGCACCTGTGATAATTTTTTCACCGTTTACTTTTTCGATTTTCGCTAAAGGTTGGCCTGCATCGAGTCGAGAGAGCTCTAAAAGTGAGTCGACTAGTTCTGACATCTGGTTGGCGTGGACTCGCATATGTTCTATAGCAGGTAACCATTCTGTTGGGCATTTGTCATGTTGCTCGGCTAGCATTTCAGCATACCCTTTGAGCACAGTCAGTGGCGTTTTGAGTTCATGAGACACATTTGCCACGAAATCGCTACGCGCTTGGTCTGCTTGGCGAATAAGTGTGGTGTCTCTCGCTAGCAATACTCGATGGGTATCGTTAAAAGGGCCTAGCAGGAGCGATAGATAGGTATTTGACTTGGTGGGGCTCGCTATATCGAGTGTTTCCTCTTCTTTCTGGTTTTCTTCGATGAAAGTTCTGAGTAATGGGAGCCTAACTAAGTTTGTTATCCGTTGTTTTTTATCTTCAGGCCAGCGAACATCTAAGTATTTGCTTGCTGCAGGGTTAGCCCACTCAACTTCGTCTGAAAAGTTTAGTATAACTATCGCATCAGGCCATGCGCTGGTGGCTTCTTCAAATTGCCTTAAGACCCCGGAGAGCTTTTTCCGACGTCTTTGATGGCTGAGAAAAAGCTGGTTAAGAGAATAGGATAAGTCTTCAAAGATCCCAGACCCACCAGATAGTTCCGAGCTACTTCGCCCACCGATCCATTTAGAGAGAAGGTGCAGATCGTGGTGGAGTCTCGCGACATATAGGAGAAGCGCTAATATTAAGCTGAGCATTAAGGAGCCAAATAACAGCCCGCACACCAGTCCAATGAGCAGGAAACTTACTAAGCGCCAGAAGTCTCCTAGTCTCATTTAATTATCCGCATATTTATGGTGTAGGTAGAGAGTATCACTTTTCTTTTAGTGCTCCGTCAGCTCAATGTTTCGCTAAAAAGATATCCAGAACCTCTGACTGTTTGAATTAGGTTGTCTGACTTATGTGGCTCAAGAATTTTTCGAAGCCTTCGTATGTGAACATCTACAGTACGATCTTCGATAAAAGTATTGGTTCCCCAGACTTGATCTAGCAACTGATTTCGCGAATGTACTCGATCAGGGTGACTCATAAAGAAATGCAGTAATTTGAATTCGAGGGGGCTGAGTGCTAATTGTTCAGCACCGCAATAAGCACGTCGAGATTTGAATTCTAAACGAAGTGCAGCCGTTTTTAGGGTACCTGATGTCCCGGGATTTGAGTCTGAGCGGCGAAGAAGAGCCCGGACTCTAGCAATTAGCTCAGGTGTAGAAAAGGGCTTCGTTATATAATCATCTGCACCGGCATCGAGCGCAGTGACTTTGTCTGTTTCTTCACTTTTTGCAGTCAAAAGAATAATTGGTATGGATTTGGTGTTTGGAGTCTTCTTTAATCTACGAGTAAACTCTAAGCCGCTTAAACCGGGCATCATCCAGTCTAGAAGGATTAAGTCTGGGGTAAGGTTTTCTAGCATTTCAAATGCTGCGTTTACGTTAGGCGCCTCTAAGCTGCTATAGCCTTCTTGCGTGAGTGCCATCGACAACATCTGTCGAATAGCGACTTCATCTTCGACTATTAGTATTTTGGCTGTCATGAATTTAGTTACACTAGGTTGTCAATGGTGATGAGTATCATAGTAACCAAATGTTTAAAGGTTTGTTACCTTTTCCCTTCCGCTATCTAATGCACTTTGTTTTGCCTGAACATGCAGCGATCCTGTATGCTCTTGGTCGTGACAGCCAAGACTCCTTTTTGAGACTAAATATATTATACAGAGTGCCCGGCGAAGCAAGTTTTTCGGGTTAATGGAGAGATGTTTGAAATGCAGGATTTCCTGAAAGATCGCTATGACCCGCAGAAAATAGAGGTGGCAGTCCAGAAAGATTGGCATGATAGAGAGGTTTTCAAGGTAACGGAAGATCCCTCTCGTGAAAAATTCTACTGTCTTTCTATGTTTCCTTATCCTAGTGGTCGCTTGCATATGGGACATGTGCGTAACTACACAATTGGTGACGTGATTTCTCGTTATCACCGGATGAATGGGAAAAATGTAATGCAACCAATGGGTTGGGATGCATTCGGCTTACCTGCAGAGAATGCTGCCATCGAAAATGGGACCCATCCCGCTGCATGGACCAAAGAAAATATTGCGTATATGCGCGATCAACTAAAGAGATTGGGTTTTGGTTATGACTGGTCACGTGAGTTCGCAACCTGTGACCCTGACTATTATCGTTGGGAGCAGTGGTTTTTCACTAAGCTTTACGAGCAAGGGCTAGTCTATAGAAAAACGGCCGCCGTCAATTGGGATCCGGTTGATAAGACTGTGCTGGCAAACGAACAGGTCATCGATGGGCGTGGCTGGAGATCCGGAGCATTGGTTGAGCGGAAGGAAATCCCGCAGTGGTTTTTGAAAATCACGGAGTATGCTGAGGAGTTGCTTAGCGAGCTAGACACTATGGATGAATGGCCTGCTGCCGTGAAAACCATGCAGAGAAACTGGATTGGTAAGTCAGAAGGTTTGGCCTTGAAGTTTTCAATTGAAAATGAAGGGGGCGAGCTTGAAGTCTTTACTACCAGGCCGGATACGATTTTTGGGGCTAGCTATATGGCTGTTGCGCCAGAGCACCCTATAGCAGTCCAAGCGGCTAAAAATAATTCTGACTTACTGACATTTTTAGAAGTATGTAAAAGTCAGTCAACTTCGGAAGCGCTTGTGGAAAAAATGGAAAAAAAAGGCATGCCGTTAGACCTGTATGCTATTCATCCCATGACAGGAGAGCGGATTCCTATATGGGTCGCTAATTTCGTGCTAATGACATACGGAACTGGTGCTGTTATGGCGGTGCCTGCACACGATCAGAGAGACTGGGAATTTGCTAAGAAGTACGGATTACCAATACGTCAAGTGATCCAAACAGAAGATGACTCTGTTCTAGTAAATGATTTAGGAGCAGTTTCGGGGTATGGCGTTACTGTAAATAGTGGGGAATACTCAGGTCTCGCGTTTGATAAAGCCTATGAATCAATCTGTTCACATCTAGAACTCAAGAAACTAGGGCATCGTCAGGTGCAGTACCGATTGCGGGATTGGCTGGTATCGCGGCAACGTTATTGGGGCTGCCCTATCCCAATTATGTATGACGACGAAGGGAAAGAAATAGCGGTTGCGGGAGACGTCTTACCTGTTTTGTTGCCGAAAGACGTTAATTTAGATGGGTCGCCATCCCCTCTTTCAAAGGCATCTGATTTTCTCAATGTGGCTCTGCCTGATGGGCGGACAGCTCGGCGTGAGACTGACACGTTTGATACTTTTTTTGAATCTTCGTGGTATTTCTCGCGTTTCTGTTGTCCTGATCAATCTACTAAGATGCTTGATGAGCGAGCGAATTACTGGATGCCGGTAGATATTTATATTGGAGGAATTGAGCACGCAGTTTTACATCTCCTTTATGCACGTTTTTTTCATAAAGCGATGCGTGATGCTGGTTTGGTTACATCTAGTGAGCCTTTTAAACGACTGCTTACGCAAGGTATGGTATGCAAAGAGACCTATTTTAGGGATGGAGAGAACGGAAGGAAGAAATACTTCAGTCCCGAGCAGGTAGAAGTAGAGCTTGATGCCAAGGGGCGACCGGTCAGTGCTCTTCTTAAAGAGGACCAATTAGCTGTGAATATTGGCCCCGTTGAGAAAATGTCAAAATCGAAAAATAATGGAGTTGACCCACAAGCCCTTATAGATACTTATGGGGCAGATACAGTCAGGTTGTATACTATGTTTGCAGCTCCTCCTGAACATACATTGGAGTGGTCGGATTCTGCCGTAGAGGGCTCTTCACGCTTTTTAAAATCACTATGGAGGCTGATTTTAGACCATAAAGCGGAGAACTCATTTTCTACAACTAAGCCGTCAGCTGTCACCTCTGACGAGTTATTAGGCTTGAGGCGGCATATTCATCAGGCTATTGTTAAGGTAACAGATGATATTTCAAGACGTTATAAGTTCAATACTGCGATTGCAGCTATCATGGAGCTAGTCAATCACTTGGCTCGATTTGACTCGCATGAGTCTGCGACCCATGCTATTCGCCAGGAGGGGTTTGAGGTAGTTGTTAGACTCCTCGCGCCGTTTGTTCCTCATGTTTCGCAAATACTGTGGAATGGGCTTGGTCAAAGTGGTGATTTAATAGATGTGTCATGGCCGATTGAGGATAAATCGGCTTTGGAGCTCGATATATTAGAGCTAGTAGTACAAGTTAATGGACGAAAGAGAGCATTAGTGAAAGTGCCTGTTGCAGCGACAAAAAAAGAGTGTGAAGAAGTGGGGCTTGCCGACGAGAATGTGGCGCGTTTTACTATTGGCCAAACGGTTAAGAAAATAATTGTAGTGCCTGGGAAACTTATTAATATAGTAGTTGGTGACTAGAGATGGTGAGGCTTGGGGCAATATTATTGACGTCGTTTTTGGGATTGGCGATGGCTAGCTGCGGCGGTTGGCAATTGAGAGGGGTAGGTCAAAATACTGTCGCTGATATTCCTATCCATGTGGTGGAGAAAAATGCTCGCTCTGTGGGACGTGCTTTCCGTGAACAATGGTCTTCTTTGGGAGGCGGTTTAGTTGCTATTAGAGATGCAGACTTCACCTTAATAATCGAGCAAGAGCAATACGTGCGCAGCCTTCTTTCTGTTTCACCTAAGACAGGAAAAGCTCGGGAAATTAATCTTAAGTTGGAGGTGAAATTTAGCATGCGCTCTAACGATGGGACCCTCCTAATAGCCGAACAAGTCTTTGGAGCAGAGAGAGACTTTATATTCGACGAAACTTCTGTTTATGGGTCCAATGAGAATAGTGTAGTTTTGAAAGAGGCATTAGCGAAATTAGTCGCTATTGAGGTAGCTGCGAGAGCGTCATCTTCGGCCGCTGCTTATCGAGAGAAATAAGACGAGCTCGTGAAAGTTTCGATTGATAGGTTCAGTGATCAGCTAGAGAAAGTTGAGGTCGGCAGCCTGTTTTTTTTCTATGGAACAGAGCCTCTACAGTTGGCTGAGTGTCGAGATAAGGTTCGTGAACGACTATTGTCCCTAGCTGTTGATGAACGCATTTCTTTTGATATGAGCGGCAAAGATGCTTGGGGAAGCTTGGGGGCGGAGCTAAATGCGCAATCCTTGTTTGCGTCTGCTAGGCTCATCGAAGTTTTTTTAGATGGCAAGAGCATAGACAAAGACGGTTTATCTATACTCGAAAAAATAATAAACTCGCCGAGTCAGGATAATTATTTCGTCTTTACTGTTCCGGTTGCCTCTTCTTTGAAGAAAGCCAAATGGTTTAGCCTTCTTGAGAATGCTGCACTATCTGTCGAATGTCGAGAGCTTCGGAGTCGCGAGACCGCTGGTTGGATTGGTCGCCGTGCACAACAATTATTCGGCAAGAAGATCGATTTATCGGTTTGTGAGTTGGTTGCCGACTATTCGGAAGGCAACTTACTTGGGGCAGCTCAGGCGTTAGAGAAAATTTCTCTAATAGTTGAATCCGAGATAGTAACACTTGCTGATGCTTTGCAGGCTTTGTCTGACAATGCTCGTTTTGATAGTTACCAATTAATTGATGCTCTTTTAAAAAGCGATTTCCCCAGAGCCATACGTGTCTTAAGAGGATTAAAAGGAATTGGTTCGGAGCCTGTTTTAATTGTTTGGGCTCTAAGTAGAGAGCTACGCCAGCTGGTTTTGATGAGTGAGAAAATCGGTGCAGGCGCTTCCGTTTCACAGGTGGTTGATCATTTTCGGATTTGGGGAAATCGGAAGGCAGCGGTAGAGAAAGTTTTAAGACGCAAGTCTCTTGAGGAGTTGCGTGCTCTTCTTATTCGGTTACATTATTTAGATACGATAGTAAAAGGCGCGCGTTCTGGGAGTGTTTGGGATGAAATTGAAATATTCTCGATGGAGATTTGCGATATCATTGGGATTAATCATTATGTGACAGGGTTGTTTAAGGCGTGAGTGTATGGAAAATAAAAAAACAATTATTTCGGATGTCGAAGGTTATGTTTTAAGAGCCGCTAAATCTGCTTTTGAAGTGAAGCGAGAGTTTTCTCAAGCTACGACAGCAATGAAAAATAGTGCTCTTCGCTTAATGGCTGCATCGATAGGTGATCGAAAAAATCAAATTCTAGATGCGAATAAAACCGATTTGGCGCACGCGGAAAATATTGATCCTGCTTTGTTAGAGCGGTTAGAGCTCACTGAAAAAAGAGTGTGCGAAATGATGAATGGAATTTTATCTGTCGTGGAACTGGCTGATCCTGTCGGCTCGATATCTCGTTTGGAGAGACGTCCTTCCGGCATAGAGGTTGGCCGCATGCGAGTGCCTTTGGGCATGATAGGTGTTATCTACGAAGCCCGTCCTGCGGTGACTGCAGATGTTTCGGCGTTGGCTATAAAGTCTGGAAATGTAGCATTATTGAAAGGAGGGTCAGAGGCTCAATTTTCTAACCAAGTTATTGCGGGTTGCGTTCAGGAGGGGCTTTCGGCATCGGGACTTCCTGTGTCAGGGATCATATCTCTTGATACAACTGATCGTCGAGCTGTTGGTACAATGTTAAAACTCAAAGAATACATTGACGTGATTGTACCTCGAGGAGGCAAAGGGCTGTGCCAGAGAGTTGCTACGGAAGCGACAATGCCTTCGATCCAACACCTAGATGGGGTCTGCCATGTTTTCTTAGAAGACTCTGCGGAAATAGACAAAGCAATTGCGATTGCGACAAATGCTAAGACGCAGCGATACGGCACTTGCAACACCATGGAGACATTGTTGGCAACTCCTGCCGCGGCGTCAAGAATTTTCCCAAAACTCTTAGAAGAATTTGTATTAAGGGGTGTGGAATTGCGAGGGTGCTCGCATACCAGAGAGTTTTCAGATGCAGTGATCGAAGCGACTGAAGAGGACTGGTATACGGAATATTTGGCACCGATTTTGTCTGTTAGGATAGTAGGTAACATAGATGAAGCGATGGCGCATATTACAAAGTATGGCTCTGGGCATTCTGAGGCCATTGTTACTGAAAGCATATCCTTGGCTAGGACATTTCTGAACGAAGTAGACTCAAGTTCGGTAATAGTAAATGCTTCAACACGCTTTGCAGACGGTTTCGAGTACGGTTTAGGCGCAGAAATGGGGATTAGCACGAGTAAATTTCATGCTAGAGGACCGGTCGGCTTAGAAGGTTTGACGTCGGAAAAATGGGTGGTCATTGGTAGTGGCCAGATTCGAGAGTAAGAATTCATGCTTTTGATTTATTCAACGGGGGCTTCGTGATAAGTGGTCCCCCAATAGGGGTGCTGGGAGGCAGCTTCGACCCTGTACATTGCGGGCACCTTCACCTTGCTAAGGAAGCCTATAACGCCGCTGGCTTATCAGAAGTCCGATTTGTCCCTTTAAACGTCCCCGCTCATAAACAATCTTCGGCAACAGGTATCGCTGATAAATGTGATATGTTGCGGACTGTGATGGTTCCACCTTTCGTATTAGATTTAGTTGAGATCGAGCGAGGTGGAGTCAGCTATACTATAGATACTTTAAAGCAACTGAGATCTGCTTTTCCTGATAGGCCGCTTTGCCTGGTGCTGGGCAGAGATGCATTTATTCATTTGGCTTCTTGGAAAGACTATCAGCAGCTGCTTGATTTCTGCCATCTAGTGGTGGTGGCTCGGGCTGAGGCTGAAGAAAAGATTCCTGATGCGTTAGCATTGATTATTAAGGATGTCGTTGTTGATGAGAGAGATGCTTTGCACCGTAACCTTTCAGGTAAGGTTTTTTTTGTAGACGCTCCGTTGGTAGAGATATCATCCAGTAATGTCCGACAGAAATTATTGCAGAAGCAGACTATCGATGGGCTAGTACCGGATTCAGTGTTGGATATTATTAATAACAAGGGTTTATATCGAGGATGAAAAATACTGAGAAAACTGCAGATAGCTTGAAAGATTTGATGTCACAAGGCTTGCTAGATGGAAAGGCCTTGGATGTGAAATCGTTTGATGTGCGGGGACTCTCTAGCATCGCAGATTTTATGTTGATCGCATCGGGCCAGTCGACCAGGCAGGTAAAAGCATTAAGTGAGCGCGTTTGTATGGATGCCAAGGAGGCGGGTTATCGCATCCTCGGGACGGAAGGCGAGAATACCTGCCAGTGGGTTTTGGTTGATGCAGGGGACGTGCTTGTGCACATAATGCACCCGGATGCGAGAGAATTCTATCAGTTGGAACGCTTATGGTCGGATTACTCCGCTGACCACTAGAGTTTGGCCGGTTGTGAGATGATCTTCACCGTCTACTGTGTTTCTCACCGGCCCTCATCTTGGGTGAAGCTAGCTATTACAGAGTATAAGAAAAGGCTCCCTAGGAACTTTACTTTTGAATTTGTTTACATTTCCCCCTCATCACATAGTTCTAACTCAGGAATACGCATGCGCGAAGAAGGGGACCGTCTGATAAAGGCAATCCCAAAAGAGACTTACTTGGTTTCTCTTGAAGTGTCTGGAAAGCCATTATCGACCGAAGCATTAGTCAAAAAAATGACCTATTTTCAAGAAGAATCGCTAAAAGTAGCTATAGCTATAGGCGGTGCGGATGGCCTATCGCTAAATGTTGCAGATAGGAGCAAGGAGTCATGGTCTTTGTCCGCGTTAACGTTACCCCATCAGGTGGTTCAAGTTGTACTGGCAGAGCAGATTTATCGAGGGTGGAGTATATTACAAAGACATCCCTACCATAGGGCATGACGGGATGCTGGTATTAGCCTCCAACTCGGAAAGACGCAGAGACTTTATGACGCTGCTTGGTGTTGAATTTACTATTCATAGTGCTGATGTGGACGAAACTGCAAGTGAAGGAGAAATCCCTATAGATTATGTGCGGCGGGTTGCATTAGCTAAAGCAAAAGCAGTCGAAAGCAAATCAAAGCCCAATACTCAAATTTTAGCTGCAGATACTGCAGTTTGCTTGGATGGAAACATTCTTGGTAAGCCTGTTGGGAAAGCCCATGCATTAGAGATGTACCAGCAATTGGCTGGACGGTGGCATGATGTCCATACCGCTGTCGCTTTTATTGGTTCGCAGGGCCAGATAAAAACGTTTGTGGTAACGTCTCAAGTAGAAATTGCCTCCATGGATAGTATCGTTTGGGAGGCTTATTGGGCCTCGGGGGAGCCGCAAGGGAAAGCAGGAGGTTATGCGATACAAGGCCTGGGAGGTGCTTTTGTTAGAAAGGTATCGGGAAGCTACTCTTCGGTAGTGGGGTTACCTTTAGTCGAAACAGTGGAGTTGTTCAACAGGATGGGGATCCCTCATAAATTTAGCAGGAGCTGAATTTATGAGAGAGCACCCTAATATCTTAGTTGTTAGAGCTATAGTAGAGGAATCATTAATAAAGCAACGATGTTAATGATCTTAATCAGAGGATTAATAGCTGGCCCTGCAGTGTCCTTATAAGGATCGCCTACGGTATCACCGGTAACAGCCGCTTTGTGAGCTTCTGATCCCTTGCCGCCGCAGTTTCCATCTTCTATGTACTTCTTCGCATTATCCCAAGCGCCACCTCCGGTGGTCATTGAGATAGCTAGGAAAAGGCCTGTGACTATGGTCCCTATTAGAAGGCCTCCAAGTGCCTTAGGACCTAGTATTAGTCCTACAAGCACTGGGAGTATTACTGGAAGCAAAGAAGGGATGATCATTTCTTTGATAGCGGCCTTGGTGAGCAAGTCAACTGCCCGGGAGTAATCTGGCTTTCCAGTTCCTTCCATAATTCCTGAAATTTCTTTGAATTGTCTTCTTACTTCATGCACGACTGATGCAGCGGCTCGGCCTACTGCCTCCATTCCCATGGCTGCAAAAAGAAATGGAATCATTCCGCCCAAAAATAGCCCGATAATTACCTCGTGGTCAGATAAAAGAAACTGGACTCCTTTTCCAGCCGCCTCAAGTCCAGCAGTATAGTCAGCGAACAAGACCAAGGCCGCTAAGGCCGCTGAGCCAATTGCATAGCCTTTGGTAACAGCTTTAGTGGTGTTACCTACAGCATCAAGCTTATCTGTGATCACACGAATTTCACTTGGGAGATCAGACATTTCAGCGATACCGCCGGCATTATCTGTAATAGGGCCAAATGCGTCTAGAGCGACGATAATTCCTGTCATTGACAACATTGAAGTTGCGGCTATCGCAATGCCGTAAAGTCCAGCCCATTCATGAGCATAGTAAATGCTTGCACAGATAACTATGACCGGAACAGCACAAGCTTTCATAGAAACACCGAGACCCGCAATCATGTTGGTAGCGTGACCGGTTTCAGATGCTTTCGCTATATGTTTCACGGGAGCGTATTCAGTTCCAGTGTAGTACTCAGTTATTAATACAAGAGCCGCTGTTAGGAGGAGGCCTATTATGGCGCAGGCAAATAATCCGTTAGCCTGGGTCGGCATTAATTCTTGAGTAATTGGATAAAACGCTGCACCCGCTATCACCGCGGCAGCAATTAAGCCTTTATAAAGTGCGCCCATTACGCTGCCGTCTTCTTTAGATCTGACGAAGAAACACCCAATAATTGAAGCTAAGATGGATACGCCACCGAGCACCAATGGATAGATTACAGCGTTGGCTCCCAATGTATCGATCATAAGATGGCCTAACAGCATTGTAGCTATTACTGTCACCGCATAAGTTTCGAAGAGATCTGCAGCCATACCCGCGCAATCACCAACATTGTCTCCAACATTGTCTGCTATGACGGCGGGGTTTCTTGGGTCATCTTCTGGGATACCCGCTTCAACCTTCCCGACGAGATCTGCTCCAACATCAGCACCTTTGGTGAAAATGCCACCGCCGAGCCGGGCAAAAATTGAAATGAGTGAACCGCCGAACGCAAGACCAATTAGTGGATGGATGTCTCCCTCATGTCCGCCCAGGTAGGCGTAGTATCCTGCGACGCCAAGCAAGCCCAACCCAACCACGAGCAGACCTGTGATTGCGCCTCCACGAAATGCGACCTGCAGGGCAGCATTCATCCCAGTTTTAGCGGCTTCAGCCGTTCTGAGGTTAGAGCGAACAGAGATATTCATGCCAATGTAGCCTGCAACGCCGGATAAAACGGCACCAACCAGAAATCCCATTGCTGTAGGGCCTCCTATAGCGAGCCATAGGGCAACAAACAAAACTACCCCGACAACACTGATGGCCATATATTGGCGATTTAGGTATGCGTTAGCTCCTTCCTGAATGGCCGCTGCAATTTCTCGCATACGATCATTCCCTTGCGGTTGAGCAAGTATCCAGCGTACGGAGATAGCACCGTAAACTAGTGCTGCTACACCGCAAAGAATAGAAAATAATAAAGCGTTGTCGGATATGTGCGTTAAAAGTGCATCCATTGATAGAGGCCCCTGACGTTATGGTTGTTTAAAAACAGTTAAATATTCTTGAATGTGGCACGAATGCCAGTTCAGGTTTCACTTGAGCGGCAATATTGTACTTTTATTCCTGCCCAGATCAAAATTCTCTTTGACTTTTTTTGCTACAGGTTTGTTTTGGAGCCTCACGTATTCAGGGAGGCCATCTGTATACGGTGGGTAATCTTCCCCCATAATCAGCGGTCTCAAGTAGCCTCTGCATGCAGAAGTAATACCAAACCCGTCCTCCGAGATGTAATGCCTAGGAAGTTTCTTCTCGATATTGGCAACGTTCACGAGTTCCGTATGGCTGATGGACCAACTATAAGGTTCGGATGAAGTTCTCAATATAATGGGCATGACTGCACTCTTTCCTGCTAACGCCATTTCGACTGCTGCAGCGCCAAGTGCATATGCTTGCTCTACATCTGTTTTAGACGCTATGTGTCTAGCTGCTCTCTGCAGATAGTCAGCAACTGCCCAATGGTACTTTAGACCTAGATTTTTCTGGATTAAAGTTGCGATCACTGGAGCAGCCCCACCTAGCTGAGAATGTCCAAATGCATCAGTTAGCCCAGAGTCAGCTAAAAACGCTCCATTTTTGCGTTTCACTCCCTCCGATACGACGATCGCGCAATATCCGTATTCTTTGACGCAATGATCAACTTTTGTAAGAAATTTTTCCTCATCAAGTTCTATTTCGGGGAAAAGTATGATGTGCGGGGCATCACTATCTTGATTAGAGGCAAGTCCACCGGCTGCCGCGATCCAACCAGCATGACGTCCCATCACTTCAAGAACAAAAACTTTTGTGGATGTTTTAGACATAGATGCAACATCAAAGCCGGCCTCCTTGATGGAGATGGCGACATACTTAGCTACCGAGCCAAATCCAGGGCAGTTATCGGTGATAGGCAAGTCATTATCGACAGTTTTAGGAATACCGATACATGTCAGAGGGTAGTCATTTTCTAGACTAAAAGTAGCAACCTTGTTAGTTGTGTCCTGTGAATCCCCTCCCCCGTTATAGAAAAAATACTTTATATTGTGAGCCTTGAAGACTTCAATTAGCCTCGCGTATTCATCTGAATTTTCTTTTGGATCTTTTAGCTTGTGGCGACACGATCCGAAAGCACCAGCAGGAGTATGCCTCAGAGCTGCTATTGCCGAAGAGCTTTCAGCAGATGTATCAATTAAATCTTCTGTTAGAGCTCCAATAATTCCATTTCGCCCTGCAAATACATTTCCTATTTCTTGGCTATCTCTACAAGCTTCTATGACGCCGCAGGCAGAAGCATTTATTACAGCAGTTACTCCTCCTGATTGCGCATAAAAGGCATTTGGTTTTTCTTCAGACATAAATTTGCTCGCACTCCCAGTACTTTTTCGTATAAATATAGCGTATAGACTCCCAGCTATCACTGCAGGGCTTCTGTTTTGATCAGATTACAATATTTTAAGCCAGTTTTCTTGCTCTAAGTGTTAACCTTATGCCTTACGGCTAAAAATGTTGGGTACATTAATATGATGCGTTTTTTAAAGTGTTTTGTGCTGTTAGCGATGTTTGTGTTTTGCAAATTTGGTAGTAGCCAAGAGAATATTGATTTACCTGACTTCGGTGATTCTGCTGGGGCAATAATTTCGCCGGAGCAGGAGCGTAAACTTGGCGAAAGTTTTGTGCGTCAAATGAGAAAGGTAATGCCTCTCGTAGTCGACGAGGAGGTTGAGGACTACATAAGGGGTCTTGGTGAGAATTTAGCTGAAGATGCTGGCTATTATGGCGACTTTCAGTTTTTTGTCGTTGATAGCCCTGTCATAAACGCATTTGCTGTACCAGGTGGGTTTGTAGCCTTTCATACTGGCTTGATATTAGAAACTGCGCATGAAGCTGAGCTCGCGTCTGTGATGGGACATGAAATTGCTCATGTAACGCAACGACACGGGGCCCGAATGATAGAAGCGGGTACACGAATGAATATGCCAGCTATCGCAGCTATGTTTGCCGCGATAGCTTTAACGGCGGTAAATCCTGAGGCCGGAATGGCGGCTTTAATGGCTACGCAGGCTGCATCGCAACAAATGCAGATTAATTTCACTCGAGCGAATGAGAAAGAAGCAGATTCAATAGGTATCCGATTAATGGCAGATGCTGGCTACGACACATCAAAAATGGCGACATTTTTTGAGAAAATGATGAGAGCTAGTCGCTATAGTGATCCTGCCTACATCCCCGAATATCTGCGTAGCCACCCTATTACGATCAATCGAATATCTGCCGCATTTAGTCGAGCAAAAACCGTACGACCTGAGATAGTGAGGGAAGATAGCTATAGCTATCACTTGGTAAAAGCCAAGCTGAAAGTTCGTGCTGCCGCTGATCCTGCTCAAGCTGTCAGAGCTTTTGAGTCTATATTGAAGGATCGCAGATACGTCTATGAGGAGGTGGCCCATTACGGTTACGCCTTGGCATTAACAGAAGCGGGTAATTTCCGTAAGGCCAGAGTGGAGGTTGAAAGCTTAATAAGACAGTTTCCGACAGTGGTCCCGTATAGGATCGCGGCGGGTGCGCTCGAAAAAAGAGCTCGTAATTACCCTAGATCAGCTGCTAGTTTCAAGAGTGCTTACGAGCTGGAGCCGGAGAACCGCGCGGCTGTTTATGGGTATGTTGACGCATTAAATACACTAGGCAGACCAGAGCATGCCAAGAACATCCTTAGCGAGTACGGGCTGTCTGATAGGAGAGATCCAAGGTATTTTAATCTCTTAGCGCAAGCAGAAAATTTACTAGGACAGAAGGTTAAAGAGCATTCAGCGTTGGCTGAATACTACCTTAGCGTAGGTCAGTTCCCCCATGCCGCGGAGCAGCTCCGGCTGGCCAGACGGACCAAGGGCTTGAGCAATTATCAGCGGCAAAAGCTTCTTTACAGGCTGGATGAGGTCGAGCAGATCATTTTGGATTTGGAGGACCCGCGTCGATAGATTTTTTATGCTTTAAAAAGATTCTTAAAATTGGTGGGCTGTGGAGGATTTGAACCTACGACCATCGGATTAAAAGTCCGGTGCTTTATATTTTCTAATATTATATAAGCTATTTTTTATTAATAAAATACAGGCACAAGTGTTGGTGAAATTGAAAAAAAGGAAAGTACCTTGAACGAGAAAATGTTTGGGCTGATTCGAGGGTTGTTCCTCATACTTCCTTTTTTTGTTTTTTTTAGCACTGTAACCGCCGACCTATCTGAAAGTTCTTCCGAGACCATCTACATCAATGGGCGAATCTATACGGTAGATGATGAACGTCGATGGGTTGAAGCCATGGCAGTTACTGGAGCTGTTATCAGTGCGGTTGGAAGCACTGCTGATATGAAGTCGATGGCTGGAAAGTCCACGCGGGTTATAGATCTGCAAGGAAAGATGGTGATGCCTGGCATCCATGATGCACATACCCACCTATTGCATGCAGGTCTAAAATGGACTCACGAGTGTCGCCTTCCTCCCAACGCTGGGCGCGATGCAATATTAGAAACGCTGCAAGGTTGCTCCGAACAAAGTGAGGACGACGATTGGATAGTAGCAGGGGATTACAACCCAAATATACCAGGCAATGAAAAACTTGATAGGAAATTTTTAGATCAAGCGTTCCCGGATAAAGCCATTTACATCTACGATTTTACAATTCATCACGCTTTGGTTAACTCAAAGGCCTTGACTTTGGCAGGGATACATTCGGGAACGGCTGACCCGCCGGGAGGAAAGGTAGTTAAAGATATTGTTACTGGTGAACCGACGGGCGAACTTATTGAAATGGCTACAGCACTGGTCTCTCGTGTAATCCCTCCGTATGATGCTGAAATAAACGGGAACGCCTTGCGTTATTCAATAGCCCGCTGTCATCAGTATGGCATCACTTCAGTTCAAGAAGCTTCCGGTACGCCCACACTACTTCAACTCTATAACGAATTTGATCATAGTCAAGAGCTTAATCTCTTTGTTATGACGCATATTGTGTGGGGTAGTGAAAAATGGGGAGACGAAACGGTTTCGGGTTTAGATGATCTAATAGCAGCGCGCGACAAGTTTTCAAGTCGTCACGTAACAACAAACGCTACTAAGGTTTGGATGGATGGGGCACCGCTTCCTCCTCACTTTACACAAGCTGGCATAGAGGCTACAAGCGATGGAGTTCAACTAGATAAGCTTCTATTTGATCAGAAGCGATTAGCAGACAAGCTGACTGAGTGGAGTCAACTGGGCATAAAACCAAAAATTCATGTCGCCGGGGCAGGTTCGGTTCGAGTAGCGTTGAATGCAATTGAGGATGCGTACCGAGGAGTGCCGACGCAAGTTCCGCGTCCAGATTTGGCACATAGCAACCTCATATCCGAGGTTGATGTCGAACGATACGCGAAGCTTGGAGTGGTCGCGGAGATGTCTCCAGCCATTTGGCACTACGGTCACGTGGAGGGCTTCGAAGTGGTCGATGATTGGTGGCCATTTGCATCTTTGCTTGCTGCGGGTGCGCACATTACGATTGCATCTGATTGGATATTGCCACCAAACCCGAATCTATTTCCGGCTCTCGCGGGTGTGATTTCGAGACCAAAAGAATCTGTTGGTTTGGCTGATGCAATTGAGATGATGACTCGCAATGGCGCTGTTAGCGTAGGGCAGTTTGACCGATTCGGCAGTATTGAAGTAGGCAAGCTTGCCAATTTTATTGTTTTAGATCGTGATCTTTTTGCGATTAAAACGAGCGAGATTGCCACCACTAATGTTCTGATGACAGTTTTTGAAGGGAAAACAGTGTATTTAAATGCCATAGCATCTCCCAAATGGCGATGAAACAACTAACTTTTAACAGTGAGTAAATAATATAAAAGGTGGATGTATTGAATAAGTCGACAATGAAAGAAAAACATGTTCTTGTTTGCACGTGGAGCCCTAATGAAAAATGGAAAGGATTGTCTGATGTGGAGAAACGAGAATTTTTGACTGCTGTTGCAGCTAGTGCAGCGAGCGCTAAAAAGGGTGGCATGGATATTCTCGGCTGGGGTGCACTTGATCGGGCTGTGTCCAATCCGGCACCTCAAAGTTTTTGTGGCATCTTCGCCGTAGATAATCGAGATAGCTTACATGCTGTTGACCAAGCGATCGAACTATGCGGGTGGTATGAATATTTTGATCACGTCAATGTTGGTGCTCAATTGCATGGTCAAAATGGCATAGAGGCAACTGATGCCTTATGCAACCTTTTGGGTGTAATGTGACATTGAAGAATGATCGAGAGCTAACTAGCGAGTAATCTACTTTAGATTAAACACATGCTTAATACTTGGGGGTAGATTTTCATGGATAGACAACGACGAAAATTTATTAAAAAGACAGCGGCTGGCTTGATTGCAGCACCAGTATTAGCGTCGTCCGCTTCGAACATTGCTTCGGGTAAAGAGTCGGTAGACACCATCGTCATTGGTGGTGGTTTTGCAGGAGTAACCGCGGGACGAGAGTTGAGCGCACGAGGCTTAAATACGCTCGTGCTAGAGGCGCAGCCTCGAATGGGAGGTCGAGTACTGACATTGCCTTTGGCCGGGCACGATATAGATTTAGGCGGGACTTGGGTGGGTTGGTCGCAACCGCACGTTTGGACCGAGATCATGCGGTACGGCCTCTCTATTGATGAGACAGCAGCAGTCAATGCGGAGACAGCTATCTGGTTCGATAATCAAAAACGAATAGAAGGTAGCGCAGAGACTTATGCTGAAATATTTGAGCGAGCCGCGGGAGTTTTCTACGGTCCGGCACGTGAAGCTTTCCCAAGACCTTTTGACCCGTTATATGCCAAAGGTTTTGGGCATCTCGATGCGATGAACCCAGTCGACGCGATCAATAAGTTGCAATTGAGCCAGGTCGAGAAAGATATGATGCTGTCGCTTGCAGGCATCAACGCGCACGCACCTCCAGTGCAATCAAGCTATTTAGATCAACTGCGATGGTTTGCTTTAGGTGATTTTGACGTGTGGAATATGTGGGATAATCTTGGGCGCTATCGTATTAGTGGCGGAGCTGAAAAGTTATTGCAAAGGATGCAAGGAGACAGTGGGGCTGAGTTTCTATTGGATTCCCCAGTGAAATCCATTATTAGCGATGAAGGAATAGTAACCGTCACAACTAATACTGGAAAGGTTTATCATGCGCGCGCCGCAGTGGTTGCAGTTCCGTTGAACTGTTTGGGTGATATCGAATTTCAGCCTTCTCTTGGGGCTGTGAAAAGTCGAGTGAGTAAGGCGCGACATACTGGATCGGGTACTAAAATTTATGCTCGCGTTAAAAATGTGAAAGCTCCTGTGATGTGCCAAGGAACGATAGACATGCCACTCAACTTTTTATGGACAGAGTATGTAGATGACGATAGTCAGATTTTAGTTGGGTTTGGAACCAGCGATAAGTTACTCGACATTAACTCTGAAGCAGCTGTTCGGCGCGCGATTAAAAGTTTTCTACCGGAGGCTGAGTTACTTGAGTTTTTCACTTACGACTGGAACGCGGATCCTTACTCGAAGGGCACTTGGTGCATGTATCGCCCTCATGTTTTGACGGAGGATTTTAAACAGTTACAGGAAAATCAAGAGAACATATATTTTAGCGGCGCGGACATTGCCTATGGTTGGCGTGGTTTTATTGATGGCGCTATCGAGAGCGGTTTACGGGTAGGTCGTGAAGTGGCTGATGGTTTGAAGAAAGGATAATGTTGAGATTAAGAACTCTGAAATGGACTTTATTGAATAAAAAATGAATGGTTTTACTAGTGTTATGTGTCTGCTCGGCTTTATTTGTCTGTTCTTAGCCCCGTTTACAGGTCTGACTGTGGGTAGGAGCAGTAGCGTTTTTCGTTATTGAGTGGATATTGAGTAACAGCTAGGACAGTGGCTATTATAGCGGTAATCATTTCAATCTCCGTCGAAGGTTTCTTGTCCATCCCAGACTTCGCTCTTACCACAAAAACAATAGAAAAATTAAGTCCGCGTGGGTGAAACATTAATGTAAAATTGACGTAGTACCTTAATTAGTTGAGATAAAAATCGTGACTGCTGTTAAAAACCTTCCCCATTGCGTAAACCTATTCCTCCAACTAGTAAATCATCAATCGATGCCCGAAAACTATTTCCAAGCATGAAAGTTGAGGTAGACAGTGCGACTGTTGCGGTTGCCGATCTATATCACAATTGGCTTACAGGATTGGTTTTGGGATTGGTTACGCATAAGGGAAAAGAAATTGCTGCGAAGTTTGTTTTCAAGCTTTTCCGACACCAGCATCACAAGAATTTTCTTCCCGGTCTGAAGAAACTAAATCTTTCTCACTTACCTGACGCTGTTGCTGCCGCACAGTACCATTATTTTTCTAATCAACTGGGTGGTGTCAAAGTCGAGTATCTGAAGATTTCCGATCGGAAAGCTTGGATACGATACCCTCCCCCAAGATGGATTTGGGCGGGCACTGCTATTTGCGGTATCCCGAAAGAGGTTAATAATGAAATGATGTATGGGTGGCATGCTCACAACGGTGTTTCCCTTGGGAATCCTAAGCTTGGATTCGTATGCACCAAAACAACGGTTGAAGGCCAACCTGGCTTAGAAGGCTACTACTTAGAATATGATCATGACTTAACCAAACGTGAGCGTTTGCGTTTCTCTCCTAATGAGTCTTGCCCGTACATAGATACGAATACATTACCAACCCTCGACTACGAATCATGGCCTGAAATTAGACAATCTAAGGCATATAGAAATTATTCAATGGAGTATGTTCGGAATGCATTGCCTATTCTAGTGGAACTGTTAGGCGAGAAAGAAGCTTTGAAAATCGGTGGCTTAAGTGCACGGCAAATAGGCATGCACTGCTATGATCGCATTGCAAGTGAGGCTGGCTTAACTGGTGATAAAGTAGCAGATTTTCTCGATTTACTGGAATTCATCCTAGCTGGCTCCGGAGATACTTGGGTTAGAGAAAAAACCAGCATTAAAGTGGGCGCACCTGCTAGGATATCGAAAAATCTCACCGTATCCGAGACGATCCAAGAGCTTCTCAATGCACCTTTAGAAGGTCTCCTTGCGACGCACAATCGTTTTCTGAAATTAGATCGTGTAAAAGCCGATACCCTTAGTATTATAAAGCGCTAGGGTCTAAGTCAGGACCTGATGCGCTAACCTCTCGTAGGCCAGTGTTTATAGATTATCAACGGCGTGTTTGCTTCCCCGACGAAGAAATTATCATCAGATGAGATGAGATGAGATGAGATGAGATGAGAGGAATAGAAGACTTTTAAAGCTTTTGAAAACTAGCGACGTTAGGAGTAAGCATCTGCAAGACCTAGAGTTGGCGGTCGCAAAGGACTACCTAAGACATCATTGGATAGGATTCAAAGGGTAGAAATTATTCACTCTTATACTTGAGAGGCGGAACTAGCTAAAGTAAGTTTATTCGCATAATAATACTGGTCTATATCGGGAATAGAGGAGACAGGCTTATGGATAAAATCACTGAAGTTCAAGCTCGATTTGCGATTGAGGAGCTATTCGCACAATACGCTCATACCATCGATAGTTATGACGTCTCTGGTTGGGTTAATTGCTTTACTGCCGACGGAGTTTTCGAAGTCGCCGGAGAGGAGGACGATAGTGTGAGATTTACTGGACACAAACAACTAACTGTCTTTGCGCAAGCACATGTTCGTCTTCTACCCGGCACTCGTCATGTTATGACAAACCATGTAATAGAATTTGAGAATGAAACATCTGCGCGACATAAGTGTGTATTGAGTGGAACGCTAAGTAGACCTGAGTCGGTCTATGTATTTGCTTCCGGTTGGTACGAGAGCAGCGTCGTATTGGTAAATGAAGACTGGAAAATCAGTCATAGAAAGGTTTACTTGGATAATGCGGAAGCCATCGGAGTAGAGCCGTTAGCGTCGCACATGCAGCCGATGATTGGTTGGATAATGGAGAACGGCAAGGCCGCAAAAAACTAAAAACCCAAGCGCTACAATCTATGAGGCGCGCATTATTCTTGCTTTTATGATTTAGCGCTTTTAAAGTCGATTTAGGGCCGTCGCGTTGACGATCTGGCTGGACGTATTTGGAGTTTGCTTATCTAAATTCTTTATTGTGGGGCTTTGCTCAAGAACGAAATGCTATGATTTAAGTGATCTGAAGAAAACCCTTTTATATCAGGATACCTCGTCGAGGTACTTGAAACTTAGGGAATTTAATTGAAGAGTAATGGTGGGCCGTGTAGGATTTGAACCTACGACCATCGGATTAAAAGTCCGGCGCTATATATTTTCCAAT